>Ga0307963_1002378_pt1 | contig 14819 bp, 18 predicted proteins | sample OrgLakmetagen594_FD_201829 | JGI IMG/M metagenome (GOLD analysis project Ga0307963, IMG submission 201829) | Saline water microbial communities from Organic Lake, Antarctica - #594 | ecosystem: Environmental > Aquatic > Non-marine Saline and Alkaline > Saline | place: Antarctica: Organic Lake...
CAGGTACTGCATCTAGCATACTGTTATATCTGCTGAATGTATGTTCAATGTAGAATTTATACATTTTTCATACGGAATGCATAGCTGCGTTATGTATAGGGTTGGCCAGAGCTATTTATAAACGGAGCATATACGGTACTTTTGGCAGGGAACTCACCAAATATACGCTCGTAAACGGTGTACATATACTGTTTGGCCAGCCCTAGTTATGTATCCATGAGTGTTTTTGATCTAAATTTTTTTGATTGCATCTTCAGCCACGTGATAAAAAACGGGCTTCAAAGACAAATGTTTTAACATCAATTTGAGCAGCACACTGGGGTTTGAGCACTGACAGCAGTCTTGTGTTTTTATCAATGCCGTAGGATGCCTTGCGTAGAGAGGTGCAGCGGCGGATGTCAGGCATGTCAAACGCCAATGTAAGTACGGGTAGCATGGTCTTAGGCTTGCGACGAGGGTTGAAGTCCTCATTCAGAAGATGTGAGGTTTCCTGGGTTCAGGAGCAGGAGGATCTGCTTTTACTTTCATTTGATAAAAGCTACATTGCATGCTGGTACGAGCAGAGATGTATTCCAGAAGCTGAATGCTACCTTGTGAGCATGCCTACATGTACCTTCTGCCTGGTGCCATACCCAGCAGCTGTGTCTTTGTCCCTGAAGTATTTGGGGATGACAAAATGACGTGTGAATGCTTGTGCAGTGGAGCTCTGGAGGAGGTCTGCTGCTGGGCAGCGCTAGAAGAGGGTCCGGGCTGTCTCCTTTGGGAAGCGGCAGGTAAGGTAGCTTGACCCTGTCTGACAACAGGGTTGCCCAACTCTGCATCGTCTGCATTTCTCAATAAGGGGCCTTGTTATAAGACAATGTGAATAAACAATCAACTCCCGCCAACATCAACTTCCGCCAAATGCATGGTTTCTGTGATGACACTGTATGTTGCTATGATGTTTCTGAATCCTTTCTAAGCATGGTGTGTGCGTGTATTTGTGTTTGCTGGATCCAGGAGCCCCAATCGTGCAGACATGCGTGCTGCGCACCTCGATGGCCTGATGCCTGAGTTGGGAATGCTAGATGGTGCTATTGAAATGCAGGTGAGCGGTTTCTGCTTCTTGTCTAGAGCAAGGCGCGGTGTTGGTTCTGTGCAGGCCTTTACCGTGTGTTTGCCGTGGAGAAATTTCCTGAAGGGGCAACAGAAGATTGCCATGCACAGGAGGATCCTGAGGTGCAATTGACCACGGTGATAAGAGAATTGCATGACTTGTGCAAAAGCACTTTTTTTACGCTTTCAGACCGCATTACGACAGCACACAGTCTAAACCTGTAATACAAGGTTGGAACAAAATCTGGTAGATCCGTATGTGTACGTTTGGCCGTGTTGTGTTTTTATAGGGAGAAAGTACGTTACAAATGTAGGGAACATGTACGTCAGAAACTCCTTTCAAGCCCGGGAAAACCACCAGAGTTAGCAAAGGCACCTTCTGTCAGCTTCGCCAGACCCTGCCAAATTAAGCCCTACAACAAACATTGCTTTTTGAGCACGCAGTTCTCTTATTCAGGTATAAGCACCGTGCTCATTATGTGCTTTTGGCATCCAGGTGTACAGCCACTACTTCCTGCTAAGAAGTGGATTGCAAAAGCTCCTTCCCATAGTTTTTTTCTCACAACTATAAGCATGTTTTGGACAATTTGGAAAAGGATTCTTTGGAACTCAGCTGTGGTTACCTCCACCACGACCCACCCCCGGCATTTCAGATAGTAATGACATTCCTGGGGAGTGTCCCGAAGAGCTCTTGACGCTCAGTTGGTAACCTAACAGCCCACTCCCATCATATTTCAAAATACACAGTTTTTGCCAAGCACACAGGCCCGTCCGTGCATTAAATATTCCGGGGGTAAGCTTCCACCCTGCTTTTTTGCTAGGTGAATGAGTATGGTTTGACCCCAAAACTTGGAACAAAGGAACATACAAAAGAAGCCGCGTCTGTGTCTCCTTGCTGGCAAGGAAATGTCACAAACATGGCCCCTGACTAACACCCTAAACCCCAAGTCCAACTAATCTCAGAAGTGATCCGTCTTCTTGTAAATTGTGGGAGTTATGCATCAACTTCTTTATCCTGTTGGCTTGGCAGGCTGATGAGAAGCATGGAAATGGAATTTCAGAGCATGAAATACACGGGGAACTATGCATGCAAACAGCAGAGGGAGGCACTGCTGCAATTGCACAGAAGGAGCATGCTGTGACAAATTTTTTTTGACGTGCGCAAGAAGCCAACCTCATTTTGCATTCTAAATGCCGCGATTGTCAATTATTACTTCTGTTTCAAAAGCTCAATCCTGTTCAAAAATTTTTGGTTCCAACAGCAGCAATGACATTGCAAGGACAGACCAAGTACTTTCTGTTGCTTTTTGTTGCAAAAGTTAGACAAGAAGCTTTGATAACGATTCAACTTGTCTGGATTGCAGGTAATTTGTTTTGGTTAAAAGCATGGATCCTTGGCTTCCTATCCACTGCACTCAGAATGACCACATGTGTAGTCTAGTGTGCATGTTACGGCACCTGCATTGAAGGAAATGCGAGCCAAAAGCGACTCTTAATGTAAAAAGACATGCTTTCATACACCATTCACACATTCACAAATGTAAAAGACGCACATGCTTACACACACACACACAAACACACATACACACGCATATACACACAGACTTGCACACGCTTAAACATTCACACATGCAAACTTGTACACCCACATGCACGCGCACACATACGCACACAGGCACAAGCACCCCTGGATTTAAACTTTGGGGATGCTAGTATGGACCTGGATCCCCAGCAGCTTCTGCCTGCTGACCTTGGACAAGCAGCAGAAGCAGGAGGTGGTCCTCCAGAATTTGAAGGTGGTGCGACTATTGATGCCCAGCTCAGCAACGGCAGTGCTGGTGAAAAGACGAGCAAAGAAGCAGCAGCCGGAAGAGCACAAGCAGCAGGTCCTCCTACAAATGCCAGCCCTATAAGTAATGGAGTGGCAACCACGCTGGCGGGTGGGTTTAGTCTGTCATATTTGTTTTTATCTCACACTTTATAGCAGATATAAACCTGCTTACAGAGTTGCATGCAACATAAACATGCGCAGCCGCCGCTGCAGCCGCTGCACTCTTGCCGCCTCGCCCCACCACGCGCAAGCGCACAGCGTCTCAGCGAGAGCAGCAGGAGCTGAGGATGCAGCAGCACGAGGTTCCTGCACGGGTAGCAGCACGCATGGAGGCACTCATGGGACCCAGACGGCCAGCCACTTCTGAACTCCAAGGTACCAAACAATAATTACATCACCGCGTACCACGTTTTCAAACCCTGGCAGTGTGTCGCAAGCAAATTTGATATTACTTGATTGTTTTGAAAATCGGCACTGCTGCAAAATGACAGGTTTTCCTGAAGGATTTAGGAAGTATACTCTTTTAAGCACCTTCTTCTGTTTTCAAGGCGCGCTAGTTTTATTTTTGCCTGTATATATGTGCACAAATGGTTTTGCTTGTTTAGTCAGGAAGGCCTTTGCAAGCTTGCATCAAAGTCTGTATTAAGGAGTTGCTTTGTTGTATATAACTTGCATTACGGTACGTTGATCGAGTGTTTTACATTGCATTGGTAATAATACGGATACGGTTGCAGGGTTGCGATGCTGTTTTGCCTTCCTCCGGGGTGCTGAAAATTAGCCGGGTTGTTGAAAATTAGCAAGTTTGGGGTTTGTTTGCTCGTCCAGCAATTCTCCTTGAGTGAGCAAGGAGCAACAAGCCCAGCGCACATTCAAGTTGTCACACGAATTTTGTTTTGCACGTGACGCACATGCTTGCACAATTATATGAAAGTATGAACACACGTTACACATACACGCATATGCAGAAGACAGGAAGAAGGATCCCACCCTTCTCCGTGCTGAAGCTTTCCGTGAAACCCTCGCCAATCGATCTTCCCTTATTACTGAGCGAGGTTTGCCAGTAATGAAGCCCATTGCGCAAACAGGTTCCAAGGGGGGTACCTGCACACGCTCCAAGCAACAACGAGGCTCGACTGCCCCTCAGAGCCAACCAGGTACATAATATTACGGCATGTAATTGTTGAGAGATGCAACCGACTTTATTAACCATCCCTGCGCGTTTGTTTGACACCTAACAGCCCTGAAAAACCGTCCGTACCCACCCCCTCTTAACTTCCTAGACCAGTTTCCTGTCTAATTTGTGCATGCATACAAGGCTGCCTTTACATCTCTATGACTGACCGTCGTCTCCTTTGTGGCCATTGTATCTTTTTTATGAATACTGCATGTCAATTCTGTGTTGCAGATGCTGCAGACCCTTGCAACCACGCTCAAGCGCTGCTGCAACAGCTGCTCAGTGGAAGGCTGGGAGTGCCTTCACACCAAGGACGGAATAGGGCTGCGCACACACAGGGACAGCACAACAGCACGTGTGGATCAGGTCAGTCAGCTGTTTCTTATTCCTGCCCTTTACCTTGTTCCTTAGCTTCATCAGAGTCTTTGCGAGCTGTATAGCAGGCATTCCTACAGACAAAGCGCACACCTAACCACAAAGTGTACTGTACTGGTAAAAGCCCCCCATGTGCGTACAGCCCCCTGAAGATGTGCACACGCGTCCATTTTGATTCATCTTTAGCTTGCTCACAACTTGCAGGTGTCACCTCTGCTGCACTGGCTGTCCCTGCCATGCTTGCTGCCGCACACTACGCCCCGGACCTACAGAACCTTTACACGCATGCCATGTGCCCACCACCATTGCCACCATCGCACTCCCAAGATCCCTCTCATGCGGCTGGCACACCACTTGACACGCAACACCTCCAAGCGCTCTACACTGGTCCTCATAACAAGCGAGGGCGGCGCGCACAAGCAACAGCAGGAGTAGCACAACCCCCTCAAGCCCCTCACGTCACTCCAGCACCGCCAACACAGCAGCAAGAAGCGTCAGCAGCAAGAACGTCCACTGTGAGGTTGGAAAGGAAGGAGCGAGATGAAGGCGGCTCCCTCCTTGCTGTAGCTGGTGTTGCTGCTGCAGCTCGTGGGCTCCATGCAGAGGGTTTACCACCAAGCGCCGGGGAGTGTGCACCGCCTGACACAGGAAGACACCCTTGCACAGGCCCAAGCACTGGCGATGCAGGAGGTGCTCTCTCTCTGTGGGTGCTTGCTTCAGGTGACCAGCACAACCTCGATGATGATATTCCAGCTGCTCAAGGTTTGGGTGCTGGAGCTAAAGGGGTTCAGGAAGGAGGTAACTTCCCGGGGGAGGGGTTAGGTTTGGCCTCTCAGCAAGCTGCACGCCCTCCACGCTTGTCATTGTGGGAGGGAGATGGTGAGGAGCGTGGGACGAGTGCCCCTTGTTGGAGAGGACTGGGAGACTTGGGCAATGGTAGCCCTTTGGAAGCAGCAGAGGGGGCGCAGCAGCAGCAGCAACAGCAGGGGCTGACTTGTTATCCCTCCTCATCCCCGATTTCTGGGAAAGGGGCAAACAGGGAGAATGCAATGACGCAGGTAGGAAGCTGGAGCATGTGCGTAGTATTATTATTGCACAAAATGCGTGCAAGTGGTGTCCAAATGCATGACTGCGTTGTTATGCACAGAACGCGTGCATATGGTGTCCAAATGCATGACTGGTGTAGCTCATCTGCACAGATTGTGCATTGTAGCGTTCATGCCAAGGCCTCTTCTTTTTAAATGGCCCATCATTTGATGCAGGATCAACAATGGGTATCTCATTGTTGATCCTGCAGCACGAAAAGGCATCTAAACACATTGCACACGTTTTACACATATGTTATGCTTGCAGAGTGCGCGATCTGTTCTGTGCCAGCTCACTGCTGCGGCGTTATTGGTTGGAGTGCACATGTGTACAGAGCTTCAGGACTGCATGGCCACACAGATGAGGCACTCACAACCACAGGTAACGCGTTGTGTATGCACTTGATATTCCTTGCTAATTGCAATATATGACTGCTGCACAATTGTGACACAAGTTCTACTTGTTTGTGAGCAGGATTGTCGGATCCCTCGTTTGAGGTCCTTGTGCAACATCATAACCACCCACTGATTGTTGCTTGGCACAAATCTGGGGCTGGGTCTTGCCTTTTGCTACCCTGACATTTCCAGTGGTAGCACAGAGAGACTTGTACACGCGTACTGCTTGCAGACCCAGGTGTGGTTCTCCCAGTCACAGCAGCAATCCCAGGCACAACACTTGGGCTGGTCCGAACAAGAAGCAGAGGCGGATCAAAATCTCTCTGCAGCACTGCTGGTTGAAGTGCCCCTGCACCTGCTCACTCACAGCCGGTCACGCATGGATGCCTCAAAGTGAGTGCACATTACCTCCTTTATCCCTGCAGGCGTGTGGAACTCAAGTAAAAAGAAAAAAAAGATGGGTGACCCTGCAGATTACAAAAAATGGGGCGGATTGTATAGTGAACTCTCTTTCTGTAGTTTTTGGCACATGTGCTTGCCAAAAACAAACACATGTGTTTGCGAGTGTGAGTACATGTGCGCATGCATGTGGACGAGCAAGCTGCAGATTGCATTACTTGTTTTTGGCACTTCTGCTTGCATGTATGGGGGGAGAAAGGGTTAGGGTTTAGGGTATGCTTGTAGGAACTAAATTGCATTGCCAAAGGCCGCCCAATTATTCCAGCCCCACTGCTTGCAGCATTCCATCCATCATTTTCAGGTAATTAAACCTGTTGTATCTACTTGAGTCGGCTTAGGCCACAGCTCTCTGAGCATTCAAATTATAAATGATAATTCTTAACAATCTATGTGCAGTACAAGGCCTCGTTCCAAGCACGTAACATGCTATATATAACAAGTTTTGTTGAAATGGCTGACAATTTTGTTTCCAAACGCAAGAGCAAATGCTCAGGGTTGTATGCCCTAGGTTCTCCCCCTAAAATAAACAACAAGCGTACTCTGTTTGATAAGCAAGCACAAGCAAGGCTTTGTGCTGCTGATGTAAACACTCTCTGCAACTCAACCCAGGTGCTTCTTTGAGCTGCTAGCGTTACAAAGCAAGGGCTTGATATGCCTGGCCCAGGACGCAAGAGCTAGTTCTGCATTGGAGTTTGGACCTACCTCCAAAGATCGGCTGAGCAATTGCATCCCCAGTTTGAAGGCCCAGCTCACAGGTCAGAGCCCTTCTGCCTTTGCACTGCGCTGACATTTTTTAGGACTATTTGCTCTCTTCTTTAGTCTTCAGTCTGATCTGCCCAACTTGGACAAGATGTGATGCAGAAGTGATATCACTGCAAAGTATTTGAATGTGATAATTTGCAGGTGCCGGGTTGCAGGAAGGTGTGAAGGCAGGTGGGCAGCGTGTCGCCCTTGCCATGCTGGAGATGGGAGCGGAAATGCAGTAGCAGAGAAATGTAGGCATGTTTATGCAATGAATTGCCTGTGATACAGCTTGTGGAACATAAATCACTGCTCCTGAATTCTAGACATGCCATTGAAGAGTGTGAAGGCTATTGCTGTCTTGTGCATACACAATTACCTAGAATTGGTACAGCTTAACACTAAGACAGGTGTACTGACACGTTGAGTTTTTTTGAATATTTCTCGTTTATGTTGAAATTAGGTTGATTATAACTTTCCAAGTTGTCTGTTTGTTTGATAGAACACTCCAACAACGTCGCAGGATGAATGTTACGGTTTACTTCGGATATTGTGTAATCATTGTCTTCGTGCCCTTTCCAGTACTGTTATCAACTCTCACCAGGAGCCAGTTTCAGGCCAAGCCTGCAACCCTCTCGAATCCCCATTGATTTTCCTTTCCTTTTTGTGGTGGAGGAGCTTTACGGTACTCGGTACCAAAGTGGCTCCTTTTCCTTATTTTAAGTGGGGAGTGGTTCTCACTGCCTGCGTAGTTTTTCTTTTTTCTTTTCGTTGTCTACATCTCCAGGGGTCTTCTGCAGGTTACAATGGTTACAATGGGGGGTGACCTTCAGCCAGGTTGTTTGGCTGATCGGCTGCTGACTGGTCTCGGCCAGCCACAAATACTAATGGCTACAATGGTTATGGTTACAATGGGGGGTGACCTTCAGCCAGGTAGTTTGGCTGATCGGCTGCTGACTGGTCTCGGCCAGCCACAAATAAATCCATAAGCTCAGAAAGAAAAAGAAAAAGTCTATTGTTCTGCTGAGAAAGGAAATCATGAACAAGTTGGTTGTTGACCTGTTGCAGCAAAAAGGGTTGGGCTGCTGAAAAGACCTCAAAAAAAGGTGAAAACAGAAAGGAAAAGTATTTCCTCAGCTCACAAACTCGATGGTCTTGGCAAACTAAAAGAGCATGCACCTCGTTCGGAACATGTTCATCTTCACCAGGACATTGGTCACATGCGCGAGAACCATCTTCAAGCCACGCTGCTGCCTCAACTTTCAAAGTATGCGCACGCAAGCGAAATCTACTTGTATTGCGCATATAAGCGTAGACAGCGAGCTAGAGAACTCCCTGCCTGCCTGCATGAATCCAGTACCCCATACTTGACTACCATACATGCCAGCAGGAATAACATACGTCTTAGCGGGCCACAAAGAAGTGTGTGGCCTGTCTGCCAAAGCGTGTTCACGCACAAATCTACGTATCCTATAGGCAGAGGCAAGAAAAGGACGGGCCGCGTGTTCAGCAGACTTAGCCATGTTTAAGGTCCTATAGAAAACCATGCCCAAATTCCTAAAAGATCTTTGTGATGAAGGGTGGCACCGCCAACATCAAAAACAGGAACATTTCCAGGGGTCTTCTGCACAGGAACGGAAATACCACGACCTGAACAGGATTAGGAACGTAAATACCACTACCTTGAACAAGCCCTTCCTTCTGTCAAAAACAAAGCGACAACTCCAGTACAAAAGCTACAACCTAGAATGGAGCGAAGCAAACTTAAGTTTTACAAGGATTATAAAAAAGGCCTTCAGTCAAGAAGTGCGACTGCTAGCCTTTTCATAAGATTATTCACGGAGGAAAAAATCATTCTGGTTTATCATTCTGGTTTAAAAAAGCAAACACATCGTGGGCCCCTATTGGGGGACAGAGATGCATAATTCCTGCGGAGAGAAATCAATGGGAATTGGCGCATGGAAAGGAACATGCATCTTGGACATCATTGATACTTCACACGAGGTCATATGTGGGAGAATAACTTTGATTCCATGTCGCTGTCTCAAAACCTAGGGTGTAAACACAAGTCTGAAACGAGCTATACTAGGGATGACATCACGAGGCAGGTAGAGAAACATGTATTTGGGAAGGATGTAAGGCGAATGAGTGACCAGAGCCCCCCTTTTGGTAGGAAGAGCACGCCATTGGTGACAGTTAGAGCGTTTGCTGTTGTGTTCTCTCGGATGAGTTTCAGAATAAGGTGTCCAGTACTCCAAGTGTCTCTCCCTGAGGTCTACGACAAAACGGCTGAGATCAATCGGTTCACAGTTTTGCAGCTTTTGTTAAAGGCACACGATTGTGTCAGACCATCCATGGCAGAAAGAATATGGGCTGACCAGCTTTCATGGATCTTCTACTCAGCTGCATGTCAGCATGTCAGACCTTCTTCATTGTAAAGTTGTTGAATCTATTCAAAGAACTGTACACATGTGCTTAGTTTAATCTAATCGTCGTGATATTACAGATATATCTATACAGGCCTCAGCAGCACCGCCAGCCACCAGTAAAGCCACCAGCCCCAGACAGCACCGACCTAAAGACCTCAGCAAACATCGGCGTGACATCCACCTTGTCGAGATCAAGTACTGTGAGGACACCAGACCTCAGAGCCAGCTGAACGCCGCGAAGGAACAGCACAAAGACCTTTGCAACATTCTCCAAGGAGCCTCTGTTACTCTTCACATCATCCTTTTGGGTGTGAGCGGCACCATCTACAACACTCACACTCTGAAGCATTTCAAGGAACTGGGGCTCGATTCTCAAAGAGCTAAGAAGCTTGCCTCCAAGCTCCATGTGCACTCTGTGAAGTTTACTGCTAAACTTGTCCATATTACCAGACGTGCCCTTTCCAGTACTGTTATCAACTATCATCAGGAGCCAATTTCAGGCCAAGCCTGCAACCCTCCTGATTTCCATTAATTTTTCCTTTCCTCTTCGCGGTGGAAGAGCTTTACGGTACTCGGTACCAAAGTGGCTCCTTTTTCTTAATTAATGCGGAGAGTGGTTTTCACTGCCTGCGTAGTTTTTCTTTTCTTTCTATAAGGCCAAGAACCGACGAAAATTTGCAGGAAAAGTTCTCAAAGAAAGTTCCTTCGTAAAAGATTGCAGCCTGGTTGCCTATTTAATACACAAGTGCATACAAACATCTCTGAAGAACTATTCAGTGTTTCATAGCATATACTCATCATACATGTCTCTGTCTGCTCCTTGGCCTTGCATACATTCTCAGCAGTTAACAGTCCCCCCCAAGGGCAAGGGGCAGACATCACACAAACGTCTTTATTGTACGCCCTTGATTGTCTGGACACAAGTCTGTGTCTGTGCGTTTGCAATCGGGCTGCTGCTTAACTAGCCTAAGCTAACATACCCAATCTGTCGGAGCAAGCTATGGAAGCGCTCTGGCTGAAGCGGCTTGGTCATCACATCTGCCATATTGCGCTCCGTGGATACTTGGCTAAAGGTGATCTCCTGCTGCTGGGTACAAGCGTTCCCTTGCAAAGTGGTAGGCCAGATCAATTTGCTTGGTGCCCTTGGTCTGGATGGGATTGTGGAGAATGGAGAGGGCTGCTGCGTTGTGTGTAAAGCTGGTGTGAAACTAGAGCTGCTGCTGTTACTGCTTCCTCCCAACTGCATGTCCTGCTGCAATTTTCTCAGCCTTCTGCAACGAGGGATGCTGCTGCTAGGTACTCACTGGCTGCTGTGCTGCGTGTGACACGCTGCTGCCTCTTGCTCTTCCATCCCACTGCTTCACCAAACAGCATGAACACGTAACCCTCTGTGCTGCGCCCTGTGTCAGGACATCCTCCGAGACTCGCACCACCAAATCCAACCACCTGGCTGCTGAAGCTGCTGCGACTGCCTGGCTCCCCCTGGTAGAGAATCCCAGCTGACTTACTGCTACCAAAGTATTGTAACACACCTTGAACTGCAACCCAGTGCTGATCTGTGGGGGCTGCCATGAAGCTTGACAGAAGAGCCAGTTTTGGGCGTGAGTGCTGAGCACCGTACTGGAGACGCAGCCCACGAGCTCTGCATATTTGCTGCTTCCTGTATGCTCTCCCTGCTGCTGACTGAGTTGAGTACCTGGCGCCATACCTGGGAGCAGAGACATGCTGGTTGGACTGAGGTGGCCCAGCCGCCTGTGCCACAGCTGTGCTCCTGATTGCTGGCCTGTGCATGCTAGAGCTGCTTGGTGTGCATGGGAGTTGTTGCTTTCTGCTATGAATGTGAAGAGATTGGTGTGTATGGGATTGCTGCTGGCACCTAGCTGCGGACGAATGCATACGCCTCCTGGCCATTTGATCTGCCTGCTCTCCCCTTTTGCACTCACCCTCGCTCCTGCTCGCTGTGTCCTGATCTCACTGAACAGCTGGCACCCTGCTGTAGGCACCCAGAGCACTTCTCGCAGCTCCAAGATCTGTGGCTGCTTCTGCGGCTGCTTCACTGCTAGCCTCACTGTGCCCTTTCCTGCTACTGTCGGTGGGCCTGCTACTTGCGTGAGATCAAATGGCCAGGAGCGATCTCATTGGTTTGAGGGGCAGGGGGCAGCAAACACCCTGACTGAGAGCCTGACTCGCAGGTGACCATCTGGCCAGCAGCATAGAGCACTCTGCAGGTCAGCAGAATCAGCAGCAGGCGATACAGTGACCGACATTGCAAACACTTATGTTGCAGCAAGCAGCGCATCCAACGAGTGGGTGGTGGATGGGGCAGCAACGCACCACATAACTCCCCACAAGCATGCTTTCAGCTCTCTAAGGACCACAGGAAGCCCAACCTTCAAAGGCATGGCGTACTAACTTGCGCAATGCTGCTGGTTCTACTGTATTACCTGAGGGCCCAGGATTTCAAGGGGGGGAAATATTTCTCCTTTACACGAGGTCCAACAGCCAATAACTTCACCTTTTTATACTGAGATACCGGAAGGTACTTTGAATATATATGAGACGATTATTGTTTTTTACACAATGGTGCCAGATATAAAAGGGATCAAGCTTCCCATAATGGAAGCACGTTTTTCCAATGTACGGACAAGGCGGAATCACGAAAACAAAGAAGGCAGTTCAAAAACACTTTTGATGGCCGGATCTCCTCAAAGACGTGACCGATCATGTGAAGCATTGTCACTCTTAGTAGGTTAACAAAAGCTCTACTCAAAAGCCGGCAGGGATGCTGCAGCCTCTACCTTTATCCAAACACACGTGGGAAGTAGTGACCAAGGGTTTTATCATGCAACTACCGAAAACGAATAACGGGCACACTGCACTCTTAGTGGTGGTGGACAAGTTGTCTAAAATGACACACCTTATCCCTACCAAAGTACAAGGAACAGGAGAAGGAACATCCCGCAAGTACGTGGTGAAAAACCATGGGATTCCTAATGCCATTGTGAGCAAGAGAGATCCTCGCTTTAAAGGTAACTTCATGACAGCTCTCCTTGAAATCTTGGGAACTCAACAACGCTTTTCTACTGCCTACCATCCACAAACTGATGACCAGACGGAAAGAATGAATAGAACCCTAGAAGACACCTTGAGGCATTATGTGGCTCCTCACCACACAGATTGGGACGAACATATAGCTATGGCAAACTTTGCTACAAATAACTCACATCAAGAGTCTATTAATACAACACCCTTCCGCCTCAACAATTTCAAGGACCCACCTACCTCTTAGCATTAAACAAGGGTTTTGGTAAACCCTAAGGTTCCTGCTGCACAAGCCTTTGCTAACAAAATGCAAGAAGCTCTCTTAAACGCTAAGAAAGCTTTGAAGGCTGCTCAACAACGACGAAGAAGTATGCTGACCAAAATAGACGCCATGTCGCTTTCACAATTGAAAATGAGGCACTTCTTAGTTCTAAAAACATCAGGCATAGAAACCTTGGTGGTACACCTAAATTCTTATCTCCGTGGATCGGTCCCTTCACTATCATAGACCATGCTAGCCGTCACAGGCCTAGCGTGGAAGAACCAGGATATTCAGCACCGGTGGCATTTAAGCTGGACCTTCCGGAAACCATGCACGTGCAATATGTCTTCCATGTGTCTGATTAATCCAGACTTCAGAGATTTGAACATATGACCACCCCCACTACCAACGGTGGTAGAAGGCAAAGAATGGTTTGGCGTGGAACAATTTCTAAACCACCGTGATATCGAAGTCATTGTACACCGTGCCACAAAAAGCGCAAGCCAAAGAAACCAAAGTACAATAAGAAAACTATGTCAATTGGCAAGGGTACACTGATGATCACAACTCTTGGCAGCCTGCTGACGCTCTTACAAACTACTGGGCTTACAGGAACCATGTCCCAAGTTCTTAAAGTCCAAGAAAACCGTCTGGCCCACGTTTTCTTATAAGTCACAATATTGCTTAAAGGAAGTGAGTTAACACGAACCCTATAAGGTCGCTACTTGAGGGTCCACTGTCAAAAAGCCTCGCGTTATCAACGCGTTTCTGAGCTTCAGAAACGCGTTTATGAACCAGAAACGTGAACGCGAAGATTTTGAGGCATTCCAAACGGTCCTGTAAGGCCTTTGTTTTAGCGGGGATGGCTTGTTTTGGGTGTGTTATAATATGTTTTGATTATCAGAAGCAGAAAGGGGCTGTTTGGGCCGGATTCCGGGAAGCGCATTTTCACCGCGTTTTTGAAATTCAGAAGCGCCTTTCTGAAGTTCAGAAACGCGCTTATGATGAGCATAACTCATTTTTTAAAGGGCTTGTTTCCCGGTCCTGCCGCTAGAACTGCAGCAGTGTTGTCCCAAGAATGTGCTTGCAACCTCCAAAACAAAGCAGGAGGCAGTTTGTATCTGTCTACGCTCTCAATATCCAGAAGCGCGTTTATGGTGATCATAAACGCGTTTAAGAAACTCAGAAGCGCGCTTATGAGCCTCACAAGCGCCGGGAAAAACGGGAAAAACGTGTTCATGCGCCAAAAGTAGTGTTGTAGGCAAGCGCGCTTATTAATATCATAAGCGCGCTTATAAATCTCATAAGCGCGCTTATTAATCCCATAAGCGGGCTTATGAGTCTCAGAAGCGCGCTTATGGGCCTCACAAACGCCGGGAAAAACGGGAAAAACGTGTTCATAAGCGTCAAAATATTAAGCAAAATATTAGGCGTGTTGTTGGCAAGCGCGCTAATGAATCTCAGAAGCGCGCTTATGAGTCTCAGAAGCGCGCCTATGAGCATTATAAGCGCCGGGAAAAACGGGGAAAACGTGTTCATAAGCGCGCTTATGAGTCGCATAAGCGCGCTTATGAGCCTCAGAAGCGCGCTTATGAGTCTCAAAAGCGCCGGGAAAAACGGGAAAACGTGTTAGAATTCGGGAGGTTAGAAACAACAGGCAGCCACACGTCACATATCTTTTCAGCCACCCAGTCAACCAGGCAACAGGACTCCAAGCTAGTCAGGGTGATGCTGTGCTTGAGAGGGAAAAGGAAAGCTCAGAATCATTGTTTATTCAGCACTTATCATTTTTGAACACCACTGTAGCGCACAGGGACATTGAAAATTATAAATTACTATAATCAATGATTCTTCCCTGTGTCTCAGCAGGAGATGTGTTTTGCACGCTTTATTTCAGTGTTGACCAGCTTGCCACCGCTCCCTCTCCACA
>Ga0307963_1002382_pt1 | contig 14812 bp, 24 predicted proteins | sample OrgLakmetagen594_FD_201829 | JGI IMG/M metagenome (GOLD analysis project Ga0307963, IMG submission 201829) | Saline water microbial communities from Organic Lake, Antarctica - #594 | ecosystem: Environmental > Aquatic > Non-marine Saline and Alkaline > Saline | place: Antarctica: Organic Lake...
AACTTCTCCACACTCACATTTATCACAAATGCTAGAACCACCATGCCATTTGCAAGACTCCACTCTCAAATGGTGTGCACGCAATCTGAACCTGCTGAAATTCCTCAACACATGTTTGTCCAGATCGTGGTCTTCCCTTCGTGTGCTGAGATCAGACCATGCAGAATAGACCGCCTCTCATCAGAACTGCGTTTAAGCTCGTGATTGCGGTCTTCCCCCTTTTCTCAATTGTAAGCAAAGGCTAGAAAAGGTTCTCTGAATTGGCGGCCTGCATGCAGCCAGCTGCAGCATGGTAAGGTAAGGAAGGTTACATCGCTATATATGCCTTTGCGGGGCATCTGAGCAGAAGCTTAGAAAAAGCCTGAAACCAAACCAAAAAGGCACTAGAAAAAATCAATGGAAAAGGACTAGGCACTCAGCCACAAAAGAGGCCACACCATAAATATCTGGTTGGTTCAAAAAAGTCCTCAAACGAGTTGGGCTATCTCCATTTTGAGGTGGAAAGACCAGCTGGCGGTGCTGTGTGCAAAGGCTAATAAGATGTTCATGCGGACAGTCCAGCAAAATGTGTTCCTCATCCTGAACAGAGTGCACACTGTCACATTTGTCACAGATCCTGGGCTCATAAGGCCTCCTATTCCTGTTATGACGCATTCTTTGGACCAGAAAGTTATGGCCAGGAAGGCGAAGGCAAGAAAGTGCACGGCTGAGATAGGTGGAAATATCCAAGCGAAGGTAGATCATCGGTAACACAGGCTTGTGATTTCTTTTCTGTCATCCCACCAGCCAGGAGCAATCCCCAAAGGTACACCAAAATGTGTGTGATAAGTCCTCATAATTCTGCTGGAATGGTGATTATCACGTGGTGTCAAAATGTCAAGATCTCTCCAGCCTCCAATGATATGTTCACGAAGAGTGAGTTCAAACTGTCCTAGATTGATAGTCTGACGAGATCGTATGGCATCCAAAAACTGATGAGATGTAGGTAAATCTTGGAGCGCATGCAGAACCTGGTAAGTCCAATGTATCCCTTCTGTTTGCAAGAAGTAAATCAGCCCGCACAATTTTCTCAAGAAGAGGGTTGTTTGAAGAGAGTAAACTGTTCCAGAGTGCATCTGAACCAATAGAAAAAAATGGGCATCTGACCTGTTTCGCGGAGCACGCAGTGAGTATCAGTACCTTTCTTGACACCCAAGAGTCTTTTCAGGAAAGCCAGGATAAAAGACATGTGTGGTGATGATTTTTCAGAAATCATGTGTCAGAGAAGAAGTGGCCCATACTTGACGACCGTATAGACCAGCTGTCAAGGCAAAGACCTGGAAAAGCCATAGCATGGCATGTTTTCTGTGCTTAATACCCTTTCTGTCACCAATTCTGTAAACTCTGGCAATGGCAGACCTGAAGTTGTCTGCCATCTTCTCAGCAGCTGTGAGCATTGCTTCCATCAAGTGTAAGAGTAATTCCAAGGTGATTATATTCAGTGACAAGTCGCCGTCGTACGTGAAGGAGAGACTCGCAGAGTTACCCCTGTTGAAGAAGACCATGACTTTTTTTTTTCAGTCAGTGTTGAGCTTGAGCCCCTTAAAACGTGTGTAGTTGTGGAATTTGTTTAACTGGAACTGTAGACATTCAGCTGTGTTTGAAGTGAGAGCAATGTCATCAGCATAATCACAGTGAGAGATTTGAACTGAATCCAGGGCAGTGGCAGCACCTCTCTGTACAGTCAAGAATCTGTCTGTCTTTGTTATAAAAGGAGTACAGAATGAAGGGGACTCAGAGGGCAGCCCAGTTTCAAGCCTCTGTTGGGCGCAACCTCCTCAGAAATTTTGTCGCCATCAATGAGAAGGTGTAGGCATCCTGTGTACATGGTTTGAATGATATCTCTAAAATATTGCGGAGTCTTAATAATTTGCAAGTGTCTCCAAGGCTTCTCTCTTGGAACACTGATGTGGGCAGCAAAGAGGTCCAGGAAAGCAGTGTACACCTTCATTTTTTCCTTTTTAGCAGTTGCGAGAATAAGAGGGGTTGGTTGGTGTTCCTTGTGGGGCAGAAACCAAATTGAGAGTCTGGTATTTGATGTTCAGCAAGAGCCCGGTCCATCAGCAAGTCCCTGACCACGTTTGCAAAAAGTCTGTAGATACAACCATTGATAGCCAGCAAACGATAATTTTCGGGGGACGTAGTTGGACCTTTTTTGTGCAGAGGCGTAATTTTGACTTTGTTCCAAAGATGTCTGACAGGAACAGATGGAACAAGTCAGTAAGAAGGGGAAGCAGAACGTTTTCAGTGTGTCTCTTACCACGATCATCCTGAATTGTTTTCTCTGCGTGCGTGATGAAAGAAGTAGAGAACGGATTAAAACCTGGGCTGGACTGCACGTTCATGTTTGAAATGTTTTTCTGGACAGTGGTAGCCAGAGTATGTATGGGAGGTAGCTCATATACAGGTTGTAATCCGAACTCATTGCTGCATTGAAAGGTAGTGTTCATGCTCCTGAACCTGCCACCAGGGCCGGGTGGGACTGCAATGTCAGAAGGAAAAACTTGTCCAGACCGTAACTGGTCACTGAGTAGCTGATGCCGTGTAGGTAAGCTGGATCGTCCAGGTAGCACGTCAGGAACGCTCTCTTGTGGTTGCACATAATGTGATTGAAGGTGCTCAGTCCATGACTCGGCAGAAATAGGAGAAGTGGCAGACCGTTTGTTCACATTCACCAATTTGTACACCTCTGGGCTGCGAGCATCAACGAGTCCAACCATCTCATCTGCTTATCTTTTTTAAATTGTTTTTTCCTCAGCCTGCAGTAGAGCAAGTAGAGTAATGTTGTTGCAGTTCAGCAAAAGGTTGGTTGTGTTTTTTGTTCCATCTGATACGTCTTTTGTAATCACGGCACGTTGCGTCATACCAAGGGGCCATGGGAAGGCCCAGCTGCATTCTGCGCGACGTTTGTCTTGCTGTCATACCAGTGGCATCAGCAGCAAGCATAATGAGATCTAGGAGGTGTTTGTAGCAGAATTGATGTTCTTGATTGCGTATAGAGTTCCGAAAATATTGGAGGACAGTCTCATTTTCAAGCAAATGTGAAACAAACGCGTCTTTGTGCTCATCCCTCCAAATCATATGTTTTCCTTTCCCTCTTCGCAGAATATTATGTGGAAGCCGTAGATCATGTGTGGTAACGAACACTGCCGATTGTAATAGCTTAATCTTTGTACTGCCCCAAATGTGTAGTGCCCAGTTCAGGAAATCTGGAGAGCATGGCAACGTGCCCCTCAGGAAAAAGCAGCATGGTAATCCAGAAATTACCTCTGGGTTTTCTCCCACACCAAATGCATTCAAACACAGATCGTACGAGCATCAGGCCGTGCAGCCTGACTAGATCTTCACGTGTTGCAGTGTGGAGAGGCAAAGAAACAACCAATCAAGAAAGAGCCACAAACCGAGGCGGTTTGTTGGGTGTGCACAAAGTAATCCACCTATCATAACACCTAGACCATCCACAAGCTAGCTAGTACCTAAATTTTACACAAGTGCTGATACCTCGATCGTTTACAAGAAGTGCTGCCTGGCCGCGGGAATATGCAGACACGCCGCATTGCTGCCATGTTTGAAGAATAGGAATCTATGGTCCACGCTCATCGGTAGGTATGCTTACTTTCCTGGTTTGCTTACTATTTTCTGGGTACTGTCCCTGAAAGCTCGAACTTGAAGTCTCTACAACTGTGTTGTTCTCTGTGCTGACTAACATAAGGTAAGATAAGGTTACAAGGTTTACATCGCTATATATGCCTCTGGGGGGCATTTGAGCGGAAGGAATAACATGCTACCCCTTTGTGAAAAAGAATAACAATGCAGGAAGTGAAAGCCATTCCCCACAATAATAAAAGAAAAGGAGACACTTTGGTACGAGTACCGTAAAGCTCATCCACCGCGAAAAGGAAAGGAAAAATCAATGGGGATCAGGAGGGTTGCAGACTTGGCCTGGAACTGGCTCTTGATGAGAGTTGATAACAATACTGGAAAGGGCACGTCTGGTATGGACAAGTTTAGCAGCAAAGTTCACAGAGTGCACACGGAGCTTGGAGGCAAGCTTCTTAACTCTTTGAGAATCGAGACCCAGTTCTTTGAAAGGCTTCAGAGTGTTAGTGTTGTAGATGGTGCCACCCACACTCAAAAGGATGATGTGGAGAGTAACGGAGGCTCCTTGGAGAATGTTGCAAAGGTCTTTGTGCTGTTCCTTTGCGGCATTCAGCTGGTTCTGAGTTCTGGTGTCCTCAAAGCACTTTGTCTCGACAAGGTGGATGTCACGCCAAGGTTTGCTGAGATCTTTAGTTCGGTGCTGTCTGGGGTTGGTGGCTCTACTGGTGGCTGGTGGTGCTGCTGAGGTGCTCCCATTCTCCCTCAATTGCCCCCTGCCACTCCGAAAAACCCACCCCCCTACATTAGTTTGCTTTTGTGTTTTTGCAGCGATGGGAGTAACCAGCACAAAATCTGGGCGGCTGGAGATAAATCTGTCTTTATCTGGGAAGCGGGGTGGGAAGAGCCATTTGGAAACAATTCTACTTTCAGCTGTTTCAGGAATCTGGAAATTATGCATGGTCATCCGTTCGTTGCTGCCTATACCTTTAAAGACAATGCATGATCCTAAGGAGCCTGTTTTGTTGATAGGCTTAAAGATCATGTGGCATGCTAAGTTGTGTCTTTCGGTGATCATGTTCCTTATATGCATGTGTTGGCACCCAGAAAGGATGTGCAGGGCACTGTCTACTTATGGGCAGAGGGGGCAAGTTTGACTTGTTGAGAGTTTGAACAATACCGCATGTTTTTGATTATGTAAGGTGCCTGTTCTGTATTTCAATCTGATACACTTGGTCTTCAAGGGGACATCGGATGATGTTAGGTAAGCGTTGCTAATGGCTCCATTGGCAGTGCCGTCCATTATGAGGGTCTGGTAGTATGCATGGTAGTTCGCTTCAGTTTTGGCATTTCCCAGTTTATGGAGAAAATGCATGTGTGCTTGAAGGGCGTCACGGTGGTTTGGTAGGTACCAAAGCTTTGGGGGAGGAGAATGGGCCATGTTTGTTGTATGGGTATGGTTAGGGGTTTGTGTTTGGTTTTCTACGTTTTCTTTTGCAAGCCAGTGGATGTTGTAGAAGAAATTTCCCTCAGGGCCTGCTGTTCTGATGGAGGTGTCAGCAAAGTCGGCATAGGTGATGGCTGACTTTTTAGCAAGGGCGTCGGCATGTACATTACCAATAATACCAGCATGGGACTTTACTTTGAAGAAGTGGATGGGCGATGGCGATTGGCGGATTGCTTTAGCAATGGATTGAAGGACATCTCCTTGGATGCGGTGGCGATGAAGATTCGGATGTGATAGCTGCTTTTTATCTGGTGCAGTGATGTAAGGCTGTCTCTGGCTATATGTGTAGCCATGTATGACTGCAGCTGCTATAGCTGCTAGCTCTGCACGTGAGATGGTGTTAGTTATACCCATGCCTTTTGGGTTTACATAGTGGGAAACGTTTAGCCCCATTGTGAAATTCTTACTCATCTGTGCTGTGAAGAGGAGGAACTTTCTTGTCGAACGCAAAAAAATCAGTTGTTGTATTGAGTCTTATACTTTGCAGTGACGGTGATTTGATCTGACAGCTCTAGTATTAGGGTGTTCCCCCCTGAAAAAGGTAGAAATGATCACTAATGGCATGGCTTGTAGTCTATTAAAACCACTAGTGTGAGTACTCTTGACAGCATTTATGTATGGTTTTTAATCTTTTGGTGTGCCGAGACATGCTACACTACGGTACGTGTGCAGCAAATATGGGTAAAAAGGCTGCTAATTGACGGAAGCAAGTTACCTTTAGACTTGCATGGTTACCCTAAATGGAGAATTGCTGCCTTCTGCACAACAGTCTTCAGAAGCCAACTTTTCTTTTTCTTTTACAAGCATTTCCCTTCCGTTAAATTACAAATGACATCATACACATAGAAGAATGAATAGGAAGGTTGCAGAACGCTCTATAATAAATGCATTGAGAGACCCGAGCTCCCTCCAAGACACATATGAAAAAACGAAGCTGTTCATGACTATGGCGGAAAATGCGCACCCGGATACAAAACTTATGAGCGCTTTTGCAACATGTTGCTGGTCCAGATCTGTTCCAAACAATAACATCAGCTAAAAACAAAGGCGATTAGAAGCCCCTCAAGTCTATCACCCAAGGCAAAGGAAGAAAAATGTCCAATACAACCACCTACTTGGTAGGAAGGACCCAATTGCCGAACGAGATAGCAACTGCATACAGCCATCTCTTTTTTCACACGCACACACACACACACACTCCCAGGACTACTGCAACTTGCCCAATTAACTTTTAAGTGCAATTCCTGCCTCCTGAGTGCACATCATGCCTTGACTAAAGCCCCAAGTGTAACACGCGTGTAAACACGTGTGTGTGTGTGTGTGTTTGTAGGTGGGTAAACAGCTGTCACATAGCATGGCTGGACGACATATTTTTTTATCAAGGCCAAGGAGGCAAAAACGCAAGGAAAAGCCTCAAGTGGGCAAACGTGCCAAGGAGGGGTACCAGCCAGAGCTGTAATACACACTCTCTCTCTCTCTCTCTCTCTCTCTCTCTCTCTCTCACACACACACACACACACGCACACACACGTATACACACACACACGTGTACACACACCCATGTGCTCCAGTGCATAATAATGTGCAGAAAGTCACAGTACAAGATGGCAAATCACTCCAGGATGGATACCAGCCAAGGCGTTCACACACTCGCAACCTCTGTCACCAAAAGTACGTTAAGTTTCAACTTACTTCATCGAAAAGTTGCACAATGCACCCCTTTGCAATTTCCATCTCCAAAGAGATGTCAGAAACACAACTGCACAGACACACACACACACACACACTCACACACACACACACACACACACTTACACACAATGCAACCCCTGACAGCCCCCTCAAAACATAGCAACAACGACGCCAACACCACATCCTTTCATCTCATCTCATCTGAGTGGTGCCATGGACAAAAGCACAAGAGCGCACGGAGGTGGTCATCGTCACAGAGGGAAATGGAAGTGTACAAGGCTTCCAGGAGAAGTCACCAGTCATCCAAAAGTCACATAGGCCATCGCTCCCCAGCCTCAAAAAGGTCAGGAGAAGTCACCAGTCATCCAAAAGTCACATAGGCCATCGCTCCCCCCAGCCTCAAAAAGGTCAGGAGAAGTCACCAGCCATTCAAAAGTCACATAGGCCATCGCTCCCCAGCATTCCTTGCAACAGCAGCCGGACCATGGTATAGTACGAGCAGGCATGCTGCACAAACACCTCAGAGTACGAGCAGACATGCTGTACACCTCAGAGTATGAGCACACACACACACTCACACTCACACACACACTCACACTCACACACACACCACATTGGTGCAAGCAGCAGGGGGGATAGTGGGGTCCAGGATGCTAGGCGTGTGTGTGTGTGTGTGCGTGTGTGTGCGCGCGTGAGGGGCAAAGCACCGAGTACGTCTCACAATTCCACCACAACGTAATAAACCATTGAGGTATTAAGGAAAAGGGGCACGACAGAGCTCTCATCATGCTAGCACAAGCATCACGAAGGTGTGTAAAAAATCACGAGGTTGTAAAGGAAAGCACGACAGGGCTCTCATCATGCTGGCACAAGCATGTCATGATGGTGTGTAAAAAATCACGAGGTTTTCAAGGAAAGCACGACAGGGCTCTCATCCTCCTCCTGGACAAGCATCACGAAGGTGCCCAATAGAATTCATCCCAACCCTTGCCTCCTTGTCCATCCTGTTTTGCACCGTTTGGCTTGCTCGGCTCGGCTGTGCGCATGTGCATACGTGTTGTATATATGTGTGTGTGAGTGTTTGCGAGCGTGTGTGTGCGTGTGTGCGTGTGTGTCAAAGTGTGTGTTTGTACGCCAGTGTCTGCGTGTGTGTGTGCTTGTATGTGCATGTGCGCGTCTGTGTCAGAGTGTGTCTGTAGTGCCTCTTGTGCTAATTTCTCTGTGTGTGTGTGTGTGTGAGTGCGTGTGTGCCCTAGTTACCTGTGGCACCTTCTGTGCTCATATCTGCCTTTCGTTGGAGCTGCATCTCTATGTCATTCACTGTAATAGGCCTGCAAGTGTATGTGTATGCATGTATGTGTGTCTGTGTGTGTGTGCTTGTGCGTATTCGTATGTGTACGTGTGTGTGGTGTGTGTGTGTGTGCTTGTGCGTGAAGAGGCTGCATGTGCATGTGCGTGCGTATGTGTATGTGTGTGTGCGTGGTGTGTGTGTGACTGTGCGTGCGTATGTGTGTGTGTGTGTGTGTGTGCGTGTATATGGTGTGCGTGTGTGACTGTGCGTGAAGAGGCTGCATGTGCATGTGCGTGCGTATGTGTTTGTGCATGTGCGTGCGTATGTGTGTGTGTGCGTGTGTGTGTATGTTTGTGTGTGTGTGTATGTGTGCGTGTGCGTGTATGTGGTGTGCGTGTGTGACTGTGCGTGAAGAGGCTGCGTGTGCTTCATGCTGTTGTAAACACAGGCTTGCCTGCAGCAGTGGGCACCACGAGTTTACACACACAAATGCATACATACACACACATGCATATACACACACAAACACACATGCATACACACATATGCATATACACACATACACATGCACACACACATATGAATACACACACGCTTATTCCACACTTGGACTGGCCATTTCACACACACACACATACACACACATGCATATACACACGTGCATATACACACGTGCATATACACACGTATGTATACACGCACGCTTTTTCCACACCTGGACTGGCCATTCATGGCACCGCTGAATTCTTGCTGAGGGGCAGACCGAGGCAGAGGGGAGGGGGGAAGGGGTACAACCAGGTTGTTACCTGCGTGTGTGAAAGTGTGTGTGTGTGTGTGTGTTTGTGTGTGTGTTTGTGTGTGTGTGTGTGATGAAATGCCTTAACCTCTGTGCAGGCAATGCACTGCTGTGCTAGAATGCTGAGTGGGATTAATGATAAAAGAGGGGAGCACCAAGCTGCGTATTTTGGCATGAGTTGCTTGTTTTATCGTCTATGACAAAGCAATGCAGCGCAAAGTTGCTGAGAGGGGCACAGAGGAGCTAGCAAGCCGCGTATCTTGAGTGCCTGTGCTTTCTATGACAAAGCAATGCAGCGCAAATATGCTGAGCAGGGTGAGAGGGGCACAGAGGAGCTAGCAAGCCGCGTATTTGGATTGCCTGCGCCTTCAATGACAAAGCAATGCAGCGCAAAAATGCTGAGCAGGGTGAGAGGGGAGCAAGCAAGCCGCGTATTTGGATTGCCTACGCCTTCAATGACCAAGCAATGCAGCGCAAAAATGCTGAAAGGGGTGAGAGGGGCACGAGAGGAGCTAGCAAGCCGCGTATTTGGATTGCCTACGCCTTCAATGACCAAGCAATGCAGCGCAAAAATGCTGAAAGGGGTGAGAGGGGTGAGAGGGGAGAAAGCAAGCCGCACGTACCTTGGCCGGATGGAGGTTCAGGGTCAGAGTTGCGTTGAGTAAGGGAGGAGCCTGCATTTAAAAAAGTTCGGTGTGTGTGTGCGTGTGCGTGTGTTTGTGTGTGTGTGCGTGTGTGTGTATGTGTATGTGTGTGCGTGTGCGTGTGTGTGTATGTGTGTGTGTGTGTGTGTGTGTGAGTGTGAGCGTGTACATGTGTGAAGAGAATGGACACTTTTGAATGTGAAGGCATGCTTGTTCAAGTAGAGCGTCCTGCTGATAATCATAGGATGGACGACTTAGAGCGTGACAAAAAAATGGACAAGCTCACCAGCAAGCTTACAGGAGATGCAATACATACTGTTATGCTTCTTTTGTTTTCACAGCCATACATCAAAATAGAAACGAGTAGGGTCGGCCAGAGATGCGTTAATACAGAGATGCAACAATACACACGAGCATGGTCAGCAATGCAATACAGCGAGCATCAATACAGCGTTGCATCAATACACACGAGTATTGTCGACCAGAGATGCATCAGACCCATCATCTTGTGGCATACACCCATTGGCCTGCTTTTTACCTCTCACCTGTTCCCTTACCTTTAAACTCTACCTTTCACCTCGTACCTACCTTAAACCCTACCTTAAACTCTACCTTGAACTCTACCTTGAACTCTACTTTAATTCTACCTTAAACTCTACCTTGAACTCTACCTTTACCTCTACCTTGAACTCTACCTTGAACTCTACTTTAACCCTTACCTTACACTCTACCTTGAACTCTACCTTGAACTCTACCTTAGACCCTGCCTTTACCTCTACCTTAGACCCTACCTTGAACTCTACCTTTACCTCTACCTTGAACTCTACCTTTACCTCTACCTTAGACCCTACCTAAAACTCTACCTTGAACTCTACCTTAGACCCTACCTTAAACTCTACCTTACACTCTACCTTGAACTCTACCTTAAACTCTACCTTGCATTCTAACTTTACTTCTTACTTTTACCCATACCTTATACTTCAACTCTACCTTTTATCTTGTACCTAATTACCTACCTTGTACCCAACACACGCACAGCATTGCTCTCACAGCAATCGGAAGTGCAGAAAGTCAACAAGCAAGCAGCGTAGCGCACATGTGTTTGGATCCCGAAAACAAATTGAACAGAAATTTCACCGACGAGTAGTAACTCTGTGTGTACAGAGGCACAAATTTTCAACAACACGCACCCCAGTGCGTGAAGTCAATGCGTGGAGTCAGTGCTTTCTATCCGCAAGTAGTTCCATATGCGTAGGGTTGGCCAGAACCATACATTTATAGGTAAATACGGTGTACATACGGTAATTTTAGCAGGGAATTCACCATACATACGGTCATACACGGTGCAGATATACGGTTCTGGCCAACCCTACATATGTGGCAAATCGACGTTTCGCACAGCACACACACCTCTGTGCGGGGAGTCAAATTTGCACGCACAGATGGAGCCAATGTTCTTTCACCACAAGTAATTATGTATTGGACAAGAGGCGACATTTTCAGGCACACACACACATGCATGCAATTCTGTGCTTCCTCCCATCTACAGGCAACACGCAGCATTTTTGGATATCTCGCACCTCCGTGTATGGAGCAGCTGCTGCTGAAGCCCCCATTAATAACTCCCAGCTATGCTTTGATAGCACACACCTCCGTGTATAGAGTGGCTGGGACTGAAGCCTCCTTTCATGTTCCCCTGCTATATTCCAACAGCACGCACCTCCGTGCGAGGAGCAGCTGCTGCTGAAGCCCCCATTAATAACTCCCTGCTATGAGTTGATAGCACGCACCTCCGTGTATGGAGCAGCTGCTGCTGGAGCCCCCATGAATAACTCCCAGCTATGCTTTGATAGCACAAACCTCTGTGTATAGAGTGGCTGGTACTGAAGCCTCCTTTCATGTCCCCCTGCTATTTATTGGCAGCATACACTTCCGTGCAAAGAGCAGCTAGTGCTAGAACCCCCATTAAGTCTCCTCTGCTGTGTTTTGATAGCACACACCTCTGTGTATGGAGCAGCTGCTGCTGGAGCCCCCATTAATATTTCCCTGCTATGCTTTGACAGCACACGCCTCTGTGTATGGAGCAGCTGGTGCTGGAGCCCCCACTAATTCTCCTCTGCTATTTTTTGACAGCACGCACCTCCGTGCGAGGAGCAGCTGGTGCTGCAGCCCCCATTAATTCTCCTCTGCTGCGTTTTGACAGCACGCACCTCTGTGTATGGAGTGGCTGGGACTGAAGCCTCCTTTCATGTTCCCCTGCTATATTTTAACAGCATACACTTCCGTGCAAAGAGCAGCTGGTGCTAGAACCCCCATTAATTCTCCTTTGCTGTGTTTTGGCAGCACGCACCTCTGTGTATAGAGTGGCTGGGGCTGAAGCCCCCGTTGGCCAAGTTTGGGGTGTAGCCCCCTTCCTCTATGGTGACCAGGCTGGGCCCATTCAGACGTGTCTGCACGTTTGGGAGTAGTGAGACACGCTTGTGTGAAAAACATGCACTCACACACACATCAGCACGCAATCCAATGTTTGCACCACACTCTCCATGCCTCAATGGGTGACCAGGCCGTCGGGGGCCGTTCAGGCGTGTCTTCATGTGCTAAACAAAGGAGGCCATATCCATACGCGCATGTACATGCACGGGCGTTTGCACACACACACACACACACAAACACACACACACACACATGTTTGTAGCCAGCCTCCTTCCTGTATGGTGACCAGGCTGGGGCTGTTTGCATGTGTATGGAATGTATACGGAATTATTAAAGAGGCCCCTGTCTATCCATGCATGTACACGCACACGCATACACATGCACAAAAGGTTTGCACTCAATCACACATACACAAACACACATGAAAACATGTAAAGAGTGTTTCCACCCCTCTTCCTATATGGTAGTATGGGTGTGGAGGGCCTGGAACACACACACATGTAAGAAAAAACAAAGCAATGATAACGTACATCTTAACACACACACACACATGTAAGGAAACCGAAGCAACGGTAACGTATATCTTAACACACCCACACACATGTAAGGAAACCAAAGCAACGGAAAAGTGCATCTGAACACGCACACAAACAATCACACACACCTGTCTGGGGTGCTGCGTGCCTTCAGGGGATGCCAAGGGAGAGTAACCGGGGAGGGGGGCCATGTACACTTTGCTAGCCAGCTGCAGAGTTTACGTGTGTTTGTGTGTGTTTGTGTGTGTGTGTGTGTGCTTAATGTACACTTTGCTAGCCAGCTGCAGAGTTTACGTGTGTTTGTGTGTGTGTGTTTGGGTGTGTGTTTGTGTGTGTGTGTGTTTTATGTACACTTTGCTAGCCAGCTGCAGATTTTGCGTGTGTGTTTGTGTGTTATGTATGCCTTCCTAGCAAGCTGCATAGTTTGCGTGTTTGTGTTGAATTAACTCTTCTGGTAAGAGTTTAGAAGCATACCCGCTGCAGCAGTAGGAGAAGAGAGGCCACACACGCATCCGCGTCAGCATCCACACACACACACATTTGGATCGCTTCGTGGATCCATCACATTCATTGTTGCCCACACACACTCGCACACTCACACAATTACACCCACACACAACACACGCGCACCTTTGTATCGCCTTATGGATTCACCAGCTTGCCGGTTTATTGTTTTCCATACATAGATCACTCCCACACACACACACACCCAAGTACCCACACTCACACAGCTGCATCCACACACACACACACCTTTGTATCGCCTTGTGGATTCACCAGCTTGCCGGTTTGGTCCCCTCCCGCCCCTCTGTCCATTCCCATGGCCTCCTCCTCCAAGGGCACTCTCAAAATCCCCAAGTAGCGCATACCAAAAAACAGGCAGCCCATCCAAAACACTGCAAGGCCGGACACAGGGAGGAAGACACATACTAGTTTCTGTGTGTACGTGTGTGTGCGTGTGTGTGTGTGTGTGTGTGTGTGAGCCTGTGAGTGTCCAACAGGAAGAGACAATGAAGTTTGAGGTGTGTGTGTGTTTATGTGTGTGTGCGTGTGTTTATGTGTGTGTGCGTGTGTTTATGTGTGTGTGTGTGTGCGCGCGTGTGTGTGTGCGTGGGTTTTTGTGTACATAGTAGGCATATCTATGTGTGCTTCAACCCATACCCCAAGTCCACCTGTCCCAGTGACCACAGAAAGCAGCCTACAACAACGTGCGCTCATCAGTGAGCTGTACCACTCATCTGCAATAATGTGCAACAGTAAGCTGTACCACTTGTCTGCAATAATGTGCAACAATGTGCAATAATGTATACTCATCAGTAAGCTGTGAAAAACTCGTCTGCAATAATGTGCACTCATCACAGTGCAGTTTGTCTGCAATAATGTGCAATAGTGTGCAATAATGTGCACTCATCAGTGAGCTGTGAAAAACTCGTCTGCAGTAATGTGCACTCATCACAGTGCAGTACAACTTACCTCAAAGCCCACAAACCCTCGCACTCTCCCAAGCACAGCCTACATCATCTTCCGCTCTACAGCAATGTGCACATTTCCCACCATTGTGCTGTGCCATTTTGCCTCAACACCCTCATCCCCTTGCACACGGCAGCCCTCGCACCCTCCCAAGCACAGTCTACTTCATCTTCCGCTCTACAGCAATGTGCCATGGCACATTTCCCACCATTGTGCTGTGCCATTTTGCCTCAACACCCTCATCCCCTTGCACACGGCAGCCCTCGCACCCTCCCAAGCACAGTCTACTTCATCTTCCGCTCTACAGCAATGTGCCATGGCACATTTCCCACCATTGTGCTGTGCCATTTTGCCTCAAAGCCCACAACCGTTCGCACACGGCAGCCCCTCGCACCCTCCCAAGCACAGTCTACAAGCTCTTATCCATAACCTGGTTTTGATGCAGCATGCGCACTTAGTGCGTTATATTACCTGTGTGTTGGAACGGCCACACCATATGCCGCACTCGCACCGTGTATGTTATCTTACCCGTGTGTTCAAACGGCCATACCATGCAGCATGCGCACCGAGTGCGTTATCTTACCCGTGTGTTAGAACGGCCACACCATATGCCGCACTCCCACCGTGTATGTTTTGAAACCTCGTGTGTTAAAACGGTTGAAACGGCAACACCATGCAGTATGCTCACCGTGTGCGTTATCTTACCCGTGAGTTGGAACGGCCACACCATATGCCGCACTCCCACCGTGTGTGTTTTGAAACCTCGTGTGTTAAAACGGTTGAAACGGCAACACCATGCAGCATGCT
>Ga0307963_1002385_pt1 | contig 14806 bp, 21 predicted proteins | sample OrgLakmetagen594_FD_201829 | JGI IMG/M metagenome (GOLD analysis project Ga0307963, IMG submission 201829) | Saline water microbial communities from Organic Lake, Antarctica - #594 | ecosystem: Environmental > Aquatic > Non-marine Saline and Alkaline > Saline | place: Antarctica: Organic Lake...
ATGTATTTGTGTATGTGTGTGTGCAGGTGTACGTGTGTGTGTGTGTGTGTGTGTGTGTGTGTGTGTGTGTGTATGTGTGTTTGTGCGGGTGTGCGTGTGTGCGCAAGTGTTTAGAGGGTGGGATATATCTCGGTGTCCAACCTGTCCGAGTCCTCTTCGAGGATGCCCTTCTCCCCACGTCAGCCCATTCAGCCCTTGGTGATCAGACATTGGACTCACTGGTCAACTCTCATCGACAGCTGTCTGTCTGCATTTAATAAGAAATTAATACCAGAGTGCTCAAAACAAAAACCGAAACTATAAGGGGCGTGGCGCCTTATCATGGTACCAGTTACACCAGCTATATGTACAAGCAACCACTTTCCAAGTTTTTAGGTTGGTAAAAATAAATTCCGACAACATTGAATTTGAGAACCACCACAAAAGCAGGGCCTGCCCATTCTTGTTTTCTTACCAGTCAGAACATGAGCCCATCATGAAAGGAAAAAAGATAGAAACTACGCAGGCAGCGCAGAACTACTCTCCACGTTGACTATGGAAAAGCATGGAGCCACCGGGTACGCGGAAAACCACCAATGAAAAAGAGAACAATTAATGAAGATCAGGAGGGTTGAATGCATGGCCGCATGGCCTAATTCATAAAATTTAGAGTTGGTCATGGCATCGGAAAGGGTCTAGTACGGGCAAGTTTAGCAGCGTAGTACTTGTCGAAACTAACCTAAGCTACGCAGTAGTGGAATTCACTCCCCACATTAAGGAAAAGGAGCCACTTTGGTACCGGGTACCGTAAAATTCCTCCACCAAAAGGAAAAGAAAAAGATCAATGGGGATCAGGAGGCAGGGCTGCAGGCTTGACCTGGAACCGTCTTCTATCTTGATGAGTATGATAATAGTGCTGGAAAGAGCACGTCTGGTCAAGTTTGGCAGCGTAAATGACAGAATGAATATGAAGCTTGGATCGGAAGCAAGTTTCTTAACTCTTTGAGAATCAGGACCCAGCTCCTGAAAAGGCTCCAGCGTGTAATTGTTGTAGATGGTGCCACCCACTCCCAAAAGGATGGTGTGGAGGGTAACGGAGGCTCCTTGAAGGGTGGAGCAGAGGCCTTTACGCTGTTCCTGCGCGGCGCTCAGCTGGTTCTGCAGTCTAGTGTCCTCATAGTACTTGACCTCGATGAGGTGAATGTCTCGTTGAAGAATGCTGAGATCTTGGGTCGGTGCTGTCTGGGGAAGGTGGATCTGCTAGTGGCTGGCCCCTCAGTTTCCCCTTGCCACTTCTAACCCACCCTCCTTCATTGCTGGTCTGTTGCTTTTTAGTTTTCGCAGAGATGGGAGCAACCAATACAGCATCCAGACGGCTGGAGGTAAACCTAGTTTTGTCTGAGAAGCAAGGTGGAAAGAGCCACTTCGGTATAATCCTAGTTTCAGCTGTATCGGGAATCTGAAGATTTTGCATTATAGCCAGCCGTTTTCTGCTACCTATATCCATGCAGACAAAGCAGGGTCCTAGAAAGCCTGTCTCGCTGATGGCTTTTAAGATCATGCTGCATGCAATGTTATGTCTCTCAGTGATTATCTTTCTTATTTGCATGTGTTGGCATCCAGAAAGGATATGCAGGGCACTGTCTAGTTGAGGGCAGAGGGGGCTAGTTAGGCTTATTGAGTACTTAGATTATACCGCATGCTTTTGGTTGTACAGGGTTCCTGTTCTGTACTTCATAATGATGCACTTGGTTTTAACAGGGGCATAGGATGCTGTTAGGTAAGCGTTGCTACTAGCGGCTCCATTGGCAGTGCCATTTTTGATAAGGGTCTGGTAGTATTCATGGTAATTTGCTACGGTACTGGCATTCCTAGTTTGTGGAGGGGGTGTATATGTGGATGCAAGGCGTCATGGTATTTGGATAGGTACCAAAGCCTTGAGGTAGGTGATTGGGCAGTATTTGAGTGGTTTTATATGATTTGATGTTTTTCATTTCCTTTTGCAAGCCAATAGATGTTGTAAAAGGGATTTCTCTCAAGGCTGGCTGTTTTGATAGAGGTACCGGCAACGTCAGAGTAGATTGTGATTGATTTACCAGCAAGAGCGTTAGCTTGTTCATTGCCTATAATACCTGCGTAGAATTTGACTTTGTGGAAATGAATGGTCGATGGTGACTGGTGGATTGCTTTGGCAATGGATCGGAGGACATCTCCCTGGATGTGGTGGCGGTGGAGGTTTGGGTGTGAGCTGCTTTCTAATTTGGTGCATTGAGGTTAGGCTATCTGTGGCTATATGGGAGTAGCCGTGTAGGATTGCGGCTGCTATAGCTGCTAGCTTTGCACGTGAGATGGTATTGGTTATACCAACGCCTCTTGCTTAGGAAAGAAAAGAAAGAAAAGAAATTTACGCAGGCAGCATTACACTCCCTGCATCAATTAAGAAAAAGGAGACACATTGGCCCGAAGTGCCGTGAGTCTCCCCCACCACATCTCCCCCAATTGGGTTCACGTAATGGGATACGTTTAAGCAAGGGCGGTATACACCTGATCCGGTGTCTTGTCCTTTTTTGTGTTTCTTAAGACTGCTGGTCCAGTCCCGCCAATCTCGTACTTTTCGGATCAGGTTTGGGCTGGAGCTGTGTTAAATTGCTTCTTCAGAGCACTGGGGTTGGTCCAGGGTACTTGTTTTATCTTGGAGGCCTTGTTGGGTTTGACGCAGGTGGTCGTTGGGTAGTTTCCTTACTTTACTAGGCCAGGAGTCTTTTCAGTGCTAAGTGCAGAAAGTTAGGGATTGTAATGAATGCAATTGGTTTACACTTTACCTCAAAATTTTCTTTGGCGAGCTCTTTTAGCCAGTTTTGTTGCAAGCATTGAGGCAGTTCTTGCCTTTAATATTCCATATGGCAATGATGTGCAAATCCCAAGTGTGTTCAGGAAGGGGCGTCTGTATATTAGTTCAGAAGGGTACTTCTACATATTGTTTTTTTTGTGGTGGTATGGAGCCCAAGGATTTGCAGATGTGCGGGAATCTGCGGTAGAGTGATGCGTAGGGACTTGTGGCCATCCTTTTATTCCAGGAGGGAAGAAACATGAAGGTAGCTGTTGCCTCTGTGCTAAGGGCAGCAGAGTAGATTGCGTGCCTTGTTGCTAAGTACATGGTGTTTTCATGGGCTCTGAAATTTCCATGTATTATGTGGTAGTATTGAGGGAGTTTGGGGTCATGGTCAAGGGGGGATGCCATTTTTTCGTTAGTGACTAGGGCCCATTTTAGTAGGGCGGTTATAATGTGGGGGGGAAGCATTTGTGAAAATGATATGTTTTATTCGTTTGCTTTCATGTTTGGAGGTAGCAATATCTTTGCGTGTGATGAGGCCTACGAGTTCTGATGCAAGATTCTTGGGGTTGGTTGGATGTTGTCATTGAAAGGCGCTGTATTTTGCCTTATTAAAAGCCCTTTGAAGATGTTGAAATGCTCAGGGGTGAGCAAGCCTTTGCATTTTTTGTCTGTGTTGTAGATGCAAGCTACTGTGGCAGTGTACATTTCTGGGTCGTCTGTCGTCTGAGGGAAATTTGGTGTCGTTTCCTTGGTGCTTCATGAGATTAACGTCAGTGATCCAGTACTTGCAGCGCCCGGTGGCTACAATGTCTGTTTGAGGGTTGGTGGGCTGGATGTCAAAATTGACTTTGTTCCAAAGTTTGATAGCATAGGGCTGGTAGGGGTTTGAGGAGGAGCTTTCTTAGTTGGCTGAAAAACCTTGCTTTTGAAGATCATTACGGTGTGTGTCTGGTGCAGGTTGCGGTAGGTTTGGTGGCGTGATATGCTTTTCGTACATTTGGAGGCTGCGTCTAAAACTTCCACATGTAATTTGCAGTTCTTCTGGCCCCCATTTTGGGTTCCATGAGACTCATCAACATTTCTTGAGAGATTTAATGGTCTTTTCTTTTTTCGTTTTTATTTAGGTTAACACAGGCCCATGTATCATTGGTGTCAATAGCCTCCCGCTCATTGGCGTTGTAGCAGTTGGTTTTTAGTAGGCACTGCAAATGGTAGGTACGATTACAGACGTCAAATATGTACATGTCTTCAAAGGGAGGGTGCAAATCCAGTGATTCAAGTTCTAGATAGTAGGAGCACATTTTACAAGATGCACTTACAATCTCAGTGCGAGCAGCAGCTTGTGTGGTTTTTGGCACTACTCCAACTGCTTTGAATAGGCGTAGGGCCCATCTTTATAAAATCATAAGAGCGTAGTACGTGTGGTATTGCTTCTGTCTTTCTGGGGGACCAGCGTCTCTACCCCTTTTGTTGCAAGTGTAAAAATCATCTATGTGGTGAACGTCCAGATCATCATGATAAAGCGTGTTTATGGCCTCAGTGGGTGTCATAGAGAAGGCCTTGTCTTTCTTGTACTTCCAGAGTTCTTGTTGGATGTGGGTAGTGCACAAGGCAGTCAGACTCAGGCTAGGTAGGCATTGGGTTACATCAAGGAGCTCACATCTTCTTTTTCTTTGGTTGGGTTGTTGTGGATGCCGTAGGTTAGGTTATGCTTATGCTAATTGTCTGCTGTGTAAAGGGGTTGGTACTATTGTGTAGCGTAGCGGCCCAAAATGGTTAACCGGATGAATGAGCGATAAGTAAATTGTACTTTACTTATGCATGTTACATTCGCCCCACCCTCAAGTGCTTGCGTCCTCGTAAGCATATCACAACCCTACTAAAACTGTTCGGTTTTTACATGATAGAGGCTTTCGATCTTAGACGGAGTCCACTTGGAGGTTATGCGGCAAAGTGTAAAGCGTGCGCAAAAACACCGTTTTTTGCGGGCCGGAGGACTCGAACCGAGAACCTCGGCTTTGAAACCAAATGTAGCGTAGCGGCCCAAAATGGTTAACCGGATGAATGAGCGTAAGTTATTTGTACTTTACTTATGCATGTTGCACATTGTCTTGTGGGATGGAGGAGGTAGTTGCTTGTCTGTGTAAGCGACTGTGTTGCGGGGTGATTGTGGCAAGCGATATGTGAGCTCGTTGTGCGTTTGTTGGGTTGGTTATTGGTCGGTTGTTTTGTGGAAGGGATGAGTCTGGTGCTACAACAACAATTATCACAATATTTTTACATGTTTCACATATGCAGCCTAGCAGTCGCACGTTTTGACTGATGGCTTACTCTGTAAACTCTGTGGAAGGGATAGGTTTTGCGTGTTGAGATGTTGCTGGCTTACTATCTGGCTATGTGTTCTCTTTTTAGTGGTATGTGGGGGTGCAGAGTTTGTCTGCCGTGCACGTTTTGCTGGCTGATTTTGTGAGGGAGCGGCAAGCCGGGTAGCAGGTGCGAGTTCAACCAGGCACTCGATGGCTGTAGTTTGGGGCGGGTTGAGGTATGGTATAGACATTGAGACTACAAATCCGTGGCTTCTTTTTATTCAGTTGGAGCTTAATTTGTGAATACTAACTGCTAGTGTGGGAGCGGTGGGAGCGGTGTAATGCTGAGGTAGTGCAAGCAGTGTTTGCTTAGTAGTCCTTTCTATAGGCTTGCACCGAGCGACTGTGTGCCACAGTGTGTGGTGGAGAGCACGGCAGGTTCAGTGCTGTAGGGCTGGCTATGAGACTCGGTAGTTTTTGTGGATTGGCAGTGGCCGAGATGGATGGTGGATGGTGGATTGGCAGTGGTCATCCCTTGTAGACCCTTAGCTTAGCTCTGCAATGTCTGTGCCTGGTGCTCTTGCTTGTTTGAGGCTGGTACTCGAGTCTCTTTGTGACTTCTTTCCTCCTTCTAATACTCTGTTGGATCTCTCTGACTGGGCCTTTTTGTCTGCCGGTAAAGGAGTTTTACGGTAATCGGTACCAAAGTGGCTTACATTTCATTAATCAATGTATGTGGGAAGTGGTTTTCACTGCCTGCATAGTTTTTCTTTTCTGCTAGTACGTAGCGTAATGAGCGTGGGAGTTGTGATAGGCAGCTGGCATCGTTGTGGTGGGATGGTGCTGTGTCTGAGAGCCGTGTGGGGTGTGGGGTATGTTGTTGTATGTTGTGATTCCTGGGCCAAGCATTGGCGTCTGGAGGCAATGTTTGTATTGATGGTGTTGGTGCGTAGAGACAGAGTCACCTGGAGCTTGGAGTACTACTCTCCACATTGACTAAGGGCGGCAGGACTTCTTTGACCAGCCTGAGCGCGTTTAAAACAGCAGGTTCCGCGTTTTGCGCACAGCTGTCGGTACTGCTTTACCTGTTGACTTGCCTTCCCTCTTTCCTGTGCTGCGACCCCTCCTAATCACCCAAGCCACCTCCAAACGTCCCAACGTCCAGGTCAAAGCGCGCCTGCTTATCATATTTGGAGACCAAGGAGCAGCAGCAGCAGCAGCAGCAGCATTCCAGGCAAGCACCAACCGCACGCGCGCGGTGCTGGACCTCAAGCGCACTGTCATGCAGACGAACGCGCGAGTCGGCCTACCATCCAGCTGCAGCGGGTAGCACGGGAGGCAGGACACCAGCAAGCCACCTTCTGGGCAGAGGACGGGGTGGGGTGGGACTTCATCGCCTTCAAGGAGTCCCCAACTGCAGCACCCATGGCGTACCCCTTTATTCACCACTTCCCTAGGGAATCCTCCAGGCCTGGAGGACAGCCCCCCGCTCAGGGCTCTCCCTACATCTCGGTCAACACAGCCACTGTCACGGAGCTAGCTCCTTAAGCGCCTGCGCCCCCTCAACTCCTTCCCAAAACACGTGGTCAAACCATATATAACTGTTGCACCTCCCCCAACCGCCACCCCTGGTCAAACCCCCAACAACGAGCGCCCCGCTCACGCGCCCCCACCCGCCCCACCTGCTCCCCAAACCAATTTCCAACGCCCCCCACCTGTCCTACGTGACTCCCAAGCACAAGCAGAGGAATCTCTCAGTCCCTGCCCTCCTCCCGCAGCCATACTCCTCGCAAAGCCCCTCCCCCCATCCAAGGCCAACACAAGAGGCAAGCTGTCTCCAACTCCCCTCTCAATAATGCCAGTCCCTCTGCTCACTCCTCTCCCACACGTCGCTCCCCTAAACGCAACACCAACCCCAACTGATGAACTATGCGCAAGCCATAGGCCAGATTATGAATGGACAGCAGGCCTAGGGATGTGGGCGGCACAATGCTACACGTAATACTGACATTAAACTGGCCATATCAAACTGTGCAGCTGTGCAGTATTCTGAAAAACTGAACCAGCTAGTGACATACGTGCAAGAGCATCACATTGCTGTCCTTCTAGAGACTCGTACGAACGACTTGACACGCTTCAGTTCCCAATTGCACACACACACAATTTGCTACCACAACGATGTCGAGACTGGAGGGAGGAGAGGGCAGGGGGTGGCCAATTTCATCCATGACAGTCTCGTTGGGCTTGTTCAGTTATGGAGGGTCTCTGTTTTTTATCAAGCTGTCTGGGTTTACATCAACGGGTCAGTTTTTGGGATTCAGGGGGGAGAGTGCTTTTGGGGGCTGTGTACATAAATCCTCGCTCTTTTTCATGTTCTGAGGCTGAGATCTCCCAAATGTTCTCGCACATGCAACACGATGATTCTGAAGCACTAAGCGATAGCCAACATATGATTCTGGTCAGAGACTTCAATGCACATTTAGACAATCTGCCTGACCATTTTCCTGAGGGACACATTGCCATGCTCTCCAGATTTTCTGAACTGGGCACTACACGTTTGGGGCAGTACAAAGGCCGAGCTGACACAGCCGGCAGATGCTTGAGAGACATTGCGCTTGAAACTCCTCTCATTTTGACCACGGGCAGGGGAAAGGGGGACAATGGGCAGCCCACCTTCTTTGGTTACAATCCTCCTTTTAACCCATCACGGACTGAACACATCTTGATGTCCACTGCCCTTTTTATGTGCTGCAAACAAATCAGCGAACTACATGATTAGACTTAGCAGACCATAGTAGACCACTTTTTTGCTACATTTTCTGCCAGTGTTCGTTACCACACATTGACCTGCGGCTTCCAGGTCATTAATCTGAGAAGAGGGAAAGGAAAACATATGGTTTGGAGGGATGAGCACAAAGACGCGTTTGTTTCACACATGCTGGAAAATGAGACTGTCCTCCAATCTTTTCGGAACTCTATACGCAATCAAAAATATCAATCGTGCTACAAACACTTCCTAGATCTCATTACGCTTGCTGCGGATGCCACTGGTATGACAGCAAGGCAAATGTCGCACAGAATGCAGCTGGGCCTTCCCATGGCCGCCCCTTGGTATGACGCAACTTGTCGTGATTACAAAAGACGTATCAGATGGAACAAAATACACAACCAACCTTTTGCTGAGCTGCAACAACAATACTCTACATACTGCAGGCTGAGAATAAACAATTAAAAAAGAGAAGGCAGATGAGATGGTTGGACTCATTGACGCTCGCAGCTTAGAGGTGTACAAGCTGATGACTGCGAACAAACGGTCTGACATTTCTCCTTATTCTGCTGAGTCATGGACTGAGCACCTTCAATCACATTTTGTGCAACCACAAGAGAGTGTTCTTGACTTAATACCTGGACAATTTAATTTACCTGCACGGCATCAGTTACTCAGTGGCCAATTGCGGTCTGGACAAATTCTTCCTTCTGACATTGCAGTCCCACCCGGCCCTGGTGGCAGGTACAGGAGCATGAACACTACCTTTCAACGCAGCAATGAGCAAGCACCTGTATACGAGCTACCACTGACAGAAAAACATTTCAAACATGAACACGCAGTCCAGCCCAGGTTTTGACCCTTTCTCTGCTTCTTTCATCAACACGCAGAGGAAACGGTTCGGGATGATTGTGGTAAGAGACACACTGAAATCGTTCTGCTTCCCCTTCTCACTGACTTGTTCCATCTGTTCCTGTCAGACGGTATCACCCCTCATCTTTGGAACAAAGTCAAAATTACGCCTCTGCACAAAAAGGGTCCAACTACGTCCCCCAAAAATTATCATTTGCTGGCTATCAATGGTTGTATCTATAGACTTTTTGCAAACGTGGTCAGAAACTTGCTGACGGACTGGGCTCTTGCTGAACACAAATACCAGACTCTCAATTTGGTTTCTGCCCCACAAGGAACACCAACCAACCTCTCTAAATTCTCGCTACTGCTAAAAAGGAAAAAATGAAGGTATACACTGCTTTCCTGGACCTCTTTGCTGCCTACGACAGTGTTCCAAAAAAGAAGCTTTGGAGACACTTGCAAAAAATCAAGACTCCGCAGTATTTGAGAGACATCATTCAAACCACGTACACAGGATGCATATACCTTCTCATTGATGGCGACAAAGTTTCTGAGGAGGTTGTGCCCAACAAAGGCTTGAAACAGGGCTGCCCTCTGAGTCCCCTTCTGTACTCCCTTTATAACAATGACATGGACAGATTCTTGACTGTACAGAGAGGTGCTGCCACTGCCCTGGATTCAATTCAAATCCCTCACTGTGATTATGCTGATGACATTGCTCTCACTTCAAACACGGCAAAAAATCTGCAACTCCAACTGAACAAATTCTAATACTTTACACGTTTTAAAGGGCTTAAGCTCAACACTGACGAAACAAAAGTCATGGTCTTCTTCAGCAGGAGCAACTCTGCGATTCCCACCTTCACGTACGACGGCACATCTCTGGAACTTGTCACAGAAGTCAAATACCTTGGAATCACTTTTACTTGTGATGGAAGCACGCTCACAGCTGCTGAGAAGATGGCAGACAAATTCAGGTCTGCCATTGCCAGAGTTTACAGAATTGGTGACAGCAAGGGTATCATGCACAGAAAACATGCCATGCTATGGCTTTTTCAGGTCTTTGCTCTGACAGCTGGTCTTTACAGTTGTCAAGTATGGGCCACTTCTTCTCTGACATATGTTTCCTCAAAAATCACCCCCACACATGTCCTTCATCTTGGCTTCCTGAAAAAACTCCTGGGTGTCAAGAAAAACACTGAGCGATACTAACTGGGTGCTCCGCGAAACAGGTCAGATGCCCATCTTTTTCTATTGGTTCAGATGCATCATACGATTCTGAAACAGTTTACCCTCTTCAACCAATCCTCTTCTTGAGAAAGTTTTGCAGGCTGACCTTCTAATTGCAAATAGAAGCGATACTGGACTTATCAGGTTCTGCACGCACTCCACATCTACATCTCAGCAATTTTTGAATGCCATACGATCTAGAGAAGCTGTCAATATAAAACAATTTGAGCTCACTTTGCGCGAACGTATCATTGGGAGCTGGAGAGAGTTGCCTTGACAATTTGACACCACATGATAATCACCATTCCAGCAGAATTATGAGGACTTATCACACACATTTTAATGAGCCTTTGGGGATTGCTCTTTGCTGGTGGGATGACAGAAAAAGAAATTACAAGCCTGTGTTACCTATCTACCTTCGCTTGGATATTTCCAACGTTCTCAGCCGTGCACTTTCTTGCCTTCGCCTTTCTGGTCATAATTTTCTGGTCCAAAGAATGCGTCATAACAGGAATAGAAGGCCTTATGAGCTCAGAATCTGTGACAAATGTGACTGGCACTTTGTTCAGGATGAGGAACACAATTTGCTGGACTGTCCGCATGAACATCTTGTTAGCCTCCGCACACAGCACCGCCAGCTGGTCGTCCCACCTCAATATGAAGATAGCCCAACTCGTTTGAGGACTTTCTTGAACCAACCTAATATTTTTGGGGTGGCCTATTTTGTGGCTGAGTGCCTAGCCCTTTTCCCTTGATTTTTTCTAGGATCTTTTTGATTTGGTTTCAGGCTTTTTCCAAGCTTCCGCTCAGATGCCCCCCAGAGGCATATATAGCGATGTAACCTTATTACCTTATCTTCCCGTCTCAGTATGAGGATGTCCCAACTCGTTCGAGGACCTTTCTGAACCAACCAGATGTGTCTGGTTGCCTCTTCGTTAGCTGATTGCCTAGCTTATTAAATGTTCTTGTCCTAGCGCTTTTTCGGTTTTGCAGCTCCATTCCAAGGGTCCTACCTAGTCACAAAAGAGAGTCATGTACTGAGCAAAAAAGTGTGCCAAATTCTAAGCCAAAAAAGATACGCAAGCCAAAAAAAAATCATTTGCGTCCCCCTATAGGTACCCTAGGTACTAGGGTTCGAATGTACAAAGATGTGTCAGTTAGCTAGAAGAAAGGTCAGTGCTTCTGTCAATTCGATCATGAAAGGATGCTTCAACTTAAAACTCATGACGCCACTCTCTTCCAATGATACTCACATTTCTTAACTTTGCAATCAAACAAAGGACCGAACACCTTTCATCTGGACATAATGCAATGTGCCATTCAGTGTTCTCACAAAGGGCCACTTCGCATTAAAGAGAAGGCCTCTCATTGTCAGGGTTTTATACATTCTGACGAGCTGCTGTAACCTTGCACAGCTAGGCTGGCTTCATACTTATTTTATTTGGCAATACTCGTGCTTGAATAAATGGTCTGAACATGGTGAGACCGGCCTGATGCTGAATGCAGCACTCCTACCAGGAGAGACAGACGGTGAGGGAGTTGCTGGCTAGCAGCACTCTTCAAGTCTTCAATTCTATTCCCCCACTGAGCCTTTGCGCCATCTTAAACATCTGCGCAGCAGTCTGGGCCTCCTTTGACCCTCCCCAAGCCTCTTGCAGACCTGACAGCATCATCTGCACCAACATGAGCATTCGTGGCAATATTTGGCGACATGAAATATGTGCTTGAGTTTCGGTACAATAGTACAGCTGCTGGGATACAAAATAAAAACCTGGCAGGTCTGTCTTTCCGTTGGAATCCCACTTACATACAAGAAGGCACAGCCTTGATTTTTTGGAGTCTAGAAAGCCTCTCGGTTTTGAGCTTCCTGTCAAATTATGGTGCTGTACACACACAACACAATTGATTTAAAGAAACGTAGCACTCATAATTCAGGTCTGTTCTTTACCAAGCTGGATGTCTGAGCAGCAACTGTCTAACCGGCATTTCCCCCAGTCCTCTAGCAGTACCAACTCGTCCCCAATTCAAACCTGATCTTCGACCTCAGCAACCTTGGTCGGTACCATTCAACACAGCCTGTATCGTGTACAAACATACCTCCATAAGGCCGGCAAAGGATTCAGCCAAAGGTCTCTGCTCAGCAGCTAGGTGCAGCTCTCTGCCCATGCCTGCTTTCCCCGCTCGTGCAGCTTGTAGGACTTGGTCGATCTGTGTAACCCAATAGTGTTGCAAGTAATACTTCAGTGTCAAATGATGCGACAGCAATATATTTGCAGGTAAATAAATGCACAGATAAGCTGGAATCTGCGGTTTGCATGCAAACATTCAAATAATAGACGAATGTTATGCATGTCTAAGCAATACAACATCATGGAGCAGCGTTCTTGGTTGAGCCTGATTAACGTGCAAGCACATGACTTTGGGCAAAGCAAGCCTAAAATTTTTCGCACCACCAATACAAGGCAAAACAGTATGCTGAAGAGGGATGTGCAAGGAACCCAGATCCTGAGCCCGAGCTATGCTGCCCGTAAGTAACCACAACCGCCTGTTCAAAGTAAGTGAACGGAGAAGTGCTCCGATCGGACTGACCTGAACACGCTTGAAGAATTGTGCTAAAGGCAACGGTGCTTCTTCACCTGCGTTGCGGTATGAAAAAGTCCAAAAGACGGTGAACTCAAGTGGTGGGCAATCATCATATTCAGGCTGTTTTCCCCGGAGATGACTCGATGAATGGTATGGTAATTATGAATAAGTAGCCAGAGCATCAACAAACTTATGAATTAGAGTACAGTGAGCAAGGGACAGTAGCCCCTTCCTAGTCTTACTAATGGCTTACATACAGGTAACTCACCTGGAATATCATCTAAATTGCTCTGAGGGTCCTGAGATGTAAGGGTCAAGCTTACAGAAAGTGGCAAGCTTACACTATCCTGTTGCTGCTGCTGCTGCTGCTTCTGCTCTAGCTGCACGAGTTGTTGTGGCTTGCCAAAGGCTGCAAGCTCAGCAGCAGTAGGTGGGCTGAGGACCTCTGAGAGCCTTGCAAGGGCCTCGAGGAAGTCATAGAAGTGAAGGGACACTGCACGCTGCCGCCGCTTGAGCTCATCCACCACAGTACACTGGGAGAAGGCAAACAGCACTTTGGCGCAGTGCTTGTCAATGCCTGCAGGTACAAAGAGGAAATCATTCAAATCGCACAATCTGGCCCGCACGGAGCATGACAAAGTGTGAGCAGTAAAGAAAAACACGTGAATAGCGCCATATGTGCAGGAGAAAGGGGTTTCCCTCTATTTTTTGGGACAGACTTTGCAGCAATGTGTGTGTGCATGTGTATGCGTGCAATCCGTGTGCACACCAGTGTTTTTTAAGAGTTTGGGAAAACCTTGATTACATATCACCCCCAATCTGGGAATTTGAGAAATTGGGTTCTCATATCGAATTTATTTTGCTGCCCCAGCCCGGGATATGGTGAATGGTGTATGTAGGTGAATTATAAGGTTCAAAAGTATTGCATCAACGCAATGAGGTCCAGACATGGAGTTGTAAGGAGGAGATCATCTCCAAAACTGTCCATCTAACTGAGTCTGTGTCTTAACAATTAACGGTCTTTCTTCACCCTGAACCACTTCAAAATAGCCCTGGAACCATCACCATTACCAGCTCTGCTAACTTAACCAACTCCCCAATCCTGGCAACTCCATTTTTGGTGGAGATTTCCAGGAGATTTCGCTCATTTGAACATGATAATTTTAAGTTTGGAAAATCTTGGAAATGTTTTTCGGAATTGTGGTGTGAGACGCTTTGAAGGCCCTCAAGGCCACAGAACCATTTTACACAGGGGCTCCTCAACACCCCCAAAAGCTAGATTTCATATCGATTCTAAAAGTCGGAAACCCATGTTTTCATATCGATCGATGTGGTATATCGACTTGAAAAAACACTGGTGCGCACGTGAAGCGTCGAGTAAACAAGAGCATCCCTGCATTACAAGCAGACAAACGCTTGAAATGCACGCCTCTTACCTGTATGGCCGCCCAATAGGTTAGTTGACTCCAGCAGGGCGATCCAGTGCTCAACCCAAAACATCTTCGTCCTGTCCTTTGCCTTGTACAGATGAAACGATGCACTCAAGAGGTCCCAGTGTCTCAAAACCTCCATCTCCATCTCCTGCCGTAATTAAGTAATGAAGATTCCTTTAAAAAGGTGCTGCCACGTTTCATAAGCAACACCAGAGAAGATAAAAGGACGGTGCAGAAGTGAGTCAGTGGATGCTTGCTGCACTAAACCACGCAAAAGCGTTTGCAAATATGGGACAAAACGATTAAGCGACATCAAAATAGTACGCATGCAACCCAAATTGCACCTTGGTATAAAAGCGGTTCCGTCTAAAGTCGTTGGTGTCATGCTTTGCAACAGGAGGCAGGCCTGGCTCTATGAAGCTGTCAAACAGGTGAGACACGCTGTCTGACACGTCTGTTAACACCTGCAGATGTAACGAATTCGAGATAAAAGCTACAAAAGAAAGACGCCGACTCTGAAGCGTAACTCATGCATCACTTTGTTGCATAGACCTTTTGGTTTCGGCATCTGTGTCAATCACACTTTTCAACAACGCGGCGAATAACCCTTGATGTAGGGAGTAGTAAGGTACATGAAGATTGATCTGGAATGAAGTTTGATGTGAAATGTTGCGTTGAAATCCAAACCATTGCTTCAGAAAGGTATGCATGCCCTCGGTATCAAGGTGGTTCTTCCAATGACAAAGAGGGGCAGAGAATACCCCAGAGTATTACATAGCAAGGAAGTGCCTACAGTGATGCAATGGAGACAAGGAAA
>Ga0307963_1002388_pt1:0-12500 | contig 14802 bp, 22 predicted proteins | sample OrgLakmetagen594_FD_201829 | JGI IMG/M metagenome (GOLD analysis project Ga0307963, IMG submission 201829) | Saline water microbial communities from Organic Lake, Antarctica - #594 | ecosystem: Environmental > Aquatic > Non-marine Saline and Alkaline > Saline | place: Antarctica: Organic...
GTGTCACCCCCCCCCCCTCTCTCTCTATCTCTCTCTCTCTCTCTCTCTCTCTCTCTCTCTCTTCCTCTCTCTCTCTCTCTCTCTCTCTCACTCTCTCTCTCTCACTCTCTCTCTCTCTCTCTCTCTCTCTCTCTCTCTCTCTCTCTCTCTCTCTCTCTCTCACACACAGACACAAACACACATGCATCTGTACATACACACGAGACAGGATGCACGCACGAACACATACACACACACACCTATGCAGCATGCTTGCGGCTGTCGCATTTGCTGATGCTCTTGGAGCTGACGAAAGACTGCCCCTGCCTCCATTTTCACGCAGGGCTGCAGCAGCAATTGGGGAAGCGGCAGGGGCGGAGCAAGCAGCAGAAATGGCGGCAGTGGTAGAGGGGCAAGCTAGCGACAATGGAGTGCTGGTGGTGGACGGGTGAGCAGCAACAGGGGCAGTGCAGCAGCCTGCAGCTGATACTGTACTTGGAGCAACAGCTGCTGCGGCGATTGGACAGGAGCCTGCCGTAGGTGACGTAGTGAGGGAGGCGACAGTGCTACCACAGCCAATTGCGTTTTTGCTGCTGCCACTGCTGTGGATGTGCTCGCTACTGTGGGAGTCGCTGCCCTCTGGCACCTGCATGTGTGTGTGTGTGTGCATTGGTATGCACGTGTGTATACGCACATGCACATGACTGCGTGCTTGCATCTGTGTGCAGATGTGTGGTGCTTGTGCGTGATGCTTGTGCAGCGAATGCTTTTGAGAGTGTTACAAGGCAGTTGTGGTGTACGTATTCTACAAGACGGCATTGTTCTGGTGCATGTTTTCGAGAGTATTACAAGCAGTTGTGGTCAGGCAAACATTGAGATTGCAGGCTCACACACTTGACGTGTGTGTGTGTGTGTGTGTGTGTGTGTACGCACATGTCAGAATACGCAAGGGTGCTTGATGCATAAATAGTGTGTACTAACGGACACGGAGCCGCAGTGCAAGCCAGGGTTGCTCGAAGCCAGGGTTGTATCATACACAAACAGCACAGACAACGCCCCCCCCCTGCCATTCAATGAAGCAGCCCTCACATGTACTTACACCACAAAGCAAGCCCCTTGGAGTTGGAGAGAACTTAATGTTGAGGACCCGCAAGCTTAAAATTTTGGGATGGTCAGAATTGTAAGTTTTACTAAGTGGTAAAATTCCCTGCCAAAAGATATCGTACACACACACTGAACATTTGTGTGTGTGTGTATGTATGTGTGTATACATCATATATATATATAAATGTATATATGAAATGTGCAAGATGTGAATGGTTCTGGCCACGCATTCAAAAACTCTGAGACTGCTGACACTGTCTCCCGCAAACGCACACCTGATCGACCCACATGGCTAAGCACCCCAAAAGACACATACCTTGGGGAGCTCTATGCTAGGGCCTCGAAAGAAGTTTGTGGGGGGGGATATGCCCCCAACAGAGTTGCGGGCTTCACTGTGCGCAGAGCTGCGCGATTGGACGTAGGCCGAGCTGCACAGGGAGAAAGCACAGAGTCACACGATGGCACTCATGACGTTCAAATGTAGTGGACTACAGGATTGTGCAACCTGGATGCTTGCAGCAATCAGGGTTTTGGAGAGTGCGACAACACAAGCATCTCACTGTGTCACGCTGCACGCATTTCTCTCATCTTCTTACACACAAAGACACACGCACACGCACGCATCCACACAAACACGTGTAAGGGTGAGCTCAGGCCAATGTGCAGTTGTACCTAATCACCTCACCTTGCACGACGGCGGTCCTTCATCCCAAGCATTGAATTGCTCAGGCTTGGCGTGAACGAACCCTCATACTGCTTTAGGGACTCCATCTCCATGCCTGCGTGGATATGCGCATAAGTGTGTGCGTATGCATGAGCGTGTCTGTGTATGTGCATGCATGCGCGATGCTTCCATGGATGGATGTAAATGGGAGCAAGGACGTTGCGTTGGGGGTCCGGCACTTTTGGCAACATGCCGCGAGAAAGAATGGGCCTTTTTCTTGGAAAGCCTCCTCCGCATGTCCACGCAGGCATATGGAGACGCAGTTGACGGCTCTTAGTGCAAGAGTGTCTCACACGTACTGTGCGTGCGTCACGTTCAAATGGGACTGAAGCACTCAACAAGGACTGAAGCACTCAACAGGGACTGCAGCACTCAACCACTGCAACTAGAACGTGCGAAACAAAAGGTCTGCCTGTGTACTTCGGATTATTTTTCTGATACACACTGCTTTTGTGCCACGCACACAAACCAGTGCACGCGCACAACAACTAGCGCCACACACGATGGCTTTGGAGTGAAGACCTGTCACGTCCAGCTGTACAACGATAGACACGAGCTGCACCAAACAGCACCCCGGTAACTGTGTGAAGGCCAGCTCCATCCAGCTGGAAGAAACAGAAAGGAGCAGCACTAGACAATAGGCATGAGCAGCACTAGGACAGGACGCGGGATCAAGTTCTGCATATTACCTGGCATGCACTCGTACGCCAAAGCTGAATCCTGCCTGGTTTTCCTGCAGTTTCAGCAGCGGCACGTGTGTGTGTGTGTGCGTGTGTGTGTGTGTGCGTGTGTGTGTGTGCCTGTTACATCATGTGAGGGCGAGCTGTTGTGCACGCATCAATTAGCCCGGTGCTGCATTCTACTTGCATGAGAAATATGAAGGTTGGTTCCTTTGGATCACTCAGTTACTTTGGTTGCATGTGCTGTCTAAGTTCAATTGTAGGCTCCTCCCTTGCTTTGCAAGCAACCCAGCTACAAAACATCCACAGTTGCAAGCACACACACACACAAGCACACACTTAGGCAGCCCATTCTAAGGCCACACAGGGCGTGCTCAGCACAAATATGTTCAAAACACGTGCACGCACAACACACACACATACGCACCCTTCCACACACGCATGCATTTGCATGACACACCACCGTGCTTCCCAAGCGCACCTGCTGCAACCAATGGCAAGAGGCAGCTGCTGTGTGTGCACACCCTCTGTGGCTTGTGACAAGCCTGCTTTGATGTGGGCATCAGCCGTAGTGACCAAGCCTCCCTCGTGTACAGGTAAGTCCTGTGGTTAAAGCAAGCACGGCCAAACACACGGGTCTGCCACTCAGCAAACCGCCGAAGAGCAGCACGCGCACACGTGCTCATGGGCGCCCACCTTGGCAACATGCGGACCTAGGCTGAGCAAGCCAGCACACGCGGTTTGCAAAGACCAATTGGTCATACCAGCTTGCATGACAAATATATAAGGTGAGGGGGACTGACACAAGCCCTTACTCCAGCAGCTGCTTGAGAGTAGAAACGACTTAGACATTGAGGCTTACATGTCTATGAAAGCCCTACCGTGCAGCTGGTGCAATCGCAAATGTACACACACACACACATACACACAGACATAAAACACAAACAAGCACAGCATACACCCAGAGGCGCTGAAATGGAGCGCTACCTTGCTGGTTGCCACGTATTCCTGGAGGTCTGCATCGGTACCGCTGAATGGGGTCCTCGCTGAATCTTTCCTTGAATGTGCTGCATCGCTGACAGCAGGCTTGGTGTCCATGCTGATGCCGTCGTCGCTCTCATCTCTGCTGATGCCGCTGCCATGCACACTGCTGGTGTCCTCTTGCTGCTTTGACTCCCGGCCTTTACTGCTCTTGCTAAACAAACTGCGCAGGCGGCTCAGCTTGCCTGTGAGCACGCATAAAATGAAGGGCTCTTGTGTGTATGCGTGGCATGTCTAGTTTGGAGTCAGTACACGTTCTGCGGTTGTGCGTATGCGTGTGTTTGTGTGTGTGTGTGTGTGTGTGTGTGTGTGTGTGTGTGTGTGTGTGTGTGTGTGTGTGTGTGTGTGGGGGGTCATTTACGTATGTGCGTAAGCACAGGTGACCGTGGCCTCCGCCAGGAGCCTCATGTGCACACATGCCGTTGTCAAGCCAGTCACACTCAGCCATTCACTGGGTGCGCAAGTGCCTCTGCCCTTTGCATGCATGCAGCCCTTGCTACTCAGCATGCCGACTGCAAGCAGCGTGTGTGTGTGTGCGCGCGTGCGCTGCCTAGTATAGGGTCACACACACAACAATGCCAGAGCACATGGCTGGTGCAAACCCCACCTGCGCTCTTCGGCGCTTTGGCGGCAGTGTCCTTTCCATGCAAGGACGACGCCCTGCTGAGCTGCTTCCTGTTGTGCCTGGTGTGCCCGTCAAATAGGCTCTTCACCTGGAAGTTGGGACAGGAGCACGACGAGACAATGATGTTGCTCTGAGAAACCAGAAGCAGTTCTTTTGATAGGCGCCTTCAACAGAGCGTGAGAGGCAGCCCCCCAGCCACCAGGTGGATGCAGGAGTAGGGGGTGGGCGCACATGGAGATGGATGCATTGCAAAGCTCCCAAACCAACCCCAAAAACGGTCACAGCACACAGTCAAGAGTTTTTTCCTTCACTTAAACACACACACCCCACCATGCTGACGTGCTGTGGGTGTGGATCACTGAGGGAAGACAGGGTGTTACTAATAAGAAGGTTATTAAGAAGGCGTGCGTCCACAAGGAGCACCACTGATTCATAATGATGCACGACCACTACTGTACTCACATACACAGGAGCACCACTGATTCATAATGATGCACGACCACTGCTGTACTCAATGCCCTTCTCAAGCCTGAGCCTCTGAGCCTCAGGAGGAGGTGCTGACAGCAACACACTGTGATCTCTGGCTGGCAAGCTCGGCAAGGTAGACAGGCCGGTTGCATTTGGCGTATTACTCACCCATTGCATTGCCCTACAACCGATTCAAACGGCCGGTTGCATTTGGCGCAACACTCACCCATTGCCCTACAACCGATTCAAACGGCCGGTTGCATTTGGCGCAACACTCACCCATTGTTTTGCAGAATGAGCACCGGTGGTGACGCTTGCAGCGGGGGAGGCCGACCCTCGAGGAGAGAGCCCTTCTCCTGTGAGTGTGTTCCATGCATGCAAAACCACAAGTGTCACTCTTCCGTACTTCACAGTCCATGTGTAGGGTTGGCCATAACCATACATATACGGTGTATGTACGGTAAATTTGGCAGGGAAATCACCAAATATACAGTAATTTACGGTGAATATGTACGGTTCTGGCCAACCCTATGTAACATATATGGTTTTCATATGTTGTGCATATATACGGGACTGGCCAACGCTATGTAATATTTGGCAAACGCATTTGGTACAGACTGAACCCACGTGCCAAGGGCAACTCAGTGCAGATAATGAACGTTGCATGTTGACCGTTTGAAGGCATTTTGCTAAGATGAGCAATAAGGTGAGTGCCAACACTCAGCTGCCGACTCTTGAAATTCCCCATTTTTGAACAAGCTCATTTTATGAACAGCAGCAAACAGTCTGACGCCTTGCCTGCGAGCATCCTTGAAGGCAGAAAACAGTCGAGCAATATGAAATGACAAGCAGCCAAGCGGCTGTCTATACGCTTGTGTCGTCGTGTGTGCGAGCTTGGGGCCTGTCTCTTGTCACTCCATTTTGCACCCCCTGGTTCAGATAGCTATACAGGTACCCTGAAAAGAGCAAGCACATACCGTGCGTCCACGATCACTTTGGATATTTAATGATTCTCGGAGCCCTCTCTGAATTGTAATTATAATTTAATGATTTTTTTAGTATTTTTTGGGCACTCAGGGGTACAAAACACACCGGTGAAGCGCCCCTTACAAATTTTAAATTTAATCCTTAGATCTTTCTCCAAATATAAACAAAAATTTTAGTAATTTTTAGAATTTGATCTCACGTCTTACGGACGTACGGTAAATTACTACCCTCATGACAGGGGAGGTGAGCTATACACGCCAAATGTTCTTTGGCTGCCCTGTGGGCTGACGCGACCAGCACAATTGAAGGTTTTCATTGCTACTTAGAGTGCGATGTGGCATACCTGCCACAGAGCTAGTTGCATCGTTGTCAAGGTCCGTGCGAGCGCTCCTGCTGCGATTTTTGAACAGGCTCGACACCTGCATGTGCACCGGGGGGAGGCTTCCTGCACAAGTGCGTGAATGTGTGCGCATGTGTTAGTGTGAGTATCTTGTGCATTTGTAAGTGCACACTCAAGGGAGGATGATACCAGCACAATTGCATGCACATGCATGTGTGACACCGGCACAGTTGCGTGCACATGCGTGTGTGTGTGTATGTGCTTCCTTGTTCATGTTTGCAGGTTGAGCACTTTTTTTCAAGAATGCTTGCTTGCCCTTGCACACTTACATGCACCAGGGTCACATCAATTGCAAGGGGCCACCGGCATGTGCTTGCTTATTCCCTGTTTGGACAGATGCCACCTCGATGACCTATCACGCTGGTAGACGCATGAGATGCCAGAGGGGCTACAAAGCCAGGTATTAGTGTCTCAGGCAGGAGGGCCACTGCACACTGCACGCTGCATACCCTGTGTCTGCGGGGAGGAAGGACACTGCACGCAGCATGCCTGTGCCTGTGGGGAGGATGGACACTGCTTACTGCTTACCTGTGTCTGTGGGGAGGAAGGACACTGCACGCAGCATGCCTATGTCTTTGGGGAGGATGGACACTGCACACTGCTTACCTGTGTCTGTGGGGAGGAAGGACACTGCACGCAGCATGCCTATATCTTTGGGGAGGAAGGACACTGCACGCAGCATGCCTGTGCCTGTGGGGAGGAAGGACACTGCACACTGCTTACCTGTGTCTGTGAGGAAGGACACCTTGCCGGACGGTTTTTTTACGGAGATCGCGTTCAGGGAGGCAAAGGGCAAGAGATTTGTTGACCTTTGCTGCCCCTCCTCTGGCACACTTGCCACATCATTTGCACCAATCACAGCGTCCGCGCTTCTGCCCTGCGCGCCTGATCGACCAGCGCTTGAGGGTGTTGCGGAGGTATAGCAAGACCGAGAGGAAGAGCCTGCTACGGCAGAGCTGTGCGTGGCACTGTTGCTGGGCAGAGGGTGGGGGGTGGAGAAGGTGGAGGGGGCAATTGCTGCGGTGTGTGGGTGTGAGGGAGGGTGTGCAAGTGTATGTTTGCAGGCATGTGTATGCGTGAGCGTGTGTGTGTCAGTGTTTCTTGTAAGTCGATGTACCATAGAGATGAAAACATGGGTTTCTTAATTTTGGAATCGAGATGAAATTCCGGTTTTGGGGGTGTTGAGGAGTCCCTGTGTAAAACGGATCTGTGGCCTTTAGGGGGCCTTTGCAGGCCCTCACGCACCACATATTTCCGACCATTTTATGTCATTTGAATATCATGTTAAAATGAGCGAAAAACCCCCATCAAAAAAGCCCAAAGTTGCCAGGGGGAAAGAATTGAGAAGTATCTAGGGGCCCATGGGCCCACAAACAAGTTCTCACAAACAAGAGGTTGCAAACCCTGCTGCAGCGATGAGTTTGATAACGAGCCACAATCAGCACATCCCCCCCCCAACCCCTCTCTCAGCCAAAGAGTTTTGGGGGGAAGCCACGGGCTTAGGGGTGCGGGATAGGTTTGGGGAGTGGGTTAAGGTAGCAAAGTTTGTGATGGTTAAATAGTATCAGGGCCAGTGGAGAATGAGCAATGTTCAGCACGCTAAAGTTCATCCGTAACCCTCAGCACAACAGGCTACATGCACAGCACTTGACGTGCTGCGCACGAAGGTTTTAAGAGCTCTGCATTCAGCGTGGAGCCCTTCCCATTTTGGAGAGGCTCAGCGCTAAGAAGCGCCGTGAAATTAAATAGATGAACAACTTAGTTAGAATGGAAGGTGTCCCTGTGAACAACCCCCCCATTTGCAAGCCAAACAGTCCCACTTAATTTTGCGTCACCAGATCTCTGTAATCGCTACATCGTTTTGAGACCTGAGACATGCGTTGAATGGCTGATTTTCTTCTCCTTCAGCAAGTGCTCGGCAGTAGGGGAGAGGTGCAGAGACTAGAGGGATATTTGGCTATTTGGCGCAAAAAGAATCACACCATTCTTCACACAGTCCATCGATTGGCTCCATTCAAATTTCATTTGACGCATATCAATTGGCCGCATCTCTGAAAGCAAAAAACTGGCTGAATCTCGAAGCAGGTGTGGAGCGACAGGTTTTTGTCTTTTCCCCCTGTGTCCCTTGTGTGAGTGACTCCCACTCGCCGGCATTCCCAGTACCCCTGCCCCGAATTCGACACTGCAGCATTGTTACATAACACCTAAAAAGCTGATATCCTGAGGCAGAGGTTGATCGGTGCAAGTTCAAAAATGCACCTTTTCCTGCGAAAGTGGGTGCAAGATACGCACCGGGCCCCACACAGCCCCCAAAATGCCAAATTTACAGCAAATGAAGATGGTTTAGATATAAGATCAAGCATCTTGCATTCAGATGAGGTATAGGGGGCTTTGGATTGGGTGAACGCAAGGTGAGACTAGTGGGGGGGGGGGTTCTTCACGGGGACAGCCTGGACAGTCTGCCCAACTTGCAAGTACAGACAACCTTTTTGTGCTTATGCAAGTGCTACAACTTGCAGTTGACTCACATAACACCAAATGTCGAGAGGACGCAGGCCTCCCGGCGGGATGAGGCAGCAAAAGTAAGAAGATGTGGTAACACAATTTCGCAAATTTCCAGATTGGGGGTGACATGAAATCAAGGTTTTCCAATCCTTAACAAAACAATGATGTGTATATGTGTGCTGCAGTGCATAGGTGTGAGGGAGTGTGCGCACGTGTATGCTATGTATGTGCGTGTGTGTAAGCATGAGCGTGTATGTGCATACATGCATTCATTAGGGTGGAGATGTACTACACACAGACGCACACAGGAAGAAGACGGCAAAGTACGTGGTACATGTAGGCAGTTTAAAGGTTTACTCTATCGAGTACGGCAGTGTGTGAAGAGAAGGACCTCCACACCCAACATGAGACCAGTGAGTGCTTCTAATGAGCGTTCCTATGCATGGAAAATATGGGCTATCAAATCAACCAGCTCCTTGGAGGAGAAATGCAGATGATGAAGAAAGCTGGAATTGTCAGGGGCACGTAACTTCCGAGATGACACGCTTGAATGTGCAGACGTACCTGACGCAAATGTGGCCGCAGAGCCATGCGAGCCAATATGTCCTGAGTGGCTGCTTTCTTGCTCATGGGAACTTACAGGGGCAGACACACAGGCCTTGGGACCTGTGTGTGTTTGTGTGTGTGTGTGTGCACGCATGCGTGTGTTTGTTCCAGGAACGGATACCTGTGTGTGTATGTGGATACGCACACGTGCACGGGCATGCGTGTGTTTGTTCCAGGGGCGGACACACAGCACTTGACACCTGTGTGTGTGTGTGTGCATCTGTGTGCACGCACGTGCACGAGCCTACGTGTGTTTGCGCCTGTCATGTCCGTAAGGGTAAGGCAGACACGTAAGATCACACGTTCTTTATTGTTCAGACGGGGAATTGTGTCCCACACAGTGCAGGGCATAAAGAAAGAGGATACAGCGTACACAGATAATGCAGTGGGGTAAGCATACTGTCATTCATTCTTGGCAAAAGCATACAATATACAGCTGTTTCTCTTCTAACTCGGGCCCTCACACACATGCCGCGTCCTGAACTGGGTTTCATCTCCTCAGCAACCCCACCCTCGTTACTACCTCAACAAACAAATGTGAATTGGATAAGGAATCACAGTTTTGGAAACTTAGCGTGTATATTATTTACATAATGCACAGTGATGTGCTCGTACGTCGTATTTTCATTTTTGGACCGTATATACGGTTATGGTTACGGTACGGTCAAAAACCGTATTGTACGATCGAAGGAAAAATATGGTCCAAACCAGTGTCCAACTGTCCAATTGTCTTAACTTTACAAACACGGTCGACCGTATTCTGCCTTTTAGCAGGGAGAAAGGAGATCCTGGGTTCAAATCTTTGTCAGAGCTGCGTCTTTTGCTTTTTCACCCCACTTCTTTTTGTGTGCTTTCCTCTTCAAAAAAGCATATTCGTTTTACATTGGAGATGTGTAAGTCACATTACTTGTACTTGGAAACATGATCCAAAATGACCCTTTGCTCAAAAAGTAGGCAAACCTCCAGCCTTTTGCACCGTGCTGTAATCGTACCATATTTTACCATACATATGGTCGATAATTGTACCGTATCATACGGTAATTAAACCGTACACTGTACTGGCACATCACTGGTAAGATAAGTGTTTAACAAAAGTGCGTACTCAAGCGCTTAGCAGAGCGCTTTTTTCCTCTGTAAGGAAACAAGCATTCTGTTTATACATTTTTATACCAGTAGGTGGCGCTTTGGGTCATATGCTAAGCAAAAGCTTTCCTTTCACAATGTTACAGAGGCCTCTTGCTGCTCACATGAGCTTTACCCATCCAGCCAACCTCAGTCAGCACATTAAAAACAGGTGCACATCTCGAAACCGACCAAGCTCTGCATTATGAGCTAAGCTTAGCCATTCGTACATCCCCCACCTGTCCTCTGGCTCCAATCTTGCTGCCCGCCACGCCCTTTGCCAGCTTTAACGGACCACTCCTCCACAACCACTTCGCTGTACTCTGGCTCCTCCCCCTCTCCAGTCAGCGCAAACCCCGCACGCTGTGCCGTGCTCTGCTGCTGCCCTTGCACATGCGCTCCCTGCCTGCCCCTGGCCATGCTGCTCGGCAAGTTAGCGCTGCCCCCCTGGCCTGCTGATGCAGCCTTGGCAAAGTTGCTGCCAGCTGTCATAGGCATTGCGCCAGCTGTCGTTGCTGCTGCGTCGTGCACGCCAGGTGCACCGGCGGCTGGGTGGGGCATTTTGGTGGTCCATTCCACTGTGTCGGGGGAATGGCCGGCTACATGGGGGGTATAGGGGTCGGGAGTGCCAGGGCCTGCTGTGGTGGTGCAGCTCCTGCACAGGTGTGAGCGGTGCGTGTGTGTGTACGTGCTTGGGTGTGCAAGTGTGTTTGTGTGTGTTTGTGTGTGTGTTGTGTGTGCGAGTAATTGAAGAATGCTGCAAATGCAACAGGGCGGAGGGTAAGATGATGCATCGTGAAGTGCTTGAAGGAGGCAAAACGCACAAGGCATGCAGGCGCTTGGAAAAGGAACGGCTCCCTTTTGAGCCATTTTTGAGTTTAGAGGAGGGGTGGAGTTTATGTGGGTTTTATATCTCTTAATTGTGCCCTTACACGCCAACCTGCGCGCAAGGCGTGCGCAAAATGGATCAAGGTCAGTGAATGGCTAGGTATCAGTATCGGCAATGCAGCTAGGCAAGCAGGCAGAGGGGAAAGTGGCTTTAAGCAAACATTAATTAGGACCCTTGTTGACTACGGCATTGGCACACACATATTTGTGTGTGTTATGTGTTATGTGATGTGATGTGTATGTGCGTGTATGTGTGTACGCGCGTCACATATAGACAAGCACACACACACACACGCACACACACACACAAGTGCAAGCACAATGTAGACACAAACACGTGCAAACACATACACAAACACACTTATATGCATACACAAATATACCGTTTGTCCACGATCACGTGGTGAGACCAAATCAAAAAATGAATATAGACTTCGTTCTCAGTTTAGAGAAAGGATTATTTTGAATTTGTAAGGGGCACTTTGCCGGTGTGTTTTGTTCCCTTAAGTGCCCACAAAATACTAAAATATCAATATAATTTCAAATTGCAGTGCGGAGAGGGCTCTAAGAATTATCAAAAAATTCTTTTTTGGCCAGATATTTCTTAGTATTCAAACTAATTGTGGATAAACGGTATAAACAACACGTGCAAAGACAAACACAAACACACATATACACACAAACGCACGTGCCAGACAAAATCAGTCGGCCAGGAGGCTTATGAAACAACGTACCTGGCTTCGGACGTTTGCCAGGATGCTTTTCTTAACATTTGCAGGCCCTGTGGGATGAAAGGGGTGTGTGTATTGGACATGTGCATGTTTCCCATGTGTGTGGTTGTGCGCAAGCCCATGCTAATTGTTGAGGGTGTGGGGTATCGATATGGTGTAGCCCTGCGCAAGAGTAATGGTGCTGGTGTAGCCCCGCGCAAGGATGTGGTGTGATAATGGTGTAGCCCAATGCAAGAAGATCTTGCAAAGGACTGCACATCCTTACAATCTGAGCTGAGTAGATTATACCGTGTTAAAGCAGTACATACGGCACTGCTATCACAACAGCTTTATTATCAGAGCATGCTGGTTTTATCGTGCGCAGGCAGGGCAGTACTTTACATGAGTCATTCATGCAGGACATATACATCCACACAAACATGCTGGATACGCTCACGCACAGGCATGCTGACTTCATTCATGAACAGGCAGGGTGAGATCTTTTGACGCACTTGGAGATGGTGAGGATATTGAGAAGCCCCCATGTGCCACGTAGAGGAAGTGCCGGACAGGTTCCTGGCTTGCACCTGTTGGGGCGGTTGTGAGTGTGGATGTGTGTATGCGCGTATGTCTTTGTGTGTGTGTGCGTGCGTGTGTGCGT
>Ga0307963_1002390_pt1 | contig 14799 bp, 18 predicted proteins | sample OrgLakmetagen594_FD_201829 | JGI IMG/M metagenome (GOLD analysis project Ga0307963, IMG submission 201829) | Saline water microbial communities from Organic Lake, Antarctica - #594 | ecosystem: Environmental > Aquatic > Non-marine Saline and Alkaline > Saline | place: Antarctica: Organic Lake...
GATAGAGAGGGATAGAGAGGGATAGAGAGGGATAGAGAGGGATAGAGAGGGATAGAGAGGGATAGAGAGGGATAGAGAGGGATAGAGAGGGATAGAGAGAGATAGAGAGAGATAGAGAGAGATAGAGAGAGATAGAGAGAGATAGAGAGAGATAGAGAGAGATAGAGAGAGAGATAGAGAGAGATAGAGAGAGATAGAGAGAGATAGAGAGAGAAAGAGAGAGATAGAGAGAGATAGAAAGAGATAGAGAGAGATAGAGAGAGATAGAGAGGGATAGAGAGAGATAGAGAGAGATAGAGAGAGATAGAGAGAGATAGAGAGAGATAGAGAGAGATAGAGAGAGATAGAGAGAGATAGAGAGAGAGAGAGAGATAGAGAGAGATAGAGAGAGATAGAGAGAGATAGAGAGAGATAGAGATAGAGAGAGAGATAGAGAGAGATAGAGAGAGATAGAGAGAGAGAGAGAGAGAGAGAGAGAGAGAGAGAGAGTGAGAGAGAGAGTGAGAGAGTGAGAGAGAGAGAGAGTACACGATGGGCTTGAGCAGGGTTGTACTTAAGAGGGTATAACCATGTTTCACTTTGAGATGGGCCGTTGTTGGCAGGTGGTGCCTCACAAAGGAAAATATAGTAGCATCAGCGATGCTTAGAGTGGCCAAAAAACAAAACACATTTCTAGATTTTGCACGTACCGTACCTTACCGTACTCATCCTGCACCCCAATTTCAGAAATATTTTGTTGAATTTCACACTTTCGTGCACCCCAACAATAAATACTTTTTGCCCTTACCGCTGTCATCCCGCAGAACTATCTACCCTGTTGAGCACCAAGCTTTAAATAATAGAGAGCACCATAAAAGGGAAAGGGAAGTCAACATGCTGCTTGCATTTAAGCCTGACGCTATTTGTTTTCCTGCCCTATACCTTTTCTGCCCTCCCCCCCCCCAAGTCTGCTTCCACTTCTTCTAGCCACTACCACTGACGCTGGCTCTCTCCTCGCTCTCCGCGCTGCTGCTGCTGCTGCTGGGTGCCTTGCTTGTGCTTGCACGTGCTGATGGTGCGGCATGGGTGCAAAAAGCCTTGGAGCGTGACAATTGTTTTCCATATTAGCTCCCCCACCTGCTCATCTGTTAGCTGCTGGGCAGCTCTAATTTGCTCTGCGTGCGCGAGCACCGCAGCTCAATCCATTAGAAACAGTTTGTTTTTGCCTGCCAGGAGGCTGCTTTATCACTGCTTCCTGCGCTTCTTGCTCAGCCCGTTTCTCTTTTGCTTGTAGCAGCTTGGCTCGGTCGGTTGCCAGCTGCTGCTCCTTTTACTGCTGAAGTGCTGCTTTCTGCTCAGCCGTCGCTGTGGAATAAGCTGCGTGCGTCCCGCTGGAATATCCCCTTTGGAGCAATCGCAGCAGCTGTCGCTGCTGCTGGGGACGGGAGGGGGCGGGAAGGTGACCGGGGGGCCTCTTGTCGCTTGTTACTTGCAACCCAATATACATCAAATACACCAATCCCACACAGCCCCGCAGGTTCAAAAAATAGATGCATTATTGCTTATCGCAGTCACCCCGCAGGGCCAAAAACGATATTAATGCGGGGTGTCATAGGAAAGGTACAATACGCATACTCGCCAATTACTCTCACAATATGCCTAGGAAAGGCCAGAGCCATTCATATGCACCATGCATCGGTATTAGTAGCAGGGTGTTTGCCTTTCAAACGGTCATATACGGTGTATACGTGTACGGTTCTGGCCAGCCTTAAATGTGTCATACCTGTGTGAGCAAGTAGCCCCAGAAAAAGGAGGATTGTACAAAGCCCATGGTAGTGGTGTCCCACCCAAATTCTGCTTTCATGGGAAGGATGGCTACCGACATGTTGACACGGTCCATATTACTGCACGTGTTTAATGGGAGGTATAGAGCAGTGAGATAACGCAACCAAACCATATTGTTGCCCGTGCACATCAAAACACTGAAGCAACAGACTTGGATGAGTGTTGTTGAGAACCAAGACAAGCAGGCACAACAGGAAATCGCAGGTTGCAAACATTATCAGTTCAAAAGGTAGAGTACCTAAATTAGAAAAGGGGCGACTCAAGCCTTAGGTTGGGGTGCAACATACAGTATACTTTTTTGCACAACATGTTAAATAGGTAGGGTTGGACCAAACCGTATATGGGATTTCCGTCTACGTATATATACTCCGTATAAACCGTATATATACGTATATTCCGTATAAACCATATATATTTAGGGTTGGCCCAAACCGTATAAGTATATATACGCCGTATATATACGTACCGTATATATACGTATTTATGAATAAAATTTCTCCGTACCCATATTCGTATACACCGTATGTGAATTTTAGCCGGCGTATATATACGCCGTATAATACGTATATATACGATTTTTCCGTATAAATACGTATATATACGGCCTGAATGAGTGGTCGAAAGCGACCTTCCACTGGCCTTCGACACCACAAAAATCCAAAGCCCTGCATCCGGGCAAATTTTAACAATTATTTTTGTGGTATTAGACAGCCGGGTCCCTCGTGGAAGTGAATCCGTGATGGTCCAACAGCAGCCAGTGGTTCGACAGCAAGGGGTTCAGAAGCAGCAGCACCAGGAGCACCAGAGTTTGAGTATTAGCAGTGCATGCAAGCCAACATTGCTGAAGGTTTCCAGGGCGGAGATGACGCAGGACCAGAAACGACACACGCACACTCTTCACGCATATGTGCATGCACCCACCCCCGCATGCGCGCACATCTGCATTCACGCACCCCTGCAAGCGCACACATACATGCACGCAAATCTGTGTGCATAGATGCATACACAAAAACACACGTACGTGCAAAAAGGTACATGCACGCGCACACGTTTACGCACGTACGTGCATGCACACGCACATACACGCGTGCATGTACGAACCTCAGCACGCACGCAAATGCTTACGCACATGCATGTACGAACCTCAGCACGCATGCATACAGCCATAAGCAAGCCCGCGCACACGCATGTTTGCAAAGCATGCACACGCACATGTAATGCATGCGCACGCACATGTGCATGCATACGCGCAAATGCACACGCACATGCACGCACTACACACATACATACAACCATAAGAAAGCACGCGCAAACGCACACACATGTAAGCATGCACACACACGCACACGTAAGCATGCGCACAAACACGTGTGCATGCACGCGCGCATGCATACAACCATAAGCAAGTACACGCACACGCATATTTGTGCACACGCAAGCATGCACACGCACACACACACAGAAGCATGCACACGCACACGCACACGTAAGCATGCGCACGCGCAAATGCACACACACACACATGCACGCACACGCACAAGTACACGCAAGCATGCATGAATCCCGGCAGGCGTGAATACAGACGCACGCACAACAGCACGCATGCATGCATGTACTTCTTTTCACACACACACACACACAACACACACACACACGTTTGCAAAAAAACAGGGTTATTTGATGGGGCGGGGGAAGAAGAGGGGTCTTGTGACAGTGACCGTGCATGCCTGAGGGTTTTGGCCTCTTTGGGCAAGCATAGCTTCTGAACCTTTGATTTTTTGGCGCAACTAAATTGGATACGTTTATACAGCTCTTCAAGAGCTACAAAATGACCCCCCTAAAATTAAATTCTGAGAAGGTCGAAATTTCAAATATACGGAATTTATACGGTTTATACGGAAAATACGTATATATACGGTTTATACGGCGTATATATACGTAGACGGAAATCCCATATACGGTTTGGGCCAACCCTATATATATTCCGTAAATTTGAAATTTCGACCATCTCAGAATTTAATCTTGGGGGGGTCATTTTGTAGCTCTTGAAGAACTGTATAAATGTATCCAATTTAGTTGTGCCAAAAAATCAAAGGTTGGGAAGCTATGCTTGCCCAAAGAGGCCAAAACACACAGGCATACACGGTCACTGTCACGAGACCCCTCCTCTTCCCCCGCCCCATCAAAATACCCTGCTTGTGTATGCACACGTGTGTGTGTGTGTGTGTGTGTGTGTGTGTGTGTGTGTGTGTGTGTGTGTGTGTGTGAAAAGCGGTACATGTATGCATGCATGCGTGTTGTTGTGCGTGCGTCTGTATATGCACGCGTGCTGATATTTGTGCATGCTCGCGTGTACTTGTGCGTGTGCGTGCATGTGTGTGTGCATTTGCACGCGTGCATGCACACGTGTGCGTGCACATGCTTGCATGTGCGTGCGCATGCTTCCGTGTGCGTGTGCGTGTGCATGCTTCCGTGTGTGTGTGTGTGTGCGTATGCATGCTTACGTGTGCACAAATATGCGTGTGCGTGTACTTGCTTATGGTTGTATGCATGCACGCGTGCATGTACACGTGTTCGTGCGCATGCTTACTTGTGTGCGTGTGTGTGTGTGTGTGTGTGTGTGTGTGTGTGTGTGTGTGTGTGTGTGTGTGTGTGTGTGCATGCTTACATGTGTGTATGCGTGTGCTTGCTTACGTGAGCGCGAATATGCGTGTGCCGTGCTTGCTTATGGTTGTATGTATGCGTGGGTGCGTGCATGTGCGTATACATTTGCGTGCGTGCTAAGGTTTGTACATGCATGCGTGTATGTGTGCGTGCGCGTACATGTGTAAATGCGCGTGCATGTACCTTTTCGCACGTACGTGTGTTTTAGTGTGTGCATCTGTGCACGCACACAGGTTTGCATGCATGCATGTGTGCGCGTGCAGGGGTGCGTGAATGCAGATGTGCGCGCATGCGGGGGTGGGAGCATGCACATATGCGTGAAGAGTGTGCGTGTGTCGTTTCTGATCCTGCATCCTCTCCGCCCTGGAAACCTTCAATGGTTGGCTTGCATGCACTGCTAATACTCAAACTCTGGTGCTCCTGGTGCCGCTGCTTCTGAACCCTTTGCTGTCGAACCACTGGCTGCTGTTGGACCATCACGGATTCTATTCCACGAGGGACACGGCAATACCACAAAAACAATTGTTAAGTAGCCCGGATGCAGGGCTTTGGATCTTTGTGGTCTCAAAGTCCAGTGGAAGGTCACTTTTCGACAACTCATTCAGACCGTATATATACGTATTTATACGGAAAAACCGTGCATACGTATAATACGGCGTATATATACGCCGGCTAAAATTCACATACGGTGTATACGAATATGGGTACGGAGAAAATTATTAAAATTATTAATATTTTTATTTATACATACGTATATATACGGCGTATATATACATACACGATTTGGGCCAACCCTATAAATAGGCTGCTATTATGCACGGGGATGCCCAGGCTGTGTGGAAAAAGGACACACCTCTACATATACCTGCAAGCCGTTCCACTCACGCTCAACTCACCATAGCATAAATGCAAAGAAACATAGGAGCACAATGGTCCACCTTCGCCTCCAACCAGACTCTTTCTCCAGCATACCCCCGCTGTTACTGCTCCCGCCTCTATTACTACTACTGGAGGGGGTGCTGCTGCTAGCCGCCATGACGGTGGGAGAAAGGGAGGGGTTCGGAGGAGATGGGGAGCTACTGCCCGAAGCGGAAGCATCGGTCTCCTGGAGGGCAAAGTAATGAGCAAGATCATACAAAAATCAGAGGCAACAGCGAACGAGATGCAGCTGCACACGTTTAACCAAGCAAGCACCCACAGGCATCCACCCCATCAACAAACACCTGCTGGTTGCTGCTCTTGCTACTGCTGCTGGTGCTGCTGCTGCTACCGTTGCTATTCTGGCCCACGGCTGCATCTACGGAATCCCCGACTTTCAGGCTGGCTTCACTGCTACTGGCGCCTGCCTCAGGGCTGGTTTCTAGACTGGAGGACTTGGAGCTGTCTGAGCCGAGTGCTCTTGTTGATGAGCTACATCTGAGTACCTGTGTGTGTGTGTTAGGTGGTGTGTGTGTGTGTGTGTGTGTGTGTGTGTGTGTGTGTGTGTGTGTGTGTGTGTGTTTGTGTGTGTGTGTGTGTGTGTGTGTGTGTGTGTGTGTGTGTGTGTGTGTGTGTGTGCGCAGGGAGTGGGGGTCGTCTTAGGTGCAAGCGTGCACACACTCCAGCATCCACTTGTATTGCTGTGAAAGGATTCAAACCACTGCCTCAGCTGTAAGCTGTGTGTAGCCCACAGTGCACTTCAAAGTCACCACACCCATCGCACACACGCGAGCCTCGCGCACAGAAAGGCAGAACGAGCGTTGCGGCATCGTAAACAATTGCGCTACGAGTGTGAAGAGAGAAAGAGAGAGTTCTTGAACGCACTTTGGCAGCTTTCTGTAGGCAGGGTCCGGACAGTGCGGAATCAGCATTAAGAGGGCGAACTAAACTGCTCCTTTGCAGATTCCTGCAAAACGACGTTGAGTCCTTACGTTAAATAGCGTGGCTGCTGCACTATTCGAATGCGGACGGCAAAACAAGGCCACACACAGACACCGGAACCGCAAGCTCCTACACCCGGCAGCACTTGGGCTACAAGAGCACACCCACCCAACGAGCAGGCACTCACCTAGGTGCACAGCATTGTCTCTGGGTCAAGAGCTGTCCTCTGTGGAGACCCAGCATGGCTCCGTTCCCAACGACTACAACACTATGGTTTGGTAAAATATATAAATGTAAAATTCATTGTATTTATGTACCGCACATTAGATAGGCAACTACGTGTGCATTTATCAGTATGGCTTGCTAACTGCTGAGATGAGAAGGGCCCACACCATTATGGTTGCTGGCATTGGGGCTTTGGGGGGTTTGTACTACGTGTTTCGCAGGAGGAAAAAGCGGCAATTTGGAGGAATGGACTGTAAGCTTGCTATTTTTCATGCCTGCAAGTATATGATGGATCGCCTGTCATTTTCCCAAACGTCCTTCACCGTTTCATCTGCAGCCTTGGTCTCGTATTCTGCACGCGTCATTGCAGGCAAGTTGGGGTTAGCGAGTGAAGCTGCATGCACTGCAGTCGTGTACAAGGATGAATAATCAACTCAAATGATTCCACCTGCAACCCAATGTTGGAATCAATTGATTTAGAAGGAAAACATGACGATCGTCGTAACAGGCACATGCAAACAATTGTACCGCGCAACCATTTTGCTTTCCGCAGCTCAACGTGCTATTGAGTCAAGGAAAGAACATGGCATTGTGAAAGATCCGCTCGCAGAAGCTCTGGCAGGACCTGAGGCCATGCAGGCAGCACTGCAGGTACGCAATTGATATAGTATAGGTGCGCAATTTTAAGCTATTCGCACACTAAATTTGATATCCACTCTTTGAACATCTTCCTGCTGGTTTTGGTGATTGTCTGGATTGTGTTTTCATCTAAGCCATCGATTCACCACCCTATCGTTTCACTATAAAAACCAAAAACGGAAAAAGCAGCTTTGAACTTGGGACAAATCCTGTCAATCTTTTTAACGAGGGTTGTTGGGCACCGATGTTGGTCCTGCGCGTGCAATATTTGTATCAAAATTCTAACCCGTGTATATGGTTTGGTTCGGCATATGAAAAAGATAAAGCCTAGCGGGCTTGCAAATGTCGTGCAAAATGGAGGACCTTCCCCAATCCCAGTGACGAGCTTTTGCACCACGTAACACTTCTCTCAAGAAAACAGTGTTGTTTTGTTGACAAGTAGGTGAGCAATATTCCATCGACGGCCAAACTAAAGAGCTGTAACATGCACATATCAGTTAATCCACGTCTCCAGCAATACAAAGACACAAGCAAGCAGTGTTTCTATCAAGGTTTTTGGGAGTGTAGCCATATGGCTACACAGGGTGCTTTTGCTGAAAAAGAGTGTAGCCACTGAATATTCACCCCCAAAAAAGCTGCCAAAATTTTGGCATGTGTGAATGAATAATGTATTCGAGTTCAATATAAATACTGGATACTGTAATAAGTTTGTATATTTGTTGAACCCTTTGTCTCCCTCCCCCCTTAAGTCTCTACTCTGCGTCCTCGCTCTTCACTAATTTCCATCAATTCTGGCTCCCGCCGCCGCTGCTGTGAATGAGCTGCTGTGCGCCTCTTCTTTGCTTCAAACCACTTTTGCACTGCTCGCAAGAAGGGAAAGTCCCTAAACGCCCACATGCGCTGGGTTGCAAGCACAAGGCATGCGTTCAAGTGATCTGACAGCAAGCGGTTACGCCTCTCTTCCTTGATAAAGGCAAGCTTGCTGAAGAGCCGCTCCTCCTCCACTGAGCCAAACACTTGCACTAGTGCTGTGTTGGCCAAGGATAGCCAATCGCTAAGGCTGCATTTGAGCTCGACGCTATTACTGCCAGTGTGCCAAAAGGACACAGTAGGCTTGCCCACACGCTCTGCACCAGGGAGCAAGCGGTATGCACATAGCGGTGTCAAACCGGGCCTGCTGCTTTTCCCAGCTGCATCTCATGATCCTTCTGCCTTATGCTCTCGCGCACCTTCAGGCCCAGGTGCGAGTAAATTTTACCCTTTTTGTCCAGCATGATGAGCACTTCCTCCCTGCTTCCCTGCTTTTGGGCTTGCCACGTGCTTGGCAAGCACTTAACCATACCCCCCTCTCGCTCTTCAAAGTACTGGCGATGGTCCTCAAGGACTCTGCTGCTGAGGTAGCCAATCACGCGTCCACATTGCCTGCGCTTACCCCCCTCTCCTGCTTCTGGTGATGCCTGTGGTGATGCATCTGTTTCTGCCATTGCTGCTTGTGCTGTGGAGGTGATGCAGCAGGTGTTGCAGCTTGTGGTGCAGGGAGTGATTGAGGTGCTACTGGGGGAGGTGCTGCAGCTTGTGCTTTTGGAGCTGCTGGCATGGATGAAAGGGGCATGGAGGGGTCGAGAGGGGTAGGAACTTGGGAGCTAACCCTGCCGGGCGTCGCTGTCTTACCAAAAATGACCAAAATGCGACACCTAAGAGACGTGTCGCGGTTAATCGAAACACTGCAAGCAAGCTGTGTGTGTGTGTGTGTGTGTGTGTGTGTGTGTGTGTGTGTGTGTGTGTGTGTATGTGTGAGGACGTTGGTCTGTGCCTGTTGTGAAAGTATGGCCTGTGCCTGTTGTGAAAGTACGGCCTGTGCCTGTTGTGATAGTGGCTATATTTTCGCTCCTAAATCTGCATGTAAATCATACCTTGCGAGGACGTTTTGCATTTTACGTCTGACCTTGGCTTTTATCTCCTTGTTTGTGGGCGGCCGAATGCGGTAGCCATGAATGGTGACCTTTGTTCCTTAACAATCTCTTTAGCAAGTACTCGGGTGTGCCAAACAGACTGTAGGGCTTTGTCCCTGGCTTGACCTTCCTCACAAATCCGAACTAGCTGCGTCCTGCTGCCTTCTCCCCCTGTATCAATCTGTGTGGTACCAAATGGGGCACTGCTTCCTTTCAAGTGCACTGACACGACTATGAACCTTCAAGCACACCCTTTCCTAGTCGGCAAAACCTCAAGACACCCAGTCTTTCCTGGTGACCAACAGTTTTCATTATTTTTGCGCGTCCTTGATGCAGCGAATGACAGGCCAGAACAACGTGGAGGGGATGCAGCCTGGAGTGCAGGGAATAAATCGGCTTATCCTACGCACACTGCTGGTGCGTGGTAAATGGCATTTTCTTTGAACGCTCCAAAAAGGCCGAAAGAATAAGGTTTCAAGCCTTTGCTTACATGTTTGCAGCCCAGTATGTAGTGTACAAAAAACACTATGTAGGCAGTGAAAGTTCACTCCCCACGTTAAATAGTGAGGAGCTACTTTGGTATAAAGTACTGCACTGATCCTTATGGTTTGCGTGCCCTAGGTTTTGCAAGGTGCCGATTAACTACAAAAATTAATTGGCGAGCATTTAGCTGTATTGTAAACCCCCTCAATAACTAAGGATTTGTGATTTTTGGGGGTTAACTGCATTCCCCTCCCATCATCCTCACTTTTCTAGGACTGCTTATGGACTGCTGCTGCTGCTTCTGATAAATTCAGAATAGCTACCTACTGCATGCAAGCCTGGTGCTCCTCCCGCACGTTGCTGCTCAGTTAACCCAGGCATGCTCACTCCTGGATGGGCACCACCAAAAAGGCTGTGTGCATGTCTGCCCACTGTGCTTCCTCCGACAGGGGCAGGGAGGATTCTGCTTGCAAGCAATTCTGTTGCTCAGGGTCCCAAGCGAGCTGCATTCTCCCGAGCAGCTGGCATACCCCTTGAAACGACTGGAGTCCACAGGAGGTCCCAAACTACTGTGTTAAAAAATTTAATCTGCGAGGTCTAAAGAAACGATTTCATTCATACTCAATTCAAACTTCGCTAGGGGCCCCATTCATTCCTGATTAATTTCAAGCCGCTGGCTGCAAGCCCGCAGGGCGTCAACAGCAGCAGATGCCAACGATACAGCCCGCATGGGACAGCTTCTCGTAGCTCCGACCATTTCTGATCGTGTTCAGCAATGCCGATAAGCCAGGTCTGACAGAATAACACAATTCCAGGGCTTCTCAGCTCATCTCAGATAAGCACGAAGAAAGACACAAACCGGCCCATACCATAATCTTAAGTTCCTCAGGACTACTCTATTCTGCCATGTTGCCGTTACCCAACATTAAGTATGTGGGCCGTAATTCACAGGTCACAAACAGCGGATGTGCGGAGAGAAGTGCCTCATTGGCATAGTTTATTGCTTGGACGTTTTGCAAACATTGCTTTGTTTAAATTTGCTTAATCTCAAGAGCTTCGGGACCTTGAACTTGCAGGTGAAGTCACGGGTTTTCTTTGCAGTTGGCTTAAACTGGTCCTCTTTTCTATGGATTCACAAGTACAGTCCAAAACACGTCCGCCACTTTCTGCCAAATGAGGCTTGCTTGCCCCTCCCCATAAATCAACAAACACTTGCTTTCACACACGCAGCATGAAATTTTATAATCACTGAGCTCGTCCGCCGCTCCAGCGCAATGCTTGCTTGAATAGTAATTGATAATGACCAATCGACTGCTGGATTTGCTCCATCTGATGAGTTTTTTTCTACGGCTTCATAAACTTGCCGGCAATATGATGGCAATTGCTTGCATACCCTGGGGTTCGTCGAACTTTACAGCATGCATATATCAAAATTGCAAGGGACAGCAGCCCCCCCCTGTTCAGTCCCACTGTTTCCTTGCATTAAAGTAACATGTTCAATGATTAACATATGAAATATGTTCTGTAGTCTGTACCAGGCCAGGAGGTTTCCTTGTTCTTCTTAAGACCAAACTTGTCGCATATTTTTGATTTTTGAACAGCTAAGGACTTGTTGAACTCAGCTTTTGCACTGCACCCTGGGGTTCTCCTTTTTCTGCTCAATAATGATGACATGGTCTTATTCCGGCCCCTTTTCGTTTCCTATAATTATTTGTAAACGTATACAACTGATTGGGAAGATGGGAAGGTGGGAGAAGGAGCCCAAGGGCCTGTTTTCCAAAATTGCACATCGAACCCTTCAAACAGTTCAAGAGTTCTAGAACTTTCACGAACTTTATCGAACCCTTGCTCCCAAAAAAACGAACTGAACAACCCTGTTCACCGCGGATATCTGGTTCTCCAACCTGTTCTCATTAACAGCCGTCATGGATTGACATGTCCATAGGGTTAAATATAAGGTGAGGAGAATGCCATGGTGAAAGCGAGCACTTATTCCAGCTTCTTTTGAAGCCAAGAAAGTGTGTCTCGTAACATTATTGTGGCTCATTGGATGGTCTCCTTGGATCCAACTTTTTACACCTTTAAGTCACATTGCTGGGGTTGCTATTTTTGCATTTCAGGTTGATGACTTTGTGCGCTTAGCTGTCGGTGCTCCTTTTCTTCTTGAAGCGCACAGGCAAAGAGCGTTGCAGTGCAAAATGCTGCGGGGCTGGGTCAACTCATTGGAGAAGCATTCTAACACGTGCAAGCAGGTAAGTGACGGTCGTAGGCTGCATTCATGTTCAATATATTTTGTCAGCCATCTTCCAAACAAAGAGTTTTGCAGGGCTTAACAATTCTCAGTTTAAATTGCTAACAGGTTGTCCTACTAGGCGCTGGAATGGACACCCGTGCCTGGAGGCTAGCCTTTCCTCCTGAGGTCAACTGGTTTGAGGTCGATGTTTGCGAAGTAATTAAGACCAAAAAACGTGTTATGGAGGAAGCAGGCGCGTCTTTTGCTGTGGAGGGAGGCAACCCTGGAGCGCCATCATCAAACGTGCTGAAGCCTCAGTGCAGCTCGTTTTCAAGTCAGTGCTTTTTAAACCTGTTTAGGAAAAATAAGGCATCCAAGGAAAGGCCAAAAACAGGTGGCCATTTAGTCCATGACCTAGGATCTTCCAGGTTTTAATTGACGTAATGGGATTCAAACACAAGGGGAACGGTCAACATCGGGTTTGCACACCTGATGAAATATTTCTGTCAGTGCTAAATAACAATGAAATAGGCACTGTTTTATCAGCAAGAGACTGTTGCATGATCCGCTTACCTGGAATCCGGCTCAAGTTTGTGCACTCAACCATAGCGTCTGGGGTCAAGGTGAGGGAGATTTGCTTGGAATTGCATGCAGCAAATAAGCTATTGTGTACCAACAAAAAGTTTTACTTCGGTCAACTTGAACCGTATGAGGTTTTTTGCACAGGATCGAGCGCCGACCGTTACAGCGCGTGTTGAATACGCTTGAAATGAGCACGTAGAATTCAAAAAATTGCCAAAAATGATTTTGCTCAAGACTTGTCATTTTGGCTTAGCTGCTGCTTTTGCTGAATCGGACTTTGTGCCCTCAAATTCCGTGGTCATTTTCATAATGGAAAATAAGACCGTGGATAAGTCTTCTCCTACCTTGCTGCAATAAAATATTATGATGTTTTGCCTGCACAACTCGACTTCTGCCCATTTTCCCTCCTCCCTCCATCAGGTGTGATTGCAAACCTTGAAGAAGCCGGTTGTTTGTCCCACGGGTTGAAGAAACAAGGTTTTGACACCTGTGCAGCTACTGCTTGGGTTATTGAGGGGCTGCTTTATTATTTGAAGCCAGAATCGGTGCCAAACCTATTACAGGTGGGTTCAAAGTTGCTCAGGGTTCTCATTATTGCAGGCTCCACCGCTCAGAATGACTTTCCCCTTCAGAGTACCGCTAACGCTACAACCGTTTCGCCCCTGTAGGAGACTGCTGCGATGTCTGGAGACGGATCGTCAATGGTGGCATCGATAGTTGGGGAAGAGATGGTGCAGCAAATACAGGTGGGCACTCGTGCTCCATTTTTCATTCTTTTGGTTTCACAATCCCGCTTGAAATATTAAGCTTGCGCTTTTAAAGCTTTACTTCTCCACTCCTGGCACAGAACCTTGGGTGTGATTTAAAATTAAGGATCAGGGTAAAATGCGCAAGTGTGTTGCCGCCCACATGCACAACTGTGCATGGAAATGCACCCGCATGAATACGGCAATAGAAGGCTTTCCATGTTTACTTTCCACTCAATAGAAAATAGAAACTGAGCGCATTTATATGCTCTTACCTCTCGCCTTTTCTTGGCTGGCCTTGTATTCATCTTTTCGAAACCCGGATGTGCATATGTTTCTATGAGTTCAGGAAAAGACCAAAAAGGGTAGTAGAAGCGGACCACCCAACATTTCCTCAGCTTTTCTTTGGGGGTGTCCGCGGGACCCCAAAAAGGTACTATTTAACCAGCACTGCAACTGTTTGCTTTTAATTGGATCCATTGACTTTTTCTCTCCGATTGTGTCTCTTTGTTAATACTACAAAGGTTTGCTGCAATTTGATTCAACCAATGACGTTTTCCATCTGATTACACCTCCACCTGACATATACTGCTTGCAGTTCTTTGCGGAGAACGGGTGGGATGTTATTGATGCACCTAACTGTGAGTATTTTGTTGTATTCGTACTGTTCCCTATGTAACAAATCAAGTTAAATGGGGGAAACTGCTGAACAAGCGCTCAGTAAAAAGATTGTCAAACATGCAGGGGTTGAGATTGCTGAGGAGATGGGCTTCAAGCCTGAAGTAGGGGACCAAAGGAATTCTGATGTGACTGCCCTTGGCGTAGGTGAGCCTGCGGTAACTCCAGAGCCTGGAGTTAATAACATTGTTGAGGCCCGAAGGGCAAGAAGTTCGTACTTGGTTGCCTGCAGGGCATGATGGGGAATTCATGCCTTGGGTAGAAGCATTACATGCGTTGTAATGCCTAACAAGTGGCAGCAACGGATTGTATGGCGCGTAATATGCTGGGCATACTAGAAACTGTTTTGACAAGGAGGTAGTCTGCTTCAATCAGCTTCAGGAGCCAGGTGATTTTTTGGGAGCTTGCTTGCGCACTGCCTATTCCCCCTATACAGTACTGAAGTGTTTATAAAGGTCTGAGATTGTAGTTTGGTTGGACGAGTTTCATGGTAGAAAAAGAAAAGAAAAACTACGCAGGCAGTGAAAGCCACTACCCACATTAACTAAGGAGAAGGAGCCACTTTGGTACCGAGTACCGTAAAGCTCCTCCACCGCGAAAAGGAAAGGAAAAATCAATGAAGATCAAGAGGGTTGCAGGCTTGGCCTGAAACCGGCTCCTGATGAGAATTGATAACAGTACTGGAAAGGGCACGTCTGGTATGGACAAGTTTAGCAGCGAAGTTCACAGAGTGCACATGGAGCTTACAGGGGGTTTACAGGGGGTTTACATTGAGCCTGTGAAGCCTGGGTCTCTGGCTTATAGGCAAATAGTACTGGTGAAACAGGTCAACCAGAATCAAAAAATACAAACCACGTTCAAAGCTAATCTGAAAAAGTACGACGCAAAGATGTGAAACACTGAAATCAGAACA
>Ga0307963_1002401_pt1 | contig 14771 bp, 12 predicted proteins | sample OrgLakmetagen594_FD_201829 | JGI IMG/M metagenome (GOLD analysis project Ga0307963, IMG submission 201829) | Saline water microbial communities from Organic Lake, Antarctica - #594 | ecosystem: Environmental > Aquatic > Non-marine Saline and Alkaline > Saline | place: Antarctica: Organic Lake...
ACAGGTCAACAACCAAGCAAATTGTTCATGGTTTCCTTTCTCAGCAGAACAATAGACTTTTTCTTTTTCTTTCTGAGCTTATGGATTTATTTGTGGCTGGCCGAGACCAGTCAGCAGCCGATCAGCCAAACAACCTGGCTGAAGGTCACCCCCCATCGTAACCATTGACCAATGTCCTGGTGAATATAAACATGTTCAGAATGAGGTGCATGCTCTTTTACTTTGCCAAGATTATCGAGTTTGTGAGCCGAGGAAACATTTTTCCTTTCTGTTAACACCTTTTTTTGCAGCCCAACCCTTTTAGCTGCAACAGGTCAACAACCAACTTGTTCATGATTTCCTTTCTCAGCAGAACAATAGACTTTTTCTTTTTCTTTCTGAGCTTATGGATTTATTGTGGCTGGCCGAGACCAGTCAGCAGCCGATCAGCCAAACAACCTGGTTGAACCCCATTGTAACCATTTCACTGGTAGATCATTCATAGACAGCGAAGCACAAAAGCACAAATGCAATGCGTAGAGCGATAAGGTAAGGTAAGGTAAGGTTACATCACTATACATGCCTCAAAGGGCATCTCAGCGGAAGTTTGGAAACTACACCTGGCTAAACAAAAGAAACAGAGGAAACTGATGTATGAAGAAGAGAAAAGTGTATAGAGAAAGAGAACGTTTGTTTTGAAGAAGCGCGAAGATAAATCATCAAGGAGAACGAGAACAAAGCTGTCGATATGTCTCAGGATGTGTGTGTATAAGAAGCTCAGTCAGAAACAGGAAACAAGAGGCTGAGAGAGCCTCACAAAACCAGGAGTGCCAAGAGAACAAGTGCAGCGGAGCAGAAGAGAGAACAAAGGAGCCCCCAAAAACAGCTCCTCTCTCTCCTCTCTAGCTGCCTACCCCACCAGCTCACCCAGCTACAGCAGACCAGTCCGATGCTGTCCTCCACAACTTGCCAATTGAAACCGTGAGCCAGGGCATGCCTGGCCGCGAAGGGAGCCGGTGCCTAACTCGCCAGGAGCAGGTCGCAAGCTACAGCCGGGCCCTGGTTGTGACTGCTGCCACGGCTACCATGCTGAAGGCTGCCGTGTTGCTCCGCCGTATGAGTCTTAGCCGCTCCCGAGTATGTCCGGGCGTGTGCACGAAGGCACACGAAGGCGTTTTCCAGGGGGCACCACGCGGAGGTGCTCATACATCGCCCCCAATGCGTAGAGCGATAAACTGCTCTCATACCGCACGCACCAAATAGCCAATGTATGCAACAGAATGTCAAATGTCACACATCTTGCAGTAAGGCTGAGCAGGCAAGGCCGTAAATTACGTTAACCAATATGACGTAATGTCAATAAGAAGTTGCAATATCTGTTAAAGTCCGGAACCCTCTGAATACGGAGCATACCCAAGCATGAAAAGGAACAGAAAAATAAAAAACTAGAGAGGAGAAAGGGTGATAACCAATCCCCACATTAGTTGAGGAAAAGGATCACGTGCTCTCCAAAACCGGTGGGATGTTTAAAATTTATGAAGGCAGTGAAACCACCACCCAACAAATAAGGAAAAGAGCCACTACAAAGTGGCTACTGCAAAACCCCTGAACCATAGAGAAGCCTGCAGCAATTTCAAATAAGTATACACAATAAATGAAGGGGTCAACAAAAGCAATGAAGCGTCGAACCATGCCCTGAAATCACGCCTCCAATCACTGCACACTCTGTGGAGGTCCCACAATTTCTTAAATTATCTTATCGGGCAATGACGCGTCTGAAGATATACATGTTGTAGTGTTCTATAACACTTCAGTCTTTGCCACCGCATGCCACATGAAGATGACAACTTAAGCGCCTTTTAAAAGAAGCACCTAAAAGCATCACATGCTGGCATGTGACCTTGCCGGAAATAAAAGTGACCATTCCCAAAAAGCCAGCACACTACTAGCAAGCGGTGTCACTCCTCCTCCTCATCCTCCTCTTCATCCTCCTCATTAAAAAGCTTAACACATTACTGTATACACGGCTGTACACGCATAAATACCTCTACGCATAAATATCTTTCTAGGTCCTGCATGTATTTCATCAAGAACGGTCTCCGACCAAAAACATCCATTGGCTGTCCTTACTTAGGAGCAGAGCAGAAGGTGTGAAATATAAGGCACGCCTTCATTATTGAACTTGTCAGTAGCAGGTCATTTCAAAAAGTGGGGAGGGCTGGTACATTTGAATGAAGGCTCATCAGGAGGGGGGAATACAATAAGTCCGGGTGATGCAGGTTTCATGACTAGTACAGGCTGGTCAGAGCAGCGCCGCTTGCTCAAGTGTTGCATCAGGCTTATGCTGTCAGGAGCAAAATAGACTGCCACAATCAACGCTCGTTCTTACTGAGCAGATGCTGCTGGGATTGCCGTGGTAAATGCAGCTGAGCAGCTGCAGCTACTGTGATTGTCTGGCATAGCTGTCGCCGTGCTCGTTCAGTTCTGTTTTTGAACACTTCCTAGGGCATCAACTAGTGCAGACCCTGATGCTGCACATCAACTTCATTGTGAGCCTGGATGGGACAAGCGAGCCCTTGCACTGCTATTGGGACACTTGCACTGCTATTAGGACAAGCGAGCCCTTGCACTGCTATTGGGACAAGCGAGCTTTTGCACTGCTACTGCTCCGCAGGGCCCACCAGTTTTGCCTTATGCATGGCAGGTAAGGCTGTTCTTCGCGTGGTAGGTGCTGCCCTGGAAAAGTAACCATGGAGGGGCTCGTGCGGCTGCTCGGAACAGGGAATGCTGCCGAGGTGCATTTGCTGTTTGAGGAGGGGAGGGTGGGGGGTAGGGGTGACATCATGATGGCAGGGGCCTGTGGGCCCCGCATAAGGGTCGTACGGTTTTGAAGAGGGCAGCGTCCTTGCATTGCTGTGTTGCGTGTTAGCACTGTGCAAGCTGCTTGCAGTCTTGGTCTGTGCACTGGGGGCCTTCTGAGGGGGTGCAATTGCTGCTGCTGCTATCGCGCCATGTAGACCACATTCAGGTGCAGTCGCCGCTGCTGCTGCTGCTATTGGTCCATATTCAGGTGCAGCTGGGCTGAGTGCTGCTGCTGCTGCTATCGCGCCATGTGGACCACATTCAGGTGCAGCTGCCGTTGCTGCTGCTGGGCTGGGTGCTGCTGCTGCTATCGGTCCGTATTCAGTTGCAGCTGGACTGAGTGCTGCTGCTGCTGCTATCGTGCCATGTGGACCACATTTAGGTGCAGCTGCCGTTGCTGCTGCTGAGCTGGGTGCTGCTGCTGCTATCGGTCCATGTGGACTACATTTAGGTGCAGCTGCCGTTGCTGCTGTTTGTGCTGCTGCTCCACCATGTGTGTCTACGGCTGCCACTACTTCCGCTGCTGCTACTTTCGCTGCCACCACGTCTCTGATCGATTGATCAGGCATGCTTGATTGCTGTCCTGCATGCAGTAGGCCTGGCGTCTCCAGCAGGGCCGCCAGCACGTTGGCTGTTTTGGGGCGGTATGCATGGTTGGGCTGCACGGAGGCGGTTGGAGGGGTAAAGTGTGTGTTTAGGTGTTGCAGCTGCTGTAGTGTGAAAAGTGTGGGTGCAGTGTTAGTGTGCGATGGGTGGGTCTAGGGGGTAAAGTGTGTGTTTAGGTGTTGCAGCTGCTGTAGTGTGAAAAGTGTGGGTGCCGTGTTAGTGTGTGATGGGTGGGTCAAGGGGGTAAAGTGTGTGTTTAGGTGTTGCAGCTGCTGTAGTGTGAAAAGTGTGGGTGCAGTGTTAGTGTGCGATGGGTGAGTCAAGGGGGTAAAGTGTGTGTTTAGGTGTTGCAGCTGCTGTAGTGTGAAAAGTGTGGGTGCAGTGTTAGTGTGCAATGGGTGAGTCAAGGTGTTGCGTGTGCTGCATTGAGAAATGTGTGGTTGATGTGTAAGTTTGCAAAGTGTGTGCTTAGGTACACATGTACTGCAGTGCTGCAGTGTGGGTGCAGTGCAAGTGTGCAAAATGTGAGTTTACTTGTGCTGTAGTGTGAAAGGTGTGGGTGATGTGCGAGTGTGCAGAGTGTGAGTCTAAGCATTAGGTACACTTGTGCTGAAGTGTGAAAAGTGTGGGTGCAGTGCAAGTGTGCAAAGTGTGAGTTTAGGTATACTAGTGCTGAAGTGTAAAAAGTGTGGGTGATGTGCGAGTGTGCAAAGTGTGAGTTTAGGTATACTAGTACTGTAGTGTGAAAAGTGTGGGTGATGTGCGAGTGTGCAGAGTGTGAGTTTAGGTATGCTAGTGCTGTAGTCTAAAAAGTAAGATGTGCACATGAGTGCACGCCGCGCCAGGGAGGTTGGGAGGGCTTTCTAAAATGTGGGCTGTCTCTAGGCATTGCTTTTGGCTGCAGAAAAGAATCGCAGTCAGTAAGAATAGAAGGAAGATGTGCAAGGGTGCTTGTACAGAAGCACATTACCTAATACAACAACCCTTAAATTATGAGCAGGAGCAACACTCATGCATTGTAAGCACACAAGTTTGAGTGCACGTCATACTGCCTCTTCAGTATCGTTCCTCCTTATTATGGGAGTATTCTTGCTGCCTACATTTTGACACACAAGTACACACACATACACACACGCACGCACGCACACACCTGTAGGCAAGCTGTTACGATGGCACGAAAAGCAGCAGGGCAGTCTGGTGGCAGTGGGTAAGTAAAAGTGCGTGGGTCCAGCCAACTTTGGGAGTGCCACCGAGGATCCCTCCAAGGGGGTCGCCCCACATACATCTCCTGTGATCGTGAGTGTATGTATGTGCGTGTGTGTTTAAGTGTCTTTGAGGGTGTGTGGGCATGTGTGAGTGTGAGATGTATGAGAGAGCGTGTGTGTGTGCGTGTGTATGAGAGAGCGTGTATGTGTGTGTGTATGTGTGTGTGTGCGTGTGTGTGTGTGTGTGTGTGTGTGTGCTCATACGGAGCGGCACTAGCAAGTGTGCGTGCGTGTTAGTGCTCCAAACTTATGAATGTTTAAGGAGCGTGTGCAGAAGAGCTTGACACCTTGGTGAGCAGTTTTATTTAGTGCTAGCAATTGTAAGAGCCATACCAAGTTGAATGACACGAAAATGCTTCAAGGTGCCCTTGCCTCTAGCAAACGCAAGCACGCACACGGCATGCGCACACAATTGGACACATGTGCACATAAATGGACTAAATGCTTTCCCCCTGTGCACACACGCACACATGATGGAGACAAACCATAAAATATTGATGTCAGGCCCACTCACCCAAAGGATGACCCCAAATGAAAAGATGTCAGCGTCCTTGGTCATGAAGCCATGGTACAAAACCTGAGGGTGGATTCCAAAAGAAGTTGGAGCACACACACACGCACACACACATGGCGGAATGAATTGAACCTGGAGGTGAACCCCAGAAGAAGATGGATCACACACACGACGGCACGGTATACATTCTGAAGGTTGCCTCTAGGAGGAAAAGGTGTCCACAGGCAGTTGGCAAGGCATTAAGTCATGGCTTGAGTTAGTGGTGGAAATTTGGTCATAACGCGTCCTTGAGCTCCCTCCCCACAGGAGACAGGAGTGGAAGGAACAGGAAGTCGAAGGGGACCTTTAGTTGGCTGACTGGCCAAGCTTTGCCTGGCATACGCACACACAATCATTGCGCATGGTGCGCGCACCAAAAAAGCACGTCAGAACCTCTGGTGCTATGGTGAACAAAAAGCTACCGTACAGGCGCGTAATGAATGCGAGGTTTGCAAAATCCAATTTACGAAACCCCAATGCGAGCAGTGCGAGGGAAGCATCTGATTATTCAATACAATGCAAGCTTGTGCGAGCGTTGTTTGCCCCTTTCCTGATCAAGAAAGCAAGGCCTTCATGCGCCTAAGTAAAGGCGAAAGTGGATTTAGAGACGCGACGGAAGGCGGGAAAAAGGAGGAAATTGCGTTTTTGGAGCAAAAAAGCTGTTTTGGGGTGCTTTGACCCAGACTTAAGTAGTACCCCATTTTAAGCTCAAGGATGCCTATGGCTAAATTTTCACCACTAACAGACTTTTTGTGCACCTCAGGGGCAATGTAATACCTACGGGGTGCCCTGCCTCGCATTTGCAAGCGCACACCCCTCAGGGCAATACAGTACCTACACGATAGAGTACAGGTGCCCTGCCTGGCATTTGCCAATGCACACACACACACACCTCAGGGCAGTATAGTACCAACACAATATAGTACGGGGTGCCCTGCCTCGCAATTGCCAATGCACACACACACACACCTCAGGGCAATATAGTACCAACACAAACAGTACAGGCGCCCTGCCTGACATTTGCCAATGCACACACACACACACCTCAGGGCAATATAGTACCAACACAATATAGCACAGGTGCCCTGCCTGGCATTTGCCAATGCACACACACACCTCAGGGCAATATATAACCAACACAATATAGTAGGAGGTGCCCTGCCTGGCATTTGCCAATGCACACACACACACACCTCAGGGCAATATAGTACCAACAAAATATAGTAGGAGGTGCCCTGCCTCGCATTTGCCAGTGCACACAAACCTTTTTTCACACACCTCAGGCGCAATGTAGTACGGGGTGCCCTGCCTTGCATCAGAGATGTGGCTCTGGCTGCCCTCCAAGAATCGAGAGAGCCCAAAATCTGTGTAGAACATGACATGAATGAAAAAGAAGGGTGTCCATGAATGAAAAAGAAGGATGTCTATGAGCTTGTAGACCAGTGTCTGGGTGAAAATAGGTTGTCTGTCAGGAAGTAAGAGAGCCCAATTTATACAGATCCAAAATACAGTATTTTAGATACTGTATGCAAAGCTGGGATGCGTGTGATATGCAGATCTGTATCTTTCGAGATTTTCATTCCAGGGATCGAGAGGTGCTGTTAAAGAATGCTTCTGTGCATCCAGGAATAAAAGGGATGAACTTGAGGTATTTAGAAAAGCATTGTAAAAGAGATTACGACCTGCGCTGCCAAGAAGAGATGAAAATTTTCATTGAAGACCAAGCTGCACTGTTCACTGAAAAGAGATGAGTTCACTCAAAAGAGATGAAAAGTTTCATTGAAGGCCAAGCTGCACTTTTCTCAGAAGAATGTTGTTGCTACCTTCTATCGTAAAAGACAGTCTGCAGGAAAGTATGATCACTCGCAACACGGTGCAAGGACAAAATGTTCCTGTAAGACCGTACAAATAAAAGCAGCAGCTACGAAGATCGCGCTACATCCTGCCTGACATGCCCTACAGTGCAGCATACAGTGCAGCATACAGTGCAGAATACAGTGCAGCACACTGCTCTACAGTGCAGCATACAGTGCAGCATATAGTGCAGCATACAGTGCAGCACACAGTGCAGCATACAGTGCAGCACAAAGTGCAGCATACAGTGCAGCACAGTGCAGCACAATGCCCTACAGTGCAGCGTACATAGGGCAACTGTCTGTGCACGTTACATGTTGTCCTACAAATCCTCAGTGCACGAAATACCAAGCAATAGTGGAGTGCATGTATCCATTTTCCAGAACAGCACACATTGCCCCCGTAGTGCACATAGCAGTTAGCTAGGTAAATGGCATTCTCAGTGTGCGTAATAGCCCTTTTTGTCTTTAAATGTACGTGCATCCATCTCCCAGTGTCGCCCCCTGGCATCCTGAGACGATCACTGACAATGTGTTTGTCCTGGCAGGTTGAAGTTGGTATGTGGACAGCGGCAGACAAATTTTCACAAGGGATTAAATTAGGATTTCCACAAGGGGGCTTCCATTGCCTCCGCCATCATACTTACCACAGATCTTGGCTTTGAACAAGGAAGCGGAACGGGCGTCAAAGCGTAGCATGATGTTACCAGGGCTGCACACACACAGCACACACGAGTGTTACGTTTACATTTATCACTAGCATGTCTGTTTTGGCATTGCGTGTGTGCTGGTCCACACAGAAATCGCATGATGTCACCAGAGATGCGCACACAGCACACACGAGTGTTACAATTACCACTAGCATGTCTGTTTTGGCATTGCGTGTATTTAGGGAATTACAGAATTCGCATGATGTTACCAGGGCTGCACACACAGCACACACGATAGTTACATTTATCATTAGCATGTCTGTTCTAGCATTACGTCTGTGTAAAGGACAACAACAGTTAGTCCACTTTAAAAAGCTGTAGCAAAGTTGCTGAGGGTGTGTACACGGTGCACACATATTATTTATTTACCGACATATCTGTTCCAGCATTATTGCTGCCTGCAAATAAACACATGTCTACAAAGAAAACGCTTGGTGGGATGCTGCCAGTGCTGCATACGCGGAACACGACGTGACTAATGATATATGAGCATACTTGTGTTATTTGATTAAATGATTAATGAGCATACTTGTGTTAAATGATTATTGAGCACACTTGTCTTCATGTTCTGATTGGTACTTGTCATCACCATCTAACATACACACATGACCCGTTTTTAACCGCTTTAAACACCTTTTGCTTTTTGCTGACTCCCGAGTGTTACTCATACCCCTGCAAATAACGCCTAGGAACTGAGTCGCTAGGGTTGGCCAGAACTATATATAAACGCTGTATATCACTGTATATTTAGGGTGGGTCAGATTTGTACTAGTATAATTACAGGCATTATACGGTACATACAGTACGGTATATACGCCGTATAATACAGGGGGGGGGGCGCATCTGTATTCCGTGCATTCCGTATCAAAATGGATAGGTATTATATAGCGCCAATTTGGTTTCATTGGTGGTTAAAGTAGTCGGGCTTCTTATTGCACTGAAAATGGTCATTTTGGGGTCTTGTTGACTTTAAATAGGCCTAGCCCTTCAGACTTTGACCTTTTGGCACGACTGAATTGGATACAGGTGTGCAGCCCTTCAAAAGCCACAAAATGAGCCTGTTGTGATTTACATCTGAAGGGTACCAATTTCTCCGTATATACCGAATACGGTTTATACGGTATATGTCTATATACATACGTATATACGATATTTGAAAAGGTGATATACAGCTCTGGCCAACCCTGTGTATATTTGATGAAATCCCTGCGAAAATCACCGTGTATACACCGTATATATATATATGGTTCTGGCTAGCCAAACCTAATAATAATGCAAGTGCCCACGTTCTTTACCTTCAGTGTAAGTTTGAAATAGAAACCACAATTGGGGCATAAGTACGCACAAACCTATTACTAACGCAAGTGCCCACGTTCTATACCTTCAGTGTAAGTTTGAAATAGAAACCACAATTGGGGCATGAGTACGCACAAACAGATCACATGCAACGCACTCATCTGCGTGCTTGTCTTCATAGTTATTTCATCATGCACGATGGAGTCAATACACACACACACAAGTCTAGGTGTGTGATGTAAGACTGTCACAACAGGAAAGACGCACACCTGAGGTCGCCATGCACGATGTTCTTGGCATGGATGTAACAAAGGCCTTTTGCAATGTCTGTAGCGATCTGCGTGGGAAAGAACACAGCACAAAAATACTTAACAGAGACGTACACTTTGGCAAGATTGAGGTCAGGACCTGTGTCCATGGTATGTGATGATGTTATGTGATGATGGTGTATGATATGTGATGATGGTATGTGAAGGCATATGCGTGGGGCAAGGTTGAGGTTAGGACCTTTTTTCATGGTATGTGATGATGCATGGGATGATAGAGAAAAATATTTAAAAGAGACGTGTGCTTGGGGCATGACGGAGGACCTGTGATGATGGTATGTTATGATGGTATGTGAAGGCGTTTGCTTGGGGCATGACAGAGGTCATGGACCTGTGTCCGTGGCATGTGATGATGCGTGGGACGGCAGAGGTGAAGCGGTGTGGTGCATGATGAGTTTGTGTGGCGATTTGTGACAAAGTGTGAGAGCTGATGTGAGCTGATGGTGGCTCTGACAACACTTGCGTGGTGATGTGTGGTATGCGGCACAGCAGTACGCAAGGGATTGTGTGGAACAGGAATTGTCTGTGAGTGACGCATTGGTTTGGAACAATAATTGATTGGAACAATAATTGTTTGGAACAAAGGATCAAATTAAATAAGGACTGATTGGAACAAATATTGATTGGAACAAGAATAGTCTGTGAGGGACTGACACCCACATTGGTTTTGAGGCATACAGGCATACACACCAGCGGTAGGCAAGGTGGGGATATGGGGAAGAAAGAGGGAGAGGAGGGAGAGAAGGGAGAAACACCGCTTCAGGCTTGTACAACAGACCAGTTTGTCACAAACCGTAAAAAAAGAAACGATGCATCCAGAGAACTCAGTGGTCTTTTCGTAGGTAGTCTGCCACCGTGCCTTTCCCTCTTTGGTGCAGGTTTCATGATTGTTCAAGTCGCCTGCCATGCTGGCAAAGCATCTCACAGGTCGGGTGTAAATATTAAACAAGTGCACCAGAAGCTTTTCCCCCACCCCTCCTCTGCATTGTCCCCCCTTCATCTCTCGTCATCAAAAAGGTTAAATTGCCATCCTTACTAGGTGTATCATGTTGTGTTTGCACACTACCTACCAATCCCACGTACTGTTGAAAGCAGGCAAAGCACGCTTAGGGTGTAGGGTTTAGGGTTAGGGTTTTTTTAGGGTTTTCAACCCTCGTAGCTGAGGCACACAACACAGGCAGTGTTTCAAATCACCAACCCTTTGCAGCAGCAAAACTCCTGAAATCAATTTTTTGTTGTTGCCCTACCTTTCCTACATTAATGTGGGAGGTGGTTTTTCACCGCCTGCATAGATTTTCTTTCCTACAAAAACATTCATCGTCAAATATCATGCAGGGCATCTGTAGTCCTTACATGTATACACAGTTTTATAATTAAGGGGTGCGGGGAAATGCAAGATTTTGATAAAATATTTCTAAAATTCGGGGTAAGGGATGCGTGCGGCGGCAAAACATGGCACTTGTTTGCCAATCGCACACACCTGCAGGATGTGGTCCAGCTTTTGCTGCATCTGCAGCGCCTTGTCGAAAATGCCCTTGTCTATGTTCTCCAGCAGGCATCCTCCGTCGCAAAACTCTTGGATGATGTAAAGCTTCCAATGCGTGGCGTGCTCTTTATCGGGCAGCTCGTTTGTTTGGACCGGGCGAAGGTCGTAGGCATACGTGTTGACCTACAATACAACACACACACAACAGATGCACACATCAACAGTGAGTCAGACGAGTTGTCGTTATGCTTTGAAAAAGGGCTGCACTTGGGATACTGCATCGGCAACATCGATGTTAGAACAAAACACACTTTCATAAGCATGTGCCCTGACAGACATTCAAGGAACGGTCTCAAGACAAAACTAACGAACCTCAGGGCTGTCCAGTTCAAGGTAAATGCCATTTTAAAAGTTCGCAAAGTTCACATGCATTTTTTCGAGCCTTTGCAGCCAGAAAATTGAGCTAAACAACTCTTGCAGAGCTTGAGGCTTGAGCACACAGCTGTTCCAAATTGTTTGCACCATGAGATGGCGGTGGACTCCATACAAGCAATTTGAAACCACCCAAATAACAAGCGTGCTTTTACAGAACAAGGGCAAAACAATCGCACACGTGGAAGTTTATTGTTTCGGGTAACAGCATTATTTTAAGTTTGGCTGCAAACAGCACGGCAGAAGTAGTTCAGTCACGACTTACAATGTTTTGGTGCGAGAGCAACGTGTTGATGGCGGCCTGTGAGAAGAAGCAGCAAAACAGAGGTGTTAGTGTGTGTGGTAGACATGCAGAGGCGTAAAAACACATGGCAGCTGGTATGGTAAATGTTTAGGTGTTGGTGAAGACGCTGTGCGCTGGTGTGGTGAATGTGCAGAGGTGATAGTGGTGACGTAGTAAGGCTGCTCATATGATATGAGGACACGTAGCAGTGTTGGTGAAGACGCTGTGCGCTGGTGTGGTGAATGTGCAGAGGTGATAGTTGTGACGTAGTAAGGCTGCTCATATGATATGAGGACATGTAGCAGTGTTGGTGAAGACGCTGTGCGCTGGTGTGGTGAACGTGCAGAGGTGACAGCGACGTACAAAGGCTGCTAATGTGCTAAATGAGCTAGGTGCTGGTTTGGTAAACACGTAACGTTGCTGGTGAGAACAATGCGAATGTGTGTAGGTATGTGCAGGTGTATGAGTAATGTGTGGCTGCATTGAAGCTGCATGACTAGGCGGGCAGCAATGCTATGAATGAGCTGCATGACTAGGCGGACAGCAATGCTATGGATAAGCTGCATGACTAGGCGGGCAGCAATGCTGTGAATGAGCATTTGAAGCACAGGAGTTGGTGCTGGTGATGAAGAGGGCCATGTGTGTGTGTGTGTTTGTGTATGTGTGTGTATGTTAACGCCATGCTGTCAAGCAGCGTTATCGAGGACTGGTATCCGTGTACATTTATGTGAGCATATGTGTGCGTATGTGATGGATGATGGCACACCAGGATGTGAACATACAACACGATCATGAACATAAGCATGCTCGCACGCGTGTGTGTGTGTGTGTGTGTGTGTGTGTGTGTGTGTGTGTGCACTCAAGCACGCACAGACACACACAAAGACACACACACACACCTCTGTAATAGCACGCTGCCGCACGCGCTTGGTGGACCCTGCATCTTGGAACATGAGGGCCTTGATTGCAACAATCAGCTCACGCCACTTTCCCTGCACATAATTATCACATAGTGCACAGAATGACAACGTTTCTGTGCACACACACACAAACACTGAGACATACACATACAATCATTTACATACAAAAACGCATGGTTTTAATTAACAACACTCTATTGTCTAGAATCAAATTCCATAATATGTACAGCCACTAAACCCTTTTCTCCTGAACAGCCACATCCTTTGTCTCAACAAATGTTTTGACTGTACTCCTCTCTGTACTGCCTTCCTAGGGTTGGCCAGAACCGTACACCTATATGCACTTTGCATGACCATATATTTGTGGATTCCACTGCCAAACATACCGTGCATACACTATATATATATATATCCAGGCTATACCTTGAGAATTGGCCAGAGCCTTTTGCGCAAACCGTATACGGCCAAATGTATGGCAAGTTCCCTGATAACATTACCCAGTACACATTGCCTGAACGTGTATGAGTAAGGTTCTGGCCAACCCTACTCTACTCACTTTGCACCCACTCTATTCTGCTCACTTTGCACCCACTCACCCTACTCACTTTGCACCCACTCACCCTACTCACTTTGCACCCACTATACCCTACTCACTTTGCACCCACTCACCCTACTCACTTTGCACCCACTCACCCTACTCTACTCACTTTGTATACGACCCCGTACGAGCCTTGGCCAAGCACCGACTGAATGTTGACCTGCAGGGTGAAGGGACATGTGTGTGTCTTTTGTGTAAGTGTATGTGTGTGTCTTTTGCGTAAGTGTGTGTGCGTGTGGGTGCATGTGGGTAAATGAATGTGGGTGCATGTGGGTGAATGAATGTGTGTGTTTGTAAGTATAGAATAATATCTGTACAAGTTAGTTAGCACATGTGTGTGTGCGTGTGCGTGTGTGTGTGTGTGTGTGTGTGTGTGTGTGTGTGTGTGGGTGGGTGGGTGTGTGGGTGTGTGTGCCTGCAGGTGAACAAAGGCCCGTGAGGTATCAGCAGGATGAGGATGCACAGGATCAGCTACGGGCCATGAATGAGTGTAAAAAATATGAGGTGCGAATATGTGCAGCACAAAACAGAAAAAGTGACAGCTACCGCTTTTCAAACTACACTTAACCCATCTTCCCACTGCCACACCAAATTGTGAGGCGGTGATAGCATTTTCACTACCCAAACCCACCCTCTGACACCCACACCAAAACACACTCACATACACAATTACACATACACACGTAAACACGCACACACATACAAACACATGCACACCTGCTGCATGTCAATGCCTGTGTCCCTGCGCTTTTCAATCTCCCTATGCAACTCCTCCCCTGGGTCCTGTGCTTCTTTGTCCTCCACTTGTGCATACAAGCTCGCAGGGGCCTGACGTGTAAGAGCATGTGTGTGTACGTGTGTGAGTATATGGAAGTGTGTTGTGTGTGTATGTGTGTGAGTACGTGTACGTGTATGTGTGTATGAAGGCTGGCAGGACTGCCTATAACATGTGTGTGTAAGGGTGTGTACGTGAACGTATGTGTGAAGGCTGGCGGGGCTGCCAAGAGCGTGTGTGTGCGTATGCATGCGACTGTGAAGTGTGTGTCTTGTGAATATATGTGTGGGTATGTGCATATTTTAAGCTGCAAAAAATGATACCAAACTTTAAAATCCATGCCTCTTTGCAAGACTACTCTGCGCAGGTAGCTCTGCGCAGGTGTCTTTTTTTATTCAAGCACCACCTCCCTGGTTGCAGTCCCCATGCATACACGTGCACACAAACACACACGTCAACACCCACACCCACACGTACAGCCCCCACACCCACCCCTCCACGCATACCCACACCCACACCCATAAACAACACCCACCTGCACTGGCTCACACACACACACCTGTGACTTGACGTCGTGCAGGCTCAGTGCCTGCACCCCTTCTCCACGCATACCCACACCCACGCACACTGGCTCACACACACTGGCTTACACACACACACCTGTGACTTGACGTCGTGCAGGCTCAGAGCCTGCACCATATACACACACCCACGCACACTGGCTCACACACACATACACACCTGTGACTTGATGTCGTGCAGGCTCAGTGCCTGTGCCCCCCCTCCACGGCTGACAGACGGCAACAACTGCTCCTCCCTTTCAGCAT
>Ga0307963_1002403_pt1 | contig 14763 bp, 18 predicted proteins | sample OrgLakmetagen594_FD_201829 | JGI IMG/M metagenome (GOLD analysis project Ga0307963, IMG submission 201829) | Saline water microbial communities from Organic Lake, Antarctica - #594 | ecosystem: Environmental > Aquatic > Non-marine Saline and Alkaline > Saline | place: Antarctica: Organic Lake...
CTCTCTCTCCCTCTCTCTCTCCCCCTCTCTGCAGCAGTGAGCAGACTGTTCATCACTTTGTCAACAGCATAGCACATACTTGGTGCAAGTCCACGCTGTCAAGAGGCACAGGCTCCGCGGCGTCAGTCAGCCAAAACTCCACCAGGATGGACAGCACCAGCTGGTTCAGAGGGGCAGCATACCCTGTTGGAGAAAGGGAGAAGCCACACAGGCAGATACTACAGCACTCTCGTCGGCCAACATGCGTGCATACATATGCTTACGCAAAGGAGGCGCGAGCAATGAAGTTTGCACAGGCACCACGTATCCACAAGCTCATGCACCCACATGTTGGCCAGCATTAGCAGAACAAAGTGTTCTCACCCTTTAGCCCTGATGTTTGCATATACTTAGGAACATGCAGGGTTACTTGAACACCAGTACGCACACATCCAAAAACAATGACACTTGTGCACCTTGCTCGGCTTTGGCAAGCCCCTTCCCATCTAAGCCCTGATGCAGGGCTGAGGCAGAAGCAGGGTCCACATCTGATGATGCCGACATAGAGCGTGGGATGAGGTGCCGCAGGTATGACCGCAGTAGAGTGTAATAGGGGTGGGTGTGGATAGGAGTGCCATGCGCTCCGTGACCTGCACCTGGTACGTGCAACCAAATGGCTTCATATAGTCACGTGCCTGTGCAACTATTCGTGTCATTGCAGTGCGCGTGTGTGTATGTGTGTACATGCGTGAGTGTGTGTGCGTTTGGGTATGTCCTTTTGTGCATGCCAACATGTGAGTGCCTCTCCAGCTAGACAGCAGTAAACGGTGAATGGTCCTAGTGTGGACGGTTCAAGCTGACAACCATTTCTTCTCGCATACAAACACAACACACCTGTGATGAGGGAAGTGCCCATACGACGGATGTCAGACATGAGCTGGTCAGCAGACAACCCCCCCCACTGCCCCCCCCCTCCTCCACCTCCTAGCAGCCCGAACCCCCCTCCCCGGCCACCACCTCCAGAAGAATTCCCATCTCGCATGCTCCGTCCCCCACGGAGCACATAAAATGCATTCCAGAACATGAAGTACTCAAACACACTCAGGTACACCTGCAAGAGGGGGGAGGGGGGGAGTGGTTGGAGAGGAGGGAAAGAAGGGAAAGAAGGGGGAGGGGCACACCAAGGTGGAGCGAGGTAGGGCAGCAAATGGGGCGAGCAGAGTGAGACTTAACACCTAAAAAGTGGGGTTGGCCAGAACCATACATATATGTGGATACATGATGTATATACGGTATTTTAGCAGGGAAAGTACCGCACATACAATCATATAGGGTGTATATGTACGGTTCTGGCCAACCCTACTAATGAGTCATATAGCTTTTCACAGTGCAAGGCGCAATCAAGGGTATTGCAAAGAGACCCCATAACCAGGGCTCACGCGCAACGCACTAGCACTGTATCTGACCACCATCACCTGTGCGGGCGCACCCTAACTAACGGCAGCAGCCGAGGTCTTAAGACCTTGCGATGCAACCCCTGTAACCACTCACTCCACTTTACTCGAGTTAAGCTTGCCGGCAACATCACGCAGCGTGCATGCACGTACAGGCAGATCTTGACGAGAACAGAGGTGCACACAGTTGAAACAAGCGTGGCATACAGAGGGGAAAACACGGAGCACAACAATACTCTCCCCTCACATGTGTACGCACGTGACATTTAACGCGTGTGCATGTGCAGCACCCATACACAGCACACAATGTGAACTCACCTGTGGGTTGCCAATGGCATTGAGCACTAGGTGCCCTCTGTACTGTGGCCACTGCTCCAGTTCAAGCCTGCCAGCATGCGTCTTCAACAGCTCCTACGAAAAAATCATAGACAAGCCACTTGGGATGGCCAAAACCAAGTACAGACACCGTACATGACTGTACAGTACACATGGAGATAGCCTTGCTAAAATACTGTACATGCACCGTATCTATGTAAGGTTGTGGCCAGCCTTAGCACTCACACGTGTGTTTCAGCAGTGCGTGCCTTTGTGATTACGTGCGTTTCATAATTCATACACATGTGCAAGTGCATCTGAACGAGCGGCGCATAGACTACTTCACTCAAACGACACAAAAGGAGAGCAAGGACCCGCGAGGCAATTGATGGAAGGCAACTACCCGTAAAAGTTGTTAACACCCAGAAATATACAGTGCTGACCAGTAACTTGCCCGGGCTCAAACCACTTTGGGGAGTGTCGCTGATAATCTCATTGAGACGTCCCCTGATTCCTGTCCATCCCTTTTTGTGTGCTTACACAACTGTTTGGCATTTTCCTTTGCCAATGCCCCAATTATATGTACATACAATACGGAGCCCCAGTTAGACCGATTGCTTGCCCCTCCGTGCTTGCATCAGCTAAGAGCCTGACTAGACCACATACCTGCGTGTGTGCTGGCAGCCGCTCCACAGGGAAGATGTACTTGATGAGCTGGTCGGCATCAGCATTAAACATGGCACTCATCAGGCAACCTGGGCGTGCATATACACAGAAGAGAGATGTACAGGGAGGGGGATAAGAGAGAGGGAGTGATGTGCGTGACTGTGTGTGTGAGCCGTGAGGAACTAAGCCACACATTATTTGTTGAACTGGTGGAGACGTCTTAAAAAAAACAACCCCCATTAATTCATCACTTGTTTCAAACACAGACAGATAACATATAAGCAGTGCAACCTCCATGCAGTCATACTCCCATTAGCAGTGTACACTCCCTGCATCAAGGAAAAGACTGCACAGTTCACATTTCCTGCCCTGCTGCATTTATTATGCTGGCGCAGTCCCTGAGTGTATCCCAATCCCTTGATGACAGCAAAAAGACACAGCCCTTGTGGGTAATCAAAAACCTACAATAAGATAACTGTTTGGCTCACAGTAAATGTACCCGCAACGATTATCTGTGTGACACCGATGAGCGAAGGACAAGCACACTAGGTACCCTGAAAAATTCATATACTGACTCATCCTTGCATGAATCAAAAGACAAGGCAATTTGCGCTGGCTCTTAGGACTAAAAGGAATGGAGAGCAGCTCCACTCCGCTACAGTGCATTTTGTTCGTTTGGTGGTTTCCTCTCGGGATATTCACCGTGGGATAAGACTTATCCTGGCAGATACGTTTTCGCAAGCTAGCTAGCGCCCTCACGACATCAACATTTGCCTTTTTTAAATCAAAGCTGCATGTATGCTGTTGGAAAATGTACAGGTTGGAGTGGTGTACGTACGTGTACATTTGTTTATAGTAAAGTACAGGTGAATGTGTGCCGAGTATATCTAAGCAGCCGTTTGTGCACGGGTTCCCACCTTTTGGCGACAGTAGATTGACCAATGCCTTTGCATCCTCCTCCTTGCCAGACTGCAAAAAGACGGTACAGAATAAGAAGGATCAAGCACTCAGCTCATAGACATCAGCACCACTAGCGCTCGATATCGTGTCCTAAATCAGGACTCCTATCACACAAACCTCGTGCTTGGTAATGGGTAATGAAGAAGCCGTACCTTGGTCACAATATTGAGCCAGCTTGCTTCAAAGTCGTCGTACCCAAAGATACGCTTCAGCAGATTTGGGAAGCACTTGTCAAAAAAGCCTCGCAGGTTGTCCCTGCACACGCAAAGGCAAAAGATGAGGATGCGCGTGAGTGCGTGTGTGAGCACATGTGTGTGTTTAGGTTCACGCGTGTTTGTGTGTAGGAATGTGTGTGAGTGAAATTCCTGTGTCGGTTGTTTGATGAGTATGTCCATATGTATGAGAGCAAGTGTGCATGTGCGTGTGTGCGTTTGTGTGTGTATGTGTGTGTGCGTGTGCGTGCGTGTGGGTATCTTGTGTGTGTGTGTGCCTGTGTGTGTATAAATGAGTGCATACTTGTGTTTGTGCGTGTGTGTGTGTATATATGTATGTGCACGTGTGTGTGTGTGTCTGTGTGTGTCGCATGCATGTGTGTTTTTGTATGTACGTGTGCATTTGCGTGTGAGTGTGTGTACGTGCATGTGTGTATGAGTGTATGTGTGTCTGCGTGTGTGTGTGTGCGCGTGTGTGTGTGTGCACGTGCAGGTGCAGGTGCACATTTTCATATGTTTCCAAATTCAGCTGCTCGGACAGTCAAAGGGCACGAGCGGGATGTCAGGGGCGTAGGCACATGCCTGTTGTTTATTATGCAGTCCTCCACAGCCCAGCATGCTTTGCGGACTGCTCCTACTTGCACATGGGGCTGGTCAAGGATCTTATTAAGGAAAACAAATGGGTCTCTGCTGCTGCTCCCGAACATTTGTAATAAATAAAATTTATGCATCAATTGTCACAGCACGCATAAAAATCCCAAGGACCTTGTTACTCATGCAGCAACATAGACACACATGTACACACATGCACACACACAACATACATGTACACGCACACGTGTTCACACTCACTCACACACAGAGATGCACACACAAATACGTGTCCACACTCACTCACACACAGACACACACACGCGTACACACTCGAACACAAACGCATGTACACACGCTTACACACACGCACATAAATACATGCTCATGCATTTAAGTGCGCAAACGCTGACACACACATACACACACACAGGAACACACACACAGGCACACACATACGTACATGTGCACGTTCACACACACATACACACACACGCATGCTCATGCGCGCATACACACACACATACAGAAATGTATGCACATACATACACACCTAAGCACGTATGCAAACTGTTTCCTCTAGCTCCTGTTCCTTTTGTTTAGCCAGATGTGGTTTCAGGCTTTTGCCAAGCTTCCGCTGAGATGCCCTTGAGGCATATATTGCGATGTAACCTTACCTTACCTTACCTAGGGCAGACCAGATAGCAGGTGGCTATGTATGCAGCCACCCAATGTACCTCTAGATAGAAAAGAAAAAGGAAAACTACGCAGGCAGTGAAAACCACTCCCCACATTAATTAAGGAAATGGAGCCACTTTGGTACCGAGTACCGTAAAGCTCCTCCACCGCAAGAAGGAAAAATCAATGGGGATTAAGAGGGTTGCAGGCTTAGCCTGAAACCGGCTCCTGATGAGAGTTGATAACAGTACTGGAAAAGGCACGTCTGGTATGGACAAGTTTAGCAGCAAAGTTCACAGAGTGCGCATGGAGCTTGGAGGCAAGCTTCTTAACTCTCAGAGAATCGAGACCCAGTTTCTAAAAGGCTTCAGAGTGTGAGTGTTGTAGATGGTGCCGCCCACACCCAGAAGGATGATGTGGAGAGTAACGGAGGCTCCTTGGAGAATGTTGCAGAGATCTTTCTGCTGTTCCTTTGCGGCGTTCAGCTGGTTCTGAGGTCTGGTGTCCTCACAGTACTTGATCTTGGCGAGGTGGATGTCACACCGAGGTTTGCTGAGGTCTTTGGATCGGTGCTGTCTGGGGTTGGTGGCTCTGCTGGTGGCTGGCGGTGCTGCTGGGATGCTCCCAGTCTCCCTCAATTGCCCCCTGCCACTCCGAAGAAAATGAAAAAGAAAAAACTACGCAGGCAGTGAAAGCCACTCCCCAAATTAATTAAGGAAAAGGAAGAAGAACCCACCCCCCAGGCCTGCAGTAGTTTGTTGCTTTTGTGTATTTGCAGAGATTGGAGTAACCAGCACAATAACTGGGCGGCTGGAGGTAAATCGGTCTTTATCTGAGCGGGGTGGGAAGAGCCATTTGGGAACAAATCTACTTTCGGTTGTTTCAGGAATCTGGAGATTCCGCATGGTCATCCGTTCGTTGCTGCCTATATCCATAGAGACAACGCATGACCCTAAGGAGCCTGTATTTGCTGATAGCCTTGAAGATCACGCAGCATGCTAAATTTTGTCTTTCGGTGGTCATGTTCCTTATTTGTGTGTGTATGTTGGCACCCAGAAAGGATGTATAAGGCACTGTCTAATTGTGGGCAGAGGGGGCAGGTTTGACTTGTTGAGAGCTTGAACAATACCGCATGTTTTTAATTATTAATTATAAAGGGTGCCTGTTCTGTTTTTCATAATGATGCATTTGGTCTTAAAAGGGACATCGGATGATGTTAGGTGAGCATTGCTAGTGGCTCCATTGGCAGTACCGTTCTTTATGAGGGTCTGATAGTACGCATGGTAGTTCGCTTCAGTTTTGGCATTTCTCAGTTTATGGAGAAGATGCATGTGGGCTTGAAGGGCGTCACGGTGGTCTGGTAGCAAAGCCTTGGGGAGGAGGATGGGCCATGTTTGTTGTATGGGTATGATTATGGGTTTGTGTTTGGCGGTTTTCTGTGTCTTCTTTTGTAAGCCAGTGGATGTTGTAGAAGGGATTTCCCTCAGGACCTGCTATTCTGATGGAGGTGTCAGCGATGTCGGAGTAGGTGGTGGCTGACTTTTTAGCAAGGGCGTCGGCATGTTCATTACTGATAATACCGGCATGGGACTCTACTTTGAAGAAGTGAATGGGTGAATTTATCATAAGGCCTTATTAATTAGCAGCTGCTTAAATATAATACCTTGTATGTTCTAAACAGCAGGCCTTCTTATTTTAAGGCAGTTGCGGGTGGAAAGTGTCAAGGGGGGGGGAGAAACTTCAACAAGCTCCTGACAGCTCCTGATATACTGCTCCTGATATTAAAAACTTCAGCAAATTCGCCCATTTTAGTAGAGGTTCCGTTTTTAATTCACCTGATACAAAGCAGGCGACTTTCTTTGAGCTCTTTTAGTGATCTGACAAACAATCACCATGCAGGTGTGACAAAGCCCTTGACAAGGGTGCCTAGTGTCCAAAAAGGTTTCCCCCATAGCTGCAGGCAATTTTAATTAGCCTTCAGACACCTTTGACTGTTGAGTCGACCAGACTTTCTCTGCTGTCACATAAGGGACCTGATATGACTAGGAAACATTTGCATGACAGTGATCAGGTACGTTGGTCCCTGTCCCAGATGATCCCTGGATACGGTGTGCAAGTAAACAAACTTACAAGAAAGGTGAGCAAGGACCGGATCGTGCATGCGCGCGGACAGCAGCTAGCAGCAATCGAAGTCCCACGGACTGCGCAACAACCTCAGGCAACTCACTCAAGCCGCCCGTGGAATTACTACTAACTGGGACGTCACTTCCTAATTTCATAAGTTGCACAAGCCATTCTGCCCATCTACTGCTTCCCTGCCTCATTTCCTCGCCAAGACCCTGCTGCAGCTGCACAGTAGGCTTGACCGGGCCACTTTGTGATGCATCGGCCCCGGCCTCTGACAGAAACTCGGCAGCCAGCCTCAGGTCCTGCCCGATGCAAGCTGCGGTGCGCTCCCAGCACACCTCCCCGTCACCGCTCATGTCGGCAAGCACACCACCCGCAGAAAATGCTCCAAGCAGCGAAGGGGCTAGACCAGCACATTCTGCTCCTGCTGCAGGTCCCCTGCGGCTTCTAAGGGCACGGGTGGCGGCTTCAGCTCGGGTCACGCAAGCACCTGAGTTTGCTTCCTCCTCGACCAGGCCACACACAAGGGAGGTGCCCAACTTTAGGGCACAAACCGCCAGTGCAGATGCACTATGCAGCAGGAGCGCAGGCTGGTGGTGGGAGCTGTCCTTCCCTGGATCTGTGTAGGCATGTATGTACGTGCGTAGTGTACATTAATGTGTGTGCGTGTGTGTATGTGTGTGTATGGTCAAGCATGTATTTATACTGTTAGGAGACCGGACGAGAGAGGAGTGAGCCCAAATCCTCAAGATCAGGAGCATCACGGTATTTTGTCAGAAAGGTAGGGCAAGAGGGCAATTTTCTTAATCACATGTTTGGTGGAGGTCATTTCAATAAGAAGAGGATTGGCATTGGGATCAAAGCTACATACTGCATGGTCTCAAAACCAACTCATCCTTTACAGATCATCACATTAGTGGCATAACAAACAAAAGAAGACAGCAACCCAATTCAAATGTGTGATAATTTTTGCCAAAGTCCTTTGAAAGGAGCTGGTGCTCAATCGTTATCCTGTCCTTCTGCCAAGCACACCAGAACAGCGGACAGGCACATGTGACACAGCTGGCTCGATGTTACACGTCACACCGCATCGTACGATATACCTTCATGTACAAGGTCAAAGCGACGTGTAGCCCATGGCAGGGACATAATCAAACTTCGGGCATGCAAGAAACACGAACAGTCCGCAAAGTCAATAAATGGTCAAGACTCACGATAGTATGAACACGCTCAATTCTCCTTCCACTCTCACCCTTTGTGCTTAGCTCTCTTGCACTCACCTTGGTGGCTCAATTCTGGTCGCCCTGCCCTCGTGCTATCCAAACCCTGTAGACCCACTAGGCCTCCCTCTCTGACCAACACTTTGTACGGCAATGATTGCCCACCCCCTCTCCCATCTCTCCCCCCTTCCCCATTGACTCCGTGCACACCCTGACACCCCCTACCTCCTACTTGCTGCACAGCTGCACGCAGCACCTGCAGGAGGAAGCAAAACAAAGCACAGAGCACGTGTGAGGCACAGCATTGGCTATTGTCTTGGAGCCAGCAGGTGAGCAAAGCAGAACAAGGGGGACACTGCGCCAGACGCATGTTAAAGCACAGCGGCAATTTAAAGCCGGTAAGATGAACAGGGAAGGGAGGGTGGGTGGCTCAGACACAGAGAAGGTGCAAACAGCAAAAGTACATGAAGCGCAGTGGTGTAGCTTGCTGCTGTTTCCAGGCTAGAGCTACTAGGAAGGTAGCTGCTGTGGCAGGCCAAGTGTTGTTGCGGGTGCAGGAGAACGTAGCAAGCATGCCATCCCGTCCACACAGCAAGTTGCCACAGCATGCCCAATACAGAAGCAAAGCCCCTGCTAGATACATAAGCCCCCGCTAGAAGCAAAATCCCCTGCCAGAAGCAAGAGCCCCTGCCAGAAGTAAGAGCGCAAAGTCCCAACGAGTGATTCAAGGACAGGAGGAGCATGCATCCCGTACCAGGGCACACAGGTAGCCTCCACACAGGAGCGTGCGTGGCTTGAGACAGCCGCAGCTGAGCAGCGCCACTGCACCGTCAGAAGACAGCAACCCCTGCTCCGCCCATCCCTCACTTCTTCCACTACCTCCACCGCCGCTGCCGCTCATACTCTCGCTCCTTTCCTTGCAAATGTCGCTTTCCTTGCCATTGTTCCTATCACTGCCAATGGGCGGCCCCACTGCTCCGCCACTGATACCCCCCCCACCCCTGGCGTCTCTACCTCCATCTCTCCTCACACTAACGCCATCGCCAGCCAGCAGCAGCTGCAGCACCCCACGTGCCTGCCCCCACGCCGCTACACTACACACAGCAGGCAGCAGCACACACGTAACAGGGCCCAGGGCTCCCTGTGTGCTCCTGCTGCTAGCTTTGGCAGTGTGCAGGGCATCCCCCACCAGCTGGTACTGGCTGGGGTGCTGCTGAGGGGTGGGCTGTACGGGTAGCTGCGTGGGGTCCACCAAGTTGATAAGCAGCATGGCCACGTCAGCCAGCAGTTGCTCGGCACTAGCAAGATCCGTCAGCTGCTGAGCTGAGGGTGCTTCCTCACTGCCCTTCGCCGTGCCGGTGCGGTTTTGGGGGAGTTGCTGGGGTGGGACAAGCGTGGAAGAGGAAGCCGATCCCAGTGTTGGCGCTGCTGTTGGTGGTGGTGTTGAAGGTGGAGGGGGGATGAGGGTAAGGCTTTGCTGCAGAGTCAGGGCCAGGGACGTGGCGTGCTGGCAGGCTGTATGCAAGGTTGAGACCAGGCAAGCGAGGGCAGAGGGAGAGGAGGTAATGCGGGTGCGTAGCTCCATGGCTCCAGGAGACAGGGTGGAGGTGGCCTGTGGCATTGTGTGTGTTAGTGTGTGTGCGTGCATTTTTTGTGCATGTATGCATGAGCTGTCTGCTTGTTATTGGAAGCATATGAGCCAACCTCAGAATACAATAATGACACCAAGTAAAACATATAAAGACATGTCTGGCAAGCAACATATAAGCTGGTAATACCAGGCCTACAATCACTGAGGCCCGGGCCAAGTAAGAACAGGCGTACTGACGCAAGCATACACAAACAAGCACACACGTGCACTACTACACCTGCAACAAGCCAGGAAGTAGGAAGCGCACAGCACTGCCCTCCTTTCCCTTCTCTTCCTCGACAAATGCAGCTGCACGGCTGCCCCCACTGGTGCTGTCTACGGGCTGATTGTGCGCGCCTAATGACAACATAGAAGGCAGCAGGATGCGCATGGCGGGGGTGTGGCCGTCTGGCACGTCAGCAAGGAAACGGCCAACCTGCGTTAACGTGGGAATGAGGGTGGAAGATTTGTTGGGGGCATGGGAAGGGGGTAACCAACGCGAGGGGGGGGAGGTAGTGAACTGTGCAGAGGGAGGGAAGGAGACTTGTGAAAGTGCAGTGGTCAAAAGGAATGACGGGAAGAGCGTCGGTTGTGCGTGTGATGTCGTCTGACTGGACCATGCACGCATTAGTCACGTTTTTTGTGTTTTTTGTTATTACGTGGTGCCTTGTGGTGGGTGAAAGTGCACGTGACCCTGAAGGGAATGATTGTCGGGATGCAGCGAGGAGTAACACGCACTTTAGTAGGAAAGGATGGATCGTTGTGCTGTCACAAAGCTGTGCAGGTTGTTCCTGCATGACCACAGGCATGGGTAGCACACAGCCTGCCCCTCATACAAGCATGTGGGCCTCCACCAACTCATGCAAGAAGACAGTCTGGCCTCAAATGAACACAAGTTCCCACAGCACTCACCACACGCACACAAGCCAGCACCAAGTCGTGCGCAGGCAGCCTGGCCTGCATGGCCTCAGGCACGCGCACTCCCTCTACTAGCTGCACAGCGGAGGGTGGCTTGCTGCCCACAAAGGCATCCTGCATGCTCGCCTCATCACCCTCCTGCCACTCCTGCTGCTGCTGCTGCTGCTGCAAACCCCCTGTTTGCACCGTTCTTCCAACACTCCTCTCCTCCTGGTCCTCCTGCTGCTGCTTCAGCTCTGCTACAACCTCCAAAAAAGCCACAACCTCCCCCATCACACGCTCCAGAGCAGCCATGACCTGCTGTGCAGCCTCCATGTCCAAGCTCCCCCCCACACTGGAACCCCTTTCTTTACTGCCATCCCCAACACCCCCAAGAGCCTCCTCTGCCTCATCCGCAGCAGCAGCATCACGCGCTAAAGCCTCAACCACAGCCTCTACCAGTGCAAGCACCACCGGCAACATATGTGCCGCTCGCCCTCCTGCAGTCTGCTGTGGCTGCTGCTGTTGTTGCTGCTGCTGCTGCTGCCGCTGCCCGTTCTGAGCGTCTGCAGCTGCAGCTGTTGCTGGTGCTGCTTCGCCTGATGTTGATGCACAACTCCCGTTGCTCGTACCAATATTGGCAGGAGCTGCAGCGCCTGCTTCGCTTCCTAGCATGCCCCCCCCTTGCTGCTGGGCGTGCTGTGCTGCGTGGCGCTGTGCGTGCTCGTGCAGGGGCCGTTCATTTGCACAGCTCAGCAGGAAAGCGCTGTCTGCGACGGGGGGTTGTGAGGCCTGGCTGTCCTCGGGGGTATCGATGTCCATGGACGCTTGTGCTTTCTCTTCCAGCTCCTGCAGACACAATACAGAGTGTGTTCAAAAACTAAGAGCATCAATCAATGCAAGTGCACACAGATGTGGGTAAAGTGAATGCTACTCCAGGGGATTGCCTTTGAATAAGGTTGTCTTTGGATCACATGCCTTGGGTTCAAAGACAGATGTCAGCTTATGCCAGCTTCTGAGCCATGCGGCAACGTCAATGCCCGGCAGCTATGTCAGTACAGAGAGCGCTCCTGCAAGCGCACTCCTGCAAGGAATAGCGCTTGCACTCTCATCACCCGCCTTAACACTCAACACATTTAAAAACCACCTGCTATCCCCCTTGCTGGCCTGTGGTGTGCTCTGTTTGTTGCAAATACATGCACACTAACTACTATACACCTACCCACCTGCATGATCCCTGAGCTGGGCTGCAATGCCCTTCAGGTGTCCGTCATACATTCACTTAGAAAATCATGGCTATCTCATCGGCAGCATTGCATCGACGCCCATAGAGTAGACATTACAACTGAATCATACCCTAGTGTCGTTTACTCCTGGAGCACGTCGTTGCCCGACAGACCCACGTACCTACACGTCAACTACCCACCTGCAGGGGATTTGAGATAAACTGCGAACACAACTTCTACACTTTAATGTGTTTTTGCCTACTTCTTCTCGTGTCTTTAAGGTTAGCATTTTCCAGTTGCGTTTCAGCCCTTTTTTTACTTGGTTTGTTTTGAGGTTTACCTCGTTCTCATAGGTTGAGCAGCCATTCCAGGTTGAATGCCTTTGTAATTCAAACTAAACTAAACTAAACTAAACTAAACTGCGAAGCCCCCCATGAAAAACAAATTTACACAACTACACACACACACTATACCCACCTGCAAGAGACCTGAGCTGGGCTGCGGTGCGCTCCATGTGTCACACGTGTCCCCCCTGCGCCCAGCCTGCTCTCCCCAGACAGGTGCTTGGGCGTGCAGGGCATCGTGCAGCAGCAAGCTGCCTTCCACCTGAGGAGAGTGAAGCCGTTGTAATGAGAACGTAGACAGCATACACGCCCTGAAACCACAGTAGCTACCTGCCTGCTCCGCTATTCCCTTTTCTTTTTTCGTCAGAATTTTATCCCGTTAGCACATTGTCAGTGGGTCGTCCACAACAAACAACTCATGTATTCAAATCCAAACGTGCCCTCACTCCAACTCATACACAAAAATGTACAAACGACTCAGCGCGGCTTGCATTGAAATGTAACAGCAGGAGGATTCATAGTAACACACCCCTTGCTAGCAAGATCTGGGCAAGCTTGCACTGGAACCAAAAGTAACACTTCCCCCACAAGCAAGATCTTGGCCAGCACACACACACATACACACACATACACACACATGAGTTCTGGGCTACCACGTAAAAGGATTAAAGGAAGCCCTTACATGTAAGATCTCGGCCAGCACGCACAGGAACGGGGTATCTTGGATCTGTGGCTTTGATTTTACAGCCCTTGGGGGCGGTGGGGATGGTTTGTGCAGCAGCCATTGGGGCCCTAGTAACTCAGCCATAGCAGCCGCCAGCTGCAGAGCCGAGTGCTTTTGTGTGGCACCTGTGTGGTGAGGGTGCAGACACATGCACAGTATTTATACCATTACTGTCAAACTGTCAGGGCTTTAAAGGCAAACATTGATTGGGATGACTGGACTGTTTCTGATATAAAGGTAAGCCTCTAAGGAGCTCAGGGTTCACATGTTATAAGCTATCATTTGCCCCTAATACTTGACACGCTGCACTATAATCCCAAGTTGCCTTTACAAACACAAGCACAGTTCTCAGCCTCCACCCCATCCCACACTGCACCGAATTCCCAGTCGACTGTTACACACACACATACCCAATCATGCACACACCTGTCCTGCTTCTCAGCATCCACCCCAGCCCACGCTGCACTGCAAGCCCCCAACCATACTGTAGCTCACTGTTAGCTGCTTCTTTGCCCTCCAAAGGTGAGGGTAAAGAGGTGAGGCCAGATGTGCCGTACGCAGTGTTGCTGAGGTGGGTGCGTAGGTTTGGCTTACACATTGCAAGAGGTAGCAGCAGCAGCAGCGTATGCAGGCACTCCAGCTGAAGCATGGCTCCTGTACTTCCTGTGTGATTGTGGTACATGCACGTGTGCTCTTGTGCGTGTGCATGTCATGTGTGCGTGCCTCCTGTTTGGGTATGGTTGAGCAAGTATGCATATCTTATGCCTATACTTGCCCCGATGCATGCCTACTATATAAAATATGTCAATCTGTGCACGTGCAGGTGGCGGTGATGGTAGAGTGATCTACCTATTGCTGAGGGAGCTTTCTGGGCGGCCTGTGGTTGCTGCTGCTGCTGCTGTTGCTGCTGCTGTTGCTGGACCTTATCGAGGTGCAGCTTGTTGGCTACGATGGTAGGCATGCCAAGAGCGTGGCCCAGGGCAGACACTGCCACACACAGCGCACCCTCGTGGCGCACTGCGAAAAAAGGGGTTTAGGGGGCTTCTGTCACCATTTCACAAGCCTGTCACTTGAGACCATGTTCATAAAGGGCAGTACATAGGATCATGTGCACAGGGTGCGTCACTTGCAACTATATTTTAAAGAGTGCGTTGCTGCTGGGTTATATTTACAGTGCGGATCACGTTCACAGAGTGCGTCACTTGAGATTGTGTTCACAGAGCGGGTTGCTTGAGATCATGCATTGAGTCTGAGGGAACATGTCAAATTTGTGTCATGTCTATGGAAATTATCAAATTACATAGTTCATGTCAATTCGGCAAAGAAGGGGAGAGGGAAGTAAAATGGGAAGAGATGGAGGGATCCTGAATGCTTGACAGGAAAGCTAGACACTAGCAAACACAGCCCGTGCCTCGAATGTGGGAGAGAAGCTGCCTTGCATTTCCTCCGGCAGTCCTTTAGAAATCTGCCACGCTGCCACTTATCCTTGCAAAAGGGATGCAAAGAATGAAAGGACCATACACGTTTACAGTTGGAGGTGAGGCATCTTCCCTTGCTGGTTGCAGGGCAAAGGCTGTCATCCATACCACATGGAATGAGCAATCAACCATCATTGTTTGAGGCCAGTACCAGGTTGCAAACAGGCACGGTCACCTAGACAAGTAAACAAAAGTCGGTTGCAGCAACACCAATCCCCTGCTTCCCCTGCTCAGCGCCACTCACATCTTGGGTAGGAGACAC
>Ga0307963_1002409_pt1 | contig 14747 bp, 12 predicted proteins | sample OrgLakmetagen594_FD_201829 | JGI IMG/M metagenome (GOLD analysis project Ga0307963, IMG submission 201829) | Saline water microbial communities from Organic Lake, Antarctica - #594 | ecosystem: Environmental > Aquatic > Non-marine Saline and Alkaline > Saline | place: Antarctica: Organic Lake...
TGTGATGCACTCACTGAGCCGCAGCTAATAGGTAGTCACAAACAGATGAGGAGTGTGATGCACTCACTGAGCCGCAGCTAATAAGTAGCAGCTTATAAGTAGCCACAAACAGATGAGGAGTGTGATGCACTTACTGAGCCACAGCTAATAGGAAGCCACAAACAGATGAGGAGTGTGATGCACTCATTGAGCCACAGCTAATAGGTAGTCACAAACAGATGAGGAGTGTGATGCACTCACTGAGCCATCCATCATTCTGTGTCACACAGACAAGGGAACACGCGCAGAGAAGCTTACACCTAACCAACCCTGCACAAGATTCATCGTAGCACACGGACACGGGCCCACACAGCTATAAACCCACACACAGAGACAAAACACGTGGTACCTACCAAGCTAAATAAGTAGGGTTGGCCAGAACCGTATATATACACCGTATATGACCGTATATTTGGTGAATTCCCTGCCAAAAATACTGTATACACACCGTATATGTATGGTTCTGGCCAACCCTATAAATATGTGATGTACATACAGCATTTTCTGGCGGGGAATCACTGAATGCACGGTCATATATGGTTAGGGTTGGCCAGAACCATATATATATGGTGTTTATGCGGTATTTTTGGCAGGGAACTCACCAAATATACGGTCATATACGGTGTATATATACGGTTCTGGCCAACCCTATATATGGTGCATATACACGGCTCTGGCCGACCCTAATGAGACATGATACACCTTACGTCTATTCAGCCGCACACAAACCCACGCACAAACAAGGCACGCACGCACAGCGGCTCGGTTCTGGCCAACCCTAATGAGACATGACACACCTTACGTCTATTCAGCCGCACACAAACCCACGCACAAACAAGGCACACACGCACAGCAGCTCGGTTCTGGCCGACCCTAATGAGACATGACACATCTTACGTCTATTCAGCCGCACACAAACCCACGCGCAAACAAGGCACACACGCAAAGCAGCTCAATTCTGGCCGACCTAAATGAGACATGACACATCTTACATCTATTCAGCCGCACACAAACCCACGCACAAACAAGGCACGCACGCACAGCAGCTCGTACGTACCTGTGTGGATGGTATCCATGCTCACCCCCAAGTCCTCGCCCGCATCCAGCACCCTGCGATTGTGGGTACCACGTGTGTGTGTGTGTGTGTGTGTGTGTGTGTGCGTGTGCGTGTGTGTGCGTGTGTGTTTGTAAATGTGTGTTTGTACCACACATGTGTCCGTTTGCAAGCTATATCGTATGCATGCCTATATTGGAAAAGTACTGAAGTTATGGACACACACACGCAAGAACACACGCAAACAAGCACACACCCACACTTACCCCCCACCCCCCCAACACACACATGCAAGCAAGCAAGCACACATAAACACATACAATCACAAGGGAACACACCTGATCAAAAGCCTCTCCAGAACAGCCTCAGTCCTGCGGAATGAAATCGTGTGGGTGTAGGTGTGTTGTGGGTCATGGATAGGGTTGGCCAGGACCGTATATATACACCGTATGTGACCGTATATTTTGTGATATCCCTGCCAAGCATACCGTATATACGCCGTATATGTATGGTTCTGGCCAACCCTAGTCGTGGATAGGTTCGGCCAGAACCATGTACATAGACAGTATGTACATAATGTTTGGCAGGGAACTCACCAAATATACAGTCATATACGAAGTATAAATGTATGGGTCTGGCCAACCTTAGTCATCAATAGGTTTAGCCAGGCTACCCCCACCCATTTCCCCCCACATACACACCAACACCTACCTATGTCCACATGCACCAAAGCCCCAACACACACACACACACGCACACACACACACGCACACACACGTGCACACACACGTGCACACACACAAACACACACGCACACACACGTGCACACACACATACACACAAACACACACACACAAACAAACAAACACACACAAATTCACACACACACACACACGCACACACACACAAACAAACACACACACACACACACGCACGCACACACACGCACACACACACAAATACATACACACATACACACACACACACACACACACCACCTCACCTGGACACCTTGCCCTGCGCCACAGCCGCCAACAGGCCCTCCACCACCTCCGGGGGGAGATCATGGCTTGCAAGCATGGCAGCCATGGAGTCTTTCCATGGAATGGGTGAATCTTTCTGCAGCTGGCGCGCGCTCCGCTGCTGCTGCTGCTGCTGCTGCTGCTGTTGTTGTTGTTGCGAGCTGTCCTTCTGCTGTAATTCCAGCTGCGGGTTATAGGGCTGCTGTGGGCTTAGCTGATTCAGATGTGACGTTGGTGAGTGTAGCTGCTGCCCCCCCTTTTTGGTGGCAGGTGCAGCTTTGGCTACTGCGGACTTTGCTTCAGCTGATTTGGTCGCCTTCTTCGGTGGCTTGGTAGGGACAGGCCTGCTGCTGGCATCGCTGCTGCTGCTGCTGCTGTTGCTGTCGCTGCTGGACTTTGCTGCAGCTGCTTTGGTCGCCTTCTTTGATGGCTTAGTAGGGACAGGACTGCCGCTGGACTTTGCTGCTGCTGATTTGGTCGCCTTCTTTGTTGGCTTGGTTGGTACAGGAATGCTGCTAGCACTGCTGTTGCTGCAGTCCTCATTGCTCTTTTCGTTGCTGCTGGTGCTGCTGCTGCTGAAGTTGGTAGCTGACCTCACAGGTGGCGCCTGGGAGGCTGCGCTTAACTGTGGTGAGGAGTTTTGTGAGCTGTGTGTGTGCACCTCAGGTCGGAGCAACTGCTGACCCTTTATGCTGATGCTGTCCTCCTCATGTGCTGACCCTCTACCCCTCTGCTGTCGCTCTGAACCGTCCTCCTCATGTGCTGACCCTCTACCCCTCTGCTGTCGCTCTGAACCGTCAGCCTGCAGAACTGCGGAAGTGAAGTGGAAGGAGCAGTCCACAACGTGAGGTGCAGGCGGTTAGGAATAACCAGGGTCCGAGTGCATGATGTGCAGGAAGCTTCCATGTGCACAAGTAGTTGGACGTGTGCGACTGAACAGAACGTGGTGTGTAAGTGACTAAGTGTAAGCAAAGGTAGGTGCTGCATGCTTTCGACTCAGGCACACACGCACCTGTGGTCTCAACCGTGCTGCTCCCGAGACTGTCCAGCAGACACGGCACCGAGGGGCTACCTATACCACCATTCCATCCCTCAGTGCCGCTGAAGTCCTCCTGAAGTTCCACTCCTGCTGAAGGATCAACTGCTGCAGGGTCTGCATTAGTCCACGCAGCCAAGGGGTGTGGAGGAGCGAGTGTTGAGGAGGGCCACGGCTCTTGCTGCTGCTGCTGCTGCTGCTGCTGCTGCTGCTGTTGGCTGTCCTGCGGGTCAGAATACCATGCGGGAGGAAGTGGAGGACTTGCAGGAAGCAAATTTAAGCTGCTGTGGCCGTGCTGAACGGTGCTGCTGTAAAGCTTTGGGTGCAGGTACTTCCTCCTGTGCGTGCGCTGCTTGAGGGGAGGAGCTGTGTGGTGGGGCTCCCTCTCTCTGAGCTGAGGGGAGAGGAATACATTTGAAGGATTAACCCTCAAATGCGCGTTCATTTTACTAGCCATCGCATGCTCGATATAATGCAGAAATTGTTTTTCTGTACATCTTTTACATGCGACACAAAAGGCGCAAATAAATTATATGAGATATATTTATGAGATATATTTATGAATTTTTTAAAGCCATACGTGAGTTTTTGGAAGCTGGGAACATGGTCGGGGATGTACCTTGGGTTGTACCTTGCATCCTCACTCCCAACTAACTTGTTGGCATTTTTCATTGAGTTAGCTGGCATTTTTTATTGGGTCTCTGCGCCGCCGCCGATCTCGTGGAGGGCTTCGTATACAAATCGTTGATATTCCTAAAAGGATTCTTCATTGATCAATCCATCAGGGCTGCATGCGTCACACGCACATTTATAAAGAGGTTCATATTCCATCAGCACATGTACATAGTCAGTTACCAGGTAAGCTCTGTGCTGCACTTGCCTCGGTATGCTGCAACAAATAGATGAGATCAAACAATAATCAGAATGTTTGACGACAATAAATCCTCCAACATTGATCAATATTGAAAGCTTTTTCACATGTGCGTGACGAAAGGCATAGATCAGGGCTGCGTACTGGGCTGCTGGGCTGCTGGGCTCTGTTAGTTTTTAAGTTGTAAGTAGCTGTTGACGCCTCATCATAAACGCCGCTTTCCAGTTCATAAACATCCAGCGCTGTCATCAACGACGGTTGATGAAATAAGGCCATTAATACTAAGAATGGCACCCCGCCCCTCACACTCAGCAAACTGGTCTAGGGAATATAAGCATCTGCTTGCCTCAGCAGATTGGCAACAAAGGGCCCCAGAGCCTCAGGGCTGTACTCCCGCACCATACGCTCACGTGCAGCCCTGCCACGTGCCTTTGCCTCCTGGGCGCGTTGTGTGATCGTGAGCGTTCAATTAGTGCTATGTGTTATGCCATATATTCATATATTAATGTTCATGTGCAGCCATGCCACGTGCCTTTGCCTCCTGGGCGCGTTGTGTGATCGTGAGCGTTCAGTTAGTGCTATGTGTTATGTGCCATTTATCAATGTTCACGTGCAGCCCTGCCACGTGCCTCTGCCTCCCGAGCTTGTGGTGTGATTGTGAGCGTACAATCAGTGTTGTTATGTGTTATGTTCCATTTATCATTGCTCATGTGCAGCCCTGCCACGTGCATTTTGCTTTTGGGGCCTAATGTGTGGTCAGGAACACATACAGGGTTATAGCTAGTCTAACCATTGCTCATGACTACGTACTACCTGCCACAGACTTGCTGTATCATTAATAGGGTTGGCCAGAACCATATACCTATATACGGTGTATACTCGGAATTTTTGGCAGGGAAATCACCAAATATACGGTCATATACGGTGCATTTATACGGTTCTGGCCAACCCTGATCATTAATAATACTTGACAATTATGCTGCACAATTTGTTTACAAGACAGACATGCTGCTTTGTAGCAATGATCGCCTTTGCCTTACACAAAATTCGGATCTGTTCCATCGAGCTTGAATTTTCCGAGTACACCAATCAGCTAGTTTGTTTGAGGAGAGCTCGCCAATGATTCGTGCAGTCACGCATTCGCACCAGTCAGTGCAAGACCAGGACAACGATGACACTGTCATTTTGCAAGTGACAATTTGCTAAGGGTCTGAGCCCACAATTGAATACATGCCAAAACCGCACACTTTTGAAACATTACAGCTACTTCAATTTCGTTATGTTCAAGAAGTGCGTCGATCACTGAATGCAAAGGTTCAGCAAAACGTACAAGAAGCTGTGTGTGTTTCTTTGCGACCCAGAACTGAAAAGTCTAAAGGCAGCTTCAGCAGCGAGTAACAGGCATGAACAGCCTCATGCATGCCTGCAGTGAGATGCCTTTTTAAATGCTACATGCTGCAACCTCAATGAAGAGCTTTAGACTTACCTGGGGATTAGTTTTTCTTTTCTTTTCTTTTCTTTTCTTTTCTTTTCTTTTCTTTTCTTTTCTTTTCTTTTCTTTTCTTTCTTTACCTGGGGATTAGTTACGACACGTCTCATCAACCGGCGCAGGTGAGAGATACTTGGTTGCGCCCAGTTTGAATCTTTGAACCACCACACATCGCTTCCAGTAGGCACCAAGCCATCCACCTGTGTTACAATATAAAATCATGCTTACGATATACAAACATGCTTTGAGCGTGCTGTCGTCGTTGTGCTGGGAATGACATGGTAAAAATATCCAAGCCGTCCACCTGTGTTACAATATAAAATCATGCTTACGACATACAAACATGCTTCGAGCGTGCTGTCGTCGTTGTGCTGGGAATGACATGGTAAAAAGATCCAAGCCGTCCACCTGTGTTACAATATAAAACCATGCTTACGATATACAAACAAGCTTCGAGCGTGCTGTCGTCGTTGTGCTGGGAATGACATGGTAAAAAGATCCGAGCCGTCCACCTGTGTTATGTTATACAAACATGCTTTGAGCTGCTGGAAAGCACTTGCTGTCGTGCTGGTTTGACATGGAAAAGAAATCCAAGTCATCCACCTGTGTTAGAGCTTGCAATCCTGCATTGAGTTCCTAGATTGCACTCACTATCTTGCTAAGAGAAACGGAAGAGGAACTCAGACTGTGTGTGCTTGGGTACTTACTAAACTAAACACTATACGCAAAAAGCTCCACATTTGTATTCTTAAGTGCCCAAAAAATAAAGAGCAAAATGCTCCACATTCGTAGTCATCATGACATGCTGACTGCACTCGCTTGTATGGGTAGTGGCCCACGCTTTCACTCGGACACAAACACACAAACACATAGGAATGCGGCAGATGCGCAGCACTCACTTCGATGGGGTAGCCAACACTTTCATCCAGGTACGCTTGAATGCCGCTCCAGTTTGTAGAGATGACGGGCAGACCCATCGACATAGCCTGTGTGGGCAAGACGCGTTTTAGTAAAGGAGGGCAGGCCCATTTACATGACCTGTGTACGTACGGCGCAGTTTGGTTATAATCGTAAGCAGATCGTATGATGCAAGAACACCAGGGAGGTTGAGGGGGACTAAAAAGTGAAAAATAAGGATACTGCATGCTTTCTCTGAATAATTGTGGGCATTGATTTTGCTGCTTGTGCAGCTTTCCCTTCCTTTGTATACAAGGACTGCACATTCTTTCCTGGTTTCTGATGTGTCTTTGCCCCATTTGGTATAAAACGTAAGAGTCTGCGCTGCAATGATCGAAAGGGTTAGACTTCAAAGCAATGCTGCAATGATCAATCAATCCTGCAATGCTGCCATTCTGCAATGACCTTAAAGGTCAAGACTCATTTCCATCACCAATCAATGCTGCAATGCTGCAATTCTGCAGTGTTCAATAAAGTCAGACTCAAATCCATTATCAATATAGCAATTACCAATAAGGTTGGACTCCAAACTGAAACTCGCTCTGGCAAAAGCCTGCCATCCAGACATGTCTTCACTTCTTGAACTCCATACGCACATCTCGGACATAAGGATCCTCTTCTTTGTTTGGTTCAACACAATTGGTACAAAGGTGTGTACTACGTTTCCGTGGTACAAAGGTGCCTGGAGTTTGGTCATTTATATACAATTGACCAAACTCCGCGTACCTTACTAAGGTTGCATGCATGACAGGTTGATGCTTACTAAGGTGTACTACGGACACGCCATTGTTGTGCACTTCAGAGGACCAACCCCACTTGATAAATCTATTCCTATTGTGCACTTCAGAGGATCCTATTGTGCCCTTCAGAGGATCCTATTGTGTACCTCGGAGGATCAAACCCGCCTGATTATTCTATTCCTATTGATCACGTCCTCTCAAGACCACTTTAAATCAACCAAGGAGAAGTTTTCATTCAACTTGCCACGTCTTTGACTCATATTTATTTAGAGCACTACACACCTCAACATGGGGCCTCCCCCATCCCTCTCCTCTGCTGGGCAGCACAAAAGCATCCACAGCTCGGTAAAACCTGGGTCGTTACGGTCACAGCAGGAGCTTGTGTGTGTGTGCGTGTGTGTGTGTAGTGTGTGTGTGTGTGTTTTGAGAAAAATGAGTGAGGGGCAGCGTGTGTGTGAGAGGGGAAACACGAAAAGGCGTCTAGCTGCACAAAACTTGGGCGGCAGGATGTAGAAGAGCATGACATGCCAGCTAGTTGTGTGCAGTGTCCCTTGCCACTTCTTTGCTTTGACCAGCACAGAGGCACCACCAGAACGGTTTGACCCAGGCAGCAGGTTGCAAATAAGCAATCCAACTTGAGTGTGACCCTCCTTGTAGAGCCTGGCTCGCGATCGTTTTAAAGGAGGTCCTTGGCAATATAAGGTGGTGGCACCCTCCTTGGACTAATAAACCACAAGAGCAGTACTTGAGTAGTACAACACTCTACTGAAGCAAAGGCACTCTGCTGTATTACAGCACTCACGCAACCTGTTTGAATTGAAACCAGGACGCTTCACCACATCTTTTATTATTTACTCAAGGCTTCCACCGCGATCTGTTCTTTGGGGTGCCGTTTACCGTCACACACAAATGTGTTTTGAAATGCTTCTGTCCTTGATGTTGTTGGGCATCGAACCAATTATCTACATGAGTAGGACTGGCCATAAATGGTGTATGTGCGGTACCTCAAGTATTGAATCTACAGAGTATTTGGTGTATACGCATGTGGTTCTGGCCAATCTTAATGGCTCATAGTATGAGCCAGATCCTGTGCTTAAAGCGCAATTAACTCATCTGAATACCTCACCTAGGTTATTGACAAGGTCGAGCCAATTCATGTACTTCAAGCGCGATTGACTCATCTGAATACCTGACTTAGGTTCCTCACAAGGTCAAGCCAATTCCTGACAGGGCCGCAGCATGTGCATAATTTCCTGTACTTCAGGTGCAAATGACTCATCTGGATACCTGACCTAGTTTCTTGACAAGGTCGAGCCAATTCCTGTACTTCAGGCGTGGATGACTCATCTGAAAAATCTGACCTAAGTTCTTGACAAGGTTGATCCAGTTCCTGTGCTTCAAGCACGATTGACGCATCTGAATACCTGACTTAGGTTCTTCACAAGGTCGAGCCAATTCCTAACAGGGCCGCAGCATATGCAGAATTTCCTGTACTTCAGGCGCAAATGACTCATCTGGATGACTAGGTTCTTGACATGGTTGGACACCTTGAACATTGGAACTCTGACGTCGTTTTTTTATTGGTGTTACTCATAACTCGATCCAAGAGAGAGCATGCATCAACTACTCAATTTAGGGAAGCCTAGGGCTTCATTCGCTCAATAAAGTAAAATAACAAGTCGAACATGTTAACACCGTATGCATCCTGTCCTATTTTTGACACGGCAAACCACGTGTCCATCTCTTACCTAGAAAAGTCTCCATCCTCTACATGATGGTATCAGATTCCATGCACACCCCTGACCTGTCTTAGAAACAGTTTTGGACCAAAACTTTTGGTATTACACCCTTACCTTAAGAAGTCTTCCTCCTCTACATGATTTGACACCATGCATGCACCCCTGACATAGGTACACATACTTTTGGTATTACTACCATACCTTGGTGGCCTCCATCCTCTACATGATCTGATACCATGCGCACCCCTAACCTGTCTTAGAAATAGTTTTGGTATCACACCCTTGCCTTAAGAAGTCTACATCCTCTACATGATTTGACACCATACACACCCCTGACCTACACATACTTTTGGTATTACTCCCTCACCTTGGGAAGTCTTCATCATTTACATGATTTGATACAACGTACAGGGTGGGCAGGCTTTCTGGTTGCACTTCTGGTGGGTTAGCTGGAAGCGCAGCTGCTTGTGCGGCAGCCTGCGCAGTTGAATGGGTACAAAACAAGATATGCGAATTAATTGGTCACTATTGGCCGGCACTTTGGCTCAAAGGTGTGGTGTAGTGAAGTACATGCAAATAACTTAATAAGCATTAGTAAGCATTGTTGGCCTACCATAGCATGTTCTGATTGCAAAGTGTATGCACAATTGGCCTACGTTCTGATTGTGAAGAGTAGGCACTGCTGGCCTATGTTCTGATTGTAAACTGTGTAACTGTGCAGGCACTGCTGGCCTATGTTCTGACTGTAAACTGTGTGACTGTGTACGCACTATTGGCCTATGTTCTGCTTTTCAAGTGTATATGAACTATTGGTCCGTTCTGATTGCAAAACGTGCTGAGGACAAGTGTGTGTGAGAGTGTGTGTGTGTGTGTGATTTGAGGAGCTTGCGGTAGCTGCTTGTCAAATGTCTTTTTCGATTCCTGCCTTCTTGGCTTCTCTCCCTGTTGTTCATCTATCACAATACAAGGTGCTATTTTGGGATATGCACCATCCAACAACCGACAGATATGAAGCACATACCCTGTTAATTTGTATTGGGACATAATATGATATGTACCGTTTTATTTTTAAGCACACAGGAAACATGACCAGCAGGATGGAGAAGTGGATTTTTAATAAAGTAGAGTGGCCAAAACAAGCGGGGAGGTGGAAAGCATTATAGTTTATAATAGTGCAAAAACAGAGATTGAGTGGCCAAAACAAGCATTATAACAGAGGTGCCAAGCATTATAACGAGAGTTACCAAAACAAGCAGGAAGGTGGAAGGCATTATGATAGAGCAAAAACAGATGGTCGTGGTGAAGCATATGCTCACAGATCAGAAGAGAAATCAAATCATCAAACAGCAACATGGTTTTGCTTACCCATGCAGCGTGCTGTGTGTGTATGGTCTTGATTGTGTGTGAATGGTCTTGATTATGTGAGAATAGACTTGATTGTGTGAGAATCGTCTTGATTGTGTGCATCAGGGTCAATGGAAACATGTGGGCTGTAATGTAGGTCAACCTCATTGACTCACTTGAGCGGCACGCTGTGTGAGTGTAGCCATGTGGTCTTGACTGGGTGCATCTGGATCAAGGGGACCCCCTGACATGCCTGGGGTGTGAAGGAGCACAAGTGTAGATAGAGAACTTGTGAAGGATCACAATGAAGGATCGCAATTGTAGATAGAGAACTTGTGAGGGATCACAGTTGTAGATAGAGGACTTGAAGAATATTCGTGTGAACAATAACGCAGGTACCCAGTGTTGTCGTTGCTCACATTATAAATCCAGGGGAAATCACACGATTTGTCCATGCCATTGATTTAGCATGACACCAGTGTGAAAAAAAAAAACGCAGGTGGTGTGTGCAGGTAGCATGAAAACGAAGAACTATGAAGACAGTGAAAAACCACTCCCCACATTGATTAAGGAAAAGGATCCACTTTGGGACCCCGTAACACTCCTCCACCAAACGAATAGGAAAAAGATAAATGGGGTCAGGAGGGTTGCAGGCTTGACCTGAAACCGTCTCCTGATGAGAGCCGATAACAGTGCTGAAAAGGGCACGTCTGGTATGGAAAAGCAAGAGAGATAATGCAGGTAGTGTAAAAACAAATAACGTAGGTAGTGCAAAAACATATAAAGCAGGTAACGAGAAAATTTAGACGCAGGTAGTGTACACACCAGAGCATGTAGTGTACACACCAGCATGAGTGTACACACCAGAGCATGTAATGTACACACCAGAGCATGAGTGTACACACCAGAGCAGGTAGTGTACACACCAGAGCATGTAGTGCACACACCAGAGCATAGTGTACACACCAGAGCATAGTGTACACACCAGAGCAGGTAGTGTACACGCCAGAGCATAGTGTACACACCAGAGCAGGTAGTGTACACGCCAGAGCATGAGTTAGGAAAGAATGTTACTTTTTGTTCTGCACCTGGATGCAGAGCCACACAACATCCCATTCGGATCTCAAGTTTGGATGACTTTGGTGAGTGAAGTGATCCTTGTGATCCTTACTGCAAAAATGGTGTGCATCAGACAGCTCAAAGAAATCAAGGAAGCTGAAATTAGCAGTAACGCTGCGATCAAACATTCAACTGCACCAATCGAAGAGAAACTGTACGAACTGAAAAAAAAAGTTGCATGTCACGCCCAATCGTTGGCAGCGACAAATCGTGTGACGGAGCAGTTAAATTGGTTGACAGTTGATAGTTTCTTTATGTCTTGTTCAATAAGCTGGATGGCCAGTCTTATTGATAATGGTTGCGCCTTCGGACCAAGAAAGGCCTCCAAGGTGGAAAAACCATCCAGCAGTAGATGTGCTGAGTCTTATACTTTGCAGTGACCGTAATTTGATCTGACATGCAAAGCGCGGTCACCTGCTTGCGCTTGGAACTTGGCCAGGGAATGGTGTGCATTGGACAGCTCTTCCTGGGTCAGCCTCTCCGCCTCTTTAGCACTGCTCACCAGCCTCAGATGCCGCTTCATCACAGCGGTGCGTGCCCAATTCAGCATCTGAGAGAGAAACGTGGACAGTGCACTTGTAAGCATATCTAATGTATACTTCTAATGGGCTCAATAGGTTGAGCAGCCATGCTAGGCTGGAGGTCTTTTTAATCCAAATTCGAAAATAATGTATATATCTAACGGGCACAAATTACTGACGCTGCTATTCCACAGTGGTGTGCCCCCAACTCTAAGTATCTGAGAAAAGAAACGTGGACAGCGCATATGTGAGAAATTACAATGTATAATTTGAGTTTCTCAAGTACTGATGTCGCTCCTTCACATCAGTGCGAGCCCAATCCAGTATCTGAGAGAGAAATGTGGACAGCGCATATGTAAGAAATTACAAGATATATTTTGAATGTCTCAATTACTGATGCCGCTTCATCACAGCGGTGCACGCCTAGTTCAGCATTTGAGAGAGACACGTGGACAGCGCACATGTAAGAAATAACAAGGCAATTTTGAAATTTTCAAACACTGACGCCGATCCTTCACAGCGGTACGCGCCCAATTCAGCATCTGAAAGAAAAGCATGGGCAGTGCACGTGTAATAAAGCAAATACATGCATAAAGCATTCTGATGTGGTCACAAAATACTGACGCCCCTTCATCACAGCAGTGCGATCCCAATTCAGCATCAGAGAGAAACGTGGACAGCGCACATGTAAGCTTATCAAGTGTATATTTATAATGGGCACAAGTTACTGACGCTGCTATTCCACAGTGGTGTGCACCCAACTCTGAGTATCTGAGAAAAGATACATGGAAGCACACATGTGAGAAATTACAATGTATAATTTGAGTGTCTCAAGTACTGATGCCGCTCCTTCACATCAGTGCGAGCCCAATTCAGTATCTGAGAGAGAAATGTGGACAGCACATATGTGAGAATTTACAAGATATATTTTGAATGTCTCAATTACTGATGCCGCTTCATCACAGCGGTGCACGCCCAGTTCAGCATTTGAGAGAAACACGTGGACAGCGCACATGTGAGAAATAACAAGGCATATTTTGAATGTCTCAATTACTGATGCCGCTCCTTCACCTCAGTGCGAGCCCAATTCAGTATCTGAAAGAAAAGCATGGGCGGTGCACGTGTAATATAGAAAATACATGCATACAGCATTCTGATGTGGTCACAAAATACTGACGTTCCTTCATCACAGCAGTGCGATCCCAATTCAGCATCAGAGAGAAACGTGGACAGCGCACATGTAAGCATATCAAGTGTATATTTATAATGGGCACAAGTTACTGACGCTGCTATTCCACAGTGGTGTGCACCCAACTCTGAGTATCTGAGAAAAGATACATGGAAGCACACATGTGAGAAATTACAATGTATATTTTGAATGTCTCAATTACTGATGCCGCTCCTTCACAGCAGTGCGAGCCCAATTCAGCATCTGAGAGAAAAACATGGGCGGTGCACGAGTAAAGCAGATACATGCATAAAGCATTTTGATATGGTCACCTATCACTGACGCCGCTTCATCACAGCGGTGCTGTCAGATCAAATTACGTTCTTTGCAAAGTTTAAGACTCAGCACATCTACTGAGGCAACATGGGCACTTCGGTAGTAGACGCACTGTGAATTTTATGTACCCTAACTTCTTTTGGGCTAACATGGGAAGGGATGTGAAAGAGTTTGTCAGTCGCTGTAGCTTATTCACGATTCGTCGCTGCCAACGATTGGGCGTGACAGTGCGCGCCCAATTCAGCACCAGAGAGAAAAACATGGGCGGTGCACGTGTAAAGCAGATACATGCATAAAGCATTTTGAAATGGTCAATAAAAAACTGATGCCGCTTCATCACAGCGGTGCGCGCGCCCAATTCAGCATCTGAGATAAGAACATGGACGGTCCACGTGTAAGCAATTGCATGCATACAGCATTTTTATATGGTCACAAACTACTGACGCCGCTTCATCACAGCGGTGCGTGCCCAACGCTGTGCCTGAGCAAACAAAGGAGAGCACACATCCAGCTGAGTCTAAGGAAAGGGTGGTCAGTTTACCTTCAGCAGTTGGGTAAGCGAAGGAAAGCACATGTTCAGCATCAAAGCAGGTAACAAAAATATACCGTACACAACAGAGTTCAATTTCATTTCACCTAGAAAATTCTTTGTAAGCTCAGGAAGCAAACCTCAGTCCGGAGCTGTGCAAACCATCCATTATTGAACTACACATGCCAACACAAATCATTTTGCAGTCTGTTGATTACAGTAAGATAAGAAATTTGAAAAAGAAACCGGTTACCAGATGCTATTGCTAGCTGCCTGAAATCCCAGCACAGTTGAGTTCATGGCTGCTTTAAACATTATATAGCTTGGACAACGACTACACTGTACTCGTCCATATGGTAAGGACGCTTGAACCTGCTTACAATATTCTTTAGCTTAGACGCTGTACCAATGCTGTTGGTAAGAAGGCCCGTACCTGCTTACAATCTTGTTATGCTTAGACGCTGTACCAGTGCTGTTGGTAAGAAGGCCCGTACCTGCTTACATTCTTGTTATGCTTAGACGCTTTACCAGTGCTTTTGATAAGAAGGCTCGTACCTGATTTCAATATTCCTTAGCTTAGACGCTTTGCCAGTGCTTTTAATAAGAAGGCTCGTACCTGATTTCAATCTTCTTTAGCTTAGACGCTGTACCAGTGCTTTTGTTAAAAAGGCCCGTACCTGCTTACAATCTTCTTTAGCTTAGACGCTGTACCAGTGCTTTTGTTAAAAAGGCCCGTACCTGCTTACAATCTTGTTATGCTTAGACGCTGTACCAGTGCTGTTG
>Ga0307963_1002414_pt1 | contig 14741 bp, 18 predicted proteins | sample OrgLakmetagen594_FD_201829 | JGI IMG/M metagenome (GOLD analysis project Ga0307963, IMG submission 201829) | Saline water microbial communities from Organic Lake, Antarctica - #594 | ecosystem: Environmental > Aquatic > Non-marine Saline and Alkaline > Saline | place: Antarctica: Organic Lake...
ACCACCCTGGGACGCTGTGGGCAGTCCCTGGTGCTGTCATGTACATGGTCCACCTCAAAAACATACGCACAGACACACACACACACGCACACACACATACGCACCAACTCACCACCATGGGACGCTGTGGGTAGTCCCTGGTGCTGTCATGTACATGGTCCACCTCAAAAAACCGCTGTTGCAAAGACTGGCGGGGTTGTGGCTGGGGAGGCTGCACATGTGGGTGAGGCTGTGGCGGAAAGGCTTTTGAAGGGTGGTGCACGTGTTGTTGTGGCTGTGGCGGAGAGGCTTTTGAAGGGTGGTGCACGTGTTGTTGTGGCTGTGGCGGGGAGGCTTTAGAAGGGTGGTGCACGTGTGGGTGAGGCTGTGGCGGAGAGGCTTTAGAAGGGTGGTGCACGTGTTGTTGTGGCCGGGGGGTAGAGGGCTTTGAGGGGTGATGTGTCTGGGATGGAGAGGAGCTTGTGGCGTGCAAATATTCGTGCGGCAGAGGTACCTGTGACGTTGACGTGTGCAGTTGGGACAGCTTGGCGTGTTGTTGCTTCCTGCGCTCCTGCTGCAACTGCAACTGCTGCACCAGCCGCTGCTGCTGGCGCTGATCCATTTCCTGCTGCTGCTGCTGCTGCTGCTGCTGCTGCTGATGATGATGATAATCTAGCTGTTGTGGCGTCTGATTTTGGTGCTGCAGCAGCCGCTGCTGCTGTTTTGCTGGCAGCTCCAGCTGTTGCTGCTGCTGATGATCTTGCTGTAGTGGCGTCTGATTACGCTGCTGCTCTAGCCGATGTTGTTGAGGCTGACATCCAAGCTTGGGGTGACCCTCTTGCGTAGGCTGTTGCACCTGCTTTGGCGAAAGCTCTTGCTCTTGCACGTATGTACACCGCTGTTGCTGCTGCTCTTGAGCTTGTAACTGATCACTCCCTTGTGCCTGCTGCTGCTCCTGCTGCTGCGCCTGCTCCTGTTGCTGCTGCTGCGCCTGCTGCCGCTCCTGCTGCTGCGCCTGCTGGTGATGCTGCTCCTGCTGCTGCGTTTGCTGCTTTGCCTGCTGGTGATGCGCTTGCGCTCCTTGTTGCTGCTGCCTCTCAGCCCTTGCTGCCCCACCTCTTCCCTTGGCCAGCTGTGCTGGAGTGTCCACCTGGATCTGAATCCACTCCCCAGTGAATCCGGACGCCAAAAAATGATCTGCCAATGGGTGGGTGTGAGTCTGACTGCAGCAGGTAGGGATGGAGTTGGTGGCAGCTCCTGCAGGAGGGGTGTTGGTAGTGGTGTCCCAATTACAGGGTGCGGCCGGAATGCTGGCGTTAGGGCGGTTGGTAGTGTTGCTGCTGGCAGAGGGGCACAGATCGATGACTGTGGCAAACAGGTCCATGGGGAAGGAGCAGCAGGCCTGAGCGTAGCTGTGGCTGAGTAGCAGCACCTGGCATCCTTGGAGGGCTGCGAGAATTTCAGCTCGGGTCTGCAGCTGCTGCTGCTGTTGGTGTTGCTGCTGCTCCTGCTGTTGGCGTTGCCGTTGCTGTTGCTGTTGCTGCTGTTGGTGTTGCTGCCGCTCCTGCTGTTGGTGTTGGTGTTGCTGTTGGTAGTGTTGCTGCTGCTGGGGCCGAGGCTGATCTTGCTGATGCTCAAGGGGGTGTTGTTCACAGCTGCCAGGGTCTTGTTGCTGGTGGTGGTGCTGCTGCTGCTGCTGCTGCTTCAATTGTGCAAAGAGGGCCCCTCCTCGGTCAAACTGGTGAGGCTGCATACCAACGCTGACAATGGTGCGGTACACAGAGAAAAAGGTGCGGGGCTCCCCTATGACCAAGACTTTTGCACCCTGTAGGTGCGCATGTGCGTAAGTACGTAGGAGTGTAGGAGGTACGTAGGAGTGTAGGAGTGTAGGAGTGTAGGAGTGTGAAGAAGACAATACATGAGTGTGGGTACTAATGAGGACAGGACAGGTGTGTAGGTATTGTGTGGGTGCGCATGTGTGGAAGTACGTAGGAGTGTAGGAGTGTATAGTTGTGAAGAAGACAATGCAGGAGGTTGGGCACTAGTGAGGACAGTACAGGAGTGTAGGTACAGTGTAGGTGTGCATGTGTGGAAGTACGTAGGAGTGTAGGAGTGTAGGAGTGTAAGAGTGTAGGAGTGTAGGAGTGTAGGAGTGTAGGAGTGTAGGAGTGTGAAGAAGACAATACAGGAGTGTGGGTACTAATGAGGACAGGACAGGAGTGTAGGTATTGTGTGGGTGCGCATGTGTGGAAGTACGTAGGAGTGTAGGAGTGTAGGAGTGTAGGAGTGTAGGAGTGTAGGAGTGTGAAGAAGACAATACAGGAGTGTGGGTACTAATGAGGACAGGACAGGAGTGTAGGTATTGTGTGGGTGCGCATGTGTGGAAGTACGTAGGAGTGTAGGAGTGTAGGAGTGGATGTGTAGAAATGTAGGTGCGTAGGATTGCAGGTGTTTGGGACGGCAGGAGTGTGGGAGTGAAGGTGTGTATATGTAGAAATCAAGGTGTGTAGGATTGCGGGTGATTGGGAGTGTAGGAGTGTAGGGGTGGGTGTAGATGTGTAGGTCGTGAGAAAATGTAAAACCTTGCCCTGATGTTTAGTGGTTACAGTTGACCACTTTGCCTTGCCTGAGCTCACATGTTAGAACTGCGCGACCAGGATCTGTCATTTGGACGCAAAGAGATCAGTGTGAGCTCACATGTTAGGACTGCATGACCAGGAGCTATCATTTGGACACAAAGAGATCAATTTGCAGTTTTTTATGCTGTGTCCTCTAGTGCGTGACCAGGAGCTGTCATTTATACACAAAGAGATCAATGTGCAGTTTCTTTGCTGTGTCCTGAAGTGTGAGCATACGACCAGAAGCTATCATTTGGACACAAAGAGACCAATTTGCAGTTTCTATGCTGTGTCCTCTAGTGCGTGACCAGGAGCTGTCATTTAGACACAAAGAGATCAATTTGCTGTTTTTATGCTGTGTCCTTTAGTGCGTGACCAGGAGCTGTCATTCATACACAAAGAGATCAATGTGCAGTTTCTTTGCTGTGTCCTGTAGTGTGAGCATGTAATGCTCACATGTTTGAATTGCGTGACCAGGAGCATACCATTTGGACACAGAGAGATCAATGTGCAGTTTCTATGCTGAGCCCTCTAGTGCGTGACCAGGAGCTGTCATTTATACACAAAGAGATCAATGTGCAGTTTCTTTGCTGTGTCCTGTAGTGTGAGCATACGACCAGAAGCTATCATTTGGACACAAAGAGACCAATTTGCAGTTTCTATGATGTGTCCTCTAGTGCGTGACCAGGAGCTATCATTTGGACACAAAGAGATCAATGTGCAGTTTCTATGCTGTGTCCTGTAATGTGAGCATGTAATGCTGACAGTACTTTGGCCTCCACATAAAATGCTCAAAGCGAGTGGAAGCCCAACCACACAAACCGGGAAACATGCATGCATTGAGCAAAGGCCACACTGCTACCCACTGCACACAGCTACCCACTAGGCATTGAGCAAAGGCCACAAAGCTACCCACTGCACACAGCTACCCACTAGGCATTGAGCAAAGGCCACACAGATACCCACTGCACACAGCTACCCACTAGGCATTGAGCAAAGGTCACACAGCTACTCACTGCACACAGCTACATACTAGGCATTGAGCAAAGGCCACACAGCTACCCACTGCTTGTTTTGCGTCTGTGTCCGTCAGCAGCTCTTCAAGACAGGTAAGCTTGGGGTGGTCCTTGATCTGATGAGCCTCAGCCTCTTCCATCGCCGACGCATCAGCGCCTGCTGCTGCTGCTGCTGCTGTTGTGCCTTCTTGCAGTAAGTTTTCTTGCACCGGGTCTGTAGCATCCTCTTGTGCTGCTTTATATTCTTCCTGCGCTTCTGAGTCCTCTTCATGTGCAGTTGGGCGCTTGCAAACAAGGTGGTAGGCTCGAGCGAGAGGGGTGAAAGCCGGCTCACACATCAAAGTGATCCTACGGTAAGGAAAGAGGGTAAAAGGAAAAGCAAGCCTACGTTGATAGATCAGTTTGCTGTAAGAAAAACTACTCTCGACTGCTGCTCAAGGAAAAGAAGAGGCCTCTGGCCGATGCTGACGTTTTGTATTTTGCAGTGCGGAATAAGTAAGCACACGACAGTCATCATATTAACGTAGGAGGAGCAGTCATCATGTTAACGGAGGAGAGAGGGAAAGAGGGAAAGGTGCAGAGCTATATCTTTCAGGTGGTACTGAAATGGAGAGCAGTGGTCGTTGATCAGACCAGGTTCCATAGATATCATGGGTTCGACTTTGCTGGCAGGGCGTCATATTCTACACTACCCAGCTTAGACAATGCACCCCTATTTTAGCTAATGCTCAAGGCATCAGCATCACTTGTGTGTATAAGGCGTGTGTGTTGCTTGTGTGTATAATAGCTTGTGTGTACAGAGTGTAGTATTTATACACTACCCAGCTTATACAATGCATCCCTTTTTTAGTCCAAGGTATCAGCATCGCTTGTGTGTACAGTATAGCTTGTGTGCATAGGGTGTGTATAGCATAGTATAGCTTGTGTGTGTATAGTATAGCTTGTATGTGTATAGCTTGTGTGTATAGGGAGTGTATAGTAATTTGTGTGTATAGTATAGTATATTATAGTATAGTATAGTATAGTATGTGTGTGTATACTAGTATAGTTTGTGTGTATAGCTTGTGTGTGTAAAGGGTGTGTGTATAGGGTGCAGTATTTTGTACCCTACCCAGCTTATCCGATGCACCCCTATTTTAGCTAATGCTCAAGGCATCAGAAACACTTGTGTGTATAGTATAGCTTGTGCGTGTATAGCTCGTATGTATAGGGTGTGTAGTATTTTGTACACTACCCAACTTATACGATGCACCCCTATATTAGCTAATGCTCAAGGTATCAGCATCGCATGTGTGTATAGGGTGTGACTTGAAATCTTGCATTGGAGGACAATGATTCTCAAGCAATAATTAAGACACGCATGCCAGTTGCTATTGGGCAGTGTGGCAATGAAACAGCACAATGAAATGTTGGCAATAAAACAGCACAATGAAGTGTTGGCAATGAAACAGCACAATGGAATGTTGGCAATAAAACAGCACAATGAAATGTTGGCAGTAAAACAGCATAATGAAGTGTTGGCAATGAAACAGCACAATGAAATGTTGGCAATTAAACAGCACAATGAAGTGTTGGCAATGAAACAGCACAAAGAAATGTTGGCAATAAAACAGCACAATGAAATGCTGGCAATGAAACAGCACAATGAAATGTCGGTAAGGCAGGTAGACGCACTGCCATCATGCTGATCTGAAAGGGAAGAGGTATCAAAATGGGTAATTGTTATTGTCGGGGTTGTGCTACATATATAAAACATAATGCCCGCAGTGCAAGTAGGTAGACACACCGCCATCATGTTGATCTGAGAGGGGAGAGGTGTCGAAATGAGTAAGGGTTACTGATGGGGTGTGTACCATAGATGTTGTACTAAATTTCACGCAGTCTAAGAAGTAGACGCACTGCCATCAAGCTGATTCAGGAAAAGAGGTCCAGGAAAAAGAGCTGCTACTACACAAAGGGTGGCTCTACGGTCACACATCAATTTATATGGCGATACTGTAATGCATTCGTTAGGCATATGCAGTAGTCATTTTGCGTGTTTGCTCTGCTCGTTTTATTGAAATCGCTCAACTCAAAGCCAGTGAAAACATCTGTTGAAAGGTGTTAATTTGATGAATGCCTTTCCAAGTCACACTGACAAGGAAAACACTTATTTATTGCATTCGTGCATGTTAAGTGTGGCCAAAATCCAACAATTTCCCACTTAGAGATAAGCTCTTTACATGCACACACAGGAAGATCCGCTCATGCACATAATATCCTCTTCTGGATAGGCAGGATGGACATGTAACTTGATTACGCAGTGACTGTGTTGTAAGCAGATGGGAAATCTGGCACTTTCATATACCGTACAGAGAATATATCACGCCGCAAAAATAATGTTTTTGAGGGGTGCGGCTAACTGCGGACGGGGATTAAATATATATTTTTGGGGCTGAGGATTGATTAATTCTCTGTACGGTATACACACCTGGGCAGACAGTCTTGCATGTGCTGAAGGTATAGGAGGGCCATGCAAATGCCGTGCTTTGTGAGCAGCAGGGCGGCAGAGCTCAAGCCAAGGATGGCAACATATACCTGCATTGAAACAATGAATCCACCATGAATCACGAGCAGAAAGGAAGCCATTGTCATGCCAAATTAGTGGCCTGGACGAAACGGGTGATTTCCCTGGGATTTATAATGTGAGCGACGGTTCTATTTCGCTTGAATCGTGAGATGCATAGGGCTCTGTCATTATTACCAAGGAGAACACAACAACTCAGAGATACTGGAGAAACGGGAGAATAATAAAGACTAAAATATAGAAAAGAGGTGAGGGAGGGGGGGAAGTATGCTAAAGAGAGTTGTGTTCTCCAAGGAATAAAATAATGGAGAAGGGAAGCAGAAACCGAAGAAAACCAGAAAGTGAGAACATCTCACTTTATGCTACACTTCAAGAACCTGAGTTCAGGTGCTTCACACTGAACTCATAAGTTTTACGCTCATTTGCTTATTAGCAAGCCATAATATTTACGCACATGCCATTCTGCATGAGTTACGTGTATGAGGCATAGCGTTGTATTGTAAAGAAGGCTGCTCCATGCGTACTACAGAGATTGCAACAACAGATGAGGCACCCTTGAGAATGTGGCTGTGCTGTGTCTGAGCAGCAGGGTGGCACCTTCACCAGAAATAGACAGCATGTAATGCATAGGTTTGGCCAGGACCATATGTATCTACCGTATGTGGCCGTATTTTTGGTGATTCCCCTGCCAAAGATCCGTAAGTACACCGTATATTTATAGTTCTGGCCAACCCTAGTAATGCATATTGATGGCGCACATGCAGAAATGTCGTGATTTGTGAGCAGCAATCAAGGGCAGCAGGAGTGAAAGCTAAGGCTGAACCTTCATCACATTTTTTTCTAAAAGTTTTGGTCAGGTACAGCTGCAGACGCTAAGAGTGAAATGTGCAAGGCACGACTCTTAATTGGCAAAGCTTTTTAATCAAGTGCAGCTGGAGGCACTAAGAGTGAAATGCGCAAGGCACAACACTTTTTTGGCAAAGCCTTTTGGTCAGGTGCAGCTGGAGGCACTAAGAGTGAAATGTTGCTAAGAGTGAAATGTGCAAGGCACGGCGGACATTATTCGTGCAACTAGCGCACTGCATTAGAGTGAGGTGCAGCTGGAGACGCTAAGAGTAAAATGAGCAAGGCACGACGAGCATTATTTGTGCAAATAGCGCACCACTTGGGGCCAAATTGTTTTCGGTACTTTTGTTTTGCAATTCAAAGTGGTAGCTGGCCAAATTGCCTCTTGCAAAAATTTCTATTTTGCAGCTCACCTGGGCGAGGGCCTTTTGCTGCTCCGTTGCTGCCCCGCTATGGCCATCAGAATCAGTGGCTTCCTCTGCCTCTTGCTGCCATTGGCGCTTGTTTTGTACCTGCTGCTGCTGCTGCACTTGACCTTGCAGTCTTGCAATCACATTCTCCATGGTGCCCACGTCACTCGGGCTGCAGCTTAGGATGGCAGGGTCGACCTGCAGGCGCATAATAAGGGTTCACTAGGACCATTTACACTTACCATATGTGACCATGTATGTGGGGATTTCCCCAGAGGCGGTCAACTGAGTAAATGTCTCGAAATGTGACTGTTTTGATGCACACCATAATAATTAACATAAGTAGATGGTTCACAAAGTTTGGGGCCAAACGGACCCCCCCAGTGGTCTGAGCAGAATATCAGTTCATTTTTTGGCACAGAATATTTACGTAATGAGCCACCACGCTCTACCCAGGGTCTCTTTTCACCTCGAAACACAACAAGAGTACTTCTTTTATGATTAGAAATCGTTTAGGATGCTGAAAACCGGATTTGGTGGAACTTGGTGTTCCACTCTTTTTGGCACCCCTTCTGCTGATTTTTTCGAAGGGAAATGGGCCAAAATGGGGTACCTGGCCAACTACTGCTCCGTTTTGCCCCATTTTTATTGCAATGATATTCTTTATTGCAATATAGACTATTCATATAAAAATGACACAAATCGGGTCAGTTGGTGGTGATATATGATAGATTGGTGGTGAAAAGTGGGGTTCACGCCACGGGCAATTAGACGTGTGCCCCGGACCGGGCTGGTTTTAAGTTCCGGTTTTTCAGCCTAAGCTTAGAGACCTCTGGATGCCAAGCTTAGAAACGGCCCGGTCCGGGGCCCACGTTCAATTCACACTCTAAAAACACCCCCATTTGGGGCCTCAGTTGACCGCCTCTGGGATTTTCCTGTTAAAATAAACCTGTACATTGTCCAAATGTACATGTGTAGGGTGCTGGCCGACCCTACACATTATGTAGGTGCGTTGAAAAAGAATGTACACAAGCGGCGATGACACTCCAAGCGCACAATAAGGAAGAGGAATAATATATATGAAGTTGCATAATCGCAAGCAAGCAGCAGGTGGAGCCCTGGTCAGTGTGAGAAAGAAATCTGAGAAAATGAAAACTGCCACTTGGTCAGTATGAGCAGCAGCTTGAGCCTGTTCTTTACGCGTGCCAGTCTGTTTCTTTTTGTGTGGACGTCACGTCGAAGTTTTAAGGCCATGCATGGATACAAAGCCAGCTTAGAACATGATTTGCTGAGTGTCAACAGCAGTAAAAACATACTGCAGGTCCGATGACATTTGCTCAGCCGCAAAGTTGTGGAATCCACGGGCGCTGCTAGCCATTTTCAGCATGCAATCCCTGTGTGTGCGTTTGAGCGTCTCTACGCCAGAGTTCCTGAGGACGCGTTTGAGCAACCTCATAACAGAAGATGAACTGTGTAGAAGCAAGGCTGCACACCTGAACGGTAGATGCGGGCACTTTGCGCAGCTGCTTGATCAGCTGGCTACGGCAGCGGAGTACGCGTTGGAGCAAGGAAGTGTGGTACTTTCCTAGCTGAACTGGCACGATCTGGGGTCTGTGCTGCTGCCGCAGCAGCTGCTGCTGCTGCTGCTGCTGCTGCTGAATTTCCTGCTGCTGCTGATGGTCGTGCTGGAATTCTTGGTGTGGCTGCTGCTGCTGCTGCTGCTGCTGCTGGATTTCCTGCTGCTGATGATGGTCGTGCTGGATATCTTGGTGTGGCTTCTGTGGCTGCTGCTGCTGCTGCTGCTGCTGCTGTTTCTCTTGCTGCTGATGATGGTCGTGCTGGAAATCTTGGTGTGGCTTCTGTGGCTGCTGCTGCTGCTGCTGCTGCTGCTGCTGCTGCTGCTTAATAGGTGCACGAGGTGGAGTTTGCAGCTTCCAATTCAAAGGTGCAGGCGGCAGTGTTATGGAGTGCTTCTTCCCCTGCTGCTGCTGCCGTTGCTTCTGCTGCTGCTGCCGTGGCTGCTGCTGCTGCTGCTGCTGCTCATTCCCAGACCCAAGATCACTCCAACCCAGTTGCTGCTGTTGCTGCTGCTGCTTCTCGTTCTGCTTATTTACCTCCTGCATGTGGCTGTCTTGATGCTGCTGCTGCTTTTTGTTCTGCGTTGCCTCCTGCATGCGGCTGTCTTGCTGCTGCTGCTGCTGCTGCTGCTGCTGCTTCCCGCTCTGCTTTGCCTCCTGCGCATGGCTGTCCTGGTGCTGCTGCTGCTGCTGCTGCTTCTCATCCTGCTTTGCCTCCTTCGTATGGCTGTCTTGCTGCTGCTGCTGCTGCTGCTTCTCATTCTGCTTTGTCTCCTGCATAAAAAAACTGTCCTGCCGCTGCTGCTCATCTTGCTGCTGCTCTCCCTGCAGACGAGCTGCGTCTTGTGCATACTCCTGCTGTCCTACCTCCAAGTCCTTATGTGCCTCATCAACCTGAAACTGCCCCTGCTGCTGCTGCTGCTGTTGCTGCTGCTGTCGCTGTTGTGGGCCCCCATATTCAAGCCCTGTACCCTCTCCCTGTTGTTCGAAATGCAAGCTGCTCTGCAAAGGATCAGGAATGCTGGCCCCTGAAACTGCATAGTGTTTCCTGGCAACATATCTGATGCTGGGCAAAGTGTCTTCAAAAACACCGAGGTCGCCAAGGCCTTGGACTGCTGCTGCTGCTCCTTGTGATGCTGCTAGTGGTGCTTCACCTGCACCTGCTGAAGCTTCATTTGTGTGTGGAGGTGTTGCTGAAGTTTGCTTAACAGAATACAGTGGGGGTGTAAAAGTGGCAGGAGGCGATAAGGCGGAGGTAGCCCTTGGACTGGGAGGGGATACGTCTGCTGCTGCTAGATTTAAAGAGGGCTTTGGTGGGCCTTGCAAGTCTTGGGCTTTTTCTGAAGAGGATTTCTGTTGATGGGCATGCAGGCCAGGTGGGGGTGCTGCCAATGGCAAGGCTGGCTTGTGTGCAGCTCCTTCAGCAGTCGAGGCTGGTGCATCTGATGGAAGCAAGGACAGCGGGTTGGTGGGCTGGACTGCAGCAAGGCTTGATGGTGCAAGTGGAGATGCAAGCTGAGGCTCTAGGATGACTGCATGCTCCTGACAAGGGTCTAGCTTCTGTCGCTTCACCCTGACTGCGAGGTCCGAGTTATCCCGTGCCTTCTTCTTCTGTTGCCTGTCTTGAGGTGAGATCATGTGTCCTAGCAGGCGTGGTGATGCGTGTGGGGAAACAGGATGAAGCTCTCGCATGACTGGGCTCAAATGCTCTAGAGCACTGCTGGGTAGCTGCTGCTCCTGCTGCTGCTGCTGCTGCTGCTGCCCCTGTTGCTCCTGCTCCTGCTCCTGCTGCTGCTGCTGTTGCTGCTGCCGCTGCTGCTGCTGCTGCTGCTGCTGCTGCTGCTGCTGGTAATGATGATGGTGATGATGTTGGTTTTTCTGCTGCTCAGAGGAGGTGCTTGGCTGCTGCTGCTGCTGCTGCTGTTCGTTTTGCTGCTGCGGTTGCTGCTGCTGATCTGGCTGCTGCTGGAGACGCTGTATTTGCAGCATTATCCTGCTGCCCTGCTTGCTATGGTAGAGTTTCTTTCGGCTTTTGCTCTCCCATGCAAGTAGGACAGGCATGGGCTGGGATTCATTAGACTGGAAACTAGGATCTGAGGAGCCCTTTGCTTGTGCACCACCAGCACCAGCACCACCAGCACCAGCAGCACCACCACCACCACCACCACCACCACCACCACCACCACCACCACCACCACCACCACCATCACCACTGTTGCAGGCGCCAGCAGGTGCACCTGATCTGGCACTGTCAATGTGTGGGATAAGAAGTGTGGATTCAGGTGGCAGCATAGGCTTGGCTTGCACGGACCACGAAGACATGAAGGGTAGAGCCTGCAGTGCCTCCACTGCTGCTGCAGCAGCATACATGTGTGTGGGCCTTATGGTGTCAGTTCTCTGTATGGAGGTGTCAGGTTGCTGTGCGGTGACGTCAGTTTGCTGTGTGATGGGTATCCCTTGGGTGGGAGGTGAAGTTGCTGCTGTGGCTGTGGCTGAGGCCGAGAGTGATGCTGGTTTCGTTAGTGGCAACATTGCAGCTTCTGCCACTGGAGTCGCTGATGAAAGTGGTGCCGGCGCTGTTGTTGCCGTTGCCGTTGCCGTTGTTGTTGTTGTTGGTGGTGGTGGTGGTGGTGGTGCTGCTGCTGCTGTTGCCGTTGCCGTTGCTGGTGCTGCTGGTGGTGGTGGTGGTGATGAAGATGCTTCTGCTAAAGGTGGGGCAGAAGCTGCTCTCGATGGTGCAGCTGCTCTTGACGCTGCAGGGGCTCTTGATGGTGTAGCTGATCTTGATGTTGCAGGGGCTTTAGGTGGTGTAGCTGCTCTTGATGTTGCAGGGGCTCTTGGGGCAGAATATAAGGATGTGGGAGGCAGTAGGCTCCAGTCCAAGTAAAGCTCCAAATGTGATACTGGGGGAGCAGGGTGACCAGCCACCAGCTGCAGGGTGTCCTGTAGGTTCGTATGCAAGTGCTGCATTTTCACAACATCCTTTCAAGATAATAATAGTGAAGCTAGCAGCTGCAGGATGTCCTGTAGGCTTTCACGCGAGTATTGCCTTTTAACAACACCCTTGTATGATGGAAAGCAGCAAAGTAAATAGCTGTAGGTACCAATCATGCCTTTAACAACGCTCACTGCGTTAATAGAAAGCAATGCAGCTAGAAGCTGCAAGGTGTTCCACATGTTTAATGTGCATTATGGAGGCGGCTCGACAGAACAGCAAATTGTATGGTGTTCATATAGCTGGTTGGCGGTCAAGGGTTTAGTTGATGATCTGATATGATGCTTGCTTAAAACAGGATAATCTGACAAGATATTGGATTTCTTAATTTACAAGCGTATGTGAAATTATATTTGATGTGGGGAATGGTTTATTCTGCCCGCGTAATTATTCTTTCTTAATAGAACGCAATGTTAGCCAGCACCTTGACACATTTACGTGATGTGTGGTGAGTCGTTAATGGTATATCAAATGTAAGACTAAGGTTTCTTTTTTTTCTAAAGGCACCGTACACTAATCACTGCGTTGAATGAAGTGTAGGCGTAGTACAATGTACTAAGGCCAGCATGTAATTTGTGGTCTCACTAGATGGCATGCAGTGATTACACCAACTTAGAGGCACACGGAAGATTGCACATTGAAGGCATGCAGGAAGGGTAGTGTCGTTCAGATCCTGATTGGTGAACACACCACACTTAAAAGGGTTCACAAATGCAACGTCATAAAAATAGGAAAAGAACGCAGGCAGTGAAAACCACTCCCCCCTGTCATGACGAATCATGGTACCAGCTTAAGCATGGGTTTGCAAGTATGGGTTATAATAATATTTATAATGGAAGAGGTCAGCAATTGGTGTCTGCCAAGCCCCCCCATTAAGGAGTGTTTAACGTCTCCCCCCCCTTTCTCAACGCGAGTGAAGGAGGCGACGGCTTAAGCAACATACCGAGGAGACGATTGTCTGAGAAAAAGCGAGTTTGTTACAAGAGGACCATCTTAACTGGCCTAACAATCAAATAATTGTAAAACCGTTGCTCACATTATGAATCCCAGGAAAAACCACACGATTGTCCATGCCACTGATTTAGCATGACACCCCATTAATTAAAGAAAATAAGCCACTGTGGTACCGGGTCCTGTGAAACTTCTCCACCAAAAGGAAAAAAAGGATCAATGGAGTCAGGAGGGTTCAAGTCGCAGGCTTGACCAGAAGCTAGATCCTGATGAGGGTTGAAAATAGGACTGAAAAAACGTGTCTGGTAGTCTGTTATGGAGTAGCATCAAACGTATGATTTCCAAGTCGTGCATCAAATTAGTCTTTCATATTTAGAAGGGGGTGTTGGCTTGTGTGTGCACTACTGCCCGCTGATTCACTTTACCGTAAAATGTACTTAATTAATCAAGGAGCAACCGCAATGCGCACATTCATGCTATCATCATGCTGATACCAAGACTTTGCACCAGAATTGGAATGCGTTTTTGCTGCGTGACAACGCGTGTTATTCTGGTGATGTTTTGGTATCAGCATGCTGGAGTGCAAGTATAAGGCGATGTTAACAACATCAATATCAGCCCTGGTCAATGTATGCACACCGAGTGCAGAAATCGAACTCCCAAGCATTTGTGAATCCTGAGAGGTGATGAGGGGTGGTTGCCGTAAATGTATATTCTTGTGGGAGCCCTTTTTCTTTTGTAAAATAAGGTAAATTGACACCTGTTCCAGGGGGCTTGGTGTGTGCGCTGGGCTCACACAGTTTATCAAATCCCCCATAAGTGTATATGAACACACGTGCCTGGAATTTTATTTATCAGGCACATGTGTAAAACAAATGATATACATAGGCACTGTATAAAAGACTCACACAGTCATTTGTCCGCCAAGGTGCACAAAATGTTTTACAGGCACATGTGTGCAAGGGCCAGGACCGTGTACGCACACCGTACATGACCGTATGTATGGTGGAGTTACTGCTAATAAATCCATGTATACATTGTACCCATATACTACACACCTATTGTGTTGACCAACCCTAGTTTTGTACAGCAAAGACAGCAAACTGCTCCCTCCGCTGAAAACTGACCCCGTAATAAAGTTTCACGAGCGCATTTTGTTGTTATCTACGAAGCAGGTTTTCAAAAGTGACTGTGCCAGATCGAATCACCGACTGAACCAAGAAGCATAATAAGATCATTCAGTAGTTCCTTGCTGCCGCTCATTAGACGTTATGAGTGACATTTGAGTCAATTGCAGCATCACACATGGATCGCACCCCTATATACAAGCACAAGCACACGCCACGTCACGCCACACACCTGGAGTGAGCTCAAGGGACCAATACGCTTGGAGTGCAAGCCACGGTGCTGGAGCTTGTCTTCTGGTGTGCTTGGTGCCATAGGCAGCATGGGGCATCCTCCAGGGCAAGCAGTGGCCGCCATGTCCTGATGGGTGTGAAGAACAAGGTAACAGGGAATTATACTTGCCCTTTGTATCATGGCCATGCTTTCTACACTGGAACCTCAACGCTACTGCATTTCTGAAAGGGAGGAGCTAAGAGAAACCAACAAGCCCATCGGTCTCTGAAGGTCTAAACAAATCCAGACCACGCATAAGCTGCCAAAAAAATATGAGATTCAATTGAAGGACTGTGAGCTAGGAGAAAAATAAAAAGGAAAAAAGACTGCAAGCAGGGTGTACATATCTCTTCCTCTCTCTCTCTCTCTTTCTCTCTCTCTCTCT
>Ga0307963_1002417_pt1 | contig 14737 bp, 19 predicted proteins | sample OrgLakmetagen594_FD_201829 | JGI IMG/M metagenome (GOLD analysis project Ga0307963, IMG submission 201829) | Saline water microbial communities from Organic Lake, Antarctica - #594 | ecosystem: Environmental > Aquatic > Non-marine Saline and Alkaline > Saline | place: Antarctica: Organic Lake...
GGGGGGAATGTGTACTGGGGGGAGTGTGTACGGGGGGGAGTGTGTGTACTGAGGGGAGTGTACTGAGGGGAGTGTGTACTGAGTGTACAGGGAGTTAAAGGGGCTGTGTTGCTGAGTGTATGGAGTCATTAACTTGATTCTTGACACCTACGCCCTACCCTGCGTACATCACTTCACATCACTTTTCTTGTGTTTCTGCAGGCATCGTTGACTTCAGTCCTCACCTCGATGTGCTGTTTACGCACTTCATGGGCTCTTTTGATGTGCCCGTGGGGGCGGCCACATCCACCAAGGCCACGCTGAGAAGTGCACCCATGAAAGCGCTGATGCACCACTCCTATAACGTGCGTGGCAAACGGGGTCGTTTTTGCAACAGTGCTCGTAATTGGTACAAGCCACTCTCTAGAAAAGAAAAAAAAGTGCACAAACAGTGAAAACTGACTGTGCATGAGCTGCGCTGAGAGTGCTGTCGTAAAGTAAAGTAAGTTTTGTAGGCAAGCAGGCACCATGACTTCTGATGAGAGGCGGTCTATTCTACATGGTATGATCTTAGCTAAATACCATGACTTCACTCACTTTTGCCTTGACGCAGCCTTGCTACTGTACCAAACATCAGCCACACTCCAACAACCCAATTGCCTACTACCCCACACCACTGCCCCTCACAGCTTGCCCCGAGCGCAAGAAAACGGCCACTATGTCCGTTTTCTTGCGCTCAACTGCAATGAGTAAACGCCCCAGGCTGGATGCTACAGACTTTGCACACAGACATGCTGCGCACAGGCATCTTGTTGACCTCCCTCATGACCATGTCAGTGTGCTTACGTGTGCAGTGTGTCTGTGTGTCATGCTGCTCCGTAGGTCGTCCTTGCCACACACACACACAAACACACACACACATACACACACAAACACACACACACGCACACACACATACACACATACATTCACCCCTTCATGTGCCCCTACTGGTTTTTGGCCCACATACATCTAATGTGCGCCACCCCATAAACTGTGCCACAAACCGCAAACAGCTTGACTTCACTCAACCAAACCCTTGTTGCCAGTTGTCTGCAAACATGTCCCACTGCTGTTTTTGCCGTTGCTTGCCGTTGCTTTGCGTGGTTGATCCCCCCTATGCTTATTGGTATACTTCTCCCTCATATGCTTGTATATATCCTGATATACTGAACCTGGCAGAATTTTTTGTTTTAGTGTTTAGGCGCCTGTCTACCTTGGGTCAACATACAATGGAAATTGACGCTTACCAATCAAGGTTGCTTTCTCACAGCATCTGCGCTTGCTTACCACCTTGGGTCAACACACAAAGGAAATCAACGCTTACCAATTAAAGGCTGCTTTCTCACAGCACCTGCGCTTGCCTACCACCTCGACTGGTGTGCGTTGCAGATGTCTGGAGTGCATACGCACGAGGCAATCATGCTCGCCAGCATGCTGCGAGTGCGTGATGGAGACGCAAGGGCCAGGTACAGGACAAACACCAAGCAGGCACTCCCCCCTTCATACGTTAAAAATCTCTGCATGATTAGTAAGCAGTTGCACCTGTTGATCTTGTAAGGCAGACCTTACCATCGGCTTTTGTCGTTCATCAGCTTGTGTCGTCCCTACCTTATAGCAGACCTTGATCTTGTAAGGCAGATCTTGATCTCGTTGAGACCTTGTTGATCTTGTTGATACCCTGTTGATCTTGTTAGGACCTTGATCTATTAAGGCAGACCCTATCATCGGCTTTGTCGTCCCAACCTTATATTGTGAGTGTCCTGCTCTTTTTGCGACAACAGAAAGGTCTAACAAAGCCGCGCCTGTCTCACCTATAGTTGTCATCAGACAAGATGTTTTAAGCAACGTCTGTCGCAAGTCCTTTGCTGCAAAACGGTTTTGCTGCACCACACCCTTTGCTAGGTAGCAAGGAGCCATGATCACCAGACAGGCTGTCATTAACAGTAGCTGTCATTAACCAGGGAGGCTGTCGTAAATAGCCGTTATTAAAAGAGAGGCGGTCATAAAGTGAGAGGGGGTCATAAAGCCAAGAGAAGTATGACTTTTTTGTTGGAACCATCGTCTGAAAAACTCAGGTTCCCTTCTGTCTGGGCTTTGGACAGGGTGGGTAAACGGGCAACAAGGGGTAGTTAAGGGTTCAAACTAGGGTCTGAACTAATAGTAGACCATATACAAGGTGTTATTAAGGATTCAAACTAGGGTTTGAATTATTAGTAGACCATATACAAGGTGTTATCACGCCACGTACGTTTCACAACTCAACAGTCACGTCATTTTCATGGCAGCCACCGCCCCCATCACTGTCTGTACTCAGGTCCTGTGTGAAGCAAATTCTGGAGAGGCTACGCCACTTGACCTCGTTGCTGGACAACTATTTTCATCCATCAAACACGGGTAAGGAAATTGAGATACAAGGGATTAACTTTAAATGCGTAAGGGGTTTGAGAGGTGCTCATATGTGTACATGTCCCAACATTGTAGAACCAAAAACAACCACTTGCATTCCTTTAACGTGGGTGGCAGTGGGTTTTGAATGCTCACATTAATCCTGCGTGTCTCAAACAGCAAACATCAAAATGGTTTTCTTGTGTGTGATATGTTGTATGTGTATTGACGGACACATGCAAGAACACCACGAACGCCAACAGCTTAATCACTAATTATAGATTTAGTGCACCCTTACTGTTGCGTCTTTGCTGAATGTTTCTAGTACTTTCAGAGCAGTAGGCCATGCAAGGCCGAAACCAAGCAACTGTTAAAGTGGATCGATTTTAGCCAGCCCTAGCTTGCGTGCGCTTGGCCTTCAGCAGCAAAAGGGTCTTGTTTCTGGTTCTGATCATTGAAAAGCGTCTCAACACGTCGCCAGATGCGTGCGTTTGCTGAATCGGCCATGCACTATGAGCCACCGCCTTGTTCATAAAAAAGGTCACTACATGTCATTGGATGTGTGCATTTGCTGAATCGGCCATGCACTATGTGCCACCGCCTTGTACATGAAATAACTTGTCAAGTACTTTTGTGACCTCCAGAATGCTCAATCAACGCCTGCCTTAGTAACCTTAGTAACAGACATCGTTCTTAATTTACAATGCGAGTACTTGTGATGTTTTTGTCTCAGAAACAAACAGACATCGTTCTAAATTTACAATGCGAGTACTTGTGATGGGTCTGTCTCAGTAACAAACATTGTTCTTAGATCACAATGCGAGTACTTGTGATGGGTCTGTCTCAGTAACAGACATTGTTCTTACATTACAATGCGAGTACTTGTGATTTTCTGTCTCAGTAACAGACATCGTTCTAAATTTACAATGCGAGTACTTGTAATGGGTCTGTCTCAGTAACAAACATTGTTCTTAAATTACAATGCGAGTACTTGTGATGGGTCTGTCTCAGTAACAAACCTTGTCCTTAAATTACAATGCGATTACTTGTGATGGGTCTGTCCACCCTTAGCCAAGCTGTCACCAAACAATTTCCCCGTAACATTTCAGGACGCTGGTGCAAAGAGCTGAGTACGTGGACTCGTCACTTGGTGGAAGCCTTCATGGGCCAGATAGGGCGACAGGTATGAGTCTGTTGCCTCCAATTTTACAACGATTTTAATGAACGGACTATGTTGTAGGGCAGGACAATGTGTCCTGAATTTGGTGGAGGCCTTTCAAGGGGGCAGGCTGGACGGCAGGCGTGGCGTTATTTGCAAACATGATTAATGAATGGACTGTGCTGAAGGGCAGGACGTTGTGTCTTAATATTGGTGGAGGCCTTTCAAGGGGGCAGACTGCACGGCAGGCGTGGCTTTATTTGCAAACATGATTAATGAATGGACTGTGCTGAAGGGCAGGACAATGTGTCCTGATATTGGTGGAGGCCTTTCAAGGGGGCAGGCTGGACGGCAGGCGTGGCCTTGTCTCATACATATGCAAGGAGTATGAGGGCCGGGCTGTGCGGCTTTTGTCATCCTGCTTTCACATGGCGCAACTTGCAGGGTGCCTCCCCCCCTGCGTGGTTTGCTGCCATTGAGCCTGATACAATGACTGAGTTTGTGGCCTGCATCGCGCCTTTGGCTGCGCGTGGGCAGTTCTCCAAGGATGAAGGTGGGTTGTGGTGGTGTGTGCGTGTGTCTGTGTGTTTGCGCGTGTGTGTTTGTGTGTGTGTGTGAGTGTGTGTGTACGTACTTACGTGCACGCGTGCAGACTGGCACTGCTGTCATGGATCCGCCACACACATACTTGGACGCACACACACACACACACACACACACACATATATCAAGACTAATGTGTGAAGGACCTGCCTTTAAGATGTAATTGCTATTTTTTAGGCTTCGTCATTTCCTCAGGCTTGCTGTGTTTGAGCTAGGTGCTGTGGCCGGCTTTGTGGCCTGTGCTGCATGCCGCACAATTGGCTGCACGGGAGCATTCCTCTTGGAAAAGAGAGGGTATATTCTTCCACCCCATCTAGGTGCTGTGACCGGTTTTGTGGCCTGTGCTGCATGATGCACAATTGGCTGCACGGGAGCATTCCTCTTGGAAGAGGGTGGGTATATTTCTTCCACCCCATTTCCAAGTGTTGTGTGGGATACTTTTTTGGCGAAGCCCCCCTCGTGGGGGCGTGAGCCCCTAGTGTTCACTACTTCCCACCACACTTTGCACGAGCCTCCCCAGGCCCACCCAGGCCACCCCACGGGCTGAAACTCAACATAAGGCTCCTAACCAATCTTTTTACCGTGTCAGATGAATTTTGGGACCATGGGGTGCCGTGTGTAAAGTTTTAGAGACAATTTTTATGTTTGGAAGCTCCAGGAAGCTGCCCAGGATTTCTCAGCCAGGCCCCCGGACCACTTCCTGCTGGTGCAGTATCCATCATCACACTTCCCTGGCTGCGGATCCTGTTTCAGGGGTCCTCGGTTGTGTTCCGGCTGCAAAGTTCACAGTTGACCATGCAAGCAGAATCAAGTATCACTAATCTCGATGGGCTATATAATTTTGGGTTAGTCAGATGTTCATGACGCGCGGAAGTTTGCTTGGACGGGACCCTTCAGGAACACAGTCCTTGTTGGCTTGGACTCCTCGCGGGGCATGGAGCGCACGGTGCTTACCGCGCGCTGCGCGTTGAAGCAGAGTTCAGACATCCTGGCCAGCCCGGGCACCACCATGCTCGCACCTGCCCTCGCAACAGACAGGGAACAGCAGAAGCAGCACATCCTCACTCCTGCTTCAGTAAAGGATGCTCTAGCACAGCATCATGCAAACCATTACAGCGTCTTTGGGGCAGCAAGGCACACACACATACAGGCTAGCACGCGCATACGCGCACACATACGCACACCTGCACATACACACACGCATGCGCATAATTACACACATACAAACACACATGCGCGTGAACACTCACAGGCGCGCACACGCATGTACACATGTGCACGCACAAACACACAGACACACGCACGCGCACACATACAAATGCCCAAACACACAGGCACACACACGCACACACACACACACACGCACACATGCATATGCATGCACATGTTGCGCGCGTGATGGGCTTCTCCAATTTTTCAGTGTTGCTAGCGACGCTCTCGCACTTGTCAGGGTGTCAGTTGGTCTAAAGTGTTCATCTTCCCCACAGTATGTTGTGTCTGTGCCAGACACATTTATTAATACAAAGGCCTCTTCTGCTGCTGTTTTGACTGCACGTGGGCACGTGGGCTCTTAGACAGAGAAAAACAGTGACATCTTTTGAAATGGTCATCTCCATCTTGTCTAAATACCTTAATACCTTAACACCTTGATTCCTCTAAAAAGTTCCAATAATTATTCACAACCACCACACCCGCCGCACCGTGTGGACCCCACCTCTTCTTTGTCTGCTCTCAACCTGCTTCATTGGCCGAATTCCATTGCCCAATTACACAAGTGCTAACGCCTATGCCTATGCGCAAGTGTGACTTTTCTTAAGTGTCACCGTCACACTGCGCAGGCCCCAGCTCTTCTTGTGTCTCCAACACCCTATCATGCTCCGCCTACAACACATACACTGCGCAGGCCTCAGCCTTTCTTGTGTCTTTAACACCCTATCATGCTCTGCCTATGACACTCACTCACACTGTGCAGGCCTCACTCTTCCTGTATCTCCAACACCCTATCATGCTCCGCCTACAACACACACACACTGCGCAGGCCTCAGCTCTTCTTGTGTCTTCAACACCCTGTTATGCTCTGCTATGGCACGCACTCACACTGTGCAGGCCTCAGCTCTTCCTGCGTCTACAACACCCTATCATGCCCTGCCTATGGCACACTCACACTGCGCAGGCCTCAGCTCTCCCTGTATCTTCAACACCCTATCACGCCCTGCCTATGGCACACACACACACACACGCACACACACGCACACACACACTGTGCAGGCCTCAGCTCGTCCTGCGTCTACACCTTATCAAGCTTTGCCTACGTCGCCCCTTCTGCTGTGTTGCCCCTTGTGGTGGCGCGCTTTCGTGCAGCAGTGGAGTCCCAGACTGCCACGCACCAGCTGGTAAGAACATGATGTGTCAGTGTTAGCGCACACACTTTATTTTTTGGGTCACGCGTGCTCATGGAATACCACGCATCACTGGCAAGTGTGTGTTGTGATGTGGGCATACACTAAGTTTATTTTTGAGCTTGCACGCTTCCGCCCAGCAGTGGAGTTCCCAACTGCCACGTCCCAGTTGGCTAGTGCTGGCTTTTACCTTGTGCATGCTGTGTTCGTGCTGGTGGGTGTTTGTGCGAGAACCCTGACACATGCTTGTGAAAATTGCAATAAATTCATCCTCTGGTACGTGTGCTGAAACCCTGTTATCTGCATCCACAGAGGATGGTAACATCTCTGAATTATTTAGTTGTAGCCTGAGACTAGAACTACCATCCAGACCTGAGACGTGCGATGTTTACACCATTTCTTGTCAGAACTTATAACCATCATACACCATTTCTTGGTCAGAACTCATAACCATCTTGTCGGAGGTCAACAACCATCACTTGAGGCGCACGCAGCTGCTCATCAGGATTTTCCCAAAACGCATCGCTTGCAGGCTGCCACCATAACCTGCCTTTCAAAATGTGTCCGCCCGCTGCTGCTGTCTGGCTGGGGTCTGAACAGCGAAGACGAGTCGATATCTGAGACTGGGGAGCAGGTATGTGGTGTGTGTGTGTGTGTGTGTGTGTGTGTGTGTGTGTGTGTGTGTGTGTGTGTGGTTGTGTGTGTGTGTGTGGTTGTGTGTGTGTGTGTGCGCGTGTGTGTGTGTGTGTGTGTGGTTGTGTGTGTGTAAAGAAGTACAAGGTCTGTTTAATAATCGTAATTATATTGCACTCATAAAAAAGGACACCATTCTCTGATTTAGAGTGTTGGGTGGTGCCCAACCATACGTGACTGGCTGGATACACCCCCTCTCATCATACCTCAGGCCGCCAGCTATCTATCACAACTAACGCCTGTCCAGGCCTACTTTGCAACAGCTGCCTGCAAAAGGGAGCATAACTAGCAGCTGATTTCGTATCCCTGTCTGTCTTGGCACCTGGCTCCCCCCAAGTGGCAGCTAGCCACTCGGCAAGGGACAAGTGGCAACCTGCCTGTTCCTTCAACACCACTGCTGAATTCAGTGTGTAACATTTGAACTCCAATTCTTGGAGTGAAGCAAAGTGATATCTCTCATATCACTCTTGCTTTTTATCTGTGCTCCTCCCCAGTTTCTACATCTTTTTATTTACTTGGTCCTCTCAACTGCTTTTATTTATTCATTTGTAAATAATCCACCGCCATTTCACGATGCAAACTTTTGTAATGAAACCATTGGTTGTTCAAACTAACCTCTGCACCACAATTCCTCCATTGTCCCTTTTATGCATTGTCCCTTTTATGCAGCTGCTGGCAGAAGCACTGATGGCTCTGCTGCCCGGCATCGATGCCAACGACGAGCACAAGACGATGGCGGTCATGCATCTGTATACGAGCGTGCTGTCCTCCCTGCCGCTCCTTGCACAGGCAGGGGGTGAGGAGGCGGGCAAAGCTGGAGGTGCGTGTGTGTATGTCAAGTGAATGTCAAGTGTATGTATGCATATAGTGTGTTTTTGTGCGCGTGCATGTTGACCTGCATGTTAACATGCACAGCAGCCATGCCAGGCTGGAGGCCCTTCATGATCCCAACTCAATTTAGACTTTGACTGTACGTACGTGCATGTTCGCACACGTGCGCCAATGGCAACCATTCATTTTATACACATTGTAAGCTTTATTCCCTTTCTTACTAGTTGATCATACACTCTTTGCTCCTGCTCCTATGCTTTATCATGATTGCGATCAGGGATGTTTCATACGGTCATTTGGGACGTTCAATGCGGTAAAATACGCGCTAAATACGCAATACGCGTATAATACGATTGTATTTTTAAGCAAATTTTAAACTGCCGATTTTGACCCAAAATAGACCCGATTCGCACCAAAATCACCCAAAACGTTCCCAATTCGTTTCCAATATATTATATGTTATTAAAAAATAGCATTGGAAGCTCACTAAAGGTCGTTGCTGGGGCGGAAATTGCCTGAAAAGGCCGAAAAATGGCAAAAAAGGCAAATTTTGCAATACGGTTCAATTTGTTCAATACGGTAAATTACGCGTTTAATACAATACGGCGTATTATTCAAATACGCCGTATGACACATCCTTGATTGTGATTGGTTCATGTTCTTACTAAAGTGGTTTATTGCTCACAAACCACTGTATTGCTTTTCCATTGTACCTACCGCTGTACGTTGAGGAGTGATTATGATCGATGCTCATGTTCTTACCAAAGTGGTTTTAATGCTCACAAATCATTGTTTTGCTTTTCCAGTGTGCCTACCGCTGTACGTTGAGGAGTGATTATGATCGATGCTCATGTTCTTATCAAAATGATTACTGCTCAATATTATTGCTTTGCTTTTCCAGTGTGCCTACCGCTGTACGTTGAGGAGTGATTATGATCGATGCTCATGTACTTACCAAAGTGGTTTTAATGCTCACAAATCATTGTCTTGCTTTTCCAGTGTGCCTACCGCTGTACGTTGAGGAGTGATTATGATCGATGCTCATGTTTATATCAAAGTGGTTTTAATGCTCAAAATTTTTTTGCTTTGCTTTTCCAGTGTGCCTACCGCTGTACGTTGAGGAGTGGTCTGAGGCCGTGTTGGAGCGCCTGCTGACCCTGATAGGGGGCATGGACTCTGGACTAGGTCACAGGTAATTCATTGTGCATAGGTAAATCATTGTGCACCGGTAAATCATTGTGTACAGGAAAATCATCGTTTACACAATAAATTATTGTGTACAGGTAAATCATTGTGCACAGGTAAATCATTGGGCACAGGTAAATCAATTGGTACAGGTAAATCATTGGGTACAGGTAAATCATTGGGTACAGGTAAATCATTGGGTACAGGTAAATCATTGGGTACTGGTAATTCATTGGGTACAGGTAAATCATTGTGTACTGGTAAATCATTGTGCTGGCCTAGGTCACAGGTAATTCATTGTGCACTATTGACACTTATGCAGACTTGCTGAGCAGGCCTCCTTCCTTTGGCACTCTGGCACGCAGGACTGCTGCTGCTGTTGCTGTTGCTGTTGCTGCTGCTGCTGCTGCTACTGCTGATGGTAGCAGATACTGTGTGGACAGCTATGTTGCAGAATTATTAAAATGTTTGTCATGTTTGCAGGCAAGGCTGCTGCCGATGCTGCTGATGCTGATGGTAGCAAATGTTGTGTGGACAGCTATGCTGCAGAACTATTTAGATATATGTGTCATGTTTGCATGCAGGACTGCTGCTGCTGCTGCTGCTGCTTCTGCTGCTGCTGATGGTAGCAGATATCGTGTGGACAGCTATGTTGCAGAACTATTTAAATGTGTGTGCCATGTTTTCACGCAGGACTGCTGCTGCTGCGCCTGCGCCTGCTGACGGTAGCAGATATTGTGTGTACAGCTGTTGCAGATTCAAGTAAATGTCCATGTTTGCATGCAGGGCTGATGCTGCTGCTGGCAGGGGGGACTCTGTGAGCAGCCATGCAGCTGGGGGCGTGGGGGGCGGAGGCAGCTTCCTCACCCAGGTCTGTGTATGTGCTTTTTTGTGTTTGTTTTCGTGTTTAGTGTGCGCATTGTGCATTGGCTTTCATTTGATGTGCATACATGTGAGGATTGGGATAATCTCATTGCCTCACACGCACACACACACACACATTCACACACACGCGCGCACACACACACACACACACACACGAACACACACACGTGCTTGAATGCGACGAGAACAAAGAGAGAGCTAGTACCTGGAAGCGAATCCTCATGAAAGGAGTTGACCCCTTCTGCCCCCCTTTTGTATAATATTTGCTTTTGCTTGCAGCCCGGATCATTCTTTCCCCCCTTGGCATCGCTTCTCTTTTCCCGCCTCCCCACTGAAATTGGCGCAGCCCTCGCCAAGCGCGCTGCTCGGTTTGCTGCTTCTGAACTGCTACCAGGTGTGTACATGTGCGTGTGTATGTGCTAGTGCGTGTACGCATATTGCTTGTCTCCTTCTTTCCTCATCTTTCCTCATCTTTCCAAATCTTGCTTTGCATGAAGTTGCTCTTGCATTTAAACCTTGTTGATGCTGTCCATGTGTCTGTGTGATTCCATCGTTTTTTATTTGCTCCAGCTCTATTGAGAAGCTCATGCATGCAGCAAAAACAGGCTTCTCTCTTCAGATGGCTCGGGGAATTTCTGTCAGTTGTGTGTAGCTGACAAGCAGCTTCTGTCTCGAGCTCTGTTTTGTCGTAATTAGCTGAGGGGGCAGTGAATGGCTGGCTTCTGAGTGCAAAAAAGGAACATTTTTGACATATTCCCAGTCGTCCCCCTCTGGGAATCTCTGTCAGTTTGTGTGTAGCTGACAAGCAGCTTCTGTCTCGAGCTCTATTTCGTCGTAATCAAAGGTGGCGCAGGAAAGCTTTAAATCCAAGTTTGTATTTCAGACTGATAGCGCATTCGAATATCCTGCTCCTTTCTTTATGTAGTAGACGTAGAGAAGGGTGTCTTTGCTTACTGCAGAGCCATGACCCTATTCTCAGAGCCAACCTCAGCGCCAACCCCAACAAAAGGGGGTTGGTAACAAAAGGACACACACTGATGTACCCTCTTTCTGCTAAAATTTCGCAGTCAATGGTGTCCTAGTCTTTACATCGAAAGGTGTGGGACAGGCAAATCACGTAATCCAGAGACAACTGACGTGCTCCTGCAAAAACCAGTACCTGAAAAAATCAGTAGTGTGCCGCCCGCATAGGTCGCTTGTTAACAGGGCACCAATGTATCAGTGAAGCGCCCTCTTATAGTTCAGATCTGGCATTCTCTTTCCAAGAATTCCCTACAGCTGTGGAGCAAGCGATGGGTGTGCTCGTCCACACGGCGATTGCGCACAAACCTTAAGGTGGCATGGAACGAGGGCATGGAACGAGGCCTGTTGCATTGGAACGAGGGCATGGAACGAGGGCATTGAAACGAGGGCATTGGAACGAGGGCATTGGAACGAGGGCATGGAACGAGGGCATGGAACGAGGCCTGTTGCGTTGAAGCGCCCATTCAAACCATGACTTGCATGCTCTTTTTCTGGAATCCCTACAGCTGTGGAGCAAGCGATGGATGTGCTCGTCCACACGGCAATCGCGCACCAACCCCGAGTGGCTTTGAACGAGGGCATGCCCTGTTTCATTGAAGCGCCTCACTCAAACGATGACTAGCATGCTCTTTCGTTGGAATCCCTACAGGTGTGGAGCAGGCAATTGGCGTGCTGCTGCACGCGGCAGTAGAGCACCACCCCCAAGTGGCATGGAAGGAGGGCATGCAGCCACTGCTGCTGAAGGTCTTGGCAGAGCTGCAGCCTCACGCGGCTCCAGGTGGGGTGTGGATGGTTTGTTCTAGTGCAAAATTCTTATCAAATGTTGGACGGGGTTATGAGTAACAGAAAGTGTGTGTGTGTGTGGTTGTGAGTGTGTGTGTGGCAGAAGGTGTTATTTGTGGTGATGGGGGCAATCATGCGTGTCACGTGTTTCTTATAATTCTAAGGTTGAGGTAGGCAGTGTATGTTGCAGGTCGTGTCAGAGTCACTGCCTCGATTTGCTACCCCCAAAGGATGCTACTGCCAACCGCTCTCCTTTGAATCCATGTATGATGTGATGATGCCGCCATTCATCACGTCAGAATTAAGTCATCATGCTTGTGTGTGTGTGAGAGGTTGTGTGTGTTTGTTGCGTGAGAGTCATGAGGCTGTCTGTGGTAGCACATTGAGTGTTTCTTTTGGCTGTACGGCACAACATCAGTATCCAAGGAACAATTTTCACTGCGCAAGACCGTCCAAGGCCATATACATATGTATAAAGTATACATACAAAATGGTTGTTTAGGTCAAAGGCCATATAATTGTATACATACAAAGTGGTTGTTTAGGTCATAGAGGTCAGTGTCAATGATTTCCTTTCTCCATGACTCCTCCCCGGAGCCACACTGCACTACCCCTGGATGCGCAAGAGCCTACCAACATAACACTGACACTCCTCCCACCTTCATTTGTGCACGCGCGTTTCAGGCTCCCCCCCTTCTCCCTCCCTTGAAGCCACTCTATGCTATCAAATGGGCCTGTTAAGGGAGGGCGTGTTTGCCAATTCGGCCCAGGTGCTGCTGCCTCACGTCCCCCAACTCATGGAGGTGATCGACATGGCTCTCGCGGTGAGTTGGAGTTTTAATTTTCAAGTATGTTTCTGAAGGCAGAGTGAGGGAGACATGCGAGTAAGGATGGGGTTTGTTCCTGGAATGGTTTGGAGGCATTTCTGGTGGTTTGGGCACTGGAAGGGCTAACTCTAAACCCTTGAGAGGAGCTTGATCAAAGGAACAACCACTCTGCAACAAAACGGGTTACTCAATCCTGCCATAGAAGGCCTCGCATGAATGCCACCTCTTGGTCTCCCTGACTTTTTGCCGAACAATGGCCCCATAGCCTTTGAAGTGTCCTTTATTTATTTTAATTTCCGCAAATAAGTTCACAACCAGGACTTGTAGCAAATAGTGCAGGTTAATTTCATTGCTCACAACGAGGACGTGTAGCAAATAGTGCAGGGTGATTGCATTGCTCGTTAAAAACACGCACCGCACACAGAACTGCTTTGCAGTAGCAGGTGCTGTACATGTGAACAGGAAGCATGCACACACACTCCACGCTTCACACAACACTACTTGCGTAACAGCACATACCTCACATGTAATCAGCACGCACCTCCCTAACTCTCATAACATCACTGCCGCAACAACAGGTTCCCTCACGACCAGTTCAGAACTCAGGCTCTGCGCTGCTGAGCGGCATTTGCTGTGTCTGTGTGCGCTACTACACCCAGTCAGACCTCCTTGATGTACCAGGCCGGCAGGTGCGTGTGTGTCTTTCTGTGTGTATGTGTTTATGTGTTAAGTGTAAAGAGCAAGGCCCTAGTCCACTGATGGTGTGTGCAAGGATTATGTGCAACACTGAGGGCATGCGCTCCCACACTTAGACTGGGCTGAAAAGTGAGTCAGCTCGTGGGGTGTGAGATTGATGCTTGACGTTATTGGTTAAGTAAGCAGGATTTACACACAAAAATTAAGCCGGGTACAAGTGATCAAACCGTACTGTGCCGTTTTCGCTCTGCCTGTCGCTGCTACTACCAGGCCTGATTTTCGAAGCACTGCTATTGAGCCGGTTATTAAGGCAGGTGGATGCCTGCATGCATCGATGCTTCCCTGTGTTGCATTAATGCCCTGCCTATGGTGTTTTGAGCACCATTTAAGCAAGTGCAACATGCGTGACGGAACGTGCACTGGTGCACAACTCTATTATCATACCCACACGATTCAATCATCCTCACCCACAAATCGACAAGCAGAGGCACTAATGAGAAGGTCAGCAGGCAGTACGGATCGGCTTCAAACTGCGTTTTCTGTTCCATCATGACCCATTTCCCACTCCCACACTCCCACAATTTGACAAGTACAAGCCGCTAGGTATTTAAAACAGTCAGCTTGCAGTGAGAGCAAGTGTTAGAATTGCGTGTACAGCAACAGCCACAGCCTGGGTGTCTTGTGTTCGTACTTTCCTGTGTTCCAGTGCAGCTCTGGCATCATGTCGAGTTAATGCCACACAAGTCATGGACTCAGCACATCAATGGACATGTGACTCGTTACATAGAGTCAATGCCACACAAGTCATGGACCTAGCACATCAAATGACATGTGACTCGTTACATAGAGTTCATGCCACACAAGTCATGGACTCAGCACATCAAATGACATGTGACTCGTTACATAGAGTCCATGCCACACAAGTCATGGACTCAGCACATCAAATGACATGAAACTGTTTACGACAAAGTGAGGCTCAGCAGTTCGACCAACGCACAAGGTGGCAATAACATACAAGATGAGGATAGCAAGGTGGTGGGCTATATGTTCTGATGAGCAGCCGTTATACGCTTGGACTCATTGTTTACAGTCACACTCTACTTGCTGCTTTCCTGCTCCCATAGGATGAAGGGCAAGATCCTCAGTCCAAAGATCCGCAGTCTTTGCTAGGACCATTGGGTGTTGAGCAATGGGTGGACAAGAAAGCCACAAACTGCCCCCCTCCAAGGTATGATTTCTTACAATTG
>Ga0307963_1002420_pt1 | contig 14727 bp, 8 predicted proteins | sample OrgLakmetagen594_FD_201829 | JGI IMG/M metagenome (GOLD analysis project Ga0307963, IMG submission 201829) | Saline water microbial communities from Organic Lake, Antarctica - #594 | ecosystem: Environmental > Aquatic > Non-marine Saline and Alkaline > Saline | place: Antarctica: Organic Lake...
CCTCCCCATCACTGCTCTCTTCGACCATGCCCCCCTGCTCCTCAGCGTTGCAAGCCCTGTCCCTAAGCAGCGACAGATGCCGATGCTGGTGGCGAAGGTGCTGCTGCTGCTGCTTTTGCTGTTGCCCTTGGTCTATACGGTGCCCTCCCACTCCCCTCTCATCTTCTCCATCCTCTTCATCTTCCTCTTCATCTTGTCCTTCTTCGCTCGCACCCATGCTGGCCGTACCTGACTCAATTTCGTCGGTCTCATGGGCGTCAGCTCCTCCCAGGCCCTGCATTTGTGAACAATCTTTAAACCTGCAAACAGAGGTAGGAAGGTAGATGGGAGGAAGAAGCTATGTGTGTGTGCTCTTGTGTGTGCAGCCGTGAGACAACCTTTTTTGTTTTTTACGTTCAAGGAAAGGTAAGAAGGCAGAAGGGGACAAGCTGTGTGTGTTATATGAGTATGTTGTGTGTATGTGTGTGCAGGCTTGCTTGTGAAAACCTTTGAGTTGTCCCTGAACCTACAAGCAGAGGCAGGAAAGCAGAAAGGAAGAAGCTGCATGTGAGCCTTAAAGACAATCTGTGAGCATCACAAATATTTTAGCACAGGGAGAAGGTCATTATGTAAAGCTGAGGCTGTAACACACAGGCTGTATCACACAGGCTGAAACACGCAGGCTGAAGGCTGTAACACACATAGAGATGATGGTTGAGCAACTCGGGTATAACAGCTGAAGCGCACAAAGGAAAGGGACAAGGTTTGCAAGCAACAAAAAATGTGTCAAGAGCAGCCACTCAGTGTTTGAATTTATCATATTAAAGTCGCAGGTCTCCCATCAAGAAACCTCACTCACGCAAACCAAACGATGTAGAGCAACCACAAGTCGTGTTTGCCCAAAACATTGAAAAGAGGCGATATTAGTCTTTATTTACGGTACTTACCGAGCTGGCAGCCGCCGCTTGCGAGGTGTGCGCAGTGAACGCCCACGTTTGACTCCCTGCATCTCAACAGTGTCTCCCTTCCCACTCTTTACAGCCGCCGCTGCTGCTATTATTCCTGTGCGTATGTGTGCGTGAGTGAATTGTGTGGGAGTCAAGTGTGTGTGCGTGTGTGTGTGTGTGTGTGTGTGTGTGTGTGTGCGTGTGTGTGTGTGTGTGTGTGTGTGCGGTCTAGCCTACAGAGCAAGTGGGAGAGGAAGGTGGAGAAGCGAGCAGGGCAAGAACCTCAAACTCGTGGTTTTTAAAAGGTCAGGCTTACGGAGAAAGCCTGTACTGCATTATTTTACTGCCTGTACTTGCATCGACAATACAAAGTTATGCTGCAAAGCCTCAAGGCTTTCGACCTCACCGCGGCCACCCTGGTCGCGATCAGGATTGAGAGTGGGTTCGTTCATGCCATCACCCTGACTGCCGTCCAGGGGTGTGAGCAGTTGGCGCCTGTGCTTGCCTGTGGGGATGGCCACGTAGGTGTGTGTATGTGTGTGTGTGTGTGTGTGTATGTGCGAGTATGTGTGCATGTATGTGTGTGCATGCGTGTGCTTCCACCCAATGTATAATGTGATTGTAAAAGACGTACAACATGCACATATAGTTTTGACATCAATGTTTGATGAGTCCTTTCTGTAAGGCTCACGTAAAACACACGTACCCTTGATATGCCTGTCAAAAATGCGAGCAAAAGTGAAGCATATGTACACAAACCCACCGCATCGAGTGCACAACATGGCTGAAGAAACGAAGACAGAGTAATCAAAGGGCGTGCTCCTTCTTGCATAACTGATCCTATCGTTTATGTTACAGTTACAGGGTAAGCCAGAACCTTTTATATACACCGTATATTCGACCATATATTTGGTAAATTCCCTGCCAAAATTACCGTATATACACCGTATATATATTATGGCCATCCCTATTTATGTACCTTGGGGCTCAGACTGGTCGACCTGGCTGTCGTTGCATACTACACGACGTCGGCTGTGGGCACTAATCCGTTGAACCTGTTGGGCGTCTGCTTGATCACAACTTGGCCTGGGAGTATTGACGGCACAGCCCTTTATTGAGATGTTCAGATGACGCAAAACGACGAGGCGGGTGCAGAGCAGGTGCACCTATTGCCTCATCATATATGATGACGTACTTGTAAAACTAATCAATCATATGACACCACGACACGCGAGAAAGCGACAACGTACTAGGCAAATTATGCTCTGCAAGCGGCTCCTTGCAAAACAGTTGCCTGAAGACTCTTTCACGAACAACCCAATGATTTGAGGGCTGGGAGGAACAAGCCCTACGAATTTTAATGTGATTAAAGACACGTTCCAATTTCTTGTAGGCACGCCTGGCTTCTGTTTCTGGAGCAGCACAATTCAGGGGTGCGTAACACCTGCATATTTACTGACAGTTACACACAGGCTTGCCCTAGCCCTGTAACTCTGCAGCCAAAAACAGATCATGCCGCCCCCTCACAAGTATATGGCCTTCCGTAGGCTTAACGTGAATCGGGTCATATCTCCCTCTCTCTCTCTATTTCTCTCTCTCTCTCTCTCTCTCTCTCTCTCTCTCTCTCTCTCTCTCTCTCTCTCTCTCTCTCTCTCTCTCTCTCTCTCTCTCTCTCTCTCTCTCTCTCTGTGTGTGTGTGTGTGTATGTGTGTTTATCTTTATGTGTCTGTCTCAAAGCGTCGCTCACCCCCGGTAATGCTTACTCCACACACACACACACCTATCATGCCGCTACCAAGCACAACCCCAGTGCTCTTGCTCTCACACTCACCAGCTGCACACATTGACCATCCACATCCACAACCACCAAGCAACCGACAGCGCATCACCTGCTTGTGTTCTGCTCTTGCGCTCGAGCCTTCAGTACCGCGGCCAATGACAGCCCCGGCCTACGCGCACTTCCAGCGACACCCTGGCCTTGAAGCTGCTGCTGCTGCTGCTGCTGTGGCGGTGGTGGCTGTGGGAGCTTCAAGGTTGGTTTGGTGTGAGGAGGAGGTGACGGGGAGGTTGGATGGAGGCCAGGCAATTTGTAAGGGGACCGCACTCGATTCTCACGGCCAGGCGGGGGTAGGAGCACCTTGTGTGGCTTGCAGTGCTTGTAAGGGCTGGGAGAGGCTTGTCCTGTGATGCGTGAGCGCGTGTGGGCTTGTGTGTGCTTGTACGTGTGCATGTGCATGTGTGTCAATGTGTGTGTGTGTGTTCATGGCACGAGGGGGAGTCAGAGCCTTATTTCTGCAGAGGCCGCAAATGTGTGCAACATCTTAGTGTGTGTGGTGTTACGTGCTCACAGGGACAGCTTGGGATAGTTCAGACGGGAGCGAGAGCGTACATAAGAAATAGGTGGGGGAGAACTGGCAAAGCAGAGGGGAGATTAAGTAGGAAACACAATTCAGGGTGTGAGAGGCGACCTGCAACTTTCTTTGCTGGTGCTCAGGTACAGTGATACTGACCTTGCACTAACGTTCACACCATCAGGGAGCATTATGGGCAAGCACACTCAGCTCAACAAAGCGTAAGGAGCCCCTACCACATAGGTGGCACGTTACCCTTTGGAGTAAGGAGGCCTTGCCTAGCCTTATGCGGACCCCCCTAAATAAAAACACTGCCCAAACACTGAACATTGAAGGAGGGAGAAGGTGAAACCTTATTGAGCCCCTCCTCCCATCTCTCCCACCCGCCTGCACCCTCTAAACCCTTACCCAGCGCCATTCCTCCCCCCCTTTCCTTCGTCACAGCGGCCGTCGCCACTAGCACACGCATGCCTCCTCCTCCTGCTGCCGTTGTGTGCTTGTTTGGCGGTGCTGGTGCTGGTGCTCCTGGACGCATGTGTGCAGGCCCGTCTTTACCTTGGCCAGCACCGGCATGCATTTGGGGCTCTTGCCCAGCGCTGTTGACCGCGTTGCTGGTGCGGCCATTGCGTGGCGGGGTGAGGGCGGCATTGTGACCGTTGGCGCTGGGTGGGGTGTGGAGTGCGGTGTTCTGGTTGGGGCGGGAGGGAAGGGGCGAAGGTGAGAGGCCGGCAATGAGAGGGTTGGGGTTTGTAGGAGGGTAAGTGGCACCAGAAGGAGTTGTAGTGGGGATGCGGCTCTTTTGATCGCCTTGTGGACTGTGGGGGTTGGGAGGCAAAGGGGATGGGGTACGGGTCCGGAGGCCAGCTTTCCCACTACCTCCTCCTGGGGTTTTGCCGCTGATCTTGCCGCGCATGCCCCCTCCCCCACTCGACAGCACGCCGCCAGAGCTGTTAGCAGCGCTGGCGAGGTGTGGCGACAAGGGCAGCGTGTGCGAGCCACGTAGACGCTGCTGTGCTGCCACGAGCTCACGCTTGCGCATCGCGTAGCTTTTGGTGCGCATGCGGCGCAGCACAGGGAAGGGGCCGGCAGCAGCAGCAGCAGGGGGGGGTGATGGCCGGGGCTGCTGGGGGGGAGCCCTTCCGAGCATCTGCTGCTGCTGAGGCAATGTATGCTGCTGTTGCAGTGCCTGCTGGCGTTCCTGCTGTGGCTGTGGCAATTTTTGCTGCTGCTGCTGCAGCTTGGGAGACTGCTGCTGTCGGCCAATGCTTTGCTGCCCTGTCCCCTTCCCCCCCTCTCCCTTCCACTCTTGCACCCTCCTCTTACTTGGCTGCACCTCTCCCCCATCACCGCCTCCATCCGCGTACGCCTGCCGCCCTTTTCCCCCTTCCTCACCTGCTCCTTCAGGCCCCTGCTGCACATGGGCGCTCCGCTTAGGGCCTTGGCCTTGCGTATGCAGAGGGGAGCGTGGGTTGCTGCGAGGCATCGCTCCCTGTTCAGCATGGCCTTGCTGCTGCTCTGACCTCTCTCGTGGGTCTGGCTCTCCACTGGTTCTGTTTCGAAGGGGTTCTGCTGCTGGGGGTCTGGAGACAGGGAGGGCTTCTGGGTCGGTCTGGGTCTGGGTTTGGGAGCCTGGGCAAGGAAGGGAGGCGTGAGGGCGAGTGTGTGGAGGATGGTGCATTTTGGTGAGCGGGGAAGGAAGGGGTGAAAGTGTGAAGGTCGAGGAGCAAGGAGCGAGGAGTGCGTGAAAGGTGGGTGGGGTGGGAGGGCAAGCGCATAAAGGGTGTATGAGTGGGATTGGGAGAAGGGCAGATGAGATGCAAGAGAGGAGGATGGGAGCGAGAGAAAGCATGATTTGACGCTTGGAGCTTTATCCCATGAGACGAGTGGGTAGGAAGCAAATCAGTGGCCTGTGTGCATGCTGTGATATTGGTACGCGGTGCCCTAGCTACTACTGATATCTGCTGCGTGGTAGCTACTACTGGTATGTAGTGCCCTGGCTACTACTGATAGCTACTACGTGGTAGCTACTGCTGGTATGTTGTGCACTAGCTATTACTGGTAGTGCCCTAGCTACTACTGGTATGCCCTACTAATGAAATGCCCTAAGACACTACTGGTACGTAGTGCCCTATCTATGACACAAATACTTGGCCTTGATTGCGTCATCAATCAAGAGCACAACTTTTTTCATTTGGAAGCAAACCAGGAAACCAGCGTTTTGTAAAAGGGTTTGCTGCCAAAAAGCACCGGCGATATGGATTCAGAAGCGGATGAAGAACCCTTGATCTTCAGATGGGAATACAATACTGCTGGAACTGGAACGAAATCGGTTCATTGATTTTTAAGCGCATTAACACAGAACGCAATGCCCGGCACCAGCTCCCTCAACACAGGACAGCAGCTCACCAAAAACAAAGAGCCAGACAGAGACACGGCAATGGGTAGGCTTGTATCTGCACACTAGGATCTTTACCCTAATTATTAAACCTCAGATAATTCTATTAAACAGGAGGACATTAAACGCCACAACTCACCAAATCCAACAAGTGGGGCGGAGCCCTGACTGGCGACCGGCAGCCGGGCAGCTGCACCCCAATGGGGGCGGCGTAGGGCATGGCCGGGCGCAGGAGGAGGGGGCATGGCTTGCTTGCTGCCCGTTAATTGGGCCTGGGTTTCATGTGAGAGAAAGGCAAATTTTGGCAAATTTTTAAACATTTCAGGGGATCAGAGTATCTCCAACTGGGGTACCAACTCGCTGGCTGCCCGTGCATCAAGCGCAGACTTGAAAGGGGAGACAGCTTGGGTGATCTGTGAGCCAAAGTCAGTACTTGAAACCTGGAAACCTTGGCAGGCAACTAGTGAAATGTACTCTTATGTTTCAGTGTTAGGACACCTGCACAAACACACACAGGACATCTGTTATGCATGCACGCACGCGTGCACACACAAATTCACACACACTGTGCATTATGCATACTAAACATGGAAGGCCAAATCCATGAAATCAGCATCAGTGGAATGTTCTGGTGCTATATCATCTGTACACACAAACCGTATGATTTAAATTATAGAGTTTCACAGGAGGAGGATAACAGGAAGAGCAGGAAGCGGCAAAGTGGAGAAGCTGTATCCACCACCACAGGTTAAACTCGCACACTCCTACCTGCTTGGCAGCCACCTCCTTTTGATAAGCTGCGTGTCCCTCTTCGCTGACCTGGCTGCCGACACCCTCACCCACTTGTGGCTGCTGCTGCTGCTGCTGCTGCTGCTGCTGCTGTGGCGGCGGCGGGTGTGCGCGTTTGGGGGGAGAGGGGAGGGAGGAAGGAACCCAGGAGCATGCCCCGTCTACAGATACCTCCGGTGGAGACTGCAGGGGTGCAAAGCAGTGCAAAGCATTGCTTGTGTGATCTAGGGTCGGCTAGGGCCGTACATGCATACGTAATACGGTGTGTATACAGTATTTTAGGCAGGGGTATCAATGTACATTCCGTCATATGCGGTGTAAGCGTTACTACATGACTACGGACGGTCTTGGCCAATCATAGTACTTTGCAGTCAGGCAACAGCAGTGCAGTGCAGCAGCACTAACGGACAATGCTACGGGTCAAGTCATCATGATGTCAGTGGAGGAGCGTGCAAGAGTGCAGTGCAGCAGCAATAACGGATAATGCTATGGGCTAAGTTATAATGATGTCGGTGGAGGAGCGTGCAAGGGTCACTGCGTACCAGAGACTGCTTTAGTAGCCCTGTTCAAAGAATGATCTGGCATAAGCTGTGCAAGCAGAGAGGATTGTAGAAGTAACCTATCTTGCTTTCCATAATCTCAAGACGCATTATCTAGGTCCTTTATAAGTTATGATGTATGACAAAAAACACCCTACCTGCAGCTGCCCATTCTCGCCCTGGCTGCTGCTGACAAAGCCCCCTGCCATATGCGCATGCTGAGCGTGTGCTTGGCTGCCACTGCCTCCTCCTTGTCGGGCCCCCCCTCCTTGCTCGGGCGCAATTGAGGCCCCACTTTCGTGGTAGGCAAGTAGGCCCTCTGGCTGGGTCCCTTCTTGGGCTGCGCAGATAAGACGTACACAGACACATAGTCAGATCCTGCAAAGAATGGGTCTTTGCTCGGACGCAACTAAGGCTTCACTTTTATGGTAAGCTAGCAGGCCCTCTGGCAGAGTCTTTTCGTGGGCAGAAAAGGCTAAATGTAAGGATTCAATGATCTAGGTGAAGAGCTTACCACCAAAGGCCTACATCAGTGCGAAAGCTAGGTAAAGAGCTTTCCACCAAAGGCTTGATTCAGTACCAAAAGCTAGGTGAAGAGTTTACCACCAAAAGCTTACATCAGTACCAAAAGCTAGGTGAAGAGCCTACCACCAAAAGCTAACATCAGTACCAAAAGCTAGGTGAAGAGCTTACCACCGAAAGCTAACACCAGTATCAAAAGCTTGCATCAGTGTGCAGCAAGGAGCGGATCCGTACGGTATGTGTAAAACATTTGCGTGCCCACACGAGTGTTTAAAAAACTAGCTACATCCCTGTCAACGATTATACAAGATTGCAATTGAGTCTGTGACAAACGCTGCCACGATCGACCCTTCCCTCTACGTCCTAATCAAACCTGAAAGAAATGTCAAGTGAAACCTACGCAGGCAGTGGGAGCCACTCTGCATTAAATTGGGTGATTGATCAACCTGGGATGGCTCCTTTGGCCAGCTACTTTTGTTTCACGCCGCACACGCATACACAAAACACACTTTGCACCTGCTGCTGCTGCTGCTGCTGCTGCTGGGGTGGACTTTGTCACAGTTGATGCAACTGCGTCTAGCTTCTGTCCCCCTGCTGCTGCAGCTGCTGCAGCTGCTGATGGCTTTGTCGGGGTGCTGCCTCCTGTGCGAGAATGGGTATGAAACTATAAATTACACAGTGTATGCACAACTGCGTGTTCTAGTGTGCGCAGATTGATGTGCTCTTTAAGTTACAGGGCAGAGTAAGCAAGAAAATGTGAATGTGTGCCTGTGCTTGCGTGTGTATGCTTGTGGACAAGTGCATGAATCACTGCTGTCCTCACAGGCCTAAACGTTATCACTGCTGTCCACACAAGCCTACCTGCCATGCCATCAGCAAGAGATGCCACGAAACGGGAGGGGGAGGTACGGCCTTCAGCTGAAGGTGAAGGAGGAGAGGGGGGCGTGTTTGTCCGCTCTCCCTGCTTCTCCTGCTGCTGCTGTAGCGTTCGTTGCTGCAGCTGCACTCGTTGTTGCTGCTGCTGCTGCTGCGGCTTGTGTGGGGGTGATGGGGTACGCTCATTTGTAGGCCCCCTGTCCTCCTCTTCCTCCTCGTCAGTCTCAGACAGTACCAGCTCCAGCTGCTGAGTGGCAGCGTGCATGCCAAACTCCTGATCCAGAGATCCCTCTGCGTCACCATTGTCTTCGCCACCACACTCATCACTACTCGCTCCACCCTCGGCGGCTCCACCTCCACCTTCTCCACTTCTGTTCACACCACCACCGCCACTGCCATCACCTGCTCTCCCCTTATCACCCTTGCCAGCGTCTGCAACCCTGGCATCACCCTCCTCCCTCAAATCTGCCTCCCCTTCTTGGGCACGCACACCACCTGTGGCATCAGTATCTTTGTGAGCAAACTGCGCTCCCTCCTTCCCTACCTGCTCCTGCTGCGGCTGCTGCTCCCCTTCCTGCTGTTGGAGATGCTCGCTTTGTTGCTGCTGCTGCTGCTGCTGCTGCTGCTGCTCGCTTTGTTGCTGCTGCTGCGCAACCTGCTGTTGCACTTCACTGCTCCCTCCCTGCATGCGCGCACCCCCTTCAGCAGCAGGCGCTTGGAGCTCGGAGCCTACAGTCACATCTGAGTCCATCATAGCAGGCCCCGTAAAGACTAGAGGCGCAGGGTTGTGATTGACAGCTCCTGCTGCTCCTGCTGCCAGAGCGACAGATCCAGCATCATCCATGCCCTTTCCCTCCTCCTGCGCCTCCCGCACTGCCTCTGCTGCTTCTGCTAACCCCCCTGCCACACCAATGCCACCCGCGCCTTTCCCCCCCTCTTGATGTTCTTTCCTCGCCAAGCCGAGGAGGTTGGGCTGCACTTCAGTGCCACCTCTCGGAGTGGGTGCTGCTGCACCGCTGCTGATGTTTTGGTGCTGCTGCTGCTGCTTCTGCTGCTCGTCTTGTTGCTGCTGCACTTGCTCCTCCTGCGCCTGACCCCCCGGCTCCTCCCTTCTATTGTCCTGGTGGTTGTGCTGCTGCTGCTGCTGCTGCTGCTCGTCCTGTTTCTGCTGCACTACCTCCTCCTGCGCCTGACCCACCTGCCCCTCTCTAACGTCATCCTGGTACTGCTGCTGCTGTAGCTGCTCACCCTGCAGTTGTGCCGCCCCCCCTTCGTCGTTATCCGTGTATGAGGCCGGTGCTGCAGACAAGGGAGCTGCAGCAGCAGCAGCAGCAGCAGCAGTATTACCCTCTGCCTGTGTTCCAGCAGCACCTGCCCAATTGCCCAGGGACATCACTGCCGGATAACCTGCTGCCAAGGAGGAGCCTTGCGGCTGCCCCTGGAGTGCATGCAGCTGGGTTTGCTGCTGCTGCTCCGCTTGTTTGGATTGTTGTTGTTGGTGCTCTTGTTGGTGCTGGAGGTGCTGCTCGTCCTGCTGCTCCTCCTGTTGCTGCTCTGGTTGTCGGTGTTGCTGCTGCTGCTGCTGTTCTTGCTGCGGAGAATCGTGCTGCTCGAGCTGATGGCTGGGCTGCAGCGCCATTTGGAAGGGCTGAGGCGGCGTGGGGAGGGAGGGTTGGGAGTGCGGATGTGCTCGTGGGCACAGTGACAAGTCCTCCTGTGGGTCCTCCTCTTGCTGTGGCTGCTGCTCTGCCTGCTCATGTGGCAGCCTGTCGTGCCGCTGCTGCTGGCCACGTGGATGCTGCAGCTGGTCGTGGGAGTGCAGCTGTGGCGTCTGCTCTACCTGCTCTTGTGGCTGCACCCTGTTGTTATTGTGCTGCTGCTGCCCTGCCTGCTCTTGTGGCTGCACCCTGTTGTTATTGTGCTGCTGCTGACCTGCCTGCTCTTGTGCCTGCACCCTGTTGTTGTTGTTGTTGTGCTGCTGCTCTGCTTGCAGCATCTGGTGCTGATCTTCAGAATGCAACTGCGGGAAGGCTGGAGGGTGAGCAGCAGCTTCAGCACGAGCTGCACGCATGCGTGCCAGAGCTCTGGCCTTTTGGGGTGAGATCAGTCCTTGGTACTCGCTGCTTGTGGGCAGAGAAGTATAGGGGGCACTGTCATCACAGCTGCTGGTGGTGTGTAGCCTGTTTGTGTGTATGTGTGTGTATGTGCAAGTGTGTGAATGTGTGAAAAACGCATGTGAAGACAAGACGTGCGACTGGGGTGTTGCTAGAAGCTGTTACAGAGAAGAAAAAAGGATCACGACATCGCAAGCAAATCAAAATTGAAGAGGAGACTTGCCAGGTAACGGGCAAACTTCCTCTTTTTTTGATGAGCGCCTACATGCGGGCACAGCACGCAAGCAGCTTCAAAATTCAAAACGCCTTGCAACAGACGATCCTTAGCCTACAAGGGTGTCCAAAAAGGAAGGGTCAACTGCGTGCACGCACTTGTCAAAGGCATGTCGCAGGGAGCTGCTGTTTGGGGGGGCAGGGCCGCCTCCCCCGCTTAATCGGCCTGACTTGCTCACACTGCCATCTCCTCCTTCTCCTGCTGCTGCGCCTGCTCCAACGATCCGTGAGCCTGCAAATGTGTGGATGTGTGCGCATATGAGTGTGTGTGTCCTTGTGTGTGCGTGCATACATGTGTGAGTGCACTTGCCTTTATGTGTGTGCATGCGTGCATACTTGTGCGTTTGCATGTACACATGCTTGTGCGTGTGCGCGCGCAGACACCAACATTTGGTGTGCTGCGGGAATGATGTAGCAGTCATACTGCAGGAAAGAAGCAGTGGCGAGCTTGCAACCGCATAAAGCTGGTCAAAATTGTTTAAGTGCACCACGTATGATACAGCACATTTCTAGATTACCCTCATTACCCTTCCCAAAGTATCATACATTTGCCGTTTGTCACGAGGCTCTGACCAACCTAACTAAACACATGTGCAGTGCAAACGTAGGTATGGACAAGACCACGTGTATACATTAATATGTATACCTAGTGTATAAGTAATCCTACTTTCTGGCAGGGACGCTCATACACAGCTTACACGCTTACACCTGTATGTCACAATTCTAGTTGACTTCAGAGCAGAAGTAGAGCATCTTGAGTGTGCGCTTTTGCACAGGCACCATCCACGGTCTTGGCACGTGTGCATGATTAGATGCATCGGCGGGCTTTTCATATGCATGCATACCACTAACGTGAGGCAGCCTCACAATGATTCAACCTCCACAAGCGCCTGTGTGCCATCAACCATGGGCACCTATGTCCCGTCAGAACGCGTGGCATGTCTCGCTCGACCAGTAGCCACCAATTTCACATCACCACCACCAAACAATAACCCTGGTATTTGCCAGAGACAGGGGCGACGCATTACAGTACTTGGCATCCTTCTTCAACTGACGGCATGAAGTCGCATGCTTTTGATCGGCAAGTTGTCTTCACAAGCACACTGCGACATCATATCATCACCTGCCGGCCTGGGAGTCGCTCTCGAGTTTATCATTTGACAAGCACGACGCATGGAACTAATGCACAACGTTGCCGTACCTGCCGGCGTGGAGCCGCTCCCCAAGCCTTTTTCCCCGGCAGGGCGTGCCCTTAAAGGGCTCTGCCCCTTCTTACCCGCTGACTCAGAGTCAGTGCTCCCTGGCGCCTCTTGTGCTGCTACTCCCATCCCTGCTGCTGCCCCTGCTGCTGCGACTCCCTCTTGTACCGCTCCTGCCCCAGAGCCCCTTGTCCCTGCTCTTGCACTCCCCACAGAAGCCAGCGGCGCAGAAGATCCTGCTACTGCTATTGCTGCCACTGCTGTTGCTGCTGCTCCGTAGTGGGCACCGCTCATCGCCCCCGGCTCCTGTGCACCCCCGGCAGCAGCAGCAACAGCAGGGGCAGCGGCAGGAGGTGGCATGTCAAGTGCGAGCTTGTTCACGCTCCCACTGCCATCCGTTTTTCCTGCGCTGCCGCCACTGGAGGCACCCTCCCCCCCTGCAGCAATGCCAGGGTGGGCGGCCCCTTTAGTGCTGACGGCGTTCCTCTCTGCTGCCGGCTCCGTTGCATTGCAGGGTAGGCAGAGCGCTGGTGCGGGTGCTGCCTCATGCGCTAGATCTACAGCTGCTGGTTTCAGTGCTGGAACTGGTACTTGCGCCGGTTCTGGTGCTTCTACTGCTGCTGCTGCTGTTGCTCCTGCTGCCTCTGGTTGTGGTTCTGCAGCTGCTGCTGGTGCTGGTGCTGCTGTTGCTCCTGCTGCCTCTGATTGCGATTCTGCAGCTGCTGCTGGTGCTTTTGATGCTGGTGCTCCTTCCTGTTGTACAGCTTGTGCCGCCGCCGCTGCTGCTGCTGCTGCTTCTGCTGCTTTTTGGTCGATTTCAGAGGCATCAACTGGGGCTTGAGCATGGGCATTTAGGCCAGAGGCACCACCGGTTGCAGTAGCCGCAGCTGGAGCAGCAACTGGATCAGTGGAGGCTGGTGCACGCAGAGCTAGTGGAGAGGGTGTGGGAGACGGCAAAAGTGCCTGGTAGAGGCCCCCTTCCCTATTGTCACGCCTGCTTGCTGCCTCCTTGAGCTGTGTGCGTGTGTGTTTGTATGTGTGTGTACGTGTGCGTGGGTGCGTGTGTGCATGAGGAGTATTTGTGTGTGTATGAGTGTGTGTCGTGCACAGCCAGGTTTGTGTCGTTCAGTGTTAGACCATCTGGTGCAATGTGCCTCTGCTAATTCATGTCACCGCACTCCGTCAAATGAAGGTACCTCAAGCTGCAGGGGCGACGACGCGGTAGGCAGCAGAGAGCCATGCGCAGCCTCGGGTGTAGAGGGGGTCTGACCAGCAGCAGGTAGGGTTGAGCGTGAGGGAGAGGGAGGGGGTAGGCTTGCTTTGGGGGGGGTCTTTTTGGCTTGACCTTCACCTCTAGGGCCCCTACCTCTACCGGCCTCACAAGTAGGAGTCCTACCACAAGAAGCCCGGCCAGCACTGCCACGGGGTGGGGTGGCAGACCGGCTGCGCTGTTGTTTGCGCTTGTAGTGTGAGTAGCTCATCACGTTCCCACCCAGGCCTTGCACGTAGAACTGCAAGTAATTGAGGGGTGGGGGCAGCTTTCGATGAAAATAATGTGAGAAGCTCATCAATCAGGTGCCATCAAAGCCTTGCACATAAGACTGTGAGTACATGAAGGAGAAAGTGCGCCAGTTAGTTCAGTGTTGAAAACTTTACCAATTTGCTGTCCAGCAAGTCCACTTTTTCAAGGGCCAAGCGTCTCAAATCTCACGGTGGATGTGAGGTTTGAGACGCTTGGCCCTTGGAAACGAAGATTTAGGAAAGAACTAGAGCTGGTAGAAAGTAACAAGTAGTAGGAAGAAGGAGAGAAGGGCAAGGCGATTCCCGTTATTTACAACAACATGGCGCACTACAACACACCCTGCACTGTACTGTGACACAGCCCTGACCCTCAGCTAAACTTCAGCCTACACATAAAAACCACAGCACCTTTGAGAGCTCAAAGCATGCACTGCAAGCTGGCTGGAATTGCGTATGATGCATTCCTACTTGCATACCTAATTACACCCTGCTTTTAATACTCTCCTTCGACATAAACTCCCCAAAAAGCACTGTAACCGGCATCCGCGTCTCCGATTCTTTCTGTTTCCGTCGTGCTTGAACCAGCTGCACCACTGGAACTTCCTTTAAAACTACTTTGAAAGCTCTACTTCCTTTTGTGCCCCACGACTTTCCTCAATATTGCCATTTAAATTCTGCTCTACAGAACAAATTATAAGGTCAGGCTAAGCGTACAGTGAGAAACCGCTTCATGTCAATAAAACAAAATATTGCAGTGTACTCTGTTTATCCTGTTCCCAATTTGTTGTCCAATGTTCTGCACTTTGCATCACCCTGTATCTCGTCCGTCCTTATAAATCAATTGGGAAGTGGCTTTGCTTCCTGCGCACTTTCTTTCTCTCTTGAGACCTTCCTTGTCTCATGAGACCTTCCGTGTCCAAAGCGTCCTTTTCCTTTACATATTGCGGGATCGATTTCCTCTGCCTGCGTGATGCCTTTCTATTCTTTGGCACCTTCCTCACTTTGCCGTCAAACCCTCGACTTTGCCGTCAAACACGTCCTTTCCCTTTCAATACTGTGGGGCATGGTTTTCACTGCCTGCGTGAAGCTATTCTATTTTTGGCACCTTACTCACCTCAACTTCGCCATCTGAGATGTCTTCCAATAAATCCTCCGCTTCCTGCTCCACCTCCTCCACCTGCACCAACCCCACCCCCTCCCCTCTTTGCCCAGCAGACGCCTC
>Ga0307963_1002423_pt1 | contig 14724 bp, 15 predicted proteins | sample OrgLakmetagen594_FD_201829 | JGI IMG/M metagenome (GOLD analysis project Ga0307963, IMG submission 201829) | Saline water microbial communities from Organic Lake, Antarctica - #594 | ecosystem: Environmental > Aquatic > Non-marine Saline and Alkaline > Saline | place: Antarctica: Organic Lake...
TTTCTCAGCTCCTTTTTTGAAGTACGCTTACCCAGGTGATGAGAAAGAAAAAAAATGTGATTGTCCCTTACCTGGCCAACCTCTTTCACGTTGCTTTGAGTGAGAAACGTATTCCTGCTTGTTGGAAGAAAGCCAAGATTTCCCCTCTTTACAAAAAAGGCTCTAAGCTTGATCCCAACAACTATCGCATGTTGGCTGTGAGCGGGACTTTGTATAGACTCTACGCCAACATTCTGAGAGAACTAGTGACCAAGTGGTGTGCTGAGAACCGAAAAGTTCCTGACACGCAATTTGGCTTCTATCCAGACCGTAGCACGATCCAGCCTATGTTCATTTCAAGGCACTTAGTCTACGCTGCCAAACAGATTAAACCAAAGGGTTGTTCCCACATTCACACGGCCTTTATCGATTTTAAACAAGCGTATGACACTATTGACGGATCACACCTTTGGGATAGTTTAAATAATGCCAGGATGCCCACTCACCTTGTCAATGTTATCAAACAAACGTACGATGGAGACGAGTATGTTTTGATTGATGGTGCCAAAACTACCAGTACTGGTAATTCCACTGTGCATTTAAGAGGTGTAAAACAAGGTTGTCCTTTATCTCCTCTCCTCTTTTCCCTTTTTATCAATGATGTGGATGATGAGTTTGGATCTCGCTTTATGGGTGCTATTACTGGCACTGAGGGGCTCAGGGTACCTCACATGCGCTATGCTGACGACCTGACCTTGACAGCTAATGACCCAGTCCAATTGCAGAAAATGTTGAGACGACTTGAATCGTATGCTGCCAGGAAAGGACACAGTAAATGTGCAGAAATCCTACATAGTGAATTTTAATGCGTACCGAAATTCCGCAGTTCCTATTTTTCGTCTCTACAATCAGGAGCTTGAAGAGAGATTATTTTACCTACCTGGGAATGTTTTTTGATAAGCACTTGAACTTACACCATGCTGTGACCCATGCTTTGAGGCCTTTTAATGCACCTTTAAGTAGAGTGAAAGAGTTAATATTGAAAAGAGAATTTCTGACAGGCCTCATGCGATGTTGTGGCTTTTCAAGACATATGCGATGTCAGCTGGCATGTATGCCAGTCAGATTTGGTCTACGCAATTTCTGAAGCATGACAATGGTTTCAGCAATCCTTTGCAGGTCGCACACATAAAGAGAATTTTGGGAATTAAATCTACTTTTGCAACTGGTGTGTGCTTCGAAAATGCACGCAGGAACCCTTGCAATTTATACTGGTTCAGGTCAGCTGTCAAACTTTGGAACAGGATGGTTAATTCAAACGCAATACTTTACTGTTATGAAAGCAGATATTTTCCTTGGGAGTTCTGGTGCTTTTAACTGTTAAACTAGACAGATGAAGGATGCTTTTGGTGATTTGCAGAATGGCACTGTATACAGAAGTAACTTATTTCAATGCAGGAAGCTGAATATTTCTAATTTGCGCATAGACTTGAGATCAGGCATCAGGCAGTTTGGAGAGAGGCACATGGTCAAGATCCCTGCTCTTGTTTAAAAAAGTCTGTGGCTTATCACAACTATCACAACTTTGAGGCATATATAGTGATGTAACCTTACCTTACCTTACCTTATCACAACTGGTTTGCTCTGCCTGAGAGACCGGTTTCTGATGCACGTGCACCATTTGTCTTGCCGGAGTATTTGAAGATGGCTATGAGCAAAAGTGTCATGAGGAACGTAGCTCGGTTCAGGATTCGAGGACATGGATTGAAGTGTGAAACTGGCAGGAGTCCGGACAGGAGTGCACGTGTTTGCAATTTGTGTGAAAACGGGGATTACATTTAAGAGAAACACGTCATTTTTTCATGTATCGGTACCGAGCATTTACGGCACCGGTTCATCCATTTATTTGATAATATTTCTGAAGGTGATATCAAAGGTTTTGTTTTTCAACATAACTCAGAAGTTTACAAACTTATTAGTGCAGCTGTCGATCTTTTTTATTGAATTATTTGTTGGGACCTATAGGTTGAGCAGCCATGCCAGGCTGGAGGCCTTTGTAATCCAAACTAAACTAGAAAAACATAAAAAATATAAAACGCGAAAAAGGCCAGATGCCAATCTTTTTCTACTGGTTCAGATGCACCATAAGATTCTGGAACAATTTACTCTCTTCAAACAACCCTCTTCTTGAGAAAATTGTGCGGGCTGATATACTTCTTGCAAACAGCAGTAGCAATCCATGCTCAGTTTCAATACCAGTGCAGTAGGTTATACAGCCCTTATATTGCATATATATAGCGATGTAACCTTACCAATACCAGTGCAGTAGGTTATACAGCCCAGACCAGTAGGTTGTACAGACCAGTTTCAGTAGTCTCAAACTTGTGTTCTGACTCCAGTTGTCCCTGCGTTTCCAACTTGTCCAACTCATTTGTGTGTGTGCAATGTGCATGGGTTTTGCCCTTATGGAAAATCTTAACAATGTTTCAGAATGCGTCTACTTTGGTGAACCAACGTCTACACTCTGATATGTTTTTGCCTACTTTTTCTCGTGTCTTTAAGGTTGGCATTTTCCAGTTGCGTCACAGCCCTTTATTTACTTGATTTGTTTTAAGGTTTACCTCGTGTTCATAGGTCGAGCATCCATTCCAGGTTAAATGCCTTTGTAATCCAAACTAAACTAAACTAAACTTTTTTGCCGGACGGAGTATTTGAAGATGGTTCTGAGCAAAAGTGTAATGAGGAACGTAGCTCGGTTCAGGATTCGAGGACATGGGTTGAAATGTGTAACTGGTTTATACGGCAGGAGTCCGGACAGGAGTGCACGTGTTCGCAATTTGTGTGAAAACGGGGTTATTCAGGATGAAAAACACGTTATTCTTTCATGTATGGGCACCAAACATTTACGGCACCAGTCTAGCCATTTATTTGATAATATTTCTGGCGGTGATATCAAATGTTTTGTATTTCAACATAACTCATTCATTAGTGCAGCTGCCAATCTTTTTGATTGATTTTTGTTGGGACCTATAGGTTGAGCAGCCATGCCAGGCTGGAGGCCTTTGTAATCCAAACTAAACTAAACTAAACCACCACGTCCACCATAACTCGAGCTTTGAGAATATTTCAACACCACCCCCACAGCACAAACCCCAAAGAAAAAAGGATTCGACTTCCTTAATATATCCCAATGCCTACCCAGCCTGAGCCTAACTCCATTGCGCATCACCCACATCCATCAAGAACACTGGACGTACAAAAAAGATAAGGCTGTCTCTATGACACCCATGAGGCCATAACACGCTTTACCATGATGATTTGGACATCCTTCGCATAGACGATTAGAAGCCTGCGACAAAGGGAATAGAGGCAGTGGTTTCCTAGAAAAGCAGAAACAAAACCATATCTATTACGCTCCCATGATCCTAGAAAGATGGGCCCAACCTCTATTTCTTTCTGGCCAAAACCACTAACGCAGTTGCTCGCACCTAAATTGAATGCGCAACCTGCGAAATTCGCTCCTATCATCTGGGACTTAAAACATTAAATCTTCTCCCACCTTCAAAAGACATGTACGTGTGTGACATCAGCAATCGTACCTACCACTGGCAGTGCTTACAAAAAATCAACTGCTACAATTCCAATGAGCGGGAGGCCTTTGACACCAACGACGCATGGGCTTGCCCAGCCTGTGCTAACCTAAACGAACAAGGAAAGAAGTATCGAAACTCTAAATCTCTCAAACTTGAGTTGGTAAAAGTCTCGTGGAACCCAACCTGGGAGCCAGAAGGACTGCAAGATACTTGCGAAGGCTTTAGACTGTCTTAGAAAGTACGAAGATAATTACCACGCCAGACCTATTTAAACCTGCTCCAGACATACACTATAGTGATCTTTAAAAGCAAGAAGCAAGGGTTCTCTGCCAGCCAAGAAAGAAATTACCGGCCCTACGACATTGAACTTAGGAACAAAGTCAATTATGATATTATGATGTCCAGCCTGAGCTGAGCCCACCAACCCTCAAACAGACATTGTAGGCACTGGGTGCTGCGAGTACTGGATCACTGACGTCAATCTCATGAAGCACCGAGGAAACGACAACGGATTTCCCTCAGACGACCCTATACCCCCAGAAGTATGCACTGCCACAGAAGCTTGCATCTATAACGTATACGGAAAATGCAAAGAGCAACCCCACAGAGCGCCTCAACATTATACAAAGGGCTTTAGAAAGGAAAAATACAAAATACAGTGGCTTACATGCCAAACATTCACCCGCCCCCCATGCGTCTTGCTTCGGAGCAAATGGGCCTCATCACACGCAAAGATATTGTCACCTTCAGACATACAAGCCAAATGACTTAGGAAATCAATTTCACGGATGCTCCCCCCCACATTATCATCGCCATACCAAATAAAAGCTCATTTTCACGGATGCTACTTCCCCACATTATCACCGTCCTACAAAAATGGGCCCTAGACCCTAAAGAAAAAAGGGCATCCCCCCTTGACCATGACCCCACGCTCCCCCAATACTGGAGTGAACACCCAAGAGATAAGGCCTTTGGGGCAAACTGCAATGCCTTCTCGCCCAAGTCTGCTGGTTTTCTTATCTGCCGTCCCATTTACCACGACAACACCGTGTATTTAGCAACATTACATGCAATTTAATCTGCTGCCCTTAGAACAGAGGCAACAGCTACCTCCATGTTCCTTCCTGAAATGAAATGATAATCATAAATCCCTACGCATCGCTCTACCACAAAAATTCCGCACATGTATAAACTATGAGGCTCCAGACCATCAGATTACCTGCAATATGCAGAAGTACCCTTCTGGAACAATAAACTGACGTCACTTCCCAAACACACTTGTGATTTGTAGATCATTGCCATAAAATCCATGTAAGACAAGCGCCCAAATTACAACTCAGCCCCAGCAGCCAAGATAGCAAAGAGGGAGTTCAGGTGATCTGATGATCTGAGGAAAAGGAGGGTTCCGTTACATACCTTAACGTATCAGCGAAACCTACTTAGAGCACTAACCCCCTTCTAGCCCTTACCTTCAAGCAGTACAATCTGCTTAGCTGACAGCACCCTCTGTGCATAAAACGGCAAGCAACACAGCATGTGGTCTCATATCACGTCGAACACATCCGTAATGCTCTCGTATCTCGGTATGTGTATGTGCCAGCTTTCAAAGCAAATTACCGGAGGTCGAAGTAATTAGTTTCTAAGCAACGTATCAGCTTGGTTTCCAGAGCAAATGTTCCAGGTTCTGTGCCATGTGCTGTGTTCACAATATTTAAGCGCACAGACTCCACAGCCATATGATCAATGCAGATGCCTGAACTTGACCTATGCCGAACGTTGTGCATACACGCTGAGATTTAGTCAAAATGGCACATCATGCTGTGCAAGTCATGGTGCAACATGTATGCTAAACATCATGAGAGTAAGCCCTTGTGCAGTTCTGTAGTGCTTGGGCCACACACCCTCTTACGCCTTTCCGCTTTCGTCTCCGTCAGCTCCCTTCTCCTGTTTACCTCGCCCGTTGCCGTTCCTGTGGTGTGCATTGTAAGTGTGAGAAAAAGTTTAGCAAAGTATCATACATAGGGGGGGGGTAAAGATCTTCAGAGGGATGTTTTTTAGGGTTAAATTTGGCAAGCTCCCCACATATGGCTTCCGAAAACAGCAAGCTTCCATTCGTCTCAGTTGCTGTAAAATCGTGATTGCAGTAAACTCGCCACTGCGTGAACCCTACTATTTGCTGCCATGTCTTCGTGGCAATTACCTACTACACTGTATTCAGTGATATTTGGTGTTTAAGAGTACAAACCTTACAAAAGAGATGAAGTGAAAAGACCAAGTGCTTGGTGAGATATGCTAATTAGTGTGCAATTCCCACTGGAAAGCATCTATCTAGAGTTCAGGTGTCTGCACACAGAGCGGCTTACTTGAACTCAAGCACGTACTCCAGTCCCTTACGATGTCAGCTTTTGAAACTGTTGAGGCAGGATCAATTCCGACGTTTCAAAGTGGTCTGTGAGAAGTCGCCCCTTGGATGATTAAAAAATAGCATGATTGGGCACTTGCTCAGTCCACTCCCTCTGGGAAGGTGGCATGTGGCTGTATGTGTGTGTGTATGTATAATGTGTGTGCGTATGTGTGTGTTGGTGTGTGTGTGTGTGAGTGTGTGTGTGTGTGCGTGTGTGTGTGTGTGTGTGTGTGTGTGTGCGTGCGCGGGCGTGTGCGGGCGTGTGCGGGCGTGTGTGGGCGGGTGTGTGCACGTGTGTGTGCGCGTGTACGCATGTGCGTGAGTGCTTGCGTCTGTGTGTCTGTGTGTCTGTGTGTCTGTGTGTGTGTGTTGTGTGTGTGTGTGTGCGTGTGCGTGTGTGTGCGTGCGTGTGCGTGCGTGTGCGTGTGCGTGTGTGTGCATGTATAATGTGTGTATGTGTGTGTTGGTGTATGGGTGTGTGTGCGTGTGCGTGTGTGTGTGCGTGCTCGTGCGTGTGCGTGTGCGTGTGCATGTGCGTGCGCGTGCGCGTGTGCGTGCGTGCGTGCGTGCGTGCTTGTGCGTGCGTGCGTGTGTTGTGTGTGTGTGTGTGTGTGTGTGTGTGTGTGTGTGTGTGTGTGTGTGTGTGTGTGTGTGTGTGTGTGTGTGTGTGTGTGTGTGTGCGCGCGCGTTGGTTGAGCACAAGGCGAATCCAACTTGATTGACATGGTCGTACCTCGGGAGCCTGCGTCTGTTGCTTTGCAGTGGGAGGATTGGGGAGCAGTTAAGGAGCGGGGTCCAAATGCAAGTCCCATACCTAGTCATGTATTTTGAAAAGAATGCCACAATTTCATGCAGTAATGAACTAAAGTGAATTAATGATCATTCTTTCTTCCTGTCCTGCCAGATTAGCCCTTTAAGGCTTGCCTGACAACAGCAGCCAGTAGGCAGGGGTCAGATAGAGGACCGGAATCTGGTAGTGAATACTTTCAAGGGGCAAAGCTCCCCCCGTTGTAAGCCGCACTTCCACAACAGGCACATAGCGGGCGGCAGGGCACAGTCTGAACCATGGCGGGGGCTCATCTCTCCCGGCAGATGAGGGAGCTGGGAGTCGCCTGCACCATGGTAGGTCCGCTGCGTGTTTACCTGATGTGCCCGCACGCGCAAGTGCTTCTTTGATGTCCGGCTGACTTGAGCCTTATGTTCACCCTGTACTCTGTCAGCTTCCCAAAGTTATAACATTCTCGTGTCTCGTGGGCGTCAAGCGCACGTGCCATGTATGCCCTGCTAGAACGCAACACGTTGCTGCAATGCTTTCTCTTTGTGCAGGATGAGAATGCGTTCATGGGCATCTTAAGGCAGTCCTGCTCTCCGGGCTTAGTAATCGGGGAGCAAGACGTGGCGGAGGTGCTCATGATGATGGCCCAGACGCAACGCGCGGCCACGTCCAGCAGCAGCAGCGCTTCCCAGGATGGGAGTAGGGTTCATAGCACGTTGGACGATGCCCTGGCAGCCATGCCCAAGACCCTGGCAGCCACCATGTCCCATAGGGCTGGAGCGGGCAAAGATGGAAAAGGGGGCAAAGGGGGAGACAAGGGACAAGGGGCCGAAACCACCCCCCCATCCTCCTCCTCCGCAGCCAATGCTGCTGGAGCCAATGCAGGCTGGAACTGGCGCACTGTCATGGATGTCATCAAGGCTGCTGCACCTGCCCTGAATTGGGTGCGTGTGGCGGAGCTGCTGGACCACCCCTCCTTCAAGATCCCCGACCTGTCCGGTTTCACGCTCCTCGCCACCGCTTTTCGCCACGCCGCGGGTGAGCGGCTGCCTGCCCGCGCCTTCTGCGGCCGCGTGTGGGACAATTACCCGGGGCAGCTCAGTTTCCTGCGTCTGGCTGTAACAGCGGACCCGGAGCTGTTCTCCTTTCAGGGCTCCGAGCGCATGGCCCCTCCCCTGGATGTCTTGCAGCAAGCGGGCAAGTCCCCCACAGGCACCCCCAACCAGGCCTGGCTCAGCATTGACCTGCAGCAAGTGCTGTGCTACCTGTTCGTGGATCCAATCCACCAGGGGTTGGTGCGTCTGATGCTGCAGAGCGCGCTGAACGAGTGCCCTGAGGTGAGGGGCTGTTGTGCATGTCTCCTCTGTGGGACAGGTGATTGATGAGTTATGGATTGTCAAGATGTGTGTATTAATATGGAACGCCTGTGCACGAACGAGAGACATGTGCACGTGTAATTCCATACATGTCACGCTCATCAATCACGCATGTCAGATGCCACAAGCACGGTCAAGATACATGCGTGCATCTCATATGTGTACAGCTAAGCTGGAAGTCGTCTCATGCTTGTGCTCGCTTTGGGCGGCGTGGTGTTGCACAAAGCATTTGACTGGTAACGCGAGACCGCACCGCAATGATTCAGCACATGTGGAGCCGTACAGCACAGCTGGTCTGCTTCTCACCACACATGCAGGTCCTCCTGGTGTCCATGGCGGCCGTGCCCCCCATGGAGTGGTCCCTGCTCCAGCGGGAGGTCTTCAGCCTACTGCTGCCAGCGCACCTGTCCAGCAACAGCCCCGTGTCACAGGCAAGTGCATACGCTTCCTTAAAGTTGGCAGGTGTGTGCAACATGTCACACTCACCCCCCTGTCATGTAACCTTTCCTGTTGATGCTCTGAGTCGTAACAGCAAGAAGCGCAGCTGTTTCATACCAGAGGTCAAACCCCAGCTCAGTTCTGGCCATGTTTAGGGGAGTTAAAAGGAACCCTGAGTGTAGTGCGCATGAAGGCCTCTAAAACACATGCAGAGGGTCTGAGAAGTTGTGGGTGTGTAGAAGCGGTGCATCTTATCCTTTCAAATACCTGCACTTGCCTATAACTTCCCCATTTTTAAATGTTTCCAGGCATTCTTATATGCTAATACGTTCTATTGTCCCGCCTCTACCTAACCTGAAACTTGGTCACCCCGACCTACCTTTTGGTCTCACCCTCCCAACAAGCAGGGAGGGAGTTGGTATCATGCCTTTGAGCCCTACAGAATAGGTACAGATCACACTGTTATCCTTTTAATTGTTCAGGCCGTGCTGTGTCGCCTGTGGAGCGGTGCGCCTGGTCTCGTGGCTGAAGCACTAGTGGAGTACGTGGCTCAGGACGCGGGCAATTTACCACGGGTGCTGGACATCTGCCAGGACTTGCATGTGAGGGTGAGGTGGTGGAGCTCATCTTGAGTGTTGAAATCGAGGGAATCAGTTTTAAGTCATGGGATGTGTTGCGGGAAATTGGCTGGGAATTTTGCGACTCAGTGAGTGTTCTTCAAAGATCTATCTTGCCTGTCTGAAACAGGTCTACATGAGAGCTACGTAAGCTCTAGGACCTTGCCCCCTCATGCTCATTGCATTCCCACTTTTGTGCCCACTACGGTGCTCACACTCACTCTACAGTGTACAAACCCCACAGCACGTACGCAATGCCTTCATGCACTCACACACAACTGAATTGCAAAAAACGCCACGTAGGCGCTGTCAGGAGTGCTGTCTATGGCCCCTTATGCCTTCTCCTTAGAACTGGCAGTGCTGGCCAGCACACGTGGCCTGCTGGACTTGGAGCATTGGGCCACAGACCTAATGACACAAGACGCCGTGCACTTTGTGACTGCGCTGCTGGCGTTCATGGACGTGCGCATTGCGGTGAGTGACCATTTTGGATACATGCACCCACAGAAACTGCGCTGGCGTTCATGGGCGTTTGCTTCTCAAAGTGCTTGCTTCTCAATGATGAGTGGGTACTGTTTGTTTTCTAAAAGGTCTGCTAGGGACGTGGGGCTCGTTGCGCTGTTATGTTTAAACTGATGAGGGTGGTGTAACAGACAGTGTACAGTGCTCTTTGGTGAAGCCCCCCTCGCGTTGTCTCCCTCACACACATACATTTGAGGGATTGTTTGTGCAGCTTTAGCTGTTACTTAAGCGCCTCATTACTCTCCCTCCTCTCCCTCACACACATAAATCACACGCGTGCACACACACACACACACACACACACACACACACAGCCGGAGCAGCCCCCCGGCCAGGCTCCTCTCGCTGAGGCCAGCGTGCGTGCACTGCTGCGAGCACTGCAGCCCATGCGCGGCCAAATCCCTGGTGATGTGGGGCAGCTGCTGAAGAAGGTGCAGGCGCAAGTGGCCCGCTTGTTCCCCACACTCACGGTGTTGGTGTCGGTGAGTGTCGCTTTGTTTTAAATGGGTAATGTTGGCAAAGGTGTGATTGGTGAGGTGGGCAGTTGCTGAGTTGGGCAGGCACAAGGGATACTACCATGCCTTGCACTTTATTTGTGATAAGCCACATGCTTTGAGCCATGCCTATTGCCCTCTAACATATGAAGGGAGAGACGGCACCACTCGGCTGTTGTGGGACTGGCTGTCCAGAGACACGCTTGCTTGAACAAGAAGAATTGATGTCTCTTGCAGTCACCTGCTCTTTGCCTGACCCTTCTGTCTCTACTTAAATATTGTCTATTTGTGAGGGTTCACTAGGATTGCCTACCACGGGACATACACTGTGAATTTTTTACATAGAGCTTCCGGCTGTTCCTTGCTTGCATTTTTGCGTGCGCACCATTTAATTATGGTTGTGGCCAATCATATCTGTGAACTTTAGTAGACAATTGAATACTACCCCCCCTTCCTTTCCCTGGCTGAGTTTGTGTCCTGCACCCGTATTTATGCATTATGTCCTTATCCCACACTTGCAGGGTAACGATCCCTTTGCCAGTGACGTGGAGGAGGAAGCCAACCTGCACTTCCAGAAGATTTACAGCGAGCAGGAGCCCATTGACGAGGTGCGCGTACGTGGATGTGTGTGTGTGTGTGTGCATGTGCGTGCGTGTGTGCGTGTGTGTGAGGCAGCGCAGCCAAGGCCCTTTCTATCATTCTACTAATTGCTCCGACGCCACCTCTTTGATGTTTTTTTTTTGTGTACACGTAGGCACACATGCAATCTTGTCGCAGGAAGTAATGTGTAAACTACAATAACCTGCTCAATCTGAAAACTAACGTGTGCTGTGTGATTCCTGATTGTGAACTGCCATTACACGAGTTGAAAGCCTTACAGCTCCAACCCTCTGAGTACTATTATTGAGATTGAAAATGCTGTGCTCATTCCGCCTGGTGTTAAAATGCAGCTGTGCTTAAGTCCTCCCGATTGGCTTTCTTGTCCTCTTTTTCTGCGTGTGCTGCTGTCTGAGAATGAATAAATTAATGCTATTTTCTGTTTGTTGTTATGCACACCATAAACTCATCCTCTGCATTTTGCCTGTTGTAGTGTCCAAAAAAGGTTTGCTACTTGCGCAGGTGGTGCAGCTGCTACAGTCCTTTAAGACCAGCAACAACGCGCACGAGCAGGAGGTGTTTGCGTGCATGATTCACAATCTGTTCGATGAGTACCGCTTCTTCCCACGCTACCCGGACAAAGTGAGTGCAGTGCGTAGTTGAAAATGCTCTTGCTACCATAACCGCAGTAGGATAGTCACAGGAAAGGTGTGAGTGGAGGCCCATCATTGGGCGTGTCAGATGCACCTGGAAGGGGGTTACAGCGACAGCCTGTCAGCCAGGTTGCCCACACTCAGTGTGCCTTGAAAGGGAACATGAAATTGCTCCTCATAATCGTGTCTGTGCACACTTACGCAGGAACTGCACATCACAGCACTTCTGTTTGGTGCACTGGTGGGACACCAGCTGGTCAGCAGCATTACGTTGGGTATGGCGCTCCGCTATGTGCAGGTAAGCTGATAGGCAATTGTACTTGCAGCTTGTACGGAGTGCTTTCACACATGTAGTGGTAGCTGTGTGTTGAGAAGGCCAGACATAGCTTAATTTGCTGCCCAGACTTGTTCATAGTGAACCGAAGGTGTTTCATTTTTGTTTAGGGTCTTCAAGCAGGAGCTGCACATTGTCACAAAGTAAGCTTCTTACACACATCTGTTTGTACCCATGAAATCAACACAGGAAGCTCTTGCCAAGCCGCCCGGCTCCAAGATGTACGCATTTGGCACGGTCGCGCTCCACCAGTTTGTGGGCAACATACACTTGTGGCCCCAGTTTTGCGCACGCGTGCTGCAGGTGAGGCCGCTGCCTATCATTGGCTGTGTGCAAGCAATTGTTCCTATCAAGCATATAAGTTATTTCCCAGAATTAAAAAGATAGTAAGCCCCTGTCCCCCTTTCCTCAGTGTCATGTGCATGCCCACGTGTTATGGCATGCTTACCTCTATACCACGCTTCTCCCAATCTTTCTTGCGGTACGTCAACAAGAATGGGAGGAGTAAGGTCTTGAGTCTTAAGGCAGGCGCGTCATAGTACGTGCTTGGGGTGGGCCAGATCCGTATAAGTATAATTCTAGGTATTATATGCTGTATAATACAGGGGGGTGGGGCGTATGTGTATTCCATATTTTCCGAATCAGAAATGGATAGGTATTATACGGTGTATATCGCCGTATTCCGTATAAAAATGCGGTGCTAAACCGTATTTCAGGTAGTGCACACCCCAGACCCAGGTACGAATCCCAGCAACAACAGTCCTCTTTGCTCTTTTTGGTCAATTTGTTTCTGTCTTTAACTTAAGCAATCCCTTTGCTTCCCACTTTCTTTTAATGCATGTATTTGCATCAATCACAAAGCCTTATTGGTACCTAAAGTAGTTGGAACTTTTTTTCGGACTGGAAATGGCCATTTTGGGGTCTGTTTGGCTTTGATAGGCCTAGCCCTTCAGACTTTAATTTTTTGGCACTTCAAAATTGGATACGGGTGTGCAGCTCTTCAAGAGCTACAGAATGAGGCTAATATGATTTATATCTGAGGGTTACTGATTTCACTGTATATACGGAACACGGTATACACCTATGTACATACGGTATATACGGTATTTGAAAAGGTGATATACGGTTCTGGCCAACCCTATACGTGCTCCATGAGCAAGCACCCAAGTGTTTCAGTCCTGCTGCGAGGGCGCTCAACAACCTGTGGTGCAGAAAGGGAAGGAGCGTTGTAAAGCCACCTGTGTGTTTCTGCTCCCGTAAAACAAGACACAGCTGCTGTCTTGAGTACATCTCCATCAGCATGGAGGGCCGTGCTTCTGCTCCTGCGCTTCAAGGGAGTGTTTAAAATTGGCACAGAGCACAGGAGCAGATGCACATTCCTCCATACCAAAGGAATTGAAGTAATGACAGCCTCATTCCTCTCTAGCTTCGTGATTCATATAATTGACCGACATCTACCTCCATCCCCTGTGTATGTATGTGTGTGTGTATGTATGTGTGTGTGTGTGCACGCGTGCGCGCCTGCTTGCAATACCGCAACCGCCCCTCCCATTTCATGCTCTTCTGTAACTCTTGCTCACTGATCCCGCACCTGAGCCTAGCCACATCCATTACTGCCATACACATACTTGGAACAAGAACACTTCTTCCCAACTTCCTTCCCGTCAAACTTTGCTCTATTCTTGCTTGCCCCCAAAAAAATCCCCCCTTCCCCTACCTGTGCCGAGCCAAATGTAGTGCACGTACAATAAAGCACAAAAACTATCCCCCCGCTTTGTACCATCTCTTACTCCTCCTTCACCCATATAGGTCCCGCACCTGCGCCAAGCCGATGCCGAGCTGTATGGTCGCGTGCAGCAAAGCATGCGTGATCATGGTCTTCCCATGCCCCCTGGCCTGCCCGATGACGGCAGCACCCTGTCTACAGATGCATCAGAAGCAGCGGTGGCTGCAGTGGAGAGACCAGGGGGGTATCCCAAAAAGGCAATGACTTATGGATTTGGGGCTACGGCAGGGGGGGAAGAGCCTGTTCAACCCCCTGGCCTTCCTGAGCCTGCTGCATCTCAGGTATGGGATGGTGCAGGGTGATGTGCGGTACTCGCATGGTGGCATTGGGTATGCTGTAAGAAGTGCATGTGTGTACGGTCCTGCATGGGATGGTGTACTGTCTGCTGTGCCTGCGGGACAGCAGGTACGATTACAAAATGCACGTCGTCATAAGCTAGACGTGCTTGGCATCGGTAGGCCTTATTGCTGTCATGCCTGTTGCCCTTACGCACAGCTGCTTGACACACTCACACACACACACACATACACACACACACTCACACACACACGCACACACACACACACACACATGCATGCGTGCATGCACTGACGAGCACGCGCACGCACACATATACACACACATGCACACACAAGCACACATCCATTTTCTCAGGCCTCCTCCAACACTCCCACTACTGCTGCGGCGGCGGCTGCTCGTGCAAGCGAGGCGCCATCCATGACTGCTCCCTACCAGGCTTGGCTCACAGGTAGGGTCTGCTTTCCATGCCACCGAACTTGCACAAAAAGGCTTGTTACGTTTTCATTTGACAGGATAGGGAACTGAACCCATCCATCTAAGCTCCGAGCAGCCCGTTGTTCATTCTTCTAAAGAAAGGGTTGGCGTGTGCTGTATAGCTTTGGGGGCAAGTTTGCTACACCCTGCTAGTTGCGCAAAGCATACTCACAAAGTGGTTGAGAATAAGTCTGGGCAATTCTACTCTCAGGTGGTCGAGCTGGTAGCACAGGCGCCCCCACTCCTTCTACCACCGCTCTGCCAGCCAGCGCGCTGCTGCAAGCCCCCAGTGTGGCTGCCGGTGTGTGTGTGTGTGTGTGTGTGTGTGTGTGTGTGTGTGTGTGTGTGTGTGTGTGTGTGTGTGTGTGTGTGTGTGTGTGTG
>Ga0307963_1002431_pt1:0-7500 | contig 14688 bp, 18 predicted proteins | sample OrgLakmetagen594_FD_201829 | JGI IMG/M metagenome (GOLD analysis project Ga0307963, IMG submission 201829) | Saline water microbial communities from Organic Lake, Antarctica - #594 | ecosystem: Environmental > Aquatic > Non-marine Saline and Alkaline > Saline | place: Antarctica: Organic...
GTGTGTGTGTGTGTTTGTGTGTGTGTGTGTGTGTGTGTGTGTGTGTGTGTGTGTGTGTGTGTGTGTGTGTGCGTGTGTGTGTGTGCGTGTGTGTGTGTGTGTGTGTGTGTGCGCGCGCGCATCTCGGGACAGATCTGTGGGCTTTTTCTCGGTAGGGTGGTGCATTGTTTCTTGCAGGATAAGGAGTTGCATGAACCTGGTACCTCAAAAAGTCATTGACAAATGTGCCCAGGCACATGCTGCAAAATGAGCATACTCTACTCTTGGAGCATAATATGGTTGAAAGTGCAGCGATTTTTGCTCCAGCTTGCTCAAGTGCCCTATGCAATCTGCACGTAACAACAAGCTTATATACAAAGGAACCCCTTTCAAGCAAATCAGATACAAGAGCCACTAAACGTTGGCTACCGTAAAATTTTGCCGTGAAATTCTGACCAATTTAGAAACAAGAGCCGCTAAACGTCGGCTACCGTGAAATTCTGACCAATATAGAAACAAGAGCCGCTAAACGTCGGCTACCATGAAATTCTGACCAATATAGAAACAAGAGCCGCTAAACGTCGGCTACCGTGAAATTCTGACCAATATAGAAACAAGAGCCGCTAAACGTCGGCTACCATGAAATTCTGACCAATATAGAAACAAGAGCCGCTAAACGTTGGCTACCGTGAAATTCTGACCAATTTAGAAACAAGAGCCGCTAAACGTTGGCCACCGTGAAATCCTTTATCACAAAGCGGACGATTAAATCAGCGGGGATCAGGAAGGTTGCAGGCTTGGCCTGAAACCGGCTTGTGGTGAGTGTGGATGAAGGTACCGGAAAAGGCATGTCTGGCATGGACAGCTTCAGCAGCGTGGTTGGCAGAGGACAGGTTTGGAATTTGGACAAACCGCTTCACAGCACTTCTTAGAGCCAAAGAGATGTCAAAGCAGGTCGAACAAAACGCGAGTCCTGAGACCTTGGTTTAAATTTCTATTTCGATTTTAAACACTAACATAAAGGTGTGTACCACATGGCTGAAGCTGTGCTCAATTATGCATCATAAAGGTGTGCCACATGGCTGAAGCTGCGCTCAGTCATGCATCATAAAGGTGTACCACATGGCTGAAGCTGTGCTCAGTCATGCATCATAAAGGTGTACGCTGAAGCTGTGCTCAGTTATGCATCATAAAGGTGTACCACATGGCTGAAGCTGTGCTCAGTCATGCATCATAAAGGTGTACGCTGAAGCTGTGCTCAGTTATGCATCATAAAGGTGTACCACATGGCTGGAGCTGTGCTCAATTATGCATCAGAACTATACACATTTATTTATAGGGTTGGCCATATCTGCACCGTATATGACCGCATGTATGGAGGTTTCCCTGCTAAAAGTACCGTATGTACACTGTATATACCTATAAATGTATGGTTCTGGCCAACCCTAATTATTTACATACAAGCAGGGTTCATTTAGTCATAAACAAGCACACTCACACCCACACTCATGCACACACACATCCACGTGCAAACACGGATGCACATGGGTTGGAAGAGCAAGAAAGCAAACAGCCCACACACGAAAAAGTACCGCCGAACCCATATGGCTAGGGTTGGCCAGAACCGTATATACACACCGTATATGACCATATGTATGGTGATTTCCCTGCCAAAAATACCGTACATACACCGTAATACCTATAAATGTATGGTCCTGGCCAACCCTACATATGGCCCACACATGGCTGACACAAACTGCAGAACACCAAACAACAAAAGACGTACCTCTAGGTGGTCCTCGGCATCCTGCTGACGTTGCAGCAGGCTGCTACAGAAGTTTTGCAGCTCAGTCGACAGCACTTTGATGCTGTCCTGAGAATCCATGAGCTCATCAATCCTGTGTGTGTGTGTGTGTGTGTGTGTGTGTGTTTGTGTGTGTGTGTGTTTGTGTGTGTGAGAATACTTATGCTCTTATGCTGCAAAGCCCCTCACTAATATACCCAGACCTGTCAAAACCTATGATTAAGGGTTTGCCTGCCTCGTCGAGCCTCGACGTCACTGCTGCCAAAGCCTAGAAGGCAAAAAGGGTGTCCATTTTTTGGTGGAAATCAAGGGAAATTCCCTGAAAGATCTTAAACATCTGGAAAACCGACCGCATTTTCTGTATAATGATACAGGAGCCGTAAGTATCACAACTTTTTGACGTCACATGTCAAATGAAATATAAATTACATATTCGGAATCCTGACGTAGAGAGCTATGAATTGGTATATAAATGAGTCGATTCTGAGGGGGTCAAAAGAAGGAGGGGGTCGGGAAATATTGGGAGGTGTCTCCAGAATTTTACTGGGCCACTTTCACAAAATATTAATATATTCTCAGCTCAAGCCCAGTAGATTGGCACACTTATTGGGTAATTTGATTAAAGGGGGGGTCTGGGTGCCTGGTCATAGAAATGCATGGAATGCCCCCAAGTAGGCCGCGGGGGGTGTTTAGGTAAACTACCAGCAATTGATTCCAAACTTGCAGTTCACGTATTGCGTTATACAGAAGTTGCATGAATGAAGTAAACAAGTGTTTTGGCAAAGGTTTTGACTGGATATGTGCACTATACAGGTGGTCAGTGCAAGAGCGTGCGCATATCAGTTCTTGCCCTATGACTCTTCAGGTATTAATTCATTTGGAAAGAGAATTGTGCAGGCAGATGGCTGCTTACATTCTGAGCAGATTGGCACCCTTTTTATAAGTGTGGGGGGTCTGGAAGGGGGTTTAAGGGTGGGGGGGTCAGGGTTGAATTTGACACGTGACTGTCAGGGAATATTTTAGTAAATTTGACAGCACGATGTCACAGTCTTGTTCAGGGAATTGTCAGACTCTAATTTCTCGGCCCATAATGGGCAGCAATTTTGTACATTATTTTCTTAATATATCAAACAGGTTTGTGCACTTACGCCGTAATGTTTGATTTTGGACCGAAATTACGGTACCGACCATAATTACCCCGTACAGTACGGTCCAAAATACGGTCGGCCAAAATTACGGTGCCAGACTGTACAAGACGGTGCCCACCGTACAGTACGATTTTGACCGCAATTCGGCCGTTTGGCACCAATTTTAGCCCAAAACAGTTGTTTTCTATTTACAACAATTGTCTATGAAGAATTCACAAATTAACAACCAGGAATCAAGTACTGCGTCCAACTTTTGAGTTTCTATGCAAGCCACTGCTGGCCCTTATTCCGAGCTGATGCATCCCCAAGTTAGCCTCGTCGTTCAGGGAAGCATTGTGTGGCGTCAGCACATAAGAGGAGCATGATGGAGGTGGAAATGGGAGGTGTTTGGGGCGAAGAGGCCTTTCTGAGGCCAACTTGTTGTAGTATCAGGCAGTTAGTATATCAGGTGCCTTTTAGTTTCCCTTTGTTGGTTGCTTCCTCCTCTGTAAATAATCCTGATATCACAACACAACTTTGCACTGGCAGTGCCAGCCCCTGAGCTGATGCAGCCCCAACCCAGCCTCAGGGTCGTTCAGGGAAGCATTGTGTGGCGTCAGCACATGGGAGGAGCACACCGGGGAGCGAAAATGGGAGGTTTTGGGGTGGAGAGGCCTTTTTGAGGCCATTTTTGCACCGGCAGTGCCAGCCTGGCACTGTACCGTACATTGTACAGTAAATTGCCATAATTACGGTAAATTACGGTCCTCCAAAATCGTTATTACACCGTAATTTACGGTACGTACAGTGCAAAGTGTACCGTACCGTACACCGTACAGTGCACAGGCCTGATATCAAATATTTTTAAGAATATGTGGAACTTATTTCCGCAATCTGCTGTGCTTATGCCTGTCCAGGCAATGCACCATGAGACATCCTCCAAACACGTCTAACGTTTTTTCAATCCGGTCTCTTCGTGATACTGATTTATTAATCAAACTACTTTATCCTGGTGCAAGAACAAAACGAAAAAAGTACGCAGGCAGTGAAAAGCAGTCCCCACATTAATTAAGGAACAGGAGCCACTTCGGTTTTGGGTACCGTAAAACTCCTCCACAAAGTAAAAAGATCAGTGGGGATCAAAAGGGTTGCAGGCTTGACCTGAAATTAGCTCCTGATCAGAATTGATAATACCGTGTGTTCACAATCACTTGGAAATCAAACAATTAATGGCCAAAAAACGAAAGTGTCTTTTAATTGGTAGGTCTGGAAAGCGAGCTTGATCAAGTTTTTATACAACTGCACACAGGCCAGCGCCCTTGCGTGATCTGGGATGCCAGCCTTAATATCGATCAGTGCCTAGTCTGATTTCTGCAGCGCCCTTGCGTGATCTGGGATGCCAGCCTTAATATCGATCAGTGCCTAGTCTGATTTCTGCAGCGCCCTTGCGTGATCTGGGATGCCAGCCTTGATATCGATCAGTACATGGTCTGATTTCTGCAGCTCCCTTGTGTGATCTGGGATGCCAGCCTTAATATCGATCAGTGCCTGGTCTGATTTCTGCAGCGCCCTTGCGTGATCTGGGATGCCAGCCTTAATATCGATCAGTGCATGGTCTGATTTCTGCAGCGCCCTTGCGTGATCTGGGATGCCAGCCTTAATATCGATCAGTGCCTGGTCTGATTCCTGCAGCGCCCTTGCGTGATCTGGGATGCCGGCCTTAATATCGACCAGTGCTCGATCTGAATTATGCAGCAGCTGCTCCCAGTTTAAACTGAAGCAGTTCGTTAGCCTGGACCCTGTACAGCTGCACGCATGCGCACCTGGGGATGGCCTCCTGCATTTTTTTGTCGCGGTCCAAGAAGGGTGCAGTGACGCCAGGGAAGAGCGCGTCGTAGGTGCGGAAGATGACCTGAGCGGTGTCAAAGAGTGTCGAGTTTCTACATAATGAGGCAAGGCACCCAAGAAAGAAAAGTGCCAGTAAGGAGTGAGGTGCAACGCACAATGCCCAAACGTTGGAGAGCGAGTTGTTCGTGCAGGAGATCTCAGCATTGCCATACAGAAAAGTTTTATATGGAATTGCAATTGTTTATATGGATTTGCAAGTGTGTACATGGAATTGCAAGTCTTAAAATGGAATTGCAAGTGTTTATATGGAATAGCAAGTGTTTAAATGGAATTGCAAGTGCTAATAGGGAATTGCAACCCACAGAGTTATGTAATTATAAGTGCAAATGTGTTTCTATGAATCGACATGTAATTATAAGTGCAAACATGTTTCTATGGATTGACATGTAATTATAAGTGCAAACATGTTTCTATGGATTGACATGTAATTATAAGTGCAAACATGTTTCTATGAATTGACAAGTCTAAAGATGTACACAATTATAAGTGCAAAGGGGTCAAGATAAACGTGTCCATATGAACATGCCAGTGCAATGGGGTGTGGAATTTAGAGTGCAAGGTTTGGAGCAGTGTTAGTAAAGCATTGTGCGTGACAATAAAGAAAAGAGCGTGTCACGCATTATGTGTGTGTTTGTGACACAAGGCATCTAAGAAAGATTAGTTATTGTTACAGTTGTCATTTATTTACAACAAAAGCAGATCCATGATGAAAGGTACAATGTTGCACACAAACACACAAGTACTCTCTCAAACACACACACATACTCAAACCTCCTCATTACATTCCATTTCCACACACTCATGCAGGATGAAACGACCCAGTGCTGTGTTGGCACAGCTACTCTAAAAGCACACGCACACACACGTACACACACACACACACACGCACACACGTACATACATGCAGTCACACCAACCCATTCTGACGTGAACCTCTGCATGTACGGGCAGGATAAACAATGTTTATAACGCCGTTCATTTATGCAAGTATCAAGATGCATTCTCACACAAAGTCGCCATCACATCCACACTCACAACCCCGTTCACCAACGCAACTACCCCCCCCCCCTCCACCCACACCCACACCCACACCCCCACAGCCACACCCACACCCACACCCACTCCCACACACCTGCTCCTCCTGACGTGCACACTCGGCCTGCACAAGCAGGATGGACCTCCACTGATCTCTCAGGCCCTCCATGACGCTCTTATTTGCCCCAGCGGCTGCAGCGGCCTGTGTGTGCATTTGTGTTTGTGTATGTGTGTTTGTGTGTGTGTGTGTGTGTATGTGTGTGTGTGTGTGTGCGTGTGTGCTCTCGTTTGTGTGTGAATGCACATGCACATATTGCGTGTGTGTTTGCCTGCATGCGATGTGCCTTTGCATGCACAAACTGTGGTATGTGTATACTTGCTGAGCACAAACTGTTCACACACACACAAACATAGATGTGGACATAGTGTTTGCTGAGTAGGGTTGGCCAGGACCATATATATATAGTGCATATACGGTATTTTTGGCACGGAAATCACCATATATACGGTCATATACGGTGCATATATACGGTTCTGGCCAACCCTAATGCTGATGAATTTTTTGACATCAGTTCCTACCTCACAGTTCTGAAGCATTCGTGCCACGGCCTGTCTCATGGCCTGATGAGTGAGCTTCACGAAGGTCATGGGTCCCCATCTGTGTGTGTGTGTGTGTGTTGTGTGTATGTGTGTGTGTCTGTATGTGTGTGTGCGAGCGTGTGTGTGAGTGTGTGTGTGTGTGTGTGCGTTTGTGTGTGTGTTGTGTGTATGTGTGCGTGTGTGTATATATGTGTGTGTGTGCGAGCGTATGTGTGTGTGTTTGTGTGTGTGTGCGTGCGTGCGAGCGCGCGCATGTGTGTGTGCATTGTGTACGCACACACACACACACTTCACAAGGCAAAGCGGTGCTGTCTGTAGCCTGAACGCCCTTCCAGGACCACTGCTCATCCATATGAAAGAAACACGCATTCCTTCAAAACTACGACTCCTTTCCACATGCACGGTGAGCAACAAAAGGCAGGCAGGGCGCTACTATTGAACTGAAGCCTCAGGCATGCACTAATAATCTCTTACTCGTAGGGATGGCCATGACTGTGTATATATACACCGTATATGACCGTGTATTTGGTGAATCTCTGCCAAAAGTATTGTGGATATACACCGGTTCTGGCCAACTTACTTGGTGTCAGGCACGAAGATCTGCCTGCGCAACAAGCCGGCTAGTGTCTGGAGCAGGAGCACGGCATTGGCTGTGGTGGCTGCAGCAAGGGCGGTGATGGCAATGCCGCGTGCCAGCTGCCCTCCTCCTCTGACAATCACTGTGTTGTGTGCGAATGTGTGTGTATGTACGTATGTAGGTGTGTGTGTGTGTTTGTGCGTGTATGCATATGTATGTGTGTATGTGTGTATATGTGATATGTGTGTGTGTGTGTGTTTGTGTGTGTGTGTGTGTGAGTGTGCAGCGAAAGGCTAAGGCGTTAAATGGGAATTATTGGACATGTCTTACGTACCATGCACAAGCTGAACGAGGTCTCAATACTTACAGTATGCGATGCAGCTCAGGGCCAGGGCGCTGAAGGGGAAATATGGAACAACTTGCATGCACGATGCACCAGCTCACTCTAAGAAAAACGGAGCTTTTAACAC
>Ga0307963_1002431_pt1:10000-12500 | contig 14688 bp, 18 predicted proteins | sample OrgLakmetagen594_FD_201829 | JGI IMG/M metagenome (GOLD analysis project Ga0307963, IMG submission 201829) | Saline water microbial communities from Organic Lake, Antarctica - #594 | ecosystem: Environmental > Aquatic > Non-marine Saline and Alkaline > Saline | place: Antarctica...
CAATCCAAAGGTAGACAAGCGCTCTTTCGTGTGTTGATGCGGGATTGTGGGCTATCTGGGCGTCGACCAACGTGACTTGCTCAGGCCAAACGCTCCTTGATGGGGTTACTAAGCCTTGCACTACAAAAAGCAATCATCACGCTTACGCAGGGTTGGCCAGAACCATATATATACGGTGTTTTCGGCAGGATCAAACACCAAAAATACGGTGTTTACATACGGTGTTTATGGCAGGATCAAACACCAAAAATACGGTGTTTACATACAGTTCTGGCCAACCCTACGCTTGTGATAGTTATGATGGAACAAGCAACAGTAAACCCACACTTGTTTGAGCTCAGCACTTTACCGTACCTGGCAGGGGCCTCTCTGTAAGCGCTGTGAATGAAAGGCCCAATCATTGCACTGACAGCACCCATCACAGGCAGCAGCTGAAGCGACATGCACAACCGCACATCCACTCTTGCATACCCACCTGGCAGGGGTCTCTGTAAGCGCTGTGAATGAAAGGCCCGATCATTGCACTGACAGCATTTGCTACAGGCAGCAGCATCCAAGAAGCGTTCACATGCTCCAGGTCCTTGCGCTGCATGATGTAGTCCCCCATCTGAACAACAAAATGGGGGAGGTTGCAGTAAACTATTGTAGGAACAGAGCAAGCACCAGAACAGAACCTTGCGCTGCATGATGTAGACCCTTATCTGAACAGGAGAAGGGGGAGGTTGCAGTAAACTGTTGTAGGAACAGATGAGCAAGCTCCAGAACCTTGCCCTTATCTGAACAGGAGAAGGGGGAGGTCGCAGTAAACTATTGTAGGAGCAGATGTGCAAGATCCAGAACCTTGCGCTGCATGATGTAGACCCTTATCTGAACAGGAGAAGGGGGAGGTCGCAGTAAACTATTGTAGGAGCAGATGAGCAAGATCCAGAACCTTGCGCTGCATGATGTAGACCCTTATCTGAACAGGAGAAGGGGGAGGTCACAGGTACTATAGTAGGAATACTATAGAGGTGCAAGCTATGGGTCCTTACGCACACTGATATAGCCCCTAATCTGGACAAGAAAACGGGGGGAAGTTGCAGCTGATTGTTGTAGCGATGGGTGTGCAAGCTCCTTTTCTTTGCGTACATACAATGATGTAGTCCCAGAAATAGGGTTGGCCAGAACCATTTATAGACACCATATATGTAGGGTTGGCCAGAACCATATATATATATATATATACGGTGTATATACGGTATTTTGGCAGGGAAATCATCAAATATACGGTCATATACGGTGTATATATACGGTTCTGGCCAACCCTACATATATGACCGTATATTTGGTGATTTCCCTGCCAACATTACCGTATACATACACCGTACATAAATATTTCTGGCCAATCCTGCCCAGAAAGCATGCCATTCTCATGAAGGAACAGAGTGCTGAGGTTGGTTCAAACACTCTGAGCACTCCACTCTGAGTACTTAAGCAGGTGCCAGATGACGCAGCCCCCATTTGAAGAATAGGAGGAGGGAAACTAAAAGGAAGAAACAGAGGCACATGCGTGTTTGATCAATTCCATCCGTCTCTTTACTGGGGCACTTGGACACTCGGCACAAACACAGTTCAGCTGTTGTCTGCCGTTTGTCTGTACACCGAGCACATTCAACAGATGCGGCACAAACACAGTTCCGCTGTTGTCTGTCCTGTGGTTTTGCTGTTTGTCTGCGGTTTGTCTGTACACCGAGCACATTTAACAGATGCGGCACAAACACAGTTCCGCTGTTGTCTGTCCTGTGGTTCCGCTGTTTGTCTGCCGTTTGTCTGTACACCGAGCACGTTCAACACATGCGGCCATTGTACTGAATACCTTATTGATGCACACAGGCATAGCACCAAGGGGCGGCACCCATCCAGAACAAGGCATGAGCGAAGCCGCCTTCTGACGTATTAATTTTATGTAATTAAATATTAACCATTATAATTTTAATCCAGTTATATCACACATCTTGTTACCTTGATGATGGACACAGCCATAGCACCAAGGGCACCCATCCAGAACAAGGCATGAGCAAAGCCGTTTTCTGACGTATAAATTTTTAACCAGTTATATACACATCTTGTTACCTTGATGATGGACACGATCATAGCGCCGGGGGCACCCATCCAGAACAAGGCATGTGCAAGGCCCTTGGATTGGTCCTCCACAATGAAAGCAAGCAACACCAACACGGCGAACGGCAGCACAAAGCATGCGCCACTGACGGGGTGATTCCACTCCTTCAGGACCTGTGTACGTGCAGGTTTCATGTCAGAGCGTGAGCGCTTTTGTGCGTGTGTGTGTACGTGTGTGTGTATGTGCGTGTGTGTGTGTATGTGTGTGTGTATGTGCATGTGTGTATGTGTGTGTAAGTGTGTGTGTATGTGTGTGTGTGTGTATGTGTGTGTATGTGTGTGTATGTGTGTGTGTGCGTGTGCGAGTGTGAGTGCGTGTGCATGCGTCACTGACGGGGTG
>Ga0307963_1002432_pt1 | contig 14680 bp, 18 predicted proteins | sample OrgLakmetagen594_FD_201829 | JGI IMG/M metagenome (GOLD analysis project Ga0307963, IMG submission 201829) | Saline water microbial communities from Organic Lake, Antarctica - #594 | ecosystem: Environmental > Aquatic > Non-marine Saline and Alkaline > Saline | place: Antarctica: Organic Lake...
GCCCGGTAAGTAAGGGGGGAGTGTGTGTGTGAGTGTGTGTGTGTGTGTTTATACCGGTGCTGCCACCCCAACGGCTATCTGATTTACTAGAGGCGCCCGGTACGTGGGGGGGGGGGGAGTGTGTGTGTGTAAGTGTGTGTGTGTTTATACCGGTGCTGCCACCCCAACGGCTGTTTGATTTACTGCAGGTGCCCGGTAAGTGGGGGGGAGTGTGTTGTGTGTTTACCAGTGCTGCCACCACGACGGCTACTTCATTTACTACAGGAGCCCGGTAAGTAGGGGGGGAGTGTGTGTGTGAGTGTGTGTGTTTATACCAGTGCTGCCACCACAACGGCACCCTTGTTGACTACAGGCGCCCGGTAAGTGTGAGTGTTTTGTGTGTGTGTGTGTCTGTGTTTGTGCATGTTAGTGTGTTTGTGCGTGTTTGTGCGTGTTTGTGTCAGTGCTTATGTCTGCTGCCTCACTTACCCCAGGAACCTATCTGTCAATCAGTTTGGGTATTTTTGAGGTATGGGCACATGTTAAGTTCATGCCTGGGGCGTTCATTTTGCTTTGTTGGCAATAGATTTGCTCGCGAAAATGTAGACCATTTGGACTGTACGAGCGAGCCTGCGTGCGATGTTGGAATATGGTACATTTGTAGGAATGGCCAGAACCATATATTTACAGTGTGTATACGGTATTTTTAGGGGTGGCCAAAGCCATATATATACGGTGTATATACGGTATTCTTTGCAGAGAGATCACCAAGTATACGGTCATATACGGTGCATATACCGTAGGTTCACGATCACTTCGGGGCCACACTTTCAAAAAATTAATTAAATTTTCGATTTCAGTTCGTGAGGGGGTCTGGGGAATAATTTTTGGGTTCGAGGGCACTTCGGGAGGGCTCTATCGGGAATCCATTTTTAAGTTCGAGAGCCCCTGTGATTTCTGCCTGTGCACTGCTACTGCTGTTTGTTGAAGAGGCTGAAGCTGTGGCTGTGGCTGAGGCTGGGACAGGGGCTTTAAGAATCCGGCCGGGGGTTCACACTGGCACGCTTGGAGCTCATTTCGATATTACCCTCAAAATCACTATAAATAATTAATTTATCACTTCGAATTCAGTTCGGAGAGGCCTCCATGAATTAATAAAAAATTTCGTTTTCTGGCCAAATAATAAATTAATTTCCGAAGTGATCGTGAACCTACGGTATACGGTTTTGGCCAACCCTAGGTATTTTTGGCAGGGAAATTACCAAATTTACGGTCACATACGGTGTATGTATACGGTTCTGGCCAATCCTATACATTTGCTGGTTCTCACGGCCATGAGTGACGTGAGTGATGTGTGATGAGTGATGAGTGAGGAGTGATTGGTATCCAGGAAGTCCAGACAATCGCCAGTCCTCTGAGGCTCTTTCCTGCATTTCCGGCTGCAATCAGGGACTTCAACTTCCATTAAAAATGCATGCATTCCAACCACGGAAGTTTGCAAATGGCAAATGTATGGCTCCCCAGCGCCCATTTCTATCACAAACCTACCTTTTGATGTCACAAACTTGAACTATATTACTACCTTTTAATGGCACAAACTTGAACTATATTATTACCTTTTAATGGCACAGGCTTGAACTAAATTTTACCTTTTAATGGCACAGGCTTGAACTAAATTTTACCTTTTAATGGCACAGACTTGAACTAAATTATGGTGTCCGTTTTCTGCAAAGTCGCAAATGTGTGCTAAGCACCATATTTCCCCCCTTACAGTGTATCAACATCCAATGGCCATTAGGGGATCTCCATCTGTTCGAGTTTTGATTGATCATACCCAAGATTGGCCAGAACCGTATATATTCAGTGTATATGACCGTATATTTGGTGATTCCCCTGCCAAAAATACCGTATATTCACCGTATATATATGGTTCTGGCCAACCTTAGCCATACCGGAATGCGCACAAAACGTACATACAAACAATGTAAATGTGTGTAGACAGAATCGCTCGTAGACAATGCGCAAGGGTGTGCTGGAGCCCACTGTGGTGTGTGTGTGTTTGTGTGAATGCTCTCGTACACAAATCCACAAATGTATGTAATTATGCGGTCTTTACGTGCCCGCACACAGGCTGTGCGCAAGGGTGTACTGGAGTCCACTTCTGTGACTATGTTGATGTTTAGTTGGTTTGTGTGCGAAAGCACACACACATACATACAATGTGAATTTGGGCTGGTTTAAACGTGCATGCACACAGGCTGTGCGCAAGGGTGTGCTGGAGTCCACTCCTGTGGTTGAGCGCGCCAACCCCAAGCTCACGATTCAGCTCAAACAGCCTGCAGAGGAGATCAATGCAGGTGTGTGTGTGTGAGTGTATGTGAGAGTGTGTGTGTATGTGTATGAGAGTGTGTGTATGTGAGTGTGTGGGTGTGTATGTGTATGTGAGTGTGTGTATGTGTGTGTGTATGTGTATGTGTGTTTTATCTGAGTGTGTGTATGGTGTGTATGTGTGTGTGAGTGTTTGTGTGTGCATGTGTGTATGTGAGTGTATGTGAGTGTATGTGTACTTGAGTGTGTGTATGTGAGTGTTTGTGTGTGCGCGCAAGCCGTGGAATGAAGTGCAAGGCCAAGGCAAGTGTGCGCGCGCAAAGTCAAACCCCTTGTTTGGCCATGTTGTTGTGTTATTATGCCCGGACACGTGTCACCATCCTGACTTTCTATAAAGTGGTGGACAGCACCATAAAAAGTCGCTGCATCTTACGCTGGCGCACAGGCATTGTGGCACAGGACGCTAGTTGGTGAGTAGCACATGCATGTACATGCATACGTGTATGTGTACGTACGGTGCTTTCGGTTGGGATTCGAGAAGATGATGAGTGTGTAGAGAGGGTAGAGGAGATTATAAGTGTGAGTCCTTGGACTACGTACGGTATATGTACGGACTTTGTACAGACTATTCGTACATACAGTTTTACTGTTCTTACCAGCCCTACCTATTCTCTAAATGCACGCCCGCTTGTTATACATGTAGGGTTGGCCAGAACCGTATATATACACCGTGTATTTGGTGGAATCCCTGCCAAAAGTACCGCATATACACCGTATAGATATGGTTCTGGCCAACTCTATGTATATGGCCTGGCCAACCTGTTTGTACACTACCTCTGTCTATGCATGACCACCACCAACTGAATAGTCTTGCTGCTGCATGGCCTGAGTCATTGTGCATGCCCATCAACCTGGCAGCTTTCACAAACCCCAGCCCGGTGTACTTGTGAAAAAAAAGCCAGGTGGCGTTGTTTTGAGGCAGGTGTCGACTAGGGGGCTGGGCAGCAATGTCCCCGTGCAATACAAAAAGCACGTGAACGTGCATTTCCATTATCACAAACCATTACTCACGCACCCAACATAAAAAACCACATGCGCCCGCGTTTACATGATCACTGTATACATGCTTACTTACGCACACAACATAAAAAGCACATGCGCGTGCATTCACATCACTGTATACATAGGGTTGGCCAGAGCCGTATATATACACCGTGTATTTGGTGGAATCCCTGCCCAAAGTACCGCATATACACCGTATATATATGGTTCTGGCCAACCCTATGTATACATCATTCACACCACTGTATACATGCTTACGCACCCAACATAAAAAACACATGCGCGTGCATTCAGACACGCCATCACAATATGCATGCTTACGCACCCAACATAAAAAGCACATGCGCGTGCATTCAGGCACACCCTCACAATATGCATGCTTACGCACCCAGCATAAAAAGCACATGCGCGTGCATTCAGACACGCCATCACAATATGCATGCTTACGCACCCAACATAAAAAGCACATGCGCGTGCATTCAGACACGCCATCACAATATGCATGCGTACGCACCCAACATAAAAAGCACATGCGCGTGCATTCAGGCACACCCTCACAATATGCATGCTTACGCAGCTGACACATCGATGAACTGTGCTGTTGCAGGGCATGGGTGTGTGCACTCTCACAGATCTGTGCGGTCTCATCCATACAGGCACACAGGCACACAGCGCACACGGTTAAGACAGGCTCAGCACTCTCAGGCACACAGCACACACAGGCACGCACAGGCACGCACAAAACATACATTAGCATCCCCTACCACACAAACAATGGCCACATAGGCTTGCATAATGTCCTGTTGTTTAGACTCGTTAGGCTCGGAAGCTTCCACACTGACAGACCCATGTGAATCCTGCCATGCAAGCACAACTAACACACAAGCTTTCACGCACAACCTGTTTAGTTGCAGGCATGGAGGTGTACACGCTAACAGACACATGCATTCCCTGCTGCTACACAAACGCCAACTTCGCACGCTCTCTGTCATCCCTACCTTTGCAGGCATGGAGGTCTACACGCTGACAGACACATGCATTCCCTGCCGTTACACAAACGTTACACAAGCGCCAAATCCGCACGCTCTCTGTCATCCTTACCTTTGCAGGCATGGAAGCCTACACGCTGACAGACACATGCATCCCCTGCTGTTACACAAACGCCAAATCCGCACGCTCTCTGTCATCCTTACCTTTGCAGGCATGGAGGTCTACACGCTGACAGACCCGTGTGACCCATGCTACAACAACCCCTATGTAAAGGGTGATATGACTGAGACCCAAAAGGGTGTGCGCGCTGCCAAGCCGTTGGCCAAAGGAGATGTGGCAGGCATCTATCAGGGGCGACTCATCACAAGGGTGCGTGACTCATCACATGGGTGCGTGACTCATCACACGGGTGCGTGACTTCATCACAAGGGTGCGTGACTCATCACAAGGGTGCGTGACTCATCACACGGGTGCGTGACTTCATCACAAGGGTGCGTGACTCATCACAAGGGTGCGTGACTCATCACAAGGGTGCGTGTATTGTGTGTGATGTTTTTTGTATTTGTGTTAGTTTGCATGTGAGTAGGGTTGGCCAACACTGTGTACACCGTATATGGCAGTATATTTGATGAAATCCGTGCCCAAAGTATCGTATGTGCACCAACAACAAATATATATATATATATAATATATATATATATGATTCTGGCCAGAACCTTACAGGTATATACACCGTATATGACCGTATAATTGGTGAATTTCCTGCCAAAATTACCGTATGTATGTACACCGTACACCTCGGTTCTGGCCAACCCTGCATACGTGGTTGTGGTTGTAAATGTGCGGTATGGCGGGCTTTCAGCAGGGGGGGGCCAAATATCTACGCAGAAGCTGGGAAGCAGCCGGTGGGCCTATTCCAAAAAAGGCTCGCAGTCCTCTATCAGTTGTAGCAAGGCTACATTACTTTTAAAAGCTCTACTTACTGGGGTGTAAGCCATCAAGCCATTACTTACAAAAGCCCTACTCACTGGGGTGTAAGCCATCAAGCCATTACTTGAAAAAGCTCTACTCACTGGGGTGTAAGCCATGAAATCATTACTTAGAAAAGCTCTACTCACTGGGGTGTAAGCCATCAAATCATTACTTAGAAAAGCTCTACTCACAGGGGTGTAAGCCATGAAATCATTACTTACAAAAGCCCTACTCACTGGGGTGTAAGCCTTCAAGCCGTTACTTAAGAAAGCTCTACTCACTGTGGTGTAAGCCATCAAGCCATAACTTAAAAAAGCTCTACTCACTGGGGTGTAAGCCATCAAGCCATCGCTTAAGAAAGCTCTACTCACTGGGGCGTAAGTCATCAAGCCGTTACTTACAAAAGCCCTACTCACTGGGGTGTAAGCCATCAAGCCGTTACTTAAGAAAGCTCTACTCACTGGGGTATAAGCCATCAAATCATTATAGGCCTCCAGACACCAAAAGCAAAGACATGTCTGCAGCACGCACATCGTCTCCTCACTGCACTGCTTTGTATTTTGTCACCACAGCCCTTGTTTGTCCCCAAACGATATAACCGAAAAAGTGTATGCCAGCCGTCACGGAAGTAACAAACAGTTCAATAGGCGTGACAAAAGTAATAAACAGGCGTAACAAAAGTAGTAAACAGGCGTAACAAAAGTAGTAAACTGTTTAATAGGCGTGACAAAAGTAATAAACAGTTCAATAGGCATCCACTGTAACTGCTTGGCATGCGTGTGTGTGTGCGTGTGTGTGTGCGTGTGTGTGTGTGTGTGTGCGTGTGTGTGCGTGTGTGTTTACCTGACCTCATATTTTGCTACAGTGCTTCCAGTGTCACACATTTATGCAACTTTTACCATGACTGCTTGACACGCGCGCGTGTGTGTGTGTGAATATGTGTGTGTGTTTGTGTGTGTGCAGGCGGACCACAATCAGTACACTCCTCGAGACAAATGGGATCTGGACACCCCCGAGCACGCGTACACTATGCCTGTAAGTGACCTGCAAAAGGAATTCACATCTTTGTTCGTCGGTTGCACTTTTGTTTGTCTGTTGCGCCTTGTATGTCGGGTAGCCAGAATTATATATATATAATAATAATAAGATTATATGGTTCTCTTATCTTAAGATTATAAGATAAGAGAAACATATATATACGGTGTACATTCGTTAATTTTGGCAGGGGGGTCACCAAATATACGGCCATATACGGTGTATATACACGGTTCTGGCCAACCCTACTTGTATGCACTGCATACCATGCGTGCACCTTGTTTGTCTGTTGCTCCTTTGTTTGGCTGTTGCATCTTTGTTCGTCTGTTGCGCTTTGTATGCACTGCATACCATGCGTGCACCTAAAAAGCCGTGACCATGATATACTTAGGAGCCTGACCACACACACACACACACACACACACACATACACACACACACGCACGCACACACACACACACAAACACACACACACATACACACACACCTGACCGATTGCTCTGTAAGAATGTGCGTTGTGCGCTGCCTGAAAGAACGCTGCGCACCAGGCATAAAATCCAGTTTTGAGAGTCGTCTGGCATGCATATTCTGCTTTTAGGGACGCTCACTTTGTGGTTTTCATTATTAGGTGAAACGTCATGTTTGATGTCGGCTTTATGGCTGCTCCCCCCTCCCTTTTATTCCGCCTTGTGCGGCTTGCCTCAAGTTCGTAGGACTAGCAGAGGGATTGCGTTTCTGCGGCAGATCAATTACTATGACAACCGCCCGCCCCTTCATTCTTACTGCATTGCAGCTTTCCTTAAAGTACGTAGGACAAGCAGAGGGTCTGTGCTCTAGCTGTATTATAAAATTAACCGCTTCTTGTCCCTCATTCTCGTCTTTATTTATTGTTATAATGGGCAAAGGGATTGCGCCTTTGGTGCAGATTGATGCTCACGACATGTATGCCCTCCTTTCCTGTTTGTGTGTATGTATGTGTGTGTGTGTGTGCAGCTGGCTTGGAGCGTAAACGATGACGGCAAAGAGTTTGCGCATTTTATACAGACTTATACTCACGACATGGTTGCCCTCTTTTCCATCTTGTGTGTGTGTGTGTGCAGCTGGCTTGGAGCGAAGACGATGACGGCGAGTTTTCGCTCTTTCTGCAGGGCGACAATAACGGCTGCTGTCCCACCGTGTTTGTGAACCACGAGGCCTTTTGGGGGGGCTGCAGGCGCCACACCGCTGGCATCCCGTGCAAATGCTCCATGTGAGGCTCTTGCATGTCTTCCCCCTTCCCAGCACGTGTGTGTGTGTGTGCGTGTGTGTGTGTGTGTGTGCGTGCGTGCGTGTATGCACGTGTGCATGTTTGACACTCCTGAGTATACGTTTGTGTATGTGTGTGTGTGACACACTCCTGTCCGTGTGTGTGTGTGTGTGCGCGCGCGTGTGTGTGTGCGTGCGTGTACGCGCGTGTGCATGTTTGACACTCCTGTGTGTGTACATTTGTGTGTGTGTGACACACTCCTGTTCGTGTGTGTGTGCGCGTGCACGTGTGTGTGTGTGTGTGCAGCGGCAAGCACAGCCTGTTGACATTTCCTGCATCTGCTCCGTGAAAACCCTTCCTCTCTTTTTTGCAGCATGCCTCCTGCGGAGGTGGGTTCTCAAACTTTTGACCACGCTGCCCCTCCCCATTTCCTTGCGTGCAGCTACCAATCACGCAAGGCCAACCTGGACATCAAGCACGGCTTCAGGCTGGAGGACGGCAGGCTGATACCCAAGACGTGGATGCAAGCCAAGCGCAACATAGCAGCTGGAGAGGTATTGTGAGGAGCAAGGGCGTTGTGTTGGCAGATGTTGTGATATACCCAAGGCTTGCATGCAAGCCAGGCACAACAGAGCAGCTTTGCGTTGTATAAAGCGGCCATGTTGTGCCCCCGCAACAGAGCAGCCTTGCGTTTTATAAAGCTGCCATTTTTGTGCCCACAACAGAGCAGCCTTGTGTTTTATGAAGCGGCTATATTGTGCCCGCAAAACAGCAGCCTTGTTGCAGGCACAAAGCTGCTGTAGCTTAGTGTACCCAGATATGCTATAGCTAGATGTACACAGATACACTATTGCTTAGTATACCCAGATACGCTATAGCTTAGTATACCCAGATTCACCATTGCTTAGTATACCCAGATACGCTATAGCTTAGAGTATTCAAACACGCTATAGCTAAGTGTACCCAGATATTCTCCGAAAGAGGTGAGGCTTTAAGCATTGCGCCAAGCAGATGCTGTTGATGCTCACGGCACAAATGCAAGCTGAGCGTATCATTCTAGCTGCGGAAACATTCTAGCTGCAGAAGCATTCTAGCTGCATAAACAATACTTTGTGAGCCATGACGCAACACAGGAAGTGGAGAGACGAATCTTTGGATAAGAGCGGTGTAATTATCAGTTGTGGTTTGTACAGGACGTTAAAAGCAATTTTACCAGGCACGTATACGTGTGCCGTCGCTCCATAGGTTCGTCTACCATTCCGTGTGTGCATGCGCTCGTGTACTTGCACGGTTGTGTGCGTGTGCGTAGACACTTGTACTCTGCATCAGATGCTCGCGTGCGTACGCTTGTGGTAGCTTGGTGTGCTTGACCTATCACCTTCTTCCACTATTGGTGTGCTGCCTTTCTTTGCTGCTCACAGAGTGGGACGTGCGCAACCTGGATGAGACGGAGAAGCAAGTTGTGTGTGTTCCAGCAAATTCGCATCCTGTGTCAGCAACTCATCTGTCGTCTTCTGTGTAAATTTCTCCCCCAGTATCGCTCACAGAGTGGGCCATACTCCATCTGAACAAGAGGGGCAACGCCAACTGCATCTGTACCAGTGCTCCATGTTATCTATCATCTGATCATCTGTTGTCTTCTGTGTACATTATTTCCCCCAGTATAGCTCACAGAGTGGGCCGTACGTAGGGTTGGCCAGAACATTATATACACACCGATCATGACTGTATATCTGGTGATTTCCCTGCCAAATTTACTGTATATACACCGTATATATATGGTTCTGGCCAACCCTAGGCATACGCCATTTGAACGAGATGGGCAACGCCAACTGCATCTGCAGCAGTGCTCCATATTATGATATGTTGTCGTGAGTCTGCCACACATCTGCTGTCCTCTATGCCTGCTGCCGCAACAGGTGCTGCTCACAGAGTGGGACATAAGCCATCTGAACGAGATGGGCATTGCCAACTGCATCTGTAGCAGTGCTCCATATTATGGTCTGTTGTCCTAAGTCTGCCACACATCTGCTGTCCTCTATGCCTACTGCCGCAACAGGTGCTGCTTACAGAGTAGGGCGTACGCCATTTGAACGAGATGGGCAATGCCAACTGCATCTGTACCAGTGCTCCTGATATCATCTGTTGTCCACTATGCCTGCTGCCGCAACAGGTGCTGCTCACAGAGTAGGGCGTACGCCATCTGAACGAAATGGGCAATGCCAACTGCATCTGTACCAGTGCTCCTGATATCATGTGTTGTCCTCTATGTCTGCTGCCGCAACAGGTGCTGCTCACAGAGTGGGACATAAGCCATCTGAACGAGATGGGCAACGCCTATGTGCGTGCCAAGCTGTACGACACCTGCCAGGCTGCGGCAGTGCGGATGGCAGCGCTGAAGCGCAAGCTTGAGGAGGTGCGTGTCCTTGTGGCCTGTGCGTAGTAGGCCATGCTGCCTGTGTGTAGTAGGCAATGCTCCCTGTGCGTAGTAGACCATGCTGCCTGTGCGTAGTAGGCCATGCTGCCTGTGCGTAGTAGGCCATGCTGCCTGTGCGTAGTAGACCATGCTGCCTGTGTGTAGTAGGCCATGCTGCCTGTGTGTAGTAGGCCATGCTGCCTGTGTGTAGTAGGCCATGCTGCCTGTGCGTAGTGGGCCATGCTGCCTGTGTGTAGTAGGCCATGCTGCCGTCTTGGCTAGAGAAGGTGCGTGTCCTTGTGGCCTGTGCGTAGTAGGTAGGGTTGGCCAGAACCGTGTATCTGCACCGTATATGACCGTATGTATGGTGGTTTCCCTGCTAAAAATACCGTATGTACACCGTATATACCTATGAATGTATGGTTGTGGCCTGTGCGCCATGCTGCCGTTTTGCACTGAGAACGGAATCATACCTTGCACGCTCACCTGTTCACTTGTATAATGGCCTATGTACACACAAACACACACACACACACTCAAACACACACACACACACACACACTCAAAACACACACACACTCACACTCACACACTCACACTCACACTCACACTCACACTCACACTCACGTACAGAACATGCACACCGTTGCTGCTCTGTCTGCAGGCGGGCACTGACCCAGGCGATCACTGGAGCCCCTGCACACACTCACACTCACACTCACACTCACATACAGAACATGCACACCATTGCTGCTCTGTCTGCAGGCGGGCATTGACCCAGGCAATCACAGGAGCCCCTGTACACACTCACACGCACACTGACACTCACACTCACATACACACCGTTGCTGCTCTGTCTGCAGGCGGGCATTGACCCAGGCGATCACTGGAGCCCCTGCACACACTCACACTCACACTCACACTCACACTCACACTCACACTCACACCGTTGCTGCTCTGTCTTCAGGCGGGCATTGACCCAGGCAATCACAGGAGCCCCTGCACACACTCACACTCACACTCACATACACACCGTTGCTGCTCTGTCTTCAGGCGGGCATTGACCCAGGCGATCACTGGAGCCCCTGCAAGTACACCTCCCACCTTTTTGCAGTGGACGCCCCCCCCTCCCTCCCCAAGCCAGCCAAACCCCTGCAGCTGGAGTTTGCACCGCAGCAGCAGCAGCAGCAGCAGCTTTTACTGAATGGCAGTGCACCACACGGGGCTGGCAGCAGCGAGCAGGCAACAGGCGAAACAACAGCAGGCGATGGAGCAGCAGCAGGAGCGGCAGTGGTAAATGGGCATGGTACTGCTGGTGTCGAGCTGCCTAGTGGCGTGCAAGGCCAGCCATTAGGCATGCTACTGGCGAGCACGCATGCCAACGGGAACAGACACACGCACGCCCACACGCACGTGCACACACACGTGCACGTAAACGGCAATGGCGTGACGTCAGTAGATGTGGGGAGGAGTGGGAGGGGGAAGAAGGGAGGCAGGCAGGAGGGCCGGCAAAGGACCCCGGGGTTGGGGGCGGGTGGCATGGAGGGTGATGTGGAGGAACTGTTTGGTGCTGATCCGCCCATGCAGGTGTGCTCACGTGTGTGTGTGTGTGTGTGTGTGTGGATGGGTGGGTGGGTGGGCACAGCACTAGCGAATACCCCCAGGTGCAGATATATGGGTCGTATACAGGTCGTAGAATAGAGCTCGCCTATTTTAGTAGGACTTCCCCCTCTTTCAGGAGGAGAAGTCCCTAGGTCCGCTCGCAAAAGGTCGCTTAATTACGCTTGTACATGCCTTGTATGCACACTCACATGAAAAACACGTTCATGACCGCACACACTTGCACACACATGCACAACACTTGCACACACAAACACACACACACACACACGCACACGCAATCAATCAATCAATCAATCGCACACACCCGCACATACTAACACGCACACACCCAAACAAACACACACACAGCTGCAAGGAGCAGGAGGCTCAGGCAGCAGTGAGGACGAGCCTCACAGGGGGAGGAACCAAAAGGACGGAGGCAGCCGTGCAATCGCCTCTCATCAAGGGGGAGGAGGCAGGGCAGCCACAAACGCAGGAGGGCGAGCTCCATCCAAAGCAGCCGCCGCCGACGACTCCTCGCATGGCAATGGCGGCACCTCGCTAGGCGGCAGGCCGTCGTTTTCGACCAGGGGCGCAGCGGCAGCGGCTGCGGCTGCGGCGGCCGCGCACGGCTCTTCGTTGCACTTGCAGCATGCAGGCGTGCGTGGGGTGCCGCATGCGTTGGGAAAGGGTGCAGGGGGTGGGGGTGGGGGTTTGCAGGGGCCTGGAATGGGTAAAGGAGTGGGGCTGGGTAGAGGGGTAGGGCTGGGCGTAGTGAATGGCACAGCGGGTGACGTAGAAGGAGAGGACGCAGCTCTGAACCACCCTACTAGTGGCAGTAGCAAGCGTGTGCGCCGAGACAGTCCCAGCAACCCCACGTCGCCCTCACACTCCACGCTGCGTCGAGGCGGCAGTGATGCAGACAGAGGTGGGTACGGGTGTGTGGGTGTGGGTGTGGGTGCCACATATTTTTTATACGCTGCGTCGAGGCGACAGTGATGCGGACGTAGATGGGTGTGTGGCTGTGGGTGTTGGTGTGGGTTATGGTGCCACATGTTTTTACGCTGCGTCCAGGAGGCAGTGATGCGGACAGAGGTGGGTGTGGGGGTGTGGGTGTGGGTGTGGGTGCCACATATGTTTTTACGCTGCGTCCAGGAGGCAGTGATGTGGACGGAGGTGGGTGTGTGGCTGTGGGTGTGAAGGTGGGTGTGGGTGCCACGTATGTTTTTACGCTGCGTCCAGGAGGCAGTGATGCAGACGGAGGTGGGTGTGGGGGTGTGGCTGTAGGTGGGGGGGTGGGTGCCACATTTCTGTTTTACGCTGTATCAAGGCGACAGTGATGCGGACGGAGGTGGGTGTGTGGCTATGGGTGTGGGTGTGGGTGCCACATGTTTTCCGCTGTGTCTGGGCGCAGTGATTTGGAGGGACGGTGGCGGGTGTGTTGATGTGGGTGCCTCGTATGTTTTCATGCTGCGTCGAGGCGGCAGTTATACAGAGGGGGTGGTTGGTGCTGTGTGTGTGTATGCTTGTGTTTGTGACTGTTTGTTGGTATAGGCACCTCAGAGAAATGCATCAATCGTACGCTGCAAAAATGCAGAAGCTTGTAATGGAATGGAACCGGCATGCATATGTAGGGTTGGCCGGAACCATATAGATACGGTATTTTTGGCATGGAGATCGCCAAATATACGGTCATATACGGTGTATATGCACGGTTCTGGCCAACCCTATGCATATCGAAATACTCTAAAGCTGTAGGAGCTCCACATCTGTCACTCGGACCCAGCAGAAGTACAAAACCCAGCAGATGTCCATTATGAAACCCAGCAGAAGTACGAAACCCTGCAGAAGTTCGATACGAAACCCTGCAGATATTCAGTACGAAACCCTGCAGAAGTTTGACGAAACCCTGCAGATATTCGATACAAAACCCTGCAGATATTCAGTACAAAACCCTGCAGAAGTTCGATACGAAACCCTGCAGAAGTTTGACAAAACCCTGCAGAAGTTCGATACGAAACCCTGCAGATATTCAGTACAAAACCCTGAAGAAGTTCGATACGAAACCCTGCAGATATTCAGTACGAAACCCTGCAGAAGTTCGATACGAAACCCTGCAGATATTCAGTACGAAACCCTGCAGAAGTTTGACGAAACCCTGCAGAAGTTTGATACGAAACCCTGCAGATATTCAGTACAAAACCCTGAAGAAGTTCGATACGAAACACTGCAGATATTCAGTACGAAACCCTGCAGAAGTTCGATACAAAACCCTGCAGAAGTTCGACAAAACCCTGCAGAAGTTCGATACAAAACCCTGCAGATATTCAGTACGAAACCCTGCAGAATTTCGACAAAACCCTGCAGAATTTTGACGAAACCCTGCAGATATTCAGTACAAAACCCTGCAGATGCTTGACAAAACCCTGCAGAAGTTCGATACAAATCCCTGCAGATGTTCAGTACGAAACCCAGCAGAAGTTCGATATGAATGGGCAGAGCCTTCTTGTGAATAGCACAGCTTTTTCAATTCGACACTTTGCTCAGTAAATGGGCACCGTGCACGTATTTCTAGTTTCTGCACACACACACACACACACACACACACACACACACACACACACACACACACGCACACACACACACACACCACATACACACATACATACACACACACGTGTAGGAGTGCTTTGCTATGCGTGCCATTTGGGTTTGCTGTGTGTGTATGTGGGGGCAGAGGGGGCTGCCCATACGAGCAAAGAACTCTGCACTGCATGTCTTACAATGAAATGATGCACACGAACACGGCATAAACATATTTTGTGTGTTTGCCGACACAACAGATGGGGACGGCCGTGGGGGTAGAGGCGCACCTGGGGGCAATAATGGAGGCAATGGTGGCGGTGGAAACGCTGGTGGAGCAGGTATGTGGGGGTGGGTGAGGGTGTAGGTGTATGCGTGTGTGCGTGCGTGCATATATGTGTGGGTGAGGGTGCAGGTGTATGCATGCGTGCGTGCATGCATGTGTGCATATATCTGTGGGGGTCGGG
>Ga0307963_1002433_pt1:0-12500 | contig 14680 bp, 21 predicted proteins | sample OrgLakmetagen594_FD_201829 | JGI IMG/M metagenome (GOLD analysis project Ga0307963, IMG submission 201829) | Saline water microbial communities from Organic Lake, Antarctica - #594 | ecosystem: Environmental > Aquatic > Non-marine Saline and Alkaline > Saline | place: Antarctica: Organic...
CACTCGGCTGAAGTTGCACCTACTGGCTTGTGACTTTGGGACAACCTCAAATGATCATGAGAGCACCTCTGGGCACTGTCCCCTCGTAATACATGGTGCAAGCAAAATCTCAGAACAACACTTCAAATAACAAGGCTAGCCAGATAATAAGGCTAGCCAGCCCTCCCACCCTCACCTGAAGATGCGAGCACCTCCCGGCACCACCCCCTTGCAAAACATAGCGCAAGCAAAACTAAAGACAACGCAAGACGCCACCTCCCATGGCATCACCGGTCAGTCCACTAACTTGAATTGAAGTGTGAGCACCTCCCAGCACCATCCCCTAGGAATACTTGGTGCAAGCAAAACCTTTTTCCTCAAATAGCAAGACCAGTCAGCCTTCCCTTCCTCACCTGAACATGCGGGCACCTCCCGGCACCACCCCCTTGCAGAACATGGCTCGCTCATCCTTGCATGCGCGCAGGATGCCAGGGCGCAGCTCAACGTTTTCCTGCACATGCATGCAGAGCCAGACACGCACAGTAAATTGAAATGACAGTGTTTACGCACGCGTAGTTCTGTGCGTACCAGAGCATGGTGTAGACAGCACCAGCTTTTTGCACGAACGCATGGAGCGGACCACGTGCATTGTTTTTGCAGGCGCACACGGTGCAGCTTAGCATGATGCCCTGCGCACGTACAGTCATACAAAGGAAGCTAAAGCTAATCAAAGGCACAGGGCTTTGACACACACACGTGCACACGCGTGCACACACACACACACACGTGCACACACACACGTGCACACACACACACACACGTGCACACACATACATACACACACACAGACATACACCCAGGAAAAAGACTATCGCGGACACGGGGCGTAGGACAAGGTCCTCTTGCGCGCACATACGCACAGGTGCCACAACTGACTAAAAAAGAGAAGGCAGGGCGTGCGCACAGGCCTTTGAGCACAGATGCAAATATAGGGGTGTCCATGTTCCCTCCTCCACAGCCGCTCCCATTCAATCCCATGATGCCTCATCAACACCTCGTTGAGAGCTGTTTGGTCGAAGAATGAGTGCATACACATAATATAAGCACAATACGTGACACAGCAAAGTTGTAAGCAACAGCGCGTTGCCACCCCCTCTATCATGTAACCGCAAAACTTTGCCAGGGGTAGGAACACAGCGTGCATCCCTCACATATCTTCAAATATAACAATGAACACGCTACAATTCATGCCCAACAAAACATAGCGGAAGCCGTGCAGAATCCACCCTCAATGTGTTCATCCATTTATCTCTTGGTACAAACACAGTGTGCATCTCTCACATAGCTCAAACTAGGAAAGGAACTAAAGCTCAATTTAAAGCCTGTCACAAAAGCATCACAACAGCGCAGGGTTGGCCGGGACCACACATATACAGTGTATATACAGGGTTGGCCAGAACCATATATAAACGGTGTATATACGGTGATCTTGACAGGGAAATCACCAAATATACGGTCATATACGGTGTATATATACGGTTCTGGCCAACCCTATGTATATACGGTCTTTTTGGCAGGGAGATCACCAAATATACGGTCATATACGGTGAGCATATACAATCTAGCCAACCCTACAAAAACGGTGCGCGCATCGTGACTTCTCACCGCCTCCATCTCCTCCTTCCTCTAATTAACGCCTATCAAAAAAAGCATTACACAAACAATGCGCATTGTGAGCTCTCACCGCCTCCATCTCCTCCAGCAGCAGCTCCTCTTTGCGGCACTCAGGGCTGAGCTCCATTCTGTGGCTCCTCAGGCACTCATGGATACGTCCCTCACCTGAGTAAGTAAGTGAGTGTGTATGTGTGTATGCGTTTGTGTAGATAGTAATGTGGTGTTTGACACCCACACACAAACACATAAACGGATATGGGCACACACACACACACACACACACATCAATTCCACGTCACATACACGCACGCACACGTCACACCACACACCTGGGTCAATGTTAAGACGGAACTTGTCCACATCCATGCGACATCTGGCAGCCAGGATTTCACGTCAAATACACACACGCACACGTCACACCACACACCTGGGTCAATGTTAGGACAGAACTTGTCCACATCCATGCGACAGCTGGCAGCCAGGATGACGTCATTCCTGAAGTCCGTGACCTCCATCTTCTCGAAGTACAGCACCTCTGATTTGCACGACTCGCTCTTCAGCTCAGCACGGTGGTCTGTTAGGCAGCGCAGCACCTTGCCGCTGCAGATCTGCACGTGTTTGTGTGTGTGTGTGTGTGTGTGTGTGCGCGTGTGTGTGTGCGTGTGTGTGTGTGTGTATGTGTGTGTGTGTGTGTGTGTGTGTGTGTGTGTGTGTGTGTGCGTGCGAGCGAGCGTGTAACAGAGAATCTGCGTCATGTAAAATAGAAGTCATGTTTGCATGTACATGTTGGCGACGTGTGGTACCAGCATGGTAGCCTGTCTAATAAACCTCTCAGTATGTGTGTGCAAAGAGGGAGTGTATGAGCAATAAAAAGTACACAGCACTTTCACATCTTAGTGCATATGCGCACACAACACACACAAACATGTACACCTACGCTTACACCCAGGTGCCCCAATCAACACTCGCAAGCAGAACTGTGTGGCACTTTAGCGTATTGTGCAGTGTGTATATACACAACAGAGCTAAAAATCGTGAGCATAAGCATACAATGTGCACGCACACACACACTCACTCACAGTCACACACACACACGTACACACACACGCACACAAACACGTACACACACACCTGCCCTTCTACACGGTTGCATGCAGACTTGCACATTGCCTCAACATCGTCAGTGCAGGCCTTCTGGAGACGGAAGTTCAGTCGATAGTCTGACGCGGAGTCAGTCTCGTAAGAGCGCACCTGCAACGTTTATGTGTGTGAATGTTTCCTCGTGTGTGTGTGTGTGTGTGTGTGTGTGTGTGTGTGTGTGTGTGTGTGTGTGTGTGTATGTGTGTGTGCATGTGTGTGTATATGTGTGTCAGAATTACTTGTAGGAACAAAAATACAGCTGGGGCAATGACTTTGTTCAATTGTTGTAAATTGGCACACCCAAACCTCAATTCACACTCTCCCTGTGCCCAATTCCTCACAAGCAAAAACGATACACAAAAAAAAGGCAGGGAGCCCACAGACATCCTCCTTGCACTCCTTGCCAGAGGTCTTTTGACACACACACCCAAAGCTCACGCACAACGGAGCACGTCACAAGCAAACCAATTGCACCCAGCACTCCACACCGACCTCCTCCTTGCACTCCTTGCCAAAGTCCTTGGCGTATTTATTGTCCTGCAGGCAGCGGATGACGCGCGCGTCCCCGTGGGGCACTGTGGCGCAGTACTCCTGGATCTCATTGGCGCACGCTTTCTTCATGGGCACCTGGAAGTCGATGTTGTGGCTCATTATGACCTGCGGGGGTGGCATGTGCACAGACAAGGCAGCAAGGCTGGTCAGTCTCGGCGCTTTCTTCATAGGCACTTGGCTACATTGTGGCTCGTGATGACCTGCGGGGGCAGCATGTGCACAGCAAAGGCAGCAGCATGTGCACAGCAAAGGCAGCAGCATGTGCACAGCAAAGGCAGCAGCATGTGCACAGACAAGGCAGCAGCATGTGCACAGCAAAGGCAGCAGCATGTGCACAGCAAAGGCAGCAGCATGTGCACAGCAAAGGCAGCAGCATGTGCACAGCAAAGGCAGCGGCATGTGCAAAGACAAGGCAGCAGCATGTGCACAGCAAAGGCAGCAGCATGCGCAAAGACAAGGCAGCAGCATGTGCACAGCAAAGGCAGCGGCAATAAACACAACCATCGTTATTTTTGGTCAGTTTTGCCGCCTGCCTAGGGCACTTGGAACTCGTTGCTGTGGCTCATGATGACCTGCAGGGGCATGTGCACAGACAAAGCTGCAAGGCTGGTCAGTCTTGGCGCTGTCTTCATGGGCACTTGGCTACATCGTGGCTCGTGATGACCTGCAGGGGCCATTGCACAGCAAAGGCAGCGGCAATAAACACAACCATCGTCATCCTTGGTCAGTTTTGCCGCCTGCCTGGGGCACTTGGAACTCAATATTGTGGCTCATGATGACCTACGAGGGCAGCATGAGCATATTTGAAGCAGCAAGGCTGGTCAGTCTTGGCGCTTTCTTCATGGGCACCTGCAAGTCGATATCGTGGCTCGTGATGACCTGCAGCAGCATGTGCACAGTGGGAGCAGTGGGAAGGGACTGCTTGCCACTTGCCACACTACCATCTATCGATATAAACTTAACATGCCTGTCCTATGAGCACCTAGTGGTCAATATATATCGTACAGTGTATATTATTGTATCGTATAAATCGTATATGTATTGTACATTGTATCTATATTGTGTTGCATAAATCGTACATGTATCGTACAATGTATCTATATTGCATCGTATAAACCGTATATGTATCGTACATTGCATCTATATTGTATTGTATAAATTGTATATGCATCGTACATTGTATTCATAGTGTCGTTTAAATTGTATATGCATCGTGGCGCTGACGATCCCGCACCAACATGCCGTGACCACAACAATCTGGCAAGGTCATGTGCCGTGGAATGTCGCCATTGTTATCCTGACAAAGGTTGTAATGTTTCCAAGGACACGCCTGGCGTCATCATCATCATTGACAATAATCAGTGTTTGCCAATCCCGTCAAAATCATACGAGCACTTGGATGTTGTGTTAAGGCGCACAATCTGACGATGCTGACCCCCTTATGAATCAGCACATGGTTAAGATGTGTGCCTGGGAATATGGCACCGTAAGCGAGACACAACAAACGCCTCTTACAGATGACACACTGCTCTGCAAAAATGGTGAAGATGTGTGGCGGGAATTACGGCAGCATAATTTAAATGCATCAAATGCCCACACCTAACAAATGACACACCGATCTGCAAAGCCGGTGCATGTCCAGCATATATACCTATAATCGCTACACACAAGGCGGCAGAAAACGAGGCCACACAATTGCTTAACTTACTTGCAGGCAACTGGGCAAGCTTACTTTGCACCAAACAGCACTCAATCCAACCTCTACACACAAGGAAGCATCCGTGCGGCACGACACACCCAACAAACGCTCACCTCCTCATCAAACAGCACGGCCCTGCAGTTTACGGACAGCTTGTCACGTTGGCGGGTCATGCAGCGGATGACCCGAGCGGAACCCTGCACAGCCGTATATACAGAGCGAGAAAGAACATAAGTGTACATGTACAGCACATGTATATATGTCATGCAGCGGATGGCCCGTGCGGAACCCTGCACATCCGTATATACAGAGCGAGAAAGAACATTGGTATACGTGTACAGCACATGTATATATGCCATGTATCATGTATATATGTCATGCAGCGGATGACTTGTGCGGAACTCTGCACAGCCGCATAGCCGCATATACAAAAAGCGAGAAAGGACATATCCACAGCGAGTGAGGACATATACACAGCAAGTGAGGAGATTTGAGTGAGGGGTGGGCTCTATGTAAGGGGTCGAGCTGAAACGTGGTGGGTCATGCATCATGCGATTAATGTGTGACGTAATATGTTTGGTGAGGGATTGAGATAAAGCAAAGTGGATGGTGCGGCAGGTGATACGTGTGAGATCCTGCACAAACGCTGAAAAGGGGTGAAGGCGTGCTCAATGAGTGAGGAGATGCGAGTGAGGGGTGGGCTCTATGTAAGGGGTTGAGCTGAAACGTGGTGGGTCATGCATCATGCGAATGAAAAGGAAACTTGCAGATTGTACTTCATGCCCGGAAGCTTACGCTGTAGTACATTTCATTACAAGCTTAGTCCAGCAACGCTCGGTCACTTTGTTTGTTTGTACAGGCTGTGTCGATCGCAAAACCTCGGACGTCCACGCACAAAGCACGCAAGCACAACCACAACCACATACACACACATACAAACACGCACCGGTGGCACGTTTGAGCAGAAGCTCTGTCGGTCCTGAGAGCAGGCATCAGCTAAGCGGGTGTTGAAGCGCACGTCCTCAGCAGCAAGCTCTTGGTACTTGAGCACCTGCAAGCGCAAAACAAACGTTATATATTTATATGTAATATAATATTTACAACACTCATCACCTCTCATTAAATGATGCTCTCATTAACGATGCTCACGAGCACAAGGCGCAAACAAACACACCCACCCACACTCACACACACATGCACACACATACACACACATAGTTACAACGCTCTTCAACTCTCATTAAGCAGATGCTCGCGAGCACAAGGCGCGTGCACACACATGCACAGACACACAAGCCCTCATACTTTTACACCAACATACATACACAAAGGTTCATGTGTGTACATGATATCACAAGACAGCTGAACATGTGCATTCAACATGTAGCAACTCAAGGCACGTGCACACAGGCGCACACAGGCGCACACACACACACACACACACACACACACACACAAAGACAAACACCCAGTCACAAGTTTACGTAGGCTCACACGTGGGCGTACTTGTACACCTATGTGTGCACATGGCACACACACAGCAAAAGTGTCCATCCACGCACACAAACACACACACGCACACACTTACACACACACACGCACGCACACACAGACAGACACACAGATACACACACACAGCGCACATGCAGCCTACCTGCTGCTTGCACTGCTCGTTCCTGATGTCGTGTGCCATGTCTTGTAGGCAGTTTACAACCCTGCCATTGTCGGCTCCTACACTTTCCAGGTCCTCCTATCGAACACAAATATGTTGTCATGTGTGCATGTGTGCATGTGTGTGTGTTTGTGCGTGTGCGTGCGTGTGTGTGCCTGTGTATGTGTGTATGTGCCTGTATATATGTGTTTATGTTTGTGTGTGTGTTTTGTGTGCTTTGTGTGTCAGAGTGTTTGTGCATGCGTGTGAGTATGTGTGTGAGTGTGTGTGTGTGTGTGTGTGTGTGGCTGTGCATGTGAGCATACGTGTATGTGTACGTGCATAATATCTGTCCACCACAACCCACCATACACATGCAGGTATGATAAAATATTCCTGCAGTCCTATTGCTTGCCTGTTGCACATGGCACACAAAGCTGACAAGTTGGGCCTCGGTCCTAGAGCAAGCGCCTCAACCCTGAAGAGCTAGGTGCTGCCTAATCTGCCTGCTTGATAACTAGGGTTGGCCAGAACCGTGTAAATACACCGTACATGATTGATTATTTGGTAACTTCCCTGCCAAAAAAACCGTTTATACACAGTATATATATAATTATGGTTCTGGCCAACCCTATTTTAACCTTATTATGCTGTCACCTATGGGATAAATGTCAATACTCTACACAACAAAATGATTGTGTGCATCTCAATACACCGAAGCACCAACACACAGTGCGCACATTCACATGGATACGGCGCACACACTCACCCCAGAGAACGTGCACAAGGAGTAGATGCACGCAGTACGCACATTCACATGGATACGGCGCACAAACTCACCCCAGAGAAAGTGCACAAGGAGTAGATGCACACAGTACGCACATTCACATAGATACGGCGCACACACTCACCCCAGAGAACGTGCACAAGGAGTAGATGCACGCAGTACGCACATTCACATAGATACGGCGCACACACTCACCCCAGAAAACGTGCACAAGGAGTAGATGTCGTCCTCGCAGGACTTGCGCAGGCGGGAGTCTAAACGGAAGTCACGCACGCGCCTCTCAATCATGCCCTCTACCTCCTCCTGTGTGGTCAAGTATGTGAACCACACACGAGTATGAACCACACGTGTGTGTGTGCGTGTGTGTGTGTGTGTGCGTGTGTGTGTGTGTGTACGTGTGCGTATGTGTGTGCGTGTGTGTGTGTGGGGTGTGTGTGTATGTGTGTAAGCGTGTGTGTGCGTGTATTTGTGTGTGTGTGATTGTACATGTATGGTACACGTGTGTATGAGTGTATTTGCTAAGTACATTCCCAACCTCTAACGTTTAGCCTTGCGCACAGAGACAACTAATTCCTCGTTGTAGTGCGTTCCTGATTGTGTGTGCGCACTTGCAAACTGTTTTACATCCCCCACTTGCAACTCCTGACCTTGCACACAGAGCCAAAGCCCTCGTCATTGCGGTGCTCCTCCAGGCAGTCCTTTGCACGAGATGCACCTAGGAACGAGGAGAGGTACAAAAGAAAGCGCATGAATGGCGTGATCAAATGGGATGGAAGCATCAGCAGAAGGTTTAGTCCTTTGCACGAGATGCACCTAGGAACAAGGAGAGGTACAAAAAAAAGCGCATGAATGGCATAGCTTGCGTGATTAAATGGGACGGGCAGCATCGACAGACACGAGATGCACCTAGGAACGAGGAGAGGTACAAAGAAAGCGCATGAATGGCGTGATCAAATGGGATGGAAGCATCGGCAGAAGGTTTAAAGGGAGTCCTTTGCATAAGATGCGATTGAAAGTAAAAAAGGAGAGGCAGCGCGCGTATAAAAAGAGTGGCGTGTGTGTGTGAATAAATGGACAGGAAGCATCGGCAGAAGGTTTCAAGGGCAGTCTGTGCACAAGATGCATCTAAACAACAAAGCAGGTCTCACTCACAAATGAGAATGGGCACAGGCAGCCCTATTGCTACTCTGGTTGCGCATCTAATGGTCCTTTGCACACGCATGTGAGTTCATGCAGCGATCTGAAAACACAATACATCATTCAGAAAATACAGACATAACCACATACACCACTACCACTTCCGATCCTCTCCCCACCCCCCACCCCCGTCCACACACACCCACATATACACACACGAACAGACACACGGACCTGGCGCCACATCCTGGCAAAATTTGCGCTTCTCCTCCAAGCATCGGTTGCGCAACCTCACGCTCAAACGCAGGTCGTCTGCGTCCTCCATCTCCTGGCGAAACAGCTGCTCCTCACATGCCCACGTCAGCTGCACGCTGTTTTCACGCTGCACAGGTAATCAGTGTGTGCGTATCTGTGTGTGTCTGTGTGTCTGTGTATGTGTGTGTGTATGTATGTGTGAGTGTGAGTGTGAGTGTGTGTGTAGTGTGTGTAGTGTGAGCTTGCACATGTGTCTTCGCATGCACAAGCAAGGTGTGTTGGCCATCTGAATCTACATCTTGAACGGTATCCTCAAGAGAACAAAAAAACATATACACACGCATGCATACCCACAACAAGCTTAATTTTGACAACCCTGCTATGAGATGGTTTGAAGAGCCGTCCTCTGAATTATTTATAGGGTTGGCCAGAACCATACATTTATAGGTATTTACGGAGTACATACGGTATTTTTAGCAGGGAAATCACCATACGTACGGTCATATACGGTGCAGATATACGGCTCTGGTCAACCCTAATCATATACGAACACCTGGGCAGCGTACACACTCACATCTACAGGTCAACCTTGTGGGCATGCGTCCTACTCACCAGACAAGCTTGGACGAGCTAAGTCATACACAAAAAGCGCATCTGGACAGCTACACATTCACAAATACAGATTAAACAGGTGGGCGCGTGCCCTCCTCACCAGACAAGCTTGGATGAGCCCACCCCCAGTCTTCATGCCTGGGCACAGACGTTGGGCGTCACTGCCACAGGCCTCCGATCTGCAGGGGGGTGCATGCAGGTGGATCACATGGATATTGTGGGCAACCAGGTCCTTGCATAGTCTCCCTCATTTTTCACGCACACGTAGGAGGGAATGGGCAAACAGGTCTCCTCGCATAGACTGCCTCATTTTTCACTGGATTGTAGCAATTATATGCCTTTTGTAAAATTCTGGGGCTAAATCGAGTTCCGTTGAGCTCTGGCGCGTTCGTAACGAGCTATTATGGTAATGCAGACGAGCAGAGGGGAGAAGCATCGGGAAAGTATAGCCGTGCAAGGAAAAAGGACAGAGGGGGGCGGTTTGAATAGGTACAGGGGGAGTTCGCTCCAAGAGTCGGAATTGGCGTATGCAGCGTATTTGCCTGGACGACCCTTGGATGTACAAATAGGGTCGTCCAGGACAATTACACTGGTACTCACGACTAGCCTCGCTAGACGCGAGTCTAGTGACATCACAAGGAGTAAAGCCCACAGTCAAGCAGAGGACAAAAGCTATGCAGTGGCGCAGAAGCTTTAATGACCGGAAACGCCTGGGCCTAATGAACTATGCGTCCACTTCAAGAACAAACATCTGCATCTTACTAATTTCACTAAAAGACTCCCCCGCCTCCATGTTAGCTGCGGACGTTTGCCCTAAATTACACACACTGCAAACACTGCCTCAACAGAGGCAACCGGCGTCCAGCTGAAGCACCTGGACGCTTCACACGCTCGCTCCTTCCACCACAGCGACCATACCACAACCCTCCTCACGCTGGCAACAACTCTACCACATGCTGACAACAATTTCACATGTTACGCATCAGTGGCATGCAGAGCTCCCGCTAGCAACACACAACCCCCTGCACATTACAGGAGCGGGGTATATATCATTCTTGAACACACACACACACACACAAACACACACACACACACACACACAAACACACACACACGCCCCCTGCATGTTATGTGGAGTGACAGGTGCAATGGGGGACCTCACAGATCTTACAGCGAGAGATAAGGCGGTCACTCTTGTATCCTCGTATCATCCACAACCCTCCTGATTTCCACTGACTACTCTTCTTACTCCATGATGGCAAGAAGATACACTGCAGCAAACATTTGTGGCAGCTACTTACAAAGCTGGGTCGGCGTTGAAGTCCGCGGCCGCCGTCTCTTGCACGGCGAAAATCTCACGGCTACATGCAGGGGACAGCTTGTCCTTGATGCCTCTGCAGTAAAGTGTTGGTGTTGTGTGTCAGTTTGTGTGTGTGTGTGTGTGTGTGTGTGTGTGTGTGTGTGTGTGTGTGTGTGTGTGTGTGTTACACGGCTATAAGCAGGGGCCAGTTCATGCTTGATGCATCTGCAACACGGTGTTCATATTGTGTGCTGGTTTGTGTGCCGGTTTGTGTGTGTATGTATGTGTGTGTGTAAGTCTTACACGGCCATATGCATGGGACAGCTTGTCATTCATGCCTCTGCAGCAGAGTGTTTGTGTTGTGCTGTTTGTTGTGTGCGGGTGTGAGTCATGGCATATGGCATATATTTCAGAACACTGAGGTTCTTCGCATATTGGTTATGGCGTGGAATGTTGTGTGCCCCAAAAGCCTTGCTTTACAATCATGCACGCTTGCACATCCACGCCCAGACAACCCAAAAAAAAACATACATGCACACACAGAAACACACACACATACACACACACATACGCAAACACACACGCGTATGGCTGAGAGAGAGACGCACATGGCGTACCCTAAGCAGCTAATCACGTTGCCTGCCTTGTAAACAAAGAACTCCACTAAACTCCCTGAAACCAAAGAACTCCACCAAAGAAAGAGGTGGCTTACCCTAAGCAGCTGATCACGTTGCCCGCCTTGTAACCAAAGAACCACGTGACATCACAGTTCTTCTCGGCATCAGTTTTGCAGGCCTTGGCTGCAGAGGCAGTAAGTGTTAGCAGAGAAAACAGACGGGTTGGAGGAAAATCAAACCCGCCTCCCATCCTCTCGTTTCAACTCTCGGCGTTTATTTCCGTGATATCTACTGATAGCTCATGTTCTGAAGTATGCTTTTGCACAAGCACTGAAAGGTTGAGGCAGGAAAGCAGGTTATTGCGTAGCACCAGATAACTAGGCGGCGCGGTAAGAGTGTGTATGTGTGTGCGCAATCGAGGGCACCCCAAGTATGTGTGCGACAAGCAGTGCGTTTCTGAGGACGTCATGACCTAGAAAATGCTGCCAATTTGCAACACCTCAAAACTCAGGAGAGAGCACATAGAACAAAGCAATTGCTCGCCAGTAGACACGTACGCAGCCTAGCAGCCACAGTTTTTGACTGATGGCTTTATCTGTAACCTCTGTAACCTCTTGTTGAACACACGCACCTAGGGGCACATTCTTGTTGATGTTAGTGTTGCGCATGACGTAGAACTGGTACACTTCTTCCCTGCACGCCTCTGAGACTGTGTCAGCAGCTGCAATGGGCACAAAACCACACACGGCAGCAGTGAAGGAAATGTTAGTCTGGTACACTTCTTCCCTGCACGCCTCTGAGACTGTGTCAGCAGCTGCATGGGCACAAAACCACACACGGCAGCAGTGAAGGAAATGTTAGTCTGGCACAGCAGCATTCAACAGAATGCATCATTAGTTCGGCACACCTCCTCCCTGCACGCCTCTGCGTCTGTGCGCCAGCAGGTGCAACAGACACAAAACCACACACAGACATTAGTCTGGTATACTGAATCCTGCACGCCTCTGCGACTGTGGGCCAGCAGCTGCAACAAGCACAACAAACGCAAGCAGCTGCGGTTTTTGTTTCACTGGTGTCTGTTTCTCCATCTGCACACC
>Ga0307963_1002436_pt1 | contig 14673 bp, 14 predicted proteins | sample OrgLakmetagen594_FD_201829 | JGI IMG/M metagenome (GOLD analysis project Ga0307963, IMG submission 201829) | Saline water microbial communities from Organic Lake, Antarctica - #594 | ecosystem: Environmental > Aquatic > Non-marine Saline and Alkaline > Saline | place: Antarctica: Organic Lake...
GTGGGTGTGGGTGTGGGTGTGGGTGTGGGTGTGGGTGTGGGTGTGGGTGTGGGTGTGGGTGTGGGTGTGGGTGTGGGTGTGGGTGTGGGTGTGGGTGTGGGTGTGGGTGTGGGTGAGGGTGAGGGTGAGGGTGTGGGTGTGGGTGTGGGTGTGGGTGTGGGTGTGGGTGTGGGTGTCGGTGTGAGTGTACATACGCGGCTTTGGCAGGTGCGCATACAAAATACCACCTTTGCTTGTGTGTGTTTACATATGCAGCTTTGGCAGGCGCGTATGCGTGTTACCATATCTGTAGGGTTGGCCAGTACCATATACATACGGTTAGTACACGGTATTCTTGGCAGGGAAATCACCAAATATACGGTCATTTATGGTGTATATATTGGTGTATATACGGTGTATATATACGGTTCTGGCCAACCCTACACATTTGCAAGTGTGCGTACAGGAACATGTATGCAGATATTTGTACATGTGAGAATGTACAAGCTTGATATAACGTGTTGCGCCTGCTGAGCAATGTGCGAGAAAAGCATTGGCAGATTTGGTGGTGTTAAGGTTGCAAATAAGATAAGCTGTGAGAGCACTCAATTGTTTTTGCACTTTGATGCAGCACCACATATGTGTTTTTGAAGAATAATAAGATGAGCTGTGAGTGCACACAATTGTTTTTGCACTTTGATGCAGCACCACATATGTGTTTTTGGGGAATATTAAGATGAGCTGTGAGTGCACTCAATTGTTTTTGCACTTTGATGCAGCACCACGTGTGTGTTTTTTGGGGGAAATTAAATATGCTCATAGCCTTCACTCCACTGAGGACTTGCCACGCCATTCTCATTCTGTAATAGTAATAGGAATAGGAATAGGAATAGGAATAGGAATAGGAATAGGAATAGGAATAGGAATAGGAATAGGAATAGGAATAGGAATAGGAATAGGAATAGGAATAGGAATAGGAATAGGAATAGGAATAGGAACAGGAACAGGAACAGGAATAGGAATAGGAATAGGAATAGGAATAGGAATAGGAATAGGAATAGGAATAGGAATAGGAATAGGAATAGGAATAGGAATAGTAATAGTAATAGTGATAGTAATGGGCATAGGCATAGGCATAGGCATAGGCATAGGCATAGGCATAGGCATAGGCATAGGCATAGGCATAGGCATAGGCACAGGCACAGGCACAGGCAAGGCATCGGCATCGGCATCGGCATCGGCATAGGCAAAGGCATAGGCATAGGCATAGGCATAGGCATAGGCATAGGCATAGGCATAGGCATAGGCATAGGCATAGGCATAGGCACAGGCACAGGCACAGGCACAGGCACAGGCACAGGCACAGGCACAGGCACAGGCACAGGCACAGGCACAGGCACAGGCATAGGCATAGTAATAGTAATAGTTATAGTAATAGTAATAGTTAGTGTAATAGTAATAGTAATAGTAATAGTAATAGTAATAGCAATAGTAATAGTAATAGTAAGAAGCTAGGTACACTTTCATTGATTTTTATCATATACTCTAATACTGTGTCTAATCTAATGAATTATCAAGATCACCTCTGGCAGCTTGCTCGTCACCCACTCAACAGGATAGTCATCTATTGTGTGTGTGTGTGTGTGTGTGTGTATGTGTGTGTGAGTGTGTGTGTGTGTGTGTGTGTGTGTGTGCGCGCGCGTCACAATGATGCTTTCTATGAAAGGTTCCCCCATGAATTCAAACAACCAGTATTAACGCTCAAAATTCAAAATACAGCGCAAAGCTGTTTTTTCGATGCTTCCTCCTTACCCAGGGGCTTCCCCCTGAATATGCACAAACTCACACACACCCTACCAATCTCCACCTCTCACGTATCAGCTCCTTTCTTCTGGCAGCCTGCCGCGCACTCTGCAAGGCTTCCGCCTGAGAACACAAACTCAGTACACACATGCTCCACCATCCTCTACCTCTCACGTACCAGCTCCTTTCTCCTGGCAGCCTGCCGCGCACACTGCAGGGCTTGCCCCTGAGTACACAAACTTAGCTCAGCACACACCCTACCGACCTCTACCTCTCACGTACCAGCTCCTTTCTTCTGGCAGCCTGCCGCGCACTCTGCAGGGCTTCCCTTTGAGCATGCACAACCCGTCCGTCCGTATCACACGCAAGTTCTTCAATGCCTGTCAAGGCAGCCAGCTGCTGGCATCGGGGGAGCCGCTGCCTCATTCACAGGTGTGTGTATGTGTGTGTGTGTATGTGTGTTTGTGTGTGTTGTGTGTGTGCTGTGTGTATGCAACGGCTATATCAGAGGGTCCAAGAGTATTCACACGCCATATACAGACGCGTGAATGGATACAAGGATTAAAGCCTACATCACAAACAAATGGATCATCTATGTGGTCTTCTTTAAATGGTTCTATTACGTTGTATCGTGAGATGGCGGTGGATTATTTACAAGGCCGGATCACAGCTGCTAAGGAAATAGGTCCTCACAATTGCCCAGGGGGAAATATATATACATGTAAAGTGTAAAGTGTAAAGTTATATAAATAAAATAGAAAGGTAGAAAATTTTAACTCAAACTAAGAAGGAATAGCAGTTGTGAGGACTAAGTGATTAAAAAGATGGAGAAACTGGAGAGGAACTCAGATAAAAAGTTAGAGTGATACGAGAGATGTCACTTAGCTTCACTTCAAGAACTGGAGTGTTAACACACTGAACTCAGCAGTTTACCTGGCTCATCTAAATATATACTTGCTTCATAAGGATAAGAGAGAGACATTGGATGGATTGCTCAAACGCATTACCTTTCATGATGATATGTCGTGTTAATTTATTGGTTAAGGGAAGATGGCCTCCCTTGCCAGACACAGAGTTGGTGTGGTTGTAACTATAGGTTTGAGGCTCTTATTCTGCCTATCCTGACAATTACTAGGTTTGAGGCTCTTGTTCCTGCCCATCCTGAAAATTACCAGTGTACGCTTATTGCTGTAGACGCCATCTATGGTAGGTATGTGGTGCATTAATTACAGTGTTTAGACCTTAGCATATGCAAACAGTTGACGTGGCAGCTTTGTGTTAAAGTTGCAATTGCACACAATAAGGATGGCTAGAACCATATATATGAAATTATTGGCAGGGAATCACCAAGTATACCTACGGTCGTATACGGTGTATATATACGGGTCTCGCCAATCCTAGACACAGTGCAACTTCTGCTTTGGGGAACTGACTTTTTCGCATCTGTCATCGCCTGACTCATATTGTCCTCTACAGTGCATGACATGCACATAGGGTTGGCCAGAACCGTATATACACACCGTATATGACCGTATATTTGGTGATTTCCCTGCAAAAAAATATCGTATATGCACCGTATATGGTTCTGGCCAACCCTACATGCACACCATTCACTACTACCCCTCTTCGGAACCACCACTTTTGCAGCTGGCGTTGTCGGACTTCCTCAGCTCCCAGAGTCCGACGAAAAAGTCGGAACCGAACAGGATCATGGAAAAAGCAAGCCGTGTCAAGCTACAGGTGCGCATGCTTGCACAGATGTAAAAGAGTGCATCGAGCTGCAGGTGCGCATGCTTGCGCAGATGGAACAGAGTGCATCGAGCTGAAGTTGCGCATGCCTACGCAGATGGAACAGAGTGCATGGAGCTGCAGGTGCGCATGCTTGCACAGATGGAACAGAGTGCATCGAGCTGCAGGTGCGCATGCTTGCGCAGATGTAAAAGAGTGCATTGAGCTACAGGTGCGCATGCTTGCACAGATGTAAAAGAGTGCATCGAGCTGCAGGTGGGCATGCCTGCGCAGATGGAACAGAGTGCATCGAGCTACAGGTGCGCATGCTTGCACAGATGGAACAGAGTGCATCGAGCTACAGGTGCGCATGCTTGCACAGATGTAACAGAGTGCATCGAGCTTAAGGTGCGCATGCTTGCACAGACGTAACAGAGTGCATCGAGCTGCAGGTGCGCATGCCTGCGCAGATGTAACATTTGTGCATGTCAGACGTAACCGACGTGTGAGCATGACAAAGCATGTTGGGCATCGGAGCATGCAACGCAACAGGGGGGTCCAGCACGCGGAAAAATTACGCAGCGGTCAATCCACATTTGTGAGAGCAAGTGAGCGATGCAGGAGCCAAACTGTTTTTGTTTTTTCTTCCTCGTGTAGCTCAGTATGATTAAGACGTGCATTGCTCACGTTCCCCGCCTCATCATTTTACCAACTCATAATTTGTAGCACACACACACACACACACACCACAGATACACACTCTCACTCTCACACACACACACACGCATACACACACACACATACACACACACACGCACACACACACACACACACACACCACAGGGCTACTGTCTGGCTGCCCCCATAGCCTCCAGCCTGGTAGCCAACTGCCGGACCTGCACACATTTACGCCTGTGTGACGTTGACATCCGCGGGCCTTTCTTCACAGCCCTGGCCGAGCTACGCAGCTGCACCCACTTAGAGCTTTCCAATGTTGGTTTGTACGTAGCTGTGTGTTTGTGAGTGTGCTGTCTTAATTTCTGCATGGAGCCAACACTGTCTACCGGTATATACTTATTCCGGGCTTTTATAAAAGATAGGCAGTTGTGTGGGTCTGCGGTGCTTTAAGTGCTTCTCAATATTGGTTTGGGTGCAAAGTGTTGTGTCAATTAACGCCTCCCTAATCATAAGTGCCTGTCCCCCTATTCAGCTGGCTTCTTCTCTTTAACTAATGAGGGGAGTGTTTTTAACTGCAGAGGTTCTGAGTTTTGTCTGTTGCCTGCATTGGGTGTGCATCAAACCCTTTCCTGTATCCAGAAGTGTTTATGGTTTTTGTCCTGTATACAGAGGTGTTTATCTTGGTGTGACAGGTGTTCATCTTGGTGTGACAGGTGTTCATCTTGGTGTTTATCTTGTCGTGACAGGTGTTCATCTTGGTGTGACAGGTGTTTATCTTGGTGTGACAGGTGTTTATCTTGTCGTGACAGGTGTTCATCTTGGTGTGACAGGTGTTTATCTTGGTGTGACAGGTGTTTATCTTGTCGTGACAGGTGTTTATCTTGTTGTTACAGGTTGCGTCTGGCATACTTAATCGAGACTCACAAAGTTTATGCTTGCATCATCCACAAGTGCCTTTATTATAAGTGTGCACTTTTACTAGTGTACTCACCTGACAACGCCCCGTGTTTTGTTAAACCGCTATTGTTTTATACATACACACATATATACACGCACCCAAGCACACAAACACAAACACACACAGACACACACCGACGCACACAGATACAGGCACACAGACACACGTACACATACATACACACAACCACCCACACGCACCATTTGCTCACACAAATGCACGCTCAGGTGCACCTTTTAGATGATGAAGCCCACGCTTCCCTAGCTTCTCTGAGCTCAATGCCCAATTTGCTGAGCCTGGCTCTGCTGCGTGTCGTGCATGCCAACATCACTGTGGACGGGCCTGAAGCTGGTGAGTGTTGGCCTGTTTGTGCAGTTGTGTGTTGTGTCACTGCTGTGTGTCACTGCTGCGTGACGTGCATGCCAACATCACTGTGGACGGGCCTGAAGCTGGTGAGTGTTTCCTTGTTTGTGCAGTTGTGTGTTGTGTCACTGCTGCGTGTCACTGCTGCGTGACGTGCATGCCAATGTCACTGTGGACGGGCCTGAAGCTGGTGAGTGTTTCCTTGTTTGTGCAGTTGTGTGTTGTGTCTAAACATGGGCAGTGAAACGGTATTCCTTTTGGCACTGGTTTATCCTAATTAGTTGTACGCTAGCTCTCTGTGGAATCAAAAGATGGGCAGTGAAACGATAATTTTGCACTGGTTTGTCCTAATTAGATGTGCGCTAGCTCTCTTTGGAATCAAAAGATGGGCAGTGAAACAATAATATGGCACTGGTTTGTCCCACTTAGGTGTGCGCTAGCTCTCTGTGGAAACAAAAGATGGGCAGTGAAACGGTATTCCTTGGGCATTGATTTGTTATAATTAGGTGTACGCGAGATCTCTGTGGAAACAAAAGATGGGTAGCAAAACGGTGTTTCTTGGGCGCTGGTTTGTCCTACTTGGGTGCACGCTAGCTCTCTGAGGAAACAGGGCCTGCATCTGTCGCGTGCCCTGTCTCTGCTGTCTTTTTGATTCATCTTGAGTTTGTCTTAGGCTATGCCCACGCGTGGGTCCATGCGGTGTACGTGCATATCCAGACTGCAACTTTCATGTGTTACGTAGATTCTGTAGATTTTAACAGTGGGCTAATTTATGAATGTCTCAGTGCTATTTTATTCCCAAGTACGTACACAGACTGCATTGGCACGCATGGTTTACTGAGTAGTCAACCTGGCACACGACACAACTAGCCTAGTTTTTATACAATGTATTGTGCGTTCCCTCAAATCAGCAACTTTCCAGGTCAGCGCAAATGGCATCCGTCATCCGTCATTGTCAGTGTGATTAAAAAATGATAATGAGAGATACAGTAGTTGGTGATCAATATGAAATATGTCTGTAAAATATCACTGGCAAAGTGCGTGCACACCACAAACACGAAAGTGCCCCTGCAGGTCAGTACGCCACACTACAAACACAATAGTGCTTCTGCAGGTAATCAAGCCACACCACAAACACAAAAGTGCCCCTGCAGGTAATCAAGCCACACCACAAACACAAAAGTGCCCTTGCAGGTCAGTACGCCACACCACAAACACAAAAGTGCCCTTGCAGGTCAGAGAGCCACACTACAAACACAAAAGTGCCCCTGCAGGTCAGTGAACCACCTTGCTTTACCACCCCCCCCTGAATCACCAGCGGAAGATGTGCACCCGATTGCTCCACCACTCATGATAAGTCAATTTCAGTTAGCCAATTCAAAGATCACCACACCCCCTGAATTCCCAGCAAAGACGTGAACCCGATTGCTCCACCACTCAAGATCAATTTCCGTCAGCCATCTCAAACATTACCACAATTGTGGAACTGCAATACTACGATGTCCAAATGAAACAGACTGCCCCTCCTCAGATCAGGCCCGCCAGCAGGCCACTAATTCAAACACCACCATTACAACCTTGCATCACAAACACCTTCCTTTGTCTCCAGGAGATGCGCACACAAACCAGATTGCCCCTCCTCAGATCAGGCCCGCCAGCAAGCCCTGCCACCCTGACTTTAGCTTCCTGTCGCAACCGCCGCCCCTGCAGCACCTGAGGGTTCAGCTGTCGCAGTCGCTGGCGCATGCTCCCAACGCTGCACAGGTGAGGCACAGCTGTCGCAGTCGATGGCGCAAGCACAGCTCAGCTGGCGCATGCACAGCTGTCGCAGTTGTTGGCGCATGCTCCCAACGCTGCACAGGTGAGGCATAGATGTCGCAGTCGTTGGCGCATGCACAGCTGTCACAATCGTTGGCGCATGCACCCAACGCCGCACAGGTGTGGCCGTGAATACTGATCAGGCTACATTAAAGCATAGTACTAAAAACAGTGCTTTAAGAGGGTCCAGCTGTCGCAGTTGTTGGCATGTGTAATCAACGCTGCACAGGTGAGACACAGCTGTCACAGTCTTAGGCGAGTGCACAGCTCAGTTGGCGCATGCAACCAACGCTGCACAGATGAGACACAGCTGTCGCAGTTGTTGGCGCATGCACAGCTGTCGCAGTTATTGGCGTATGCACCCAAAGCTGCACAGGTGAGACACAGCTGTCGCAGTCGTTGGCGCATGCACAGCTGTCGCAGTTGTTGGCGTATGCACCAAAGCTGCACAGGTGAGACACAGCTGTCGCAGTCGTTGGCGCATGCATAGCTGTCGCAGTTGTTGGCGTATGCACCAAAGCTGCACAGGTGAGACACAGCTGTCGCAGTCGTTGGCGCATGCATAGCTGTCGCAGTTGTTGGCGCATGCACCCAATGCTGCACAGGTGAGGCCGTGAAAACGGATCAAGCTACATTAAAGCATAGTACTGAAAACAGTGCGTTATTTAGTTATTTTACCTGACTAGCCTGAGGGTCCAGCTGTCACAGTCGTTGGTGCATGCACCCAACGCTGCACAGGTGGGGCCGTGAATAATGATCGGGCTGCATTAAAGCATAGTACTAAAATAGTGCGTTAATTAACCTGACTAACCTGACTAGCCTGAGGGTCCAGCTGTCACAGTCGTTGACGCATGCAACCAACGCTGCACAGGTGAGGCCGTGAAATACTGATCAGGCTGCATTAAAGCATAGCACTAAAATAGTGCGTTAATTTACCTGACTAACCTGACTAGCCTGAGGGTCCAGCTGTCACAGTCGTTGACGCATGCAACCAACGCTGCACAGGTGAGGCCGTGAATACTGATCAGGCTACACTAAAGCATAGTACTGAAAATAGTGCGTTATTTAACCTGACTAACCTGACTAGCCTGAGGGTCCAGCTGTCACAGTCGTTGGCGCATGCAACCAACGCAGCACAGGTGAGGCCGTGAATACTGATCAGGCTACATTAAAGCATAGTACTGAAAATAGTGCATTAAAGCACAGTGAAATAGTACTAGAAACAGTACATAATAGCATCGTACTAAAAATAGTACACCATAGCATAGTATAGCATAGTACTGTAACAATACACACATGGACAGGGCTGGAAGTTCAGTTCGGTCAGATTGCGGTTCAGTTTAATCAGCATTAATATGGCATTGGTTGAAGAAGCTGTTCTACGTGCTTAGGACGCATCTTAGGTCGTCACGGATTTAGTAACACTATCATAATAGTAGGGTTGGCCAGAACCATATATATGTACGATCATGCCTGTGCACTTACGCCGTAATGTTGGATTTTGGACCGTAAGTACGGCACCGACCGTAATCACCCCGTACAGTGCGGTCCAATTTGCGGTCAACCAAAATTACGGTGTCAGACCATACAAGACGATGCCCACCGTACATTACAATTTGACCATACTTTGGCCGTTTGGCTCCAATTTCATTTCAAAACTTTTTTTTTGTTTACAACAACTGTTTATGAATAATACACAAATTAACGACCAAATCAAGTACTGCGTCAGACTTTGAGTTTCCATGCAAGCCACTGCTGAGCCCTTCCCCCGAGCTGATGCAGCCCCAATTCAGTCTCAGGGTTGTTCAGAGAAGCATTGTGTGGCGTCAGCACATAAGAGGAGCATGCTGGAGGTGGAAATGGGAGGTATTTGGGGCGAGAGGCCGTTCTGAGGCCAAAATTGCACTGCAGGGCAGCTTGGCACCATACCGTACACCGTACAGTAAATTGCCGTTATTACCGTAAATTACGATCCTCCAGAATTGTAATTACGCCGTGACTTACAAAAAAACGGTACGTACAGTACAAAGCGTAGCGTACCTTACACCGTACAGTGCACAGGCCTGTATACGATGTACATACGGTATCTTTGGCATGAACTCATTAAAATTACGGTCGTATACGGTGTGTCTACACGGTTCTAGTCAACCCTACATGTTACATATCACAAACTGCTGGCTTTGCCTTGTATGCCTTCGCGTACGCAACTGGTTTGATTTCCAGCGATGTTGTACAGATTACTTATGACTTGACACATTTTCATGCAATCTCCATGCATAGAACACTTATGATTTGACACACCGTCATGCAATCTCTATGCACGGAATACTTATGATTTGACACACCGCCATGCAATCTCTATGCACAGATTATTATGATTTGACACACCATCATGCAATCTCCACGCACAGAATACTTATGATTTGCACAGAATATTTGTGATTTGACACACCGTCTTTTCATCTCCACGCACGGCCCACGTCCATGCACGCCCCAGAAGCTGCAGCCCTACAATTGTGAACATAGTTCTGTATGGCGCCATGCCCATTGCCATGTGTACTTCTTACATCTCACAGGCCAGAAAGCTTTTAATTTGTAAGCCGGCAGCCATCCCTTGTCATCGCTCCTGACAGTTGTTTTTACAGCTGCACAGCACCATGCCCTATTTCTCACCCCTGCCCTCACCCTCATCTTCACCCTCACCCTCACCCTCACCCTCACCCTCACCCTCACCCTCACCCTCACCCTCACCCTCACCCTCACAACACCATGCCCTATTTCTCACATATCTACACCCTGCCCTGCTTCCCACACTTTTACACGTACACACTGAAAGCCACATCCCATCATGCTTACACACTTGAATGATCCACATCCGCGTCCACAACCTACACTGTGCAGTTTGTGGCGTGGGTCGGCATCATGCTTACACACTTGAATGATTCACAACCGCGTTCACAACCTACACTGTGCAGTTTGTGGCATGGGCTGGCAGCTGTCGCCAGCTGTCTTCCCCTACGGTACTTACTGTATTTACTGTACACGCAGTTTGTGGCGTGGGCTGGCAGCTGTCGCCAGCTGTCTTCCCTTGCTGTGCTGGGTCTGGAGGGGCTTCATTTCCTGGGCAATGCTGAGTTGCGTCCCCTGCTCCTGTCTGGCTGCAGCAGCAGCCTCAAAAGCCTGCAGTTCGATCAGCATGTCGTGATCACTGGAGTGCAGGTGGGCTTGTGTGGTGGTTGGGTAGTTGAGGAAGATGTATGTGTGCCCGGATGCAGCAGCAGCTTCAGATGCCTGCAATTCGATCAGCACGTCGTGATCACTGGAGTGCAGGTGTGCTTGTGTGGTTGGTCGGGTGGTTGAGTAAGGTGTGTGTCCGGTTTGTGTGTCTGGCTGCAGCAGCAGCCTCTGAAGCCTACAATTCGATCAGCATGTCGTGATCACTGGAGTGCAGGTGGGCTTGTGTGCTTGGTTGGGTAGTTAAGATGTGTGTCCTGTTTGTGTGTCCGGATGCAGCAGCATCCTCAGAAGCCTGCGGTTCGATCAGCATGTCGTGATCACTGGAGTGCAGGTGTGCTTGTGTGGTTGGTCGGGTAGTTGAGTAAGGTGTGTGTGTCCGGTTTGTGTGTTTGGATGCAGCAGCAGCCTCAGAAGCCTGCAGTTCGACCAGCATGTCGTGATCACTGGAGTGCAGGTGGCCTTGTGTGGTTGGTTGGGTAGTTAAGATGTGTGTCCTGTTTGTGTGTCCGGATGCAGCAGCAGCCTCTGAAGCCTGCAATTCGATCAGCATGTCGTGATCACTGGAGTGCAGGTGTGCTTGTGTGGTTGGTTGGGTAGTTGAGGAAGACGTGTGTCCGGTTTGTGTGTCCGGGTGCAGCAGCAGCCTCTGAAGCCTGCAATTTGATCAGCATGTCGTGATCACTGGAGTGCAGGTGGGCTTGTGTGCTTGGTTGGGTAGTTAAGATGTGTGTCCTGTTTGTGTGTCCGGGTGCAGCAACAGCCTCTGAAGCCTGCAATTTGATCAGCATGTCGTGATCACTGGAGTGCGGGTGGGCTTGTGTGCTTGGTTGGGTAGTTGAGAAGACGTGTGTCCTGCTTGTGTGTCCGGGTGTAGCAGCAGCCTCAGAAGCCTGCGGTTTGATCAGCATGTCGTGATCACTGGAGTGCAGGCGGGCTTGTGTGGTTAGTTGGGTGGTTGAGTCAGATGTGTGTCCGATTTGTGTGTCTGGCTGCAGCAGCAGATCGTCAGACGTTTGTGACTTGACCAGCGTATTGCGATCACTGGAGCGTGCGGCTGAGTGTGGCTGCAAACTTTGGAACGGTGTGAAGGTGCAAATGTGTGGCTGAGTGTGGTTGCAAACTTTGGAATGGTATAAAGGTGCGAATGTGTGGCTCATTATGGTTGCTAACTTTAGATTACGTGTTAAGGTGCGAATGTGGCGTACGCAAGTGGGTATGATTAGCTTGTTTAACATTTCAGGGTGGCCAGAACAGTGTGTTGTACCTGATTGGAGGATCTGCTGCTCGGAATACTCTGTATATGCACTGGAAATAAAGGTCCTGACCAACCCTCTGAGCATTTTTACAATCACAGGAGTGTAGATGTATATGTGGAGCGATGAGATAAGTTCAATTATTTTTCTCAAAACTGGAGTTTGGGCATCAATGAGGTACACACACGCACACACACACACACGTACATAAACAAAACACTCTTGCATCACACAAGTTAAACACATACACCAGTCATACATACTCAAACAATACACCGTCGCATCACACAAATCAAACACACACAAAATGACACGCATGCACCACACAGTCGCTTTTGCGCTTGAAGCATCTGGAGCACGTGTGCGCACGCAGCTTAGAACCCCGTCCCTACGAGTGCTTTGCCAGGGTACATCCTTGCAGTCTCCGCAGCCTCAGCCTAGGTGGTTGTATGCCTTCAGGTACGTCACGCGTAGGTGGTGTATGCCTTCAGGTATGTCACGCGTAGGTGGTGTACGCCTTCAGGTACGTCAGCGTAGGTGGTGTATGCCTTCAGGTATGTCAGCGTAGTTGGTGTATGCCTTCAGGTATGTCAGCGTAGGTGGTGTATGCCTTCAGGTATGTCAGCGTAGTTGGTGTATGCCTTCAGGTTCGCCAGCCTAGGTGGTTGTATGCCTTCAGTTACGTCAGCGGATATTTTGCGTGTCTGCAAGTATGTGTGTATTTAGGGCAGAATGTGCTTGATCTTACAGGTACGTCAGCGGATATTTTGCGTGTATGCAAGTGTGTATGTGCTTGTATGTGTGTATTTAGGCCAGAGCGAGCTTGTTCTCACAGGTATGTCAGCGGATATTTTGCGTGTTTGCAAGTGTGTATGTGCTTGTATGTGTGTATTTAGGCCAGAACTTGCTAGTTCTCACGCATTCACCTTTCATCTTTCATCAATACGTACAAGTTGACAATGCGTCCATCATATTCAGTTTTGAAGTTCATTCTGTTGTGAAATCCCGACGTGCTCTCCTTACTAATTTCGATATGATTATGTCGCGTTTTCATGTTTACATTTTCATGTTTACGTTTTCATGTTTACATTTTCATGTTTACATTTTATGTCTACATTTTATGTTAAATATGCGCTGCCACCCGGCTCCAGATTTCAAACTAATTTTTCAAACTAATTGATATTTTATACTGGGATAACCGCTGTGCCTGCTCAAGCAATTTTCAAAAGCAGCCCTGCCCGCAGAATTTCTCACTTGAAGTATGCATATAAATAGATAAACATTTCCAGACTGTCTGCCCTGGTAGCTCTGCCCCTGCACTCCCTCACGCAACAGCTGGACGTCACAAAGCTGCACCTGACCCTGCTTTGCATACTTAAAATCTAGTCAAAACAACACTGGTCCCTGCATACAGTGTCTGCCCTGGTAGCTCTTCTCCTGCACTCCCTCACGCATCAGCTGGACGTCACAAATCTGCACCTGACCCTGCTTTGCGTACTTAGAACTTGACCAAAACAACACTGGTCCCTGCATACAGTGTCAGCCCTGGCAGCTCTGCCCCTGCACTCCCTCACGCAATAGCTGGACGTCACAAAGCTGCACCTGACCCTGCTTTGCGTACTTAAAATTTAGTCAAAACAACACTGGTTCCTGTATACAGTGTCTGCCCTGGCGGCTCTGCCCCTGCACTCCCTCACGCAACAGCTGGACGTCACAAAGCTAGACCTGGCCCCCTTGGCTCAAGGCAACCCTGCCACCCTGACTGATGTGCTCTCTGCTGCGGTACGTGGTTGTGTGCGTGTTGCGGCTGCAGACACGTGTGCACGTGCGTGCACTAGTTATTTCTTTTTGTGGCTTAGTCTTGCTCTCTGCTGCAACACGTGGCTGTGTGCGTGTACTGCTGCAGACACACATGTATTCGTGTGCGTACGTGCGTGTACTTTTAATTTGTTTTTATGGCTTAGTCTTGCTCTCAGCCCCGCCAGTCATATTGCAGGTTGCGCAATGACAGGTCACACAATGACATGTCACACAATGACAGGTCACACAATGACAGGTCATACAATGACAGGTCACACAGTGACATGTCGCACAGTGACAGGTCACGCACTGTCGGGGCACACAATGACGGGTCACAGTGACAGGACACGCAATAACGCATCACACAGGAAGGTTCACTTGCAAGGTTGTAGCCAGCCTTCCTCCCCCCTATTTTACACACAATGACGGGTGACATTGACAGGACACACAATAACGGATCACACAGAAAGGTTCACTTGCAAGGTTGTGGCCAGCCTTCCTCCCCCCTATTCCACACACAGTGACGGGTGACAGTGACAGGACACACAATAACGTATCACACAGAAATGTTCACCTGCAAGTTTGTGGCCAGCCTTCCTCCCCCCTATTCCACACACAAAGACGGGTCACAGTGACAGGACACACAATAACGGATCACACAGAAAGGTTCTTGCAAGGTTGTGGCCAGCCTTCTTCCCCCCTATTCCAGTCCCCAAATGCCCTTGTTGCTTTGGTAACGGTCTCTTGCTGTTCCTCCAATTTCCATTAATTGCGCCAAAATCATGTCAAGGCCCTAATTACATTAAAACTGTCCATTAAATAATCATGTCCGTTGTATAAAATAAAATCGTGTCAAGGTTCTAGTTACATTAAAACTGTCCATTAAATAATCATGTCCATTAAGTAAAATAAAATCATGTCAAGGCCATAATTACATTAAAACTGTTCATTATTAAATAATATTGTCCATTAATAAAATAAAATCACGTCAAGGCCAGGAGCGCCAAAAAAAACGTATTGGACGTCAACCCAATTTGTTGGTTTGGGGGCCCTTGA
>Ga0307963_1002438_pt1 | contig 14657 bp, 10 predicted proteins | sample OrgLakmetagen594_FD_201829 | JGI IMG/M metagenome (GOLD analysis project Ga0307963, IMG submission 201829) | Saline water microbial communities from Organic Lake, Antarctica - #594 | ecosystem: Environmental > Aquatic > Non-marine Saline and Alkaline > Saline | place: Antarctica: Organic Lake...
TACATACATACATACATACATACATACATACATACATACATACATACATACATACATACATGCATGCATGCATGCATACAGACAGACAGACAGACAGACAGACAGACAGACAGACAGACAGACAGACAGACAGACAGACGGACGTACGTACGTACGTACGTACGTACGTACATACATACATACATACATACATACATACATACATACATACATACATACATACATACATACATACATACATACATACATACATATATACATACATACATACAAATACATACACACACATGCACACATACATGCAATTTTTGCAGCTGCACCGCTCACTAACTCCCTGTGCATGTGTGCATGTGATTGTTAAAAGTATTGGCCTGTGAAACGTCTTGCTGACACACTTTCTCCTGACATACTTACAGCTCACGCTCCTAATATGCATGCGCTTACGTGCACAAACGAACATACGCCCGCACGTTGACGTTCTCAGGGTTTGAAGGGCGGTGGCAGATCACAGGACTGGAGGGTGAACAAAGAGGTAAATGCTTAGTGGAACATGAGCTGGCTATGAAGCCCCTTGTCCCAGTGCCTCCTCCCATCAGCTACTACACAAAGTCTGTGCTTGAGAAAGAGGTAGGTTATGACTAGCAGCTCCTACACATAATATGTGCCTGAGAAAAGAGGTGGATTCGAACCATCAGCCACTGCACAAAGTCTATGCTTGAGAAAGAGATAGGTTGGGGCTATCAGCTCCTACACAAAGTCTGTGTCTGAGAAAGAAGTAGGTTGTGATGTTCAGCTCCAACACAAAATATGTGCTTGAAAGAAGAGGTGGATTCGAACCATCAGCCACTGCACAAAGTCTGTGCTTGAAAAAGAGATAGGTTTGGGCTATCAGCTCCTACACAAAGTCTGTGCTTGAGAAAGAGGTAGGTTATGATTTTCAGCTTCAACACAAAATATGTGCCTGAAAAAAGAGGTGGATTTGAACCATCAGCCACTGCACAAAGTCTGTGCTTGAAAAAGAGATAGGTTTGGGCTATCAGCTCCTACACAAAGTCTGTGCTTGAGAAAGAGGTAGGCTATGATTTTCAGCTCCAACACAAAATATGTGCCTGAAAAAAGAGGTGGATTCGAACCATCAGCCACTGCACAAAGTCTGTGCTTGAAAAAGAGATAGGTTTGGGCTATCAGCTCCTACACAAAGTCTGTGCTTGAGAAAGAGGTAGGTTATGATTTTCAGCTCCAACACAAAATATGTGCCTGAGAAAAGAAGTAGGTTCGAACCATCAGCCACTACACAAGGTTGTGCGTGGAAATGAGGTAGTAGGTTTCAAGCCTACCTACTTAAAAAAAACAGGACAGCATTCCCATGAACACAAAGCCTCCGTGTCTCCCCTTCTCCACTGCTGCTACACAAACATTGACCTCAAGTAACACTGCTACACACACACACATTGACCTCAAATAACACTGCTACACAAACATTGACCTCAAATAACACTGCTACACAAACACTAACCTCAAATAACACGGTGGGCTGGGTTTCCTGGTAGCTGAGTGTACAGTCTGAGACCGTGTGTGTGTAAGTGTAAGAGCCGCTTGTGTTGCGCCTGATTCCACGCGAGACGATGGAAGCATTTGGAAAAAAGTGGCGTGCGCTTTACTCGATCAACCCTGTCCCATCATGCCACACACTCGCTTCAAGGAGCAGTGAGTAACCTGTGGCGTGACGAGTGTTAAAATGTATTATAAATAGTATGATTCCAATACCGTCTTCTTTTTAGTCATATAATTTGTTTTGAGACGAATAGTACCCCTGAAGCTTGCGCAAGCAAGTGTTGGTCCTTTTTCGTGCAGCTGGCACGCAGCTTACTCACTTTCTCTTTTCAGTCATCCCTTATCAGTATTATGTAGGCTTAAATTAACTGCACTAATTGTGTTTTTGAGGTTGGCTGGAACCTTGTACGCACACCAATTATGACTGTACTTACAGTAACTTCCTTGCTAAAATTGTTATGTGTACACCCTTTCTACGTAGTGCCTTATAAGGTGGAGGATTTCTACGGTACCTGGTGCCAAAGTGGCTCTTTTTCCTAATTTAATGTGGGGAGCGGTTGTCCATGGACTGCGTAGTTGAGACCAGCCGTAAAATAAAATTTAAAATGCATGCAAAACTGGGCTCTCAAGGTATCAGAACTCGTCCGTGTAATTCAGTACCCGTTCTATGGTTGTTATGTCAGCTTGATCTGAATTGACTCGCTAGCCTGTATTGCTGAGGTCCCAACTTCTGCTGTGTTACATGCAGAAATGAATGACGATAAAACTGTTGTAGTGCTGAAAATCCAGTTCATAGGATTCTGTCAGCACGCAAATTAGTGTGAGTCTAAACTGCCTGCTCAGATCGCCACAGGATTTGGCAATGAATTGTGCCTTGAGTGCCTCTGCGGAACGTATGCTTACTTCAAAACTTCAAATGCACGCTGTTTTGGTATTTTAAACAACATCCAATGTCAGACTCCAATGTTTGCTATTTCGTACTCTTTTGCAGGTGTCCACGTTCGTTGCTCTGAGCTTGCTTTACACTTTACACGCTTGCTTTTCCATACTTTCAATCTTTTGCAGGTGTCCACGTTCATTGCTCTGAATTTGCTTTACACTTTACACGCTTGCTATCTCATACTTTCAATCTTTTGCAGGTGTCCACGTTGCTCTGAACTTGCTTTACACTTTACACGCTTGCTATTTCATACTTTCAATCTTTTGCAGGTGTCCACGTTCGTTGCTCTGAATTTGCTTTACACTTTACACGCTTGCTATTTCATACTTTCAATCTTTTGCAGGTGTCCACGTTCGTTGCTCTGAACTTGCTTTACACTTTACACGCTTTCTATTTCATACTTTCAATCTTTTGCAGGTGTCCACGTTCGTTGCTCTGAATTTGCTTTACACTTTACACGCTTGCTATTTCATACTTTCAATCTTTTGCAGGTGTCCACGTTCGTTGCTCTGAATTTGCTTTACACTTTACACGCTTGCTATTTCATACTTTCGATCTTTTGCAGGTGTCCACATTCGTTGCTCTGAATTTGCTTTACACTTTACACGCTTGCTATTTCATACTTTCAATCTTTTGCAGGTGTCCACGTTCGTTGCTCTGAATTTGCTTTACACTTTACACGCTTGCTATTTTATACTACCAATTCTTGGCAGGTATCCAGGGTGCTCCTGTACTTTTTCAGACGTGTGCAATTTTGTGCTTGCGTTCCTTGGCAGGTGTCCACGGTGCTCCTGGACTTGCAGCAGGAAATAGTGAGGCAGATGTCTCCATCGTTGCCGTCTGAGTGAGAGGTGGAAGGCGATCTGCGCAGTGGGAATTTGTGAGGCATACGTCGACGTTGTTGCTGTCTGAGTGCAACAAGGAAGGCGGTCCAAACAGCAGGAACCAAGTAGGAAGGTGATCCTCACAGCAGGAATTGTTTTAGAATGTGCTGTGCCATTGCTGTCTGAGTGAAAGTAGGCAGGCAGAGGAGGGTAGCATGTACAGTAAGTAGGGTGCTGTCAGGATAGAAACAAAGCATACACGGACACGGTGTAGCTTCAGAACTCGCAGGGAAGGAATGATAGTAATTTGCTTAGTATCACGCGGAGTATGTCTGTGGTCCTAGCCAACCTTAAAAGCAGTTCAAGGGTCTGTTCAACCTTAACAGTAAGGGGAAAAGAAAGAGGAGAGAATGTGTGTGCATGCGAATATGAGGGATCCTGTTCTGTTAGTAGATGAGAGTTGCTTGCACTTGTAAATCCACACATTTGATGTGAGAAAACTTTCAGTGTAGCACTGTTACAGAGAGAAAAAATGACCGATGGTAAAACGTGTAATTTGAGCGCCAGTTTGCGCCATGATTGCTGTACAAAACCTCTGTTTGTTTCGATGACCATTGTCCAAGTGCATTATAAACCTGTACAATTTAAGAGCTATTAATTGCTGCGGTGATTTGACAGATTGCACTTATCAGTGTTTGTTTCCCCTACTTGATGTTCATTTTGAGGACTTATCAGCAGCCCAACCCTTTTTGCTGCAACAGGTCGTCGACAACTACCATTTTCACAATTTCCTTTCTCAGCAGAACACTAGACTCCTTTTGTTCCTTTCTGAGCTTATGGATTTATTTGTGGCTGGCCGAGACCAGTCAGCAGCCGATCAGCCAAACAACCTGGCTGAAGGTCACCCCCCGTTGTAATTATTGATGTTAACTCTTTATTGAGCCACACCTACTCTGACATTGCAGACACCTCCATCAGAATAGCAGGCCCTGAGGGAAATCCCTTCTACAACTTCCTCTGGCTTGCAAAAGAAGACATAGAAACTAAACACAAACCCATAATCATACCCATACAACAATATGGCCCATTCTCCTCCCCCAAAGCTTTGGTACCTACCAAACCACTGTGACGCCCATCAAGCACATATGCATTTTCTCCATAAACTGGGAAATGCCAAAACTGAAGCGAACTACCATGCATACTACCAGACTCTCATCAAGGACGGCACTGCCAATGGAGCCACTAGCACACACACAAGCAATGCTTACCTAACATCACCCCATGTCCCCTTTAAGACCAAATGTATCATTATGAAATACAGAACAGGCACCCTATATAATCAAAAACAAGTGGCATTGTTCAAACTCTCAACAAGTCAAACTTGCCCCCTCTGCCCACAAGTAGACAGTGCCCTGCACATCCTTTCTGGGTGCCAACACACGCAAATAAGGAACACGATCACCGAAAGACACAACTTAGCATGCCGCATGAACCTTAAGGCTATCAGCAAAACAGGCTCTTTAGGATCATGCGTTGTCTCCAAGGATATAGGCTGCAACAAACAGATGACCATGCAAAATCCCAGATTCCAGAAACAGCTGAAGGTAGAATTGTTTCCAAATGGCTCTTCCCACCCCGCTTCTCAGATAAAGACAGATTTACCTCCAGCCGCCCCGATATTGTGTTGTTTACTCCAACCTCTGCAAAAACATGACATCAATAATCTACTGCAGGGGGGTGGGTTCTTCGGAGTGGCAGGGGGCAACTGAGGGAGACTGGGAGCACCCCAGCAGCATTGCCAGCCACCAGCCGAGCCACCAAACCCAGACAGCATTGACTCAAAGACCTCAGCAAACCTTGGTGTGACATCCACCTCGTCGAGATCAAGTGCTGTGAGGACACCAGACCTCAGAACCAGCTGAACGTCGCAAATAAAATGTAGCAGAAAGATGATGACTGGCAGCACATTTTTTTGAATGTAGGCTGCACAACAACTGTGAACCCCAGGCTGCACAAACGGGCGTGTACATCGCCAGAGCATGTGCTAGCCAATTATAAGACGAGACAGGCAAGCAGGGAAAGTCACCCACAAAATGCGCAATACTCAGAGGTGGACCGGAGTAATGCGCATCTTGTGGGAGGGAACTTTGCTTCCAGATGGCTTGCTGACTAGACGAGCACATTTAAGGGATTTCTTGATCATTTACAAGTGCCTGCTATGCCTGGAGGCTCACCTGCGGTCCGTGGATAGTGCCACAACACCACGTGCACGGTCTCGCTGAGCCAGCACAATGTGGAGGCCATGGCACATAGCCGGCGTGTCTCCTGATTCAGTCAAAAAGGTTTAAAATTTTTAATTTTGTTTTCGACTCCCCGCTGCCTGTTGGCTGCTTTTGCTCGCCTCCCCCTTCCCCTGCATTGGGAGATTTTTCTAGAATCTTGGAATTATAGAATTCTAGAATTCTGCACGACTGAAACCCAGACCAAGAGAGCAAACAAGGCAGGTATGGCAGGTAACCTGTAATCTGCTTAGCATTAATGCTAATGCTTAGCTAAGCAGAGCCTTATGTACCTGCAGGTCTAAGTCGAACATGCGTTGGCGCTGCTTATCGTACAGTTCTTTGCCACCGATGACTAACATCGTTGGTGTGGTTAAAAATGGGCGTAACCCAGCTGCATCCTGCAAGGAGGTGATTGGGCTCACCTGTACCCCGCCAAAGACTTCCAAGTTGCTCACTAGAATATGAAAATAGTTGCCGCGCAATAGTGCCCAATAAGGGCAACATGACTAAATATTTCCTGCTTTTTGGAAATGTGAAGTGAAATGTGAAAGTGAAAAGTGAAAAATGGTCAGGTTTGTGCATGCTTCCATGTCCTTGCTTTTATGTGCTTTTCAAGGTGGACGGTAGAAAGAAGGCAGCGTGCATGCCCCTTGATCGCATCCCGAGGTGCTGGACTGGGAATACGTCCACTTTTGCTAGTCGGCTCTATGATGGAAAGCCTTAAGCCAGCCCTAAGCCTTCCGGGACAACGTTTCTTTTAGCCTTTGCAACCTCAGTTCCACACTAAAATATTAAAAGCCATATTCTACATGGTCTCCTCTCCTACACATCCCGTGACTCAATTGCTCTGTAGTTTGATCGAGCCTTGAGGAGGTGCAGTAGAGTCGTCAAAAAAAAGCTCAGCATAAATTGTGCATACAGCTTTTGTATTCTAAGATCGTGCTTAGCTTTCAGCTCCTCAGATGGTGCAGCTTTGCCTTTGCTATGAGTTAACACCCTTACATAACCACACGCGCACACACATATGCCCATATTATTTAACACCCTTACATAACCACACGCCATATTATTTAACACCCTTACCCTTACATAACCACACGCGCACACACATATGCCCATGTCAGGTCGAGTGTTCCCTTATGGCACCATCTGCTACAATGATTGACCTACTGTGTTTTTTGGAGGATATACACCAGGGCTGCCTGCCAAGCAACTCTCACCTGTCGGAGACAAGCATTTTGCTAGCAGATGGAGGAAGGTCCTGCATCTAGACGTGTCCTCCAAGATTCTGATGCGTGGGAGTCAGAGAATCTCTCCACCTCCTCAACAAAATTGTACATGTGCGCCAGCTGCGGGCCAATGGTCGCTAGCAATTGGTCATATGCAAATTAAAAGATATGCTGAACAGTAGAATTAAAACATTCAACAATGAGAGGGTTAATCGTCAAAAATGCACAGTGCTAAAAATTGGGCAGTTGCGGCAGCGCTGAGTAAGAGATGGTATACATTTCTTTTTGGAGCTGCTGTGGTGCAATGGATGATTGAGCAATTGTAACAATTTCCAGCCAGGGGTTGCAGTGATGCAGATTCCAGCCAGGGGTTGCAGTGATGTATGCACAAGAACGAGATCAAGCCCCAGAATCGAAGGCATGCTGCTCAGCTCTTGTGTCCTGTCACGAGGGTAGGGTCCAGATAAAGATGTTTCCAGCAGGGTGAGATGAGCGAAGAGCATGTCTGTGGAACGCCACAATGTGACAATTGTGTTGACAGTTCAAGTCCTACCAACGGGGCACATCATACCAACCAGAATGCCAACGCTGCAACATAGCAAAACGGGTTATTAAACACAGACTCACAGACACGCTGATGTAACTCTTCTCATTCATATAAGGACAATTGTGCATCAGGGGGAAAACCAAAAAGAATTGATCATGTGATTACATCAGTTGGCCCGATCACTTTAAATGATACCTATAACGCAGCGTTTAAAAACAGTTATGGAGTGTGATGTATTCATTAGCTATAGGTACAGAAGAAGCACAAATTTCAAAATTTGAATTCATGTTTCAGTCTTAAGAACGAGGGGTTACGGAAACCCAAACCAAGCCCGACCCATGACAACTGTTTGTTTAATACACGCACACAGCTCATCTGTATTATATGATAGAGTTCTATGCGCTTCATACTTACCAAATATATTTTCATTCGTATGAGGGACTTGCTTTTAAGACCATTATGATTTTCACATTTTTAGACTTAATTGGCTACTGAGTTGCAAGGTCTAACAGTATATTTTGCCTCACAGATCAAAGACCGAGCTAAAAAGGTCCCGTACAGATGATGATGAGGCTAACAACGTAGCGCAGCCAAGGAGGAAAAAAATTGGTGCGATTTGCAAAATAGATACTCACATCCTCCGAACAGTTTGTAGCAAAGCTGGAGTCTATAAATCAGTGAGAAGCACCAGAGACAATTAAAATGAACCGCGGGAGCTCCATAACTAGGCCTTTAAATGTGAACACGGTCCATATCACACGGCAGTACCGCCTGCTGCCCTTAAGCCCGTTAAACAAGACAAATCGCCAAGACTGTGATCTTGCTTGGCTCGCTGACTGCGTTCGGGAGGTACAGACATCACCAAACATTTGTTCGTTTTACCTGATGCATGCGTGAGTAGAGTATGGACATACATGTAGTTTAGCGTACCTACACAAATTGAGTGAGAGCAAACAACCGCTCATAAATTAAATAATTGTGCTTTTATTTGTTTTCGGCGTCGAAGCTGCTTATTAATTGGACTTGCATCAGCGGAACAATGCCGGAGAGCACTGGGTTCCTGAAGCTCGTCAAAGATATCACAGCCGGAACATGCGGTACGGACTCGGATGAGTTTAATTATGTAGTAGGCTACATTTCCGCACACACGCACACACACACACACACACACACACACACATCGGCCTATCCAGCTACTACAACACAAAACACTTGTTGTCTTGCTGCTGCAGGAGGTATTTCGGTCACCCTCGTGGGCCATCCGTTTGACACCCTGAAAGTGCGACTCCAAACACAGTCCATGGAGAAACCCTTGTACTGTGAGTGTATGTTGATGGTTGGTACAGTTACAGCAAATCTAGTGCTGCTAGTGCTGTGTGCCTGTAAAAACTTCGCAAGAACTACAAAGATTGATCAGCTGATGCAAGCGAGATGCTGTTGCCTCCTTCCTCTGCTTCGCAGCGGGTGTGGTAGATTGTGCAAAGAAGACCGTGCAATGGGAGGGCTTGGGTGGCTTGTATAAGGTGCGCACTTTGCTGTGTGTACGCCTGCGTTTCGTCTTCACGCGTGAGCTACCAAAAACGTATACACACATACACACACGCACATATACACATACACACACCAGACACACACACACTCGCACACGCACGTGCACTCGCATACACACGCACACACGCACACACACATACACACACATACACACACATATTGTGGCAGGGTGTGGCCTCTCCACTGATGGGCCAGATGCTGTTCCGTGCCTCATTGTTCGGTGCTTTCGGGGAGAGTAAAAGATGGCTGGCTAAAAACGCAGATGGCAGCCACAAGGGCTTGTCTGCTGCAAACTTCTACCAGGTACTCAGGCCCTGCACGTGTGTGCGTGTGTGCGTGTGTGTATGTGTGTGTGTGTGTATATGTGTGAGTGTGTGTGTGTTTGTGTGTGTGTGTGTGTGTGACATGGGCAAAGCAGCTCTTCAGGCAATGTGTGAAACAAGATAGAAAAGGGCGAGTAGCTGATAAACACATTGCAGTTGTGCAGCACAAAGTAGATACAGACAGACAGACAGACAGACAGACAGACAGACAGACAGACAGACAGATAGACAGACAGACAAATAAGTACAGAATGTAGGATATTGTTTAGCCATACACCTCTTTTGGCAGCAGAACATGTCACGAGATTGATTAGCTCAAATGCTTTTCTCCACTAGTGCAATTTGGCACTGACAGACCAAGCTTCCAAAGAGATTCACGTGCGCAAAACGCACACGCCATCACACACATGTAGACTGTACACACATACATACTCACGCATAAACGTACACACATGCCACACAAACCACACTTAAACGCACGCATGCATACACACACGCACATGAACACACACCACGCACACCACTGCGTAGGCAGGAGCTATGACCGGATTTGTGGCTGCGTTCACAGAGGGCCCAATCGATTTTTTTAAGTCGCAGATCCAAGTCCAGATCTTAAGGTCGAAAACGAACCCAGACTATAAACGTGAGTGATGGCGCATTACGGCGTTGTTCAAAGCGTGTTGGTTGTCACAGCAGGCTACGCATGACAGTGTTAGGGAAGGTACTGGACGCCATAGCAAGCTGGGAAGTGTATGTTACAAGTATGTAATCCGAGTTTGCCCTGATAGCTCGAATTGTTAAGAGCGTAGGTTTCATAAACATGGAGTGTGTAAGCTTTGCAAACAACGCTGGAATAGCTGGCAGAGCTCCTTATGTGTGTGCATGCCTTCTCGTGTTTGTGCCGTTTGTGCCGTCTTGCGCATGCGGGTGTGCGTTTTTAATTGTTTGAAGTGATTCAGGCAAGGGAGTGCGTGGGTGCTTTTGAAGGGATAATAGAAGAGAAGTCAGAAATAATGTATTTGTCATACTTTATAATTCATACAAGTGTGTCCCTGCCCGTCTTTGCATATACACGCATTAACTCATGCAAGCACACACCCACATACACACACATACGCAGTGTGTATAACATTCACACAGACATGTCACGCACATACACGCACACACATACACTCAGCACAGCACCGTGCACACAAACACACACATAATCACCACACAGCATCGAACACACAAACACACGCGCACACACACACAAACACACACTGCAAAGCACCGTACACCAGCGTGACTGAGTGTGTGAGAGCGGCAACACGGGCAAACGGCTTCAGGGGTCCCTTCCAGGTACGCAACTTGTAGTGGGTGGATGTACACGTGTCCTTCTGTCGGTGACATTTGGCGTGCGTGCGTGCTTAAACCTGCTTGAACTGTACACGTGTATGAATGTGTGTATGAGGGCGTTGCAATGTGTGTATGAGGGCGTTGTGTATGAACGTGTCTATGAGGGCGTTGCAAGCAAATACCTCCAATTAAAAGTGCCTCCTAATAACTTGTGTGTGTGTGTCAATGCTCTATAACCACAATCTCCCTGCAAAGCATGAGCAGCAGTTTGTACTTGTGTACACTCACATACACACTGACTCCATGTATAAAAAAACAAAGCCCCGCTGCCAGTGACTTGTAGTTGCGTATGTATTGAGTTGCAAGGTCACACATAAAAGTTTGCCTGCTCTGCAAGATTGCAAACTAATGCGTTTGTCATCCTTTTTTTTGGAAAGTTAGGCGGCAGGAGGCTGTTTTTTAAGACACGTATCAGAGGAGGCGTCTAATTTTTGGAAGGCACGTATATTTTTTGGGGTGGACACCCCTGAGGGACCCCCCACCCCCCAAACCCCCCTTCCAGTGCCCTCACCAAACAAAAAAGGGTACCAGTCTGCTCCTTTTTCAAATAGGCATCCATCTGCATACTCATCAAGACCTGAATCTGAAGTGTTGCAGAGTTATGGGGCAAAAACTGAGATACGAACGCCCATGCACACGTGACCTACCAGGCACCCATTACTGGCTTGCACAGTCCCACATTGCTTCCATTTCTTCAGAATTCCACTGACTATCTCATGCTGGCACAATCCTGTAAGTTTGGGGTGAATTGCTGCTCCATTGGCTTAACTCACTTCGCAGCCTGCACCCGAACACGTGTGCCCCTGACTTTTGGATATGTCCACAGACCCCCTCTTTTGCCCAGTTTCCCAAAAAGGGTGCCAATCGACAGGGCTTTAGCTGAGGATTCCGAAAAATTATCTTTAAAATTCTAGAAAATTACCGAAAATTTCCGAGAACCCCCCCCCAAAACTTGGACCCCCTTCAAGGGACACCCCCCCCCCTTCCCGATAACCCATAATTATACCAATCAATAGATCTCGACGTCTAAACTTTCAATTTATAGTTTTATTGAGATTGACACGTTACATCCAAAAGTTCACAAACCTACGCCTTCTGACAAAACACACATTTTTAGGGCTACCCCCCAGGGAACACTGGGTGCCCAACTTGTTCAGGGGGTCCCGGAACAGCCTGTAAAATTTTTCAGGGTTCCCCGGAACTGCTTTCAAAGTTATTCAGGGTGTTGTAAAAATTCCCAGGCCGGGGGCTGTCGCCCCCAGCCCCAAGCACGATGTTAATGCTTGTGTGTGTGTATTGTATGTGTGTGTGTGCGCGTGTGCGTGTGTGTGTGCGTGCGTGCATGTTTGTGTGTATGCATGTGTGTATGTGTTCGCCTTGTGCGTATGTGTTTGTGCCCGCGTTTGCTTGACATCGCTCGAGGTTCACGCATGGCTGCGAGTTGAGGCCTCATCAAGGCCTGGGGCAGGGGGAGGGGGGGGAGCAGAGGGAGGAGGAGCGGGGGACTTCCATCTGGAGAGATTTTCATTCAGTCTTCAGCCATGCAAGCACTCAAGCCCAGCACTCGCTTTGAAGGGAGGCCTGGTCAGGAGGGGGAGCCCCTTGCTGGGAAGGCTCACTCTCCCCCTTCCTGCTGGCTGACCTTTAACTCTTCTTCCCATTCTCACAGTGTCATTCTCACTGTCATTTCCAAAATTCACTGCAAATCACCCGGAACTACATTTATAATTTTACCGGGTACCCCGGAATCACAGGGGCCGTCGTCCCTGCAAATTTCCGGGGCAGCCCAAAATTTTGTTATTTATTCCGGGCCCCGGACGGGTTGCACTTCCCTGCTACCCCCTACCACTTGCAGTTGTTTAAGTTAGCCAGATCCACAATTCATGCTGAAGCTTAGCACGCAATGCACATTTACCAAAATATAATCAGTCATTTGTGTACACTTTCACACACTTTTGCCAGCCCTGTGCATGCCAGTTACAGCCATCGCTAAGCTTTGCTGCTGCTGCTGCTGCTGCTGCTGCTGCTGCTGCTGTGTGTGTGTGTGTGTGTGTGTGTGTGTTTGTGTGTGTGTGTGTGTGTGTTTGTGTGTGTGTGTGTGTGTGTGTGTGTGTGTGTGTGTGTGTGTGTGTGTGTGTGTGTGTGTGTGTGTGTGTGTGTGTGTGTGTGTGTGTGTGTGTGTCAGCGACAGTGATATGTGATGTGTTTTTCCACGGTTCTGGTCAGCCTTGTGCATGCCAGTTACAGCCATCACCATATTTTTGCTGCCGTGTTGCTAGTGACAGTCATGCTTGAGGTATTTTTTCACGAATTTGGTCAGCCCCGCGCATGCCATAACTAATGCTGTGTGTGTGCCACTGACTGACGCCATGATTTTAGTTACGCCATAACCATTGCTGTGTGTGCGCCACTGACTGACGCCATAACTATAGTTACGCCATAACCATTGCTGTGTGTGCGCCACTGACAGCCATACTCAAAAGTATGTGTTCATGGTTCTTGCTAGCCCTGTGCATGCCAGTCCAGCCATATGCTTGCCTCTCCCCCCCAACCTCGACCCTGTAGCGTAACGGCCACGATGATTAACCCGGAGATTGAGCGATAAGTAAATTGTTATTTGTACTTATGCTTGTCACAGACCCCCGTCGTCCATTGGTCATTAATGCTACGTTTATACTCAAACTTGTAGTGGTTCATGCCATGACCATATAGTGGGTCATGACCATATAGTGGGTCATGCCATGATCAAACTACGTTACTCAAACTACGTCACTCAAACTTGTAGTGGTTCACGCCATGATCAAACTACGTTACTCAAACTACGTCACTCAAACTTGTAGTGGTTCACGCCATGATCAAACTACGTTACTCAAACTACGTTACTCGAACTTGTAGTGGTTCATGCCATGACCATATAGTGGGTCATGCCATGATCAAACTACGTTACTCAAACTACGTTACTTAAAACTTGCAGTGGTTCATGCCATGACCATATAGTGGGTCATGACCATATAGTGGGCCACGCCATGATCAAACTCCGTAGTTATAGTCCAACATAAAGACAAGCATGGGTGGTTTTGTGGTCCAACATAAAGACAAACATGAGTGGTCTAATAGACAAACACTTTGTGGTCCAACATAAAGACAAACATGGGTGGTCTAAAGACAAACATTTTGTGGTCCAACATAAAGACAAACATGGTGGTTTTGTGGTCCAGTGCAGTGCGCAAGCGCGCTCCTGCTGTCTATGCGACAGTTGAAAACGGTTCCAGACCAACAGCACAAACGTTCTTTTGTGGTCCAGTGCAGTGCGCAAGCGCGCTCCTGCGCTCCTGCTGTCTATGCGACAGTTGAAAACGGTTCCAGACCAACAGCACACACGTTCCGCAGAATTTGGGAGCCATGCTGTTGCAATTTGCACCTGCCAATGCCCTTTACCTGGCAGGTGCTAGGATGATTCAGTCACACACGCGTGTACACACACACACTAACACACATTACACATTACACACACATTACTAGGGTTGGCCAAAACCATATATATACGGTGTATATACGGTAAATTTGGCAGGGAAATCACCAAATATACGGTCATATACGGTGTATATATACGGTTCTGGCCAACCCTACACATTACACACACAAACACACACATTACACACCCACACCCACACAAACACACAACTCACCTATGACACCTTTATGCTCTGCAGGGTTTAGGAGCCACACTGTTACGGAACACGCCCGCCAACGCCATCTACCTAGGGAATTTTGAGATGCTGAAGGCCGCATATATGAGGAAGCACAACTGCACCGCAGCGGAGATCCCAGGCTGGGTGGTTTTGGGTTCTGCTGGTAAGAGTGGGGATGGGTGGGTTTGGGCTCTGCTGGTAAGAGTGGGGATGCATTGTGGCGTGATTCCTTGGCTTAAATTTTAAAAAGGTACGTGCAACACTTTCAGCAATATATACGTGTTGGTTTTGTACCTACAATGCTGGGCTAAGCAAGT
>Ga0307963_1002440_pt1 | contig 14655 bp, 17 predicted proteins | sample OrgLakmetagen594_FD_201829 | JGI IMG/M metagenome (GOLD analysis project Ga0307963, IMG submission 201829) | Saline water microbial communities from Organic Lake, Antarctica - #594 | ecosystem: Environmental > Aquatic > Non-marine Saline and Alkaline > Saline | place: Antarctica: Organic Lake...
TGAGGCCTACGAGTTCTGATGCAAAGCTAATGGGTGGAGGTTTAATGTGGCCGTGTAGGCCGCTGCACTTTGCCTTATCAAAGGCATTTTGCAGTATGTGAAGACGCTCGGGAGTAAGCATACCTTTACACTTTCCGTCGGCATTGTAAATACAGGCTACTGTGTCAGTGTACACTTCAGGAAGCATAATGTCATCTGGGGAGGATAGGGTACACTTTTATTGATACTCCATGAGATTAATGGTTCTTGTGATCCAGTACTCACAATGCCCTGTGGCCGTAATGTCAGCCTGTGGGTTGGTGGGTTGGATGTCAAGGCTAATATTGTTCCGAAGATCGACATTGTAGGGCTGGTAATTGTTGCCCTCTTGGATGGCAGAGAACTTTAATTTAAAAGATCATCTAGGTATTCATCTGGTGCGGGCTGAGATAAAATTTGGCGCGGTGATTTTCTCTTCAAACTTATTGAGGCTCTGCTTAAAGCTTACACACGTTTTTTGTAGTTTTTCTGGCTCCCAGGTTGGTTAGCTTACAGAATTTGTTGGCCATTTGAACTGTAGTTTCTTACTCAGTTGGTGTGTAAATAAGTGCATCACTTTTGCGACTGAAGCTTTCCCAGGTGGTGTTTAAACTGCCAAGGGTATCAACTAAAAGTTGCAAATAGTAAGTAGGCTCCCACCCGCCTTTTCGGGGGTCCCAGAAACTGGGCCACCTGAGGTGCTGAAGTTGCAATTGGCCCCTGAAAGGTGCACAACTGGCAACAAGGCCAACTAGGCCTCCGCTCGAGCTCATGCTTGGCTGGTGACATGGCTAGCCCTCTAACCTTCAACCCTAAGAGGACAGGCACTTTTCCTAAACCTTGCACGCCTCCGGCTTGCAAGGCATCCGAATCTGACAACTTATGAGTTCAGTGTGAAACACTTGAACTCAGGTTCTTGAAGTGTAGCATAAAGTAAGATGTTCTCACTTTCTGCTTTTCTCCGGTTTCTGCTTCCCTTCTCCATTCTTTTTATTCCTTGGAGAACACAACTCTCTCTTTAGCTTACTTCCCCCCTCCCTCACCTCTTTTCTATATTTTAGTCTTTAGTTTTCTCCCGTTTCTCCGGTTTCTCTGAGTTGTTGTGTTCTCCTTGGTAATAATGACAGAGCCCTATGCATCTCACGATGCAAGCGAAATAGAACTCCAGCCGCCTTGCGGCAGCCAACCTCTGTATGTGCTTGACCCGACACCGGAAACCGTAAGAGGACCGATGCTTTTCCTCAACCGTAAGAGGACTGGTGCTTTTCCTAAACCAGGCGTGCAAGGCATCCGAGAACTCCGCCTTGCGGCGGCCGCTGTACGTTTGTGCTTGGTGACGACAAGCATGTGACGCATCCATATGGCTGCTTACTACCCCTGCCCTACCCTAACCTGCTACCCCTAATCCCTACCTCAACCTTACCCCAACCTACCCTACCTAAGTTAAGCGAAGGTAGTTATTGCCAGTTGCATCTGTTGCAACTTAGTTGCCCAGGTTGGCCCAATTGCCAGTTGTGGGGTCTAGAGGAAGAGACCTCTAGTCTCTGCACAGTTGCCAGTTGAGCAACTGGCCAGTTGCCAGTGGCAACTGTGGGAACTCAGTTGGCCCAGTTGGCCCAGTTGTGGGACCTAGAGGAGGAAGGGGTCACTAGTCTCCGCCCAGTTGGCAGTTGAGTAACTGGCCATGGCCAGTTGCCAATTGCAACTGTGGCACCGTTCCCAGTTCATACTGCGCAATTGGCATTGTATAGTTGGCTGAGAGGCAAAACTCTGGTCAGTTGGAACACAGTTCCAGTTTTTGCAACCGAGTTGCTTGAAACTGGACTGGTAAATAGGTGGGAGCACCAGTTGCAACATATTATACAGCAACTTGTATCTTCCCAGTTGGAACTGGCGACCAGCGTCTCTTAGTACTTCCTTATCCAGCTAATTCTCTGTGTTTGATACCTTTGCTGTCACCAGTTCCGTTAACTGTGGCTACACCAGCCAATGTTTCTTTCACAATCCTTATTTCCTTCAATTCATTATCTATATCAATTCAAAATTCTTTCATTTCAAATTTGAATGAAAAACGCCAGGTGTTATATGAGAGGCCTCTGCACGTACGTTGCCATTCAGTATAGGTGCAGCAATAAGGCACACACAAGAGAAACGAAATGCGTACTACTGTAGCCATAGTTGTGTTCCCTCTTTCATTAGGAGGAGATAGCCGAACAAAATGCTAAATTCAGAAGCCTAAAAAATACCAGGGTACGCGCTATGCAGGAATGAATTTAGCCAAGTAACAATGGCAGCGTCGCCTTTATTTTTCTTCGAGTGCTCAAAATTGCATTAAAGCACAGAAGCGTGCATCGCTGACCTACATCTAACATCCCTCTGCCTATTAAGCTGCCATCTGCCAGCTTAAATAGGAATCATAAAACAACGCACGCGCAGCACACTGCTACCCTATTGCACCCTAGCACAAGCGTTTCTAGCTGAATTAGCTAATGAATAGCCACAGCTACTACAAGGTGGCAATGCAAATGTCAAGGTAGCGCATACTATCTTCTATCTTCAGATTTCATAACCTCCCGGAAGTAAAGAAGACAGTTCTAGTTGTTAGCTAGGATCATGAATTATATAATTATATACAGACAGAAGGACAGTGCTGCTGGGAACAGTTTTAGACTTGCACACAAGTACCACCCACGCACAAAAAAACGCGCACGTACACACACGCATGCTCCTTCACACATACATAATACCATAATATATAGCACGACCGTAAATGTCTTCAATAGGCAAGAAGCGACAATGCATGCTCTGGTCACGAGTCTTTGGGTTGCCTTTCACGCATCTTGCCTTGCAGCCTGAAGCTGTGGGAGGGTCCGGCGAGCCACAGATGTTGCCACCTGTGTACATATGCATCCACATCTGCCTTACTGTATTTGAAGATCATTGCAAATTTGTCAGCAGGCCCCAAACAACAAGACCCGTAAGCATGCATGCGTGAATGCATGGACTGTCTTTATTTAAAAAGGAGTTGGCGCCTGCATAACGTCGAGGAGAAGAAAGAGCATTTCACTGTGCATGCAATGTGCACACCTGACATGTGCAACACGGAAGTGATTTAATTAAAGGTAAATCTTGGCTTACGAAAGATTAAGAAGCAGCTCTGTAATCAGGTCGTGCACAATAACAGTGCACTCGTAGGGGTGTGTATCATGACATTATATACATGAAAAATGAAAATAACAAAAAGGTCATCAAGTGTTGCCTGGTTCTGCAACCCATGTCTCCCAAATGAATATGGAGATCAAGACAAACAATCCAAAGATGCCCTCATCCTTCATCCTGTGCCAGGTGCGAGCGTGTAATAATCGTCGCACAAGATCTTGATACGGCACATCAAAGTACTGCTTGCATCGCATTTCATGTATCTGCATTCTGCATTAAATCGTCCACGCTTTCCCCAACCGCACTCGACCCAGCATTAACCATTTGAAAGACAGCAGCAACAGCACATACCACATTGAAAGGGGCATACCTGCACTAAAGCATCGCCACCTCCCCCCAACCCCACTCGGCCAAGCACCAACCCTTTAGCTCCAGGCAGACCGCTGTCTCCCCCACCCCCTTCTCCTCTTCTCCCGCCGCCGCCGCCGCCGCCTCCCCGGAACCCCACACCACTGCTGCCCCAGCCGTCTGCCACCTGCGTCACAAATCCAGAACAGTGGACCATTGCAAGGAGACCATCTTGCAGGTAGTGCACCCCTGTAGGTATGTAGTGGTGAAAAGTTAAAGGCTCTTGGGTGTGGCTGCACATTTGCACCTTACAAGCCCAAAAGCAGTAGTGCAACTCCCATTCGCAGGCATCCACTATGTACCCACCTGCGACTCCCCAGACTTCTTCTGTCCTTAATCTTACCGCAGGAGAAGCTAGTATTACTCTGTCCACGCTCTTTTACCACGAAAAAGTCTAGTATATTTGTCCTCTCCTTACCACAGTAGATGCAGGGCCCTTGTGGGCAGCCAGGGCGTAACGTTGGGCCCATAATGCTAAAGGGAGGCCTTGGTGTAAATGGAGGCTGCTGAGGGAGGGCTGCAGGGGGGATGGCACCTGCGTGGTGTGGTGCATGAGTGTGTACGTGTGTGTACATGTGTGTCCTTGCTGGAAGGTTTGTTTCACTGTCTGAGAGGAGAGGAAAGAGAACATACATGGTGCAAATGGAGTGTTGCTTCGGCAGACGGCTGCAGCATTTGATTGACTTTGTCATGAGCATAATGTGGAAGCCAATCTTGCGGTGTGCAAACAATCACCTACTGCTTCTGCAAACGGTTGCAGCTTTTGGTCGAATTCATGACACACAGATAAATTTGGAAGCCTCACTAAAGCCCAGTTAGATAATACACAAGTTGCAGAGTACACACAAGCACACACACACACACAAATACAGGCACACATACACAAATACAGGCACACACATACACACAGGTACCTTGAGTTCAAGCAGCTGAATGGTTGCGGCATAAGCAGCGTTTTGTGCGGAGGGGTCCATGCTGCTCATGCCTTGCAAAGCAGCGGCACCTACGCATTGAAAAGCACACATTTTGCCAAATGTATTGATCCCCAGCCTTGTTGCTGTGTGACGGTTTTATAACAGAAGTCGTTTATAGATGTACATGATGTTCATGATTACATGTACTGCACTGCATCACTGTGTCAGTCGTACCATGCAGCTCAGTGGCACCTATGCAAAACGAAAGAGGAGAGGACGAGCTACCGGCAGATACACATAAATTGGCACACCCACACTCACACACAATAAGTGGCACACCTACACCCACAGACACAAACACACACATACACACACGCGCGCGCACATACATACACTCACGCAGCATGTCGTTAGGCCCCGCCATCAACTCCTTCAGCAGCAACAGCGCCTCCATCCCCACCCGCACCCCCTCACACCACCACACTGCACAGACAGGAGGAACAGAGCCTCCCGCCCATCCTCCCCCACTTTCAACGCATTCACCCTGTAAACCCTCTCCCCCTAAACTGCACCCCCCCCCCCTAAATCCACCTCCACCTCCACCCCCGACCCCACCAATCACCCCTTGGTTGGCATTTAAGCTGCCACAACCATGCTGGCTCAATCCCCCTACACACGCGTGCACACCCCCCTGCTGCACAGCAGCAGCTGCAAGCAGCAACAGCCGGTACGCAAGGCCTCCAGCTCCCTCCCCCGCCTGCAGTGCATGTCCAAAGCGTCGGGATGTTCTGGTACGGTAAAAGGACGTTCTGGTACAGTAAAAGGACGTTCTGGTACCAAAAAAAGTGTCGGGACGTTCTGGTACAGTAAATGGACGTTCTGGTACAGTAAAAGGACGTTCTGGTATAGTAAAAGGTGTCGGGACGTTCTGGTACAGTGAAAGGTGTCTTCTCTACCCTGAAGTACGTCCCTGGGCAAACAAAGCCCCCAGGGACGCTTAGAAGCATACGCAAACAATGGCACCAAATGACTTGGAACCACTCTCAAGCACAGAACTAGTATCCTGCAGAGTATGGACGTGAGTTTTATACTGGTGCAACAGGGTGTGTGCAAAAGAAGCCGGCATCCGTCTACCACTGAATATTAGCACTCAGCACGCATACACACTACACACACACACATTCCCACACCACACACACCCACACCACACACACTCAACCACGGGTAGCCACTCATGATCTCACCTGCTGCTGCCCCAGGCCCCCTCCCCCCATCACCCACGGCACATCACAGCACATCGCAGCCAGCAGCCGCTCCTGCCGCCCCACCAGCAAGCACGCCAGTGCTGCCAGGGCCCGTCGTTGTAGCTCGTACACGCCCCACTTGCCGTTATTGCTGCCGCTAGGCCAGTTGCAAGTCACAGCCCCCCCTGCGTCCATAGACACGCCCCCCCCTCCCATTCCGCGACAACTAAAACTCCCGCTACCTAATCCTCCGCTCCACCTGGGGGGTGGGTGCCCCAAGTGCCCTCCCCTTCCTAGCAGCCCCAACTGCCCTCCCAGCCTGGCCGTATCTGTGTGGGAGCCGCTCAGCAGGAAAGCACCCTGCATGTTTGCACAGTTGGCCGTGGCCATTTGACTGGATTGTACCTACAGGCCAAATTACTACATGCAGCATTGCAGCTAACAGCAATTCAGCTCATGCGTGATGATGTGGCACGGCATATGTATAGAAACTAGCGTGGACCTCGATGCAAGGTGCCCACATAACTCATAGCACAAGGAAGGCACACGTCCGTCGCACATCGCACCATCTGACACGATGTCCCTCCTCTTCACCTGCATCATGCTACTACTGGCAAAAACTGCAGAACTGGCGCATCACAGGAAAGGCGACAAAATGCATAACTATCACGTGTGTGTGCGTGTGTGTGTGTGTGCGCGCATGCGTGCTTACACTGTGTCCTGTATTTGCACAGGTGCAGCCATACGTTCACACACACAGCGATGCTACCGTCATGGATCGCTATGTGATTGCGTTATCTGCACAGGTGCAGAACTGGTGCATCACAGGCAAGGCGACATGATGCTCCCCTTTCCTTGCCTGCGTGCCTTGTGTGCTAGCAGACAACAGCTGCAGCTGGCCCGCCGAACAAAATGACACAATGCCTTCCTCCCTACCTGCGTGCCTTGCGTGCTAGCAGACAACAGCTGCAGCTGGCCTGCCGAACAAAATGACACAATGCCTTCTTCCCTACCTGCGTGCCTTGCGTGCTTGCAGACAACAGCTGCAGCTGGCCCTGAGGGCTCAGATGCCACGAGCCACCAACGGCACTGGCACAGCCAAACATGCCACCGCTGCCGTTGTTTCCACACGCGCTGCCAGCACTGCCTACAACGGTGGTGCCAAAGGGCGGGGGATACGGGAAGGTAAGAGAGGGTGCGGCGGTGGAGGGCCCCGGCCCCCGCCCAGCGTGCCACAGCGTGGCAGGTCGCGACGTGGGCGCGTTCTGCCGCTGCTGCTGCTGCTGCTGCTGTGACGGCGGCGGCGCTGCAGCGCAATTGTCTCGATGGCCAAGGCTGGGTGAAGCGTCTAGATGTAGGCAGTCTAAGAGGGCGGCCAGCATATGCTGGGTACAGGACGGATCCAGCCGCACCTGCTGCTGCTGTTGCTGCTGCTGCTGCTGTAGCTCAATAGTTCTGTGGGTGGGTGGAATGGTGGCGTTGCTCCCTGCGGTTGTGGTGGTAGCGCCTTGGGAAGGGGGGGGGGCGTCTAACCAGCTGCTGGGAAGGGCTGCACTGCGTACGGCTTGCAGCACCTGCAAGTGGTGAATGACGGTGATCCAAATAAGTACGTTATAAGCAGGCTTGTGCTCAGACGGTCAGACGGTACGGTACTAAAAGTACGGCTTGCAGCACCTGCAAGTGGTGAAGGACAGTGATTCAATCGAGTACATTATAAGAAAGTACATAAGAAACAACACCTGAGGGAATTTGAACAGAGCACCTGCAAGTGGTGAAGGACGGTGGTCTAATTAAGTGCATTATATTAACGACACCAGAGGGCTTCCAAACAGAGTACGCAGCATCAAAACCCTTTAAGTGCATTTATAATAAAAAAAAACACCAGAGGGCTTCCAAACAGAGTACGCAGCATCAAAACCCTCCACCCCACAATCTGGTGCTGCGCATGTGATCCTGTGATCCCACTCTTAACTTGAGGACCCTCAAGCAAATCGGCAGCAACACCCCACACAATCTGGTGCTGCGCAGGTGATCTGCACATGTGAGCTTACCTTTTACCTTTTACCTAAGGGCTCTCCAGCAACACCCTCAAGATCTGATGGTACTTTGCACGTGATCCTGTGATCCCACCCTTTACCTGAGGGCTCTCAAGCAGAGCATGCAATAGCTTCACGCCCACAATCTGGTGCTGTGCGTCTGATGAGCTCAGCAGTGCCTCAAGGAGCAGGGGGGAGTCGTCCTCCTCATCCTCCCCATCACCGCCACCCTCAACCTACAAGGAGGGTGCGTGATATGTTATGGTGGTGCTACTTGACGTTACGTGTTTGCATGTGTGTATGTGTGTGCGTGTGCCTGTATGTGTGTATATGTGTGCGTGAGTGCGTGAGTGCGTGAGTGCGTGTGCATTTGCATGGGTGCACGTTTACAAGCTTCAGGAGCTCTTTTTTGCTTTGTGCGACAGCATATAGCATCAACCACCTCAATAGCGGAATGACGCAGAAGGTGCATGTTTTATTTTGTACACTTTGTATGGTGCACTTACTTTACATGCCTCAGTACAGCAGTATTACCGGTACCTGCCTCTCTTGTATATCACAAATCACGCAGCCACAACATACCGTAACATAGCCGTAACATAGCCGTGACACAACCGTGGCACAGCCGTGGCACAGCCGTGGCACAGCCGTAACACAGCCGTGACACAACCGTGACACATCGTAACACAACCGTAACATAGCCGTGACACAGCCGTGACACAACCGTAACACAACCGTGGCACAGCCGTGGCACAGCCGTGGCACACCGTAACACAACCATAACACAGCCATAACACAGCCGTGACACAACCGTGACACACCGTAACACAGCCGTAACACAGCCGTGACACACCGTAACACAGCCGTGACACACCGTAACACAGCCGTGACACACCGTAACACAACCGTAACATAGCCGTGACACAACCGTGGCACAGCCGTAACACAGCCGTAACACAGCCGTAACACAGCCGTGGCACAGCCGTAACACAGCCGTGGCACAGCCGTGGCACAGCCGTGGCACAGCCGTGACACAACCGTGGCACAGCCGTGGCACACCGTAACACAGCCGTGACACATCGTAACACAACCGTAACATAGCCGTGACACAGCCGTAACACAGCCGTGACACAACCGTGGCACAGCCGTGGCACAGCCGTGGCACAGCCGTGACACAGGGCACAACTGCATACTACCAGCTCTGCGGCCTCCACTACTTTGGGGCCCTCTTCAAACAGTGGGAGCACACTCAACAGTAAGGAGCAGCGCCTCATACGATTTACAACACACATTCTGCGTAAACGTACAAGAAATCTCGTGTCCAGTACACAGCAATCTGTACAAGCTTGCATATGACAGCCCTCTCTCTGTACAGCATACAGTGTATACCTCCATTGCCTCTGCAGCTCCAGGTCCTTTTTTTAAGAGAGGGGTTGGCCGCAGGGGGGACAGGCGCCAGCGTAAGACTGGCAGCAGGGCCTGTGTGTGCATGCGTTTGTATGTATGTGTGTCGTGTGTTCTGTGTGTGTGTATGTGTGTGTGCATGTGTGTGCATGCGGTGTGTTTTCTGTGTGTGCGTGTGTGTGTGCATGTGTGTGCATGCGGTGTTTTCTGTGTGTGTGTATGTGTGTGTGTATGTGTGCGTGTGTGTGTGTGTGCACGCGAAGCACGGTGAGGCATGGCCAAAAGTAATACACTGCAAAGAGTGTCCTCAGCGTAAGACTGGAAACAGGGCCTGCGTGCATGTGTATGTGTGTGTGCGTGTGTGTGTGCGTGTGTGCGTGCATGTGTGTGTATGTGTGTGCAGCACAGAGATTGAGAAATAGGCATAGGCAGGGGTAACACACCAAAAACAGAAATCATCATTCACAGCAAAGAAACACAGTTCCGGCGTGTTTGAATAGGAGTGGTGAGTGACTCTCCTTAAGGACATATACACATACATGTAAATACAATCAATATTCTAAAGCTCAAACGTGTTGCTCTCTTGCCTCATACAAACATAAACGCACTAAGAGCCAATATCTAAAACTCAAATATGCTCCTCTCTTGCCTCTAGAACACAAACATATTAAGAGACAAAGTAGCGCCTCTCACAAGTCATTTCCACACCAACACACATACGCACATACACACACATACACACACCTGGCGTGTTGTCATTGCTGGTAGCTGCCTAGCAGCTGCCTCCAGCGCCGCCCCCACATTTGACAGCAGCCGCGTGCACAAGGCATGCACCACAGACAGGTGCTGCAGCACATGCAGCATGGCCGGCAGTAAAGCCCCTTGCAGGGGGGCGCCCACCACTTGCGCGCTACTAATGAATCCACTCCCACGACCACCTCCGTGCTGCTCCTGCTGCTGCTGCTGCTGCCCCGCACCCCCCTGACGTAGATGTGGCTGTTGCTGCTGCTGCTGCTGCTGCTGCTGCTGCTGCTGTGGTTGTTGCTGCTGTGGTTGTTGCTGCTGCTCATTAGGCCGTAGGTTGGGAGCAGGTCTGCCAGTGAACATGTGCAGGGGCAACAGGTGCACACTGCCTCCCCCCCTTGCTCGTTCTGACCTCCTTACTAGCCGCTGGCGCTGAGCTGTAGCGCCTGCTGCTGTTGCCGCTGCTGCTGCTGCTGCCGCAGGCATGCTGGTGTTGGGCTGAGGATCCAAGGCTTGTGAGGCGTCCTCCATATGTTGGTCGGTCATAGAGTTGGGAGAGGCTTGTTTGGGTTGCAGGTAGTATGATGAAGTGCTGTCATGGTCGTCTTCTGGGCAGCCCATGAGGAGGAGGTAGGATGACTCGCAGTGTGTGAGCAGGGCCTGCATGACAGTTGCAAAGAGTGGTGTGAGATGAAAACAAAACCGTCCACTGAGCAGCCTATGGAGAGGAGGTAGGAAGCTCGCAATGCGTCAGCAGGGCCTGTGTGAAAGTTGCAATGGATATGGTGTGAAAGGAATCGTGTGTACTAGTAGCCCATGCGGAGGAGGTAGGATGACTTGCAGTGTATGAGCAGGGCCTGTGTGACAGCCGCAAAGGTAATGACATAAATGCAGAGATGCAGAGTGATTTGTTCAAATGTAGTTGAAAGAAATGTGTGGTTGGTGCAAATGAAATGTTTTGCTGCTGATTTTTTGGCTGGCTGCATGCGGGTGAGGTGCGCCTGCTCTTACTGCCATAGCATCACTGCCATAGCATTACTGCCATGCATATAAGAAGATGTGCGCTTGCTCTTACTGCCATAGCATCACTGCCATAGCATTACTGCCATGCATATAAGAAAATAGGTGCGCTTGCTCTTACTGCCATAGCATCACTGCCATGCATATAAGAAGATAGGTGCGCTTGCTCTTACTGCCATAGCATCACTGCCATAGCATTACTGCCATGCATATAAGAAGATAGGTGCGCCTGCTCTTACTGCCATAGCATTACTGCCATGCATATAAGAAGATAGGTGCGCTTGCTCACTGCCATAGCAGAAGAAGATACACCAGGGATCAAAAGCAGCTATTGTAAGAATTGGCCAGAACCATATATATATATACACGGTGTACATACGTTTCTTTGGCAGAGAAATCACAAAGTATACCAGAGGGGGTTAACTGAGGAAATGCCTGAAAATGTGCATTTTTGCACTCTGAATCCAGCCATTCACTGCCCACTCAGCCAACTGAAACCATCCTGGCTTTAATCGAAAGCTGATATTGTAAGCTGCACAAGGATGTGCTTATATCCATGTAAGTCACAGTGTGCGCAAATTGACGGGGGTCAAAGCTCACCTTGACTGCCCAAACCCTAATTTGGTGCCTTTCTACGGGAAAACAGCACATGTTGAGCCACATCACCACGCACTTCATCTTTTCACTTATTTTTTTTTGCAATCATATTCGTTTATTACAAATCTATACCACACGAAAGTATGCCATTTGGTGGAGTGGGTGATCTGCTGAAGATTTTGTGGTGAAAAGTGGGGTCCATGCCGCAGAAAATCAGACACGTGCGCCCTAAGTTGCTATGTTCAAGCTCAGGTGCTGTCAAAAGTTTAGAGCAAGGGCTACCTCTGGGTGCTAAGCTTCAACATAGCAACTTAGGGCGCACGTGCTCAATTCACATTTTAAAAAGACTCTTTTTTTGGCTCAGTCAGCCCCCTCTGAAAGTATACGGTCATATACGGTACGTATATATATAGTAGCGCTAGGTTTCTAAGGAAACAAAGGTGTATTCCCAGGGCCTGTACAAGGGTTGGCCAGAACCATATATATAAGTGGGATATAGGTGGTGTCACAGCTGCTGCTTGATGCCCCCTGAGTACTGCTGCAGCAGGCTTAACTAACTGGTAAAAATACTTGTGTGTGTCAAGGCTCATGAGAAATGACCCATTGTAAGCATTTGCCTCCTATTCCTAATATGTAAAGTAAGCCTACAACGGCCTTTCAAGGGTGGAGCCGGCGCATACACGTTGCCACAGCAGCTGAACACATCCCAATTAAATTACAGAAAATGCAGGGCCTCGACCGAAAACACACAAACACACACACACACACACAAACCTGCAACAGCTGCAGCACTGCTGCCGTCCAAGGCAGGAGCTCTGCTGCGAGTGCGCGTGCAGCAGGTGCAGCGGGGTGTGCTCTTGGAGTACCTTGGCCCTGACTCAACGGCTGTGACTGAGCGCCTCCTCTGTTCTCTGCACACATCCATCCAGTATTCAAGTCAGCAAGCAAGGTGTAAATCAAAGGCTGTGACTGAGCGCCTCCTCTGTTCTCAGCACACACCCATCCAGTATTCAAGTCAGCAAGCAAGGTGTAAATCAAAGGCTGTGACTGAGCGCCTCTTATGTTCTCTGCACACATCCATCCAGTATTCAAGTCAGCAAGCAAGGTGTAGATCGAGGGCTGTGACTGAGTGCCTCCTCTGTTTTCTGCACACATCCATCCAGTATTCAAGTCAGCGAGCAAGGTGTGGGTCGCAGTAGGTGTGTGTTGTCCGTTTTTTTGGTCGTGACTCAACAGCTGCGACTGAGAGTGCTTCCCCTGTCCTCTGCACACAGCCAGCAAGCAAATAAGGCAATGATACTTCAATTAAGAATGTGGGGGTGGGTGAGGTTTTCAAGTTTTATTCCTCTCATGGTTGACTTCTTCTGTTCCCTGCCCGCCACACCCGCAAGCAACCAGCCGCCAGATCAATAACAACACGTTTCATTTGCACCAATCAGGGCTGGTGCTGTGTACATAGCACCTTCTTATTTTTGGACATCACGTGCACAAGGCATAAAGAAAGCATTGCCTCTTACCCCTGCCGAGCACATGCGTTTGGGCGGGTCTGACTTATTCCTATGCGTGCATGTGTAAATATATGCCTGACTAGCTCCCTGCCTTCAATAATCACAATAGCTCAGATCATAAATGCCTTGTGTAGGAGAAGGCTGGTACGAAGATTGGGATGGATGAATAACGCCTAGAAGCAGTCGTGACCATGCATACATGGGGTTGGTCAGAACCAGGGATGGGCCATACGGCATATTCGTATAATATGCCGTATGGTATTAACGCATATTTTATCGTATTGAACAAATTGGGCCGTATTATACGATTGCAAAATTTGCCGTTTTTTGCCATTTTTTGGCCTTTATAGGCAATTTCCGCCCCAACAACGGCCTTTCAGTGAGCTTCAAGTGATATAATATATTAACAACACACAATATATTGGAAAAGAATCGGGAACGTTTTGGGTGATTTTGGGTGATTTTGGGGCGAACCGGGTCCATTTTGGGTCAAAAATCGGCACTCCCAAATTGCATAAAATACGGGACCGTATTATACGCGTATTGCGTATTTAATTTTACCGTATTGAAAGTCTCTGAGGTCCGTATGACCCATCCCTGGTCAGAACCATATATATACGGTGTATAAATGGTATTTTTGGCAGGAAAACTACCAAATATACGGTCACATACGGTGTATATATATGGTTCTGGCCAACCCTATACATCCATGTGCGGTGTGCACACGGTTACAGTGCAGAAAGATAATAACATGCACGGCCTAGTGCGTGTGCACTCCTATGCAATAAGTGTCGGGTTGGCCAGAACCATATATATACGGTGTACATACAGTATTTTTGGCAAGAAAATCACCAAATATGCTGTCATATACGTTGTATAAACACGGTTTTGGCCAACCCTAGATAAGTGGCATACTCATATGTGCATACTCGTACACAGGTATTGGCCTGCCCTGCAAATGGCCGTACCTGCCGCCCTGATTGGTTCCTGCTGATGGCTGGGATGCTCCAGGACCGTTGAAACAGAGGACACAGCAGCACTGCAAGAGCAAGACGCACAGGGATGATCATGAGAGCGTGTGCGTGCGCTTGCTTGTGCATGCCAACAAATTGCTTGTGCGTGCTGCTGCCCTGACACCTGAACGCTGCAGAACAATGCAAAAACACACGAGCGCAAAGCACAAAAAGAGTGATTTGTGTGTCGGTGCGTGCGTGCCTATTTGTGTGTGTGCATATGTATATATAAGTACGTACGTGTGTACGTGTGTGCGTGTGCGCGTGGGTGTGCACGCGCGTGCCTGTGCGCGGGCAAAAGTGTTTCTGCACGCAAGCAATGCACCCACACTTTCAAACCTCTCGCAGCATCTCAAACACCCCTCACCTGGCGCCCAAAAAGTCCAGCACGCACACCAAAGTAGCTGCCGTGGACCCACTAGGCTGAGTTAGAGCACGCCCAACCCTACCCCCCCTACCCCACAAACCACACCCGTCACCCCCAACCCTATCACCCCCACCCTCCCACCCTGTTGCCACCGTTTCCCCCCCTCCCTGAGCCCCCCTACTCCACCCGCTCCCCCCAGTACCTTCCGCCACCCCCACATCCG
>Ga0307963_1002442_pt1 | contig 14648 bp, 10 predicted proteins | sample OrgLakmetagen594_FD_201829 | JGI IMG/M metagenome (GOLD analysis project Ga0307963, IMG submission 201829) | Saline water microbial communities from Organic Lake, Antarctica - #594 | ecosystem: Environmental > Aquatic > Non-marine Saline and Alkaline > Saline | place: Antarctica: Organic Lake...
TTTTTCTTTTTCTTTCTGAGCTTATGGATTTATTTGTGGCTGGCCGAGACCAGTCAGCAGCCGATCAGCCAAACTACCTGGCTGAAGGTCACCCCCCATTGTAACCATTGTAACCATTGTAACCATTATCGCTGCAACTGCTGGCGAAGCCAGTTTATTGCACGAGACAAGGCAAAACAACCTCAACTGAAAAACCAACTAACCAAATCACACGAATCGTCACAGCCAACAATTGGGCGTGACAACTGCCTGACCGTTTGCCTTTGTGATAAATCAGCATCTATTCTAATCTTCACAGAGAGTTTACAGATAGTTTTATTGCTAACAATAGTATCTAGATGCTTGAGTAAGCAATTGAGTTGACCCCAAGCTGGTGTCTGAACGATATGATTGTAAATTTGATTGTAACAGAATCTCTCCTTTTCCTCAGATCACCAGATCACCCAGCTGACTACAACAGACTCTCGAGTTAGTCCTGGGCCATCATAATAAAATAGCTGTAGGCACGGGCTCAGGACCCAGCTAGCTACCTCAATTAATCACCTGTTCCCTTGCATTTCGACACGGCTGTCAGTCAGGGGCTGAGCAAACTAGGAAATCAACGGCAGCTAGCTTGCGCCAAAAACATGCTGTGCTGGTACAAGCTCCATGCCGACCTCCATTGTAATGTTGCTTGTTCCAAGAGAGTACAGACAGCATCTTACAGGTTTTTATTTGAAGAAAGCAGCGGGCCACAAAAAAACAGCCTCGCAAACAAACATTGAGGGACAGAAGCTGTGTCCTTTCATGATCTGAGAACCGGAGGGATACAATGGAATGAAATATGGCAACCTACCAGGACACACAGCAAGCACATTAAGGAGCACATATATACAGACTCACAACAGGAATCACATAAACAGGATCACACACCCTCCGTGCTTGACCGCACTGCCCCTTAAGTAATTCAGGGTCTTGGCTTATTGAGTGTCATACGGTGTCGCTCGCCAAGCATTGCAAGAGCCTTCCCAAAAAATTAGGTGCGAAAGTACATACGACATGCTCATGCTATGTACAATGTTCTTCAATTAATAAATTAATCTAATTTACAACACGGAATTACGCAAGCACGCCCCATACATTCTGTTCAAGCAAGGATGATCTCTTCCTCATTGATAGCGATGAATCAATCGGTAGGCATTTCTGCCGGTATCCTCCAGCCCCGCTCATTAACAAGGACCATCATGGTTTTCAGCATTGGCACCTCCTGTGAAGAGCGAATTGCATGTGAATTGAGCCACATCTTTTAAGGAGTTGGATCGCTTCCAATAATTGCACACAATGAGAAAATAAGTAAAGGCAAAAATACAAAATGCTACCAATGCAGCATTTCATCTGAGGAGACAGACAAAGGATCATGATGGCACTGCAAAAAAAGAAAACCTGATGGCACTGCAGTATTGCTGAGGAACGCATACACATTGTGAAAACTGCTGCAGTAGGGTCGGCCAGAGCCATATATATAGTGTATATATGCAATATTTTTGGCAGGGAAGTCACCAAGTATACGGTCATTTAGGGTGTGTATATATATACGGTTCTGGCCAGCCCTACACTGCAATATTGCTGAGGCAAGCATACACAGTGTGAATTACTGACACAGTGTGTAATACTGCTGAGGAATAGTACAGACATAGTGCGTAGCCTGCTGGGGAGTACTACTGCTGAGGCGTAATACTGACACAGTGTAATACTGACACAGTGAAATACCGACACAGAGTAATACTGACACAGAGTGTAATACTGACACAGTGTGAAATACTGCTGAGGTGCCTTCACCTCTCCACTGTATGCTTGCAAGCTACAGTACGCCACTGCCAAAATCCAAGAGGCAACTACTTTATGAGGGTAAGGGTTCATTTGCAGAAGCATCCATATCCAAACCTTCAAAGCGACATCTGAAACAGGCTCCATTACGTTATTTAGGGAGACATTCCATCTGAAACATTCCATCTGAAACAGGTTCCAATACACTAAATAAAGGTCGACCGCCACATCTCTAAAGTTAACCATCACGTTAACTAGAGTTAGTTGCATCACGTTATTCAGAGTTAGTTGCATCACGTTATTCAGAGTTAGTTGCATTACATTATTTAAAGTTAGTTGCATTACGTTATTTAGAGTCAGGTCAATTGCGTTATTTAGAGGTCGACCGCCCCGTCTGCTATGCTCTGAAGCAAATGCATTTTTTTTGCACCTTGTGTAGTGTGGAAAACCCCTTAGTTTGGTGTGTGAACAAAGCCTTTGTTTCACACGTACATCCTTTGTTTCACACATACAGCCTTTTTCGTTACGCGCCTATGTAATGCAGCTGCTACCTTCAACAGCGCAGCAAACGCTCACTGACAGGCACCTTGCTTTGGGCGTGCATGTGCACAGCCGACACATGCATACGCCCACACACATGCGCACACAGGAAGCGACATAGGAGTAACATGCAAAATCACACACCACCACCACTCCCACGCACTTGCAGTGTGGCTGCGCAGCCCAGCATGATGAGCTTGTGCTTTGCGCGAGTGAGGGCGACGTTTAAGCGCTGCCAGTCTGCCAGCAGGCGGCCAGCACTGCCACGGCTGTTGGAGCGTACAAAGGACAGCACGATGCATGGTTTGTCACGACCCTGAAAGTGAGCACAGGTGAGTGTATTGGTGAGAGAGAGTGTGTGTGCATTCTTGTGTGTGTGAGTGTGTTGTCTGTGTGCAATAAAAAACGTGTACGTACTTGTATGGGCGCACACACATGTACGAGCACACACACACACACACACACACACACACACAAACACACACACACACACGAAGTACGGCATGCATTGTGCAGCTTGTTAGCACTTGAGAGCGAAACAGACAAGAATGCATGGTTGCATAATATGACAGTATGTGCATTTCGTGTCCTGCCATTTCGGATGCAGAAAGCACGGCTTAACATGGTCCTGCATAGATTGCGCATGGACATGGAATGAATCGCAGAGCTGACATGAAAAAGGGGTGACGCTGCACCCACTTTTCAGGCACGCAGGTTTTGCGTCTTCACTATAAGATAGGCCACATGCATGTTGCGGTTCCAGTGATAGCATTGAATTAACACCAATCACACAACCCAGCAGCACGCACATGGGTTCGATCTGCATGCGAACAAAGCACCTGGTTTGAGCGCAAATAAGCCCTCAGAGACTGCACAGGCACGCAACCTGCTGCTGCTAGGAGAGCATACGCTGGGTTGACCAAAGCCACACATTTACGTGTGTATGCGGTGTGCATGCGGTGTTTTTAGCAAAACAATGGCCCTATACATTATATATAACCTATAACCTATAATATATACCTACATACGGTCATTTAAGGTGTGTGTATACGGTTCCGGCCAACCCAAACTGCACACAGTACCTGGTACTTGTCAATTGTAAGCACTTCCATCGCAGAAGGCAGGCGGGCCTGCGCTTCTGCTCCTGTCGCTGCAGCTGCTGCTCCTCCTCCTTCTCCTCCTGCTGCATCTCCTGCTGCTGCTGCTGCTGCACCGCCTGCTGCTGCCGTGCCTGATAGTGGCACTGACCTGGTAGCAGCAGGAGCATGCGGAGCTTGAGAGGGGCGGACCTGCAACAGATCTGGAGTGGGACACATTTGCACCGGGTCTGATGTGCCTGACATGGGCGGCGGCAGCTGTGTTGTTACGCACTCAGACGCTTCTGCTCCTGCTGCAGCCGCTGCTGCTGCTGCTGCTGCTGCTGCTGCTGTTTTGTTGTGTAGCTTGGGAGGGGGGAGTGCAGCGTGCACTGCCTTTTCTAGCAGGGTCACCTGTGTGTGTGTGTGTGTGTATTTTGCGAGTATTTGTAAAAGTATGAGTGGTGTTTTTTCTTAGTTTTGCAGCGCACACTGCCTTTTCCAGCAGGGTTACCTGTGCGCGTATTTTGCGCGTGTGGGTGTTTGCGAGTGTATCTTGCATGTGTGAATGGGTGCATGAGTAACATGTGTGTGTGTGTGTGTGTTTTGCGGGTGTTTGTGGTTGTAGCTACGGAGTTCTTATACTTTTGGGTCACAGAGATGGGCTTTGCATCTTTAGGTGAAGCAAATGAATTTAGTAAGACATTTCAAGCATGCACACCATGGTGACATTCATTTTTTTTTTCAAGCATGCGCACTATGGTAACACAATACAAAAAACAGGAGGAGGGTTTGTATGTGGGGTGTGAGAAGCTCTTGTGCTGCTAGGCAAGGCACAAGGCACGCACACTCAGCATACTCACCATAATAAACTCCATAAATGCAGTCAACATAGCAAGCCACATTTACCCAGCACACACATCATTAAATAGTAGGGTAGGCCAGGTCCGTACATCTGCACCGTGTATGACTATACGTATCGTTATTTCTCTGCTAAAAATACCGTATGTGCACCGCATATACTTACAAATGTATGGTTCTTGCCAACCCTATTTAATAGCCCTAATAAAGAATTACGTGGGCCAGCATACCCGTGATGGTAAAACTTATGCAGCACTCAGCAGTGCTTCTTTTTTCATTTTGGAAAACCTTCGTTTCACGTCACAGCCAAATTTGGCCATTTTGAAAACCTTTGTTTGACGTCTTACACCCTTTCAATGTCCGTGCACGTAATAAATCAAATGTTTTAGGCATGGCCCTAAAACAAAAATAAAGCATGTACCAACACTGATATGTCCGTAAGCCTACTGTGCGCGTCTTGAGGCTTGCCGTTTGCCCGGCACAACACGGCGCTGAGCTGTGAGCTGTGCAGCTGCATCCTGGTAACTTTGCAACACACCCCTCTTGTCCTGAATCTCTTGCCATTTCAGTGCTGCGCGCTGATGCAGCTGGCTTGCTTCATGGAATTTGATATTCTGGGACCTGCTTTGAAATTTGCATGCTGCTACCTTGGTGCTGCAAATGCTGCAGCAGAGGTAGTACAGGTTGTCCTCCCCCGGACCTCCATCTTGCAACTACTTGCTGCGCGCAGGCTGATTCCTGTCCAGTGGCATGCCCTTCTGTGTGTACTTAAAGGCCCATCCTTGTGCTCTAGCCATGCAGGCTGCACCATGCTTTTCCCCCTCTTTGTACCTTCCATCACTCTCTCCCTGCTTGGTTCCCTTTCTTTCAGGCGAACCAACCATCTAAACAAATTTTAAAACTGTTGAAATTTTCGATTTCTGAGGCTAAATTTTGGCCCACAAAGGGCCCACGAAGGCCTCAAGGTGCCCTTGGTCGGTTTTTGCCGGGAGACCCCCCGGGGCCCAAATCCTTGGTTTCACGTCTTTCCGTTATGCCCAAATAGTAGGGGTTTCACGTCTAAAGACGTCATACGTCTCCAAAAAAGAAGCACTGGCACTCAGCATGCGCATCATATTGCAGCATATCATAAGTCACAAATACGCACAGCACAGGCATCATGATTCGTGACACAGCACGTTGCAGCATATTGCAGCATATCATAAGTTACAAATACGCACAGCACAGGCATCATGATTCGTGACACAGCACGTACAGCGAGATACTCAAAGAGGCCCCAATTTTTTTAGAAAGGTGAAAAGTGGTTTTTCACTGCCTGTGTATATTTTTCTATTCCTTACACCCAGTAATCCTTTTATCAGATAATGTGAAGAGTGGCTTTCACTGCCTGCGTACTTATTTCTAATTCTTACACTCAGCACTCAGCATACGCAGGAAGTCACGTACACTCAGCATACACAGGATACACTCAGCATACACAGGATACACTCAGCATACGCAGGAAGTCACGTACACTCAGCATACACAGGATACACTCAGCATACACACGCACACACTCAGCATACACAGGATACACTCATCATACACAGGATACACTCATCATACACAGGATACACTCAGCATACACAGGATACACTCAGCATACACAGGAAGTCACGTACACTCAGCATACGCAGGAAATCACGTACACTCAGCATACACACAGCCATGATCGTAGTTTATAACACAGCACTCAAAGCGAGAAACTCACACTCAGCATGCGCATAGAGCGCCCATCCCCCACGTACGTTACCCCCAAAAAAAGCCTCCAAGTTCTGGAAATTAAGGCAAGCCGCATCAACCCGCATGCTGGCTTCCAAACACTCAACGCGCACGGTGTTAAACACCATAACCATTTAAGGGCTTAGCTCAATTGCAACACACACACATACACCTGTGCTTGGGAAACACAAGGCCAACTTAAACACACACACGCACGCACAAACACACACACACACACACACGCACAAACACACACACACACACGCACGCACAAACACACACACGCACGCATGCACAAACACACACACGCACGCACGCACTAACACACACACGCACGCACAAAAACACGCACGCACAAACACACGCACACACATACACACACACCCTGCGTTCTGTAACATGACACCGAGGTCGACTTAAGTAATACACACATACACCCCCGCCCAGAAGTATGGGAAATCTTGGGCACTTCTAACCACAACTGTCCCACACACACCTGCGCTCTGTAACAAGACACGAGGCGGATTTTGATTAACACAAACACACACACACACACATACACCTGCACTCCGTATAAGGACTTAGGCAAATCTAACTACAATTGTCCACTCACACACGCACACCTGTGCATGGGCTACACGAGGCCAACTTGAATCAATAACACACGCACTCACCACCCCCTGGCGCTCTGTAACATGACTTGAGACAATTCCAACCACAAATGTCACTCACACACAGTGCTCGGTGGGGTGCCAAAAAGCCCATGCCCTACATCATAAGGCTTCCACAGAGCACAAGGCTTCCAGGGCAGCTACACCCAACACAAAACTTTGCGCACACACACACACACACACACACACACACACACACACACACACCAGTGCTCAGATTGGGTGCCACAAGGTCAATGTCCTCCTCTGCTTCCACAGACCACAAGGCCTTTTAAAGTTTCAGGGTGCAACACCCAACACACACAACCACACACACACACACACACACACACACACACACACACCTGTGCTCGGTAGGGTGACACAATGCCAATATCCTCCTCTGCTGCCCCACAATCCAACAAGCTCTGCACCAGCTTGCCGACTATGCTGGCCTCGCCTGCATTGAATGAGGTAGCATGCAATACTTCATTGTGTGGTGAGGTTGTATCGTGTGGCTCTTCTTTCATGGTTTTGTGTGTGCAGCATGTCATGTGTGGTGGGATTGAGGATTGTGGCTTATGTGTTGCGCACATCACACACACGTTGAGTCCAATTTTTCCTGCAACAGTAAGTTTTCCTGCAACAGTGGCTTGTGTGGTGTGCACACTACATACACGTTGAGTCCAAATTTTCCTGCAACAGTAAGTTTTCCTGCAACAGTAAATTTTCCTGCAACTGTAAATTTTCCTGCAACAGTAAGTTTTCCTGTAACAGTGGCTTATGTGGTGCGCACACTACACACACGTTGAGTCCAAAATTTCCTGCAACAGTAAAGGATGACGGTAGCAGGATTCCAGTGTTCACAAAGACCGGATGCTTAGCCTCATTTCAACTGACAGGTGATGCACGCATGCGCATATACCGTGTCAATCTTCCAGCTGCATGTTGTTGTGGATCCAAGCATATAGGGCAGTTATGTACACCTGACCAAGGACCCCTGACTCGCAAAATGAATGCAAACTGGACACAAGCTGACACACGCACGCACGCACGCACGCACGCACGCACGCACACACACACACACACTCTCGAACCAAAGACCGCAAGCTGCACCTCTGGCATGGAAACTGAGTACAAGCTGACACGCAAGCTGAATGCAGGCTGCACCTCTGACACGCAAACTAAGCACAGTTGCCCACACAAGCTGCACCTCTAGCACGCAATTTGAGCACAAGCTGACGTGCATAGTGCGTACAGGCTGCACCTCTCTCTGACAAACAAACTGTACACAGGCTGCATCCTGTAAAATGCGAAACGAGTACACACTGCTGCACCTCCGAGATGCAAACTGAGCACAATTAAGTCAACAGTTGCACCTTTGACGCACAAACTGTACACAGGCAGCAGCCAATAAAATGCAACATGAGTACACAATGCTGCACCTCTGACACGCAAACGTAACACAAGCTGACATAGGTATACAAATTAAGTACACACATACAAATTACATACAAATTAAGTACACATATACAAATTAAGTACACACGGCTGCAAAAACCTCTGATGACACGCAAAACCTACACAGGCTGCGCTTGCATGCTGCACCCCTGATATTCCAACTGAGCCCAGGCCTTTGCCTACCAGGGTTGGACACCGTCCCGTCCTCTTCCAGCTCCACACAGCCAGGCACATTGGTGGTGTCTAAGAACACCACACGCCGCTGTGGGTCGAGAGCCTGTGTGTGTATGTGTGTGTGTGCTTGCTTTTGTGTGCTTGTGTGTGTATGTGTGTGCTTGCTTTTGTGTGTTTGTGTGTGCTTGCTTTTGTCTGTGTGTGTGTGTGTTTGTGTGCGTGCTTGTTTTTGCGAGTGTGTGTGCTTGTTTTTGCGTGTGCGTGTGTGTGTACGTGTGTGTGTGCGCGTGCGTATGCTCGTGTGCTGGTGTGCTTATTTCTGCGTGTGTGTGTGCGTGCGTACGTATGCTCGTGTGCTGGTGTGCTTATTTTTGCGTGTGTGTGTGCGTGTGTGTGTGTGTGCATGTGTGCACATATGCTTTATGTGCATGTCACAATGTAATGACTTCAGGAACAATGCTGTTCATTACTTTGATGTGAAGCTCAAGCGACTTTGACTGCAGCCTTTACCCTAAAAAAAATTCTAAATAGATAAAAAATTAAATTTAAACTATCAAGCTGTCATACGGTCGACCCCGTGAAAAACCCACCCAACCAGTCTTTTAGCTCTCCATTCAATTTAAAGCCCCCTATACCTCATCTGAATGCTAAATACTTGATGTTACATCTAAGTCATTGACATTTGCTAGAAACTTGGCATTCTGGGGGTTCTGTGGGGCCCGCTGCGTATTTTGCACCCACTTTTACAAGGAAATGGAGCATCTCTGAGGTTGCCCCGATCGACCTCTGCTTCAAAATATAAGCATTATAAATATTACATAACAATGCCGCAATGTCAGATTTGGGGCAGGGGTACTGGGAATGCCGGCGAGTGGAAGGCACTCACACAAGGGACAAAGGGAGAGAAGACAGAAAAACCTGTCGCTCCATACCTGCTTCGAGTTTAATCCCGTTTTTTCCTCTCAGCGTCGCGGCCAGATTATATGACTTCGACAAAAATTAAATGAGGTCAATCGGTGGCCTGGTTGATTTTTGGCATATTTTTCTGATATTTTTCCACCTTACATAGTGGCGCTATTTCCAGCTGTGCCTTCCCATTCAGTCCATGACCCCCAACTCACACCAGAGTTCCGGCCAAACAAATGATGATTTATGAATTTCAGAGGGTGCGGATTGGTGGACTGTGAAGAATGATGCCTGTTTTGCTTCCTGGCATTTCTTCGGCCCTAACTATCTACCCAGTCTCTGCACCTCTCCTCAACCTTAAAGCATCTGTTGAAAGAACAAAAAATCAGCTATCCAATGCATGTCTCAGGTCACGGAATGGTGGAGTGGGTGCAGAGATATGCTTGCGCAAAGTTAAGTGAGACTGTTTGGCTGGCAGGGGTTTGAGTTTTTCACGGGGGCGACCATACGCATGTATACTTGATACTTCATTTTGATATTGTAATCCTGTATTATTAACTATTACCAAATTATAACACTAATTACTATATAATTGCAATTAACACTATATTACAAAGACGTAGCGGTAGATCACAGGAGCGTCTTCAGGAGACCATTGTGCCACCAAGAAACAAGCACCGCCTGCATCCTTGCATTCCCACCTGCGTAACCCACTCCAGCAAACTAAACTGCTGCTGTACACACACACGGGACACTTGGATACTTATCCTCTTGAACAACTATATCCCCAAATGGTTTCAGCACAACTTCCACGTTCTTGCGCTCCCACCTGCACGACCCACTCCAGCGAACAAGCTGCTACTGTGCACATGGATACTTTCACCCCTAACACACATACAACCTCAGTGGCTCCCCCTACCGGAAAAAGCACATGTTCACATTCTTGAGCTCCCACCTGCAAGACCCACTCCAACAAACTAGCTGCTACTATCTTACAAACAACCTAAGTGGCTTCCCCTACCGGAGAAGCACACATGTTCACATTCTTGCACTCCCACCTGCACGACCCACTCCGGCAACCTGCACTGCTGCTGCTCCTGCTGCTGCTGCTGCTGCTGCTGCTGCTGGTGGTGGTGCTGGTGTTGGTGCTGCTGCTGGTGCTGGTGCTGCTGCTGGTGCTGGTGCTGCTGCTGTTGCTGCTGTTGCTGTTGCTGCTGTTGCTGCTGTTGCTGGTGCTGGTGCTTCTGCTGCTGTTGGTGCTGCTGTTGCTGCTGTTGCTGGTGCTGGTGCTTCTGCTGCTGCTGTTGCTGCTGTTGCTGTTGCTGTTGCTGTTGCTGTTGCTGTTGCTTCTGCTGCTGCTGTTGCTGTTGCTGGTGCTTCTGCTGCTGCTGGTGCTGCTGTGCACCCACCCCTGTGCATCCACCCAGCGTCCCTCCCAACATTGGCATGTAGGGCAAGTGCAGGCAAGCCTGGGCCACTGCAGCTGAACCACACAGCAGGGCACCGTTGTACACCAGATGGTTGCTGAGGGACATGATGTCTGTGGCCATTCGGTACTGGCGGCGCAGGGTCACGATTGCCTGTAAGGGTTTGTGTGTGTGCGTGTGTGCATGTGTGTGCATGTGTGTGTGTGTGTGTGTGTGAGTGTGTGTGTGTCACGATTGCCTGTAAGGGTTGGAGAGGTGAAAACAGTTTCAGAGGACATAGGTAGATATGTTTGGGTCATACGTCAGGGGATGCAGGGCCACCGTGTTTGCTAAGGGATGCGGTTACTTGCTGAAATATGTGTTATTTAGCCGACCGACGTGATTTTTCTTGACTAAAGATGCGGCTTCTTGCCAAGTCATGTGGTGTTTGCTGAGGGACATACTTCCTTGACGAGGGATGCGGCTTCTTGCCAAGTCATGTGGTGTTTGCTGAAGGACAAATTTCCTTGACAAGGGATGCAACTTTTGCCAAGGAATGTGACTTCTTGCTGAGGGAGTTAAATTATTGTTAAGCGGTTTGCTCTGTTGGGCTATGCTGGACTATTTGGCTGGACTAGTCACGCTGGACTAGTTACACTGGACTAGTTACGCTGGACTGCCAGGGCTGCTGGGCTGACCACTCAGGAAGTTACACGTGATTCAAATGCTGAAGGCAACTTGCCACACAGCGTCACGCACCTGGGGGTGTGCTTCAGACAGGCGACGGAACAGGCTCTCCCCATAGCCGCCTGCCAGAGCTGCTGGGCTGACCACTAGAGGCGGCAGCTGATAGTGGTCCCCCACAAGCACAAAGCTGCGTGCCATGGCCAGAGGGCCCAAGCATGCAGGTAGGCTGACCTGTGCAAGCCACACGTGTGTGTATGTGTGTGTGTTTGTGTGTGTGTGAGTGTGTGTGTGTGTTTGAGTGTGTGTGTGTGTGTGTGTGTGTGTGTGCAAGTGTGTGCAAGTGTGTGTGTGTGTGTGTGTGTGTGTCGATTGCCAACATTCAGGAAGACTCAGTACAGGTGTCACTTTCATAGACTTGTCACAGGGACACTTTGCACCTGCACAGCTAAACATTTACGACAAAAACACGCATGCTTGAGACACATCATCCAAGGACACAAAGACCGGCCAACTACTCACAACTTGCAACGTGCATATGAAAACCGTAACATACACAAAAAAAGCATGCATGCACACACACACAAACACACTCACATGCACGCACGCACACGCACGCACATGCACACACACTCACACACAAACAGACACACACCTGAGACGCTTCATCCAGCACACACACGTCAAAGGTGCGGCGTGCAAGCAGCGGGTGGCGCACGCCCAAGCATGTCACTGCCACAACACGCACGCTGGACATTGCTGCCTCCAGGGCTGCTGTAGAAGCGCAGGCATGGGGGAAGCGTGCGCCACCAAGGGTGTGGGCACGCAGCGCGGGGTGCATCTGAAATGTAGGATGTGTGTGTATGTGTGTGCTTTTGCAACTGTGTCTGAGTGCGCCACCAAGGGTGTGGGCACGCAGCGCGGGGTGCATCTGAAGTGGAAAACATTCGTGTGTGTGTGTGTTGCTGTGTGCGTAGTTGTCGCAAGGGAAGCGCCGCCTAGGGCGTGGGTGGACATGCAGCGCGGGGTGCATCTGAAATGTGGGATGTGTGTATGTGTTGTGTATGTGCATGCTTTTGCAACTGTGTTTGGGTGCCTGTGTACATGGATGTTAGTATGTATTTGTTTGCGGGTGTGTGCACTTCCCCAAAGATTTGGTGCCTTTGCTTGATGCACAAGAAGCAAGCCTAAGTTTGAAACAAGTGGGTTGCTTCGTCGCCTTCTGAATAATAATCATAGGCATACGGTGTACTTACAGTCTTTAAGCTGTAAGCATGCATACACACACGCACACACACTCAATCACACACACGCACACACACACGCACACGCACACACACACGCACACACACACCTACCTGACGCACTGAAGACCCAGGCATGCGAATGAAGTCGATGCCTGCGCTGGCCAGCTTAAGCGCGATGTTGTCCACAGCACTGTGTGCACACAAAGGGGTTGAGTATAGGAGGATGAAAGCGTGACAGAGCCAAGCCGATTCTTTTGGTGTGCAGATGGCACTCAACGCAGCTTCTGCAAGAAACTCATGAGATGCATATCATCCCTGCGGGCCTTTCCCTCTGTTCGATCGCTCACCTCCACAGGGAGAAGGATAACATATTTTTGTGTACTATTTAAGGGTACAAAGAAATATAAGCAAGATATATGATGCGTGCAGAGACAGCCAGCCGCTTGCCACAATATCTAATTGGGCAGTATGACTTTTGCTTGAAATACAAAGGCCTCCAACTGGCATGGTGCTAAATTTGATGCCTTCACAACATATCTACATGCGTGCCGCGATAAAAATGCGCACCACGCAAGTACAGCCAGGCCACAGTCAAAATGACCTAAACTGAATGCAACGGACGAAAGCAAATCCATACACACACAAGGCACGGCACTGTTGTGAACATGAGCGTGATTTGGTTAACCCTGATGACCGTATGCATGCACTCACACATCTGAACTCCAACAGAGGCAGGCACGCAATCTCCAACAAAGACACCTCCAAACTTAAACAGAGACACAACATCCAAGCTTCAATGAAGACACACCCAAACACTCCAACAAAGAACCGCATTCGCAGAGTCACGCTAGCATTAGATCAATGGTCAAAGACACCTACACTCACACGTGCATGCAGGACATGTACCTATATGCATTATTCTACATCCAAGCACACATACACACACAAAAGGTGTACTTGTGATAACACGCACATAGAATGTCCTTGCATCCATGCGCAAAGTGTACTTGTTATAACACACAGAACGTGCTTGCATTTACGCGCAAAGTGTACACATGATAACACGCACACATAATATTTCAACTTTCATGCGCATGCGAAAAGTACTTGACACGTAAGCACAACCAAAGTGGAAGTAGTTGTAGTTGAAAGTCACTGCCCGTGGAGTCAGCAACACCATACACTCCACTTTCAGCAATGCAGCAATGGCCTGCACGATGGTGTTGTTCTAATAAAGGCGCACAATTGAACGCGCGCGCGCGCACACACACACACACACACACACACACCACCCATGTGCAAGCACCTGTGTGTGTAGGCGGTCAACAGCACCGTGCGCCCCACTTTTTGCAGCGCAGCAATGGCCTGCACAATGGTGCTGGTTTTGCCAGTGCCTGGCATTCCCAGGACCAAGGCGTAATCCCGCATCCTCAACACACTGCGCACCTGTGAATGGACATGACAGCAAACCAGGTAAATGTGTGTGTTTGTGTGTGTGTGCGCGTGCGTGTGTGTGTGCGTGTGTGTGTAAGTGCATGGGCATATTCCTGCAGTCTTCCTCATACTGCACACATGTGTAGGGTTGGCCAGAACCGTATATATACACCGTATATGACCGTATATTTGGTGTTTTCCCTGCCAAAAATATCGTATGTAAACCGTATATATATGGTTCTGGCCAACCCTACACATGTGCTCATGCACGATAGCAAAGCAGCGTCTTCATGTGCTCATGCACGATAGCATGCGCATGTGCTCAGGCACGATAGCAACCATGCACAATATCAATCATGCACGATAGCATGCACATGTGCTCAGGCACGATAGCAAAGCAGCGTCTTCATGTGCGCCTGAATGCATGAGGGCAGCAAAGTTTTGTATGTGTGTAAGGCCGTTGTAGGGGTGTGTGTGCGTGTGAGCTGCTCTTTTTCCTTTATTAAAGCGGGCAATGCCTTTTACTGCCTGTGTGATATAATTAAATGTGCACTAGGGTGTGATCCATTTAAATGATGCCTGTGTCAGGAGGCGCCAAAAAAAAAAGTATTGGACGTCAACCCTATTTTTTAGTTTGGGGGC
>Ga0307963_1002445_pt1 | contig 14643 bp, 12 predicted proteins | sample OrgLakmetagen594_FD_201829 | JGI IMG/M metagenome (GOLD analysis project Ga0307963, IMG submission 201829) | Saline water microbial communities from Organic Lake, Antarctica - #594 | ecosystem: Environmental > Aquatic > Non-marine Saline and Alkaline > Saline | place: Antarctica: Organic Lake...
TCTCTCTCTCCCCCTCCCTCTTCTCTCTCTCTCTCTCTCTCTCTCTCTCTCTCTCTCTCTCTCTCACACATACACACACACACGCACACACCACATACAAACACGAAAGCACACACGCGTACACATACGCACACACACACATACACACACATGCAGACCATCTATTTTGCACAGAAGAGAGCCAACGTGGTGCCTCGTCGAAATCAATGAGACATAAAGAAGGATTAGACACACGTACGCGCACACACACACACGCACGCACACACACACACACACACACACACACACACACACACACACACACACACACACACACACACACACTCACACACGAGCACACACACACACACACACTCACACACACACACAAACACACACACACACACACACAAACACACACACACACACACAAACACACACACACACACGCACACACTCACACACACACACACATACAAACAAACACACATACACACACAGACACACACACACACGCACGCACGCACACACAACACACACACACGCACACACACAACACACACACACACACACACGCACGCACACACACACACACACACACACACACATACACACACACACACACACACACACACACACACACACGCACACACGTGCACACACACACACACACGCACACGCTCACACTCGCGCAGACCAGCTTTCCTTCTCGGAGGAGAGCCAATGTGGTGCCTCGTGGGAACCCACTAGTCTTAGAGAAGGGGCAGGCAATGGAGGATGTGTGGAATGTGCCGCAGCCCGACTACGACTGCGGTGAGTGCTTGTAACGATCTATGCGTTGCTCTGATTACAACCGCCGTGCCTTTTTCTCGTACACGCTCTTGCTTGTTTCAGTCTTGAGATAGTTAGTGGAATTTCAAAGAATTGGAAGCAATGTGGGGCTGTGCAAGCCAGTTGTGGGTGCCTGGTAGGTCATGTGTGCATGGGAATCCGTATCTCAGTTTTTGCCCCTCAACTCTGCAACACTCCAGTTTCAGGTCTTGATGATTATGATGCAGATGGATGCAGATTTCAAAAAGGAGCAGTTTGGTACCCTTTTTGTCTGGGTGGGGGCATGGAAGGGGGGTTTGGGGGGTGGGTGGTCCTTCAGGGGTGTCCACCCCAAAAAGTATACGTGCCTTCCAAGTATAGAAATTAAACACACTCCTGGTGGAGAGATAAAAATCGGGAGAAAAGGGTTTTTTTGTGTTAATAACAAGCTTGTAAGGATCATTTCCTGAGTTTTCTGTCCAGGTTCTGGTTTCAGAGGAAAGGTGAATCCTGAGGCTAGAGAAGGGAATGTGCTGCATGCTCAATTGGTGGTGATGCTGCCACATTCTCATTCGCATGTCCACTGCTTTGTGTCACACACAGCCTGGTTTGTATTCAAACTTGTGCAAGTACGGTGATTAGGACGGTACAGACCGTCTTTTCTTAAATTACGGCGTCTCAGCGTATGTTGGTGACCGTAGATTACCGTCTAGACGGTAGATTACGGTACGGTGTACGGTACGATGCCAAGCTGGCACTGCCAGTGCAAAATGGCCTCAGAAAGGCCTCTCCACCCCAAAACCTTCCATTTTTGGAGCCCACTGCTATGTATCACACAAAGCCTGTTTTATATTGCTTCAAAGTGTATCAAAAAGGTGGGTTAATTCAATGCGTGTCAAATTTAGGTCAATTCAATGCGCGTCAAAAAGGCAGGATCATGTCCTCACAACATCATTTCAATGCACGCGACTTTTCAAAGGAGGTCAAAGGAAGTCAAGAATGGCTAATTCAGGCGTGGTATGATCTGGTGGATTTTTTCCAAATGGGAGAACAGCACGCTTTTGATATTGGTGATAAAATTCCAATTGGGAGCTATTTCAGGCGTGGTATGATTTAATGAATTTTTTTCAAAGGGAGAATAGCACGCTTTTGACGTTGGTGATAAAATTTCAAAAGGGAGAACAGCACGCTTTTGATATTGGTGATAAAATTCCAAAAGGGAGAATAGCACGCTTTTGATATTGGTGATAATTTCTAATTGGGAGGACAGCACGCTTTTGAAATTGGTGATAAATTATAAACGGGAGGACAGCACACTTTTGATATTGGTGATTAAATTTTAAACGGGAGAACAGCACGCTTTCGATGTCTCCTGTTCCAGTGATTTGCTAATTGTGCTGTACTCAACGGTTCTCTGTGCACGCGGTGTGTAACACACAACTCTGTTCTGTGTGCTGTTCCCACAGAGAGCCTGCTCCATGCAATCAAAGGCGTGGCAAAAGCAGAGGTCAAGCCTGTGCAAGTGAACCAAGAGGATGGCACCTTGAGCCATGTCCCACAGGTAAGGAACAAGAACAGAAAGAAACTACAGAGTACTCTGCAGCCTGCTGCAGAAGTACTCACGTTCTTGGAGGCCAGTGCAATTGAATGTCATTTGGAACTGTCTTGCCACAGCTTGTAGGGACCATCCTTTTTACACCTGGTCTTTAGACAGCGTTTAGGTTTATTTTTCTGATGATGGCAAAAGCAGAGGTCAAGCCTGTGCAAGTGAACCAAGAAGACGGCACATTGAGCCATGTCCCACAGGTAAGGAACAAGTAAAGAACAAGTAACAAGTAACAAGTCAAAAGTCACAAGTAACAAGTAACAATTAACAAGTAACAAGTAACAAGGATGTAAGTACTAAGAAAGTAACAAGTAAGTAAGGAAGTAACAAGGAAGTAAGGAAACAAGTAAGGAAACAAGTAAGGAGACAAGTAACAAGTAACAAGTAAGGAAACAAGTAACAGGTAACAAGTAAGGAACAAATAACATCTTGAGCTGTGTCCCACAGATAAGGAACAAGAACAGAAAGAAACTGTGCAGGCAGTGAAAATCACTCACCTCATAATCTAAGGAAAGCGAGTCACCCATCCCCACCTACAAACAAACACACACACACACACACAAACACACACACACACACATACACACACACCTGGCTGAGTCATTTTGGTACCCAGTTTATAGCAAATGGACGGATTGTTCAAGGCCAGATGCAAACTGGTGTTTGAACTCTTATTTATGCAGCGGGGAAGAAACTGTGCATTAGATGGCGGGTCGATGCAAAATGGTGTTTGAACTCTTATTTATGCAGCGGGGAAGAAACGGTGCATTAGATGGCGGGTCGATGCAAAATGGTGTTAGAACTCTTATTTATGCAGCGGGGAAGAAACAGTGCTTTGAGTCAGCATGTCGATGCAATTTGTTAGATCTTGTGTCATACGGCTTATGTTGTAAGAAACAAACGATAACCTCAAACTTCCAACTTTGAATTAGGAATTCATGGTAATAACGGGCAGACATTGACAAAAGTTTTGTCACAAAACAGTAAACAGGACCTAAGATTTTCCAGGACCGTATATTGAAATTGGTCATGACGCATTTACAGACAGGGCGGGCAAACGTCGTACGGCACACTGTCATAGATACTACATATCTGTTTGCTTTGGCTGACGCACCCTACAAATGCCAGTACTACAGTGCACGCACATACTGTCTGGCAGGCAGGCATGCTGAAGTGTGTGTGTGTGTGTTACTCCATGCGTGTATGTATGACATAGGCCCCCACACACGCGCTGAGAGGCTTTATTGCATGCAATAGATCAAGAATGATTAGTAATGGCGAGGATTTGTATGCATGACATCTGGTGCTAAAGTAGCTCCTTTCCCTCGATTAAAATGGTATTTTTTTTATCACTGCTTGTGTCGCTTTCGTTCCCTGTTGTCAAGTACAATCCAACAGTTTTGCTTTCTACGCGTCGCATGTGTGTTTTAATGCGAGCCGCCCATTAATTTATGGTTCATACCAGATGCCGATACACCAAACCCCTGCATTTCCAGAACTTTGTGGTCTCTGGGTCCTTGGGCAACGGATGGACGTACGACCCATACAACGGCTACTTCCCAGTCCGATTTGTCAACAGAGAGGGGTGAGTTTGTGTGTGTGTTTTGTGTGTGTGTGTGTGCGTGTGTGTGTGTGTGTGTGTGTGTGCGTGTGTGTGCGTGTGCATGTGCGTGTGTGTGCTGTGCTGTGCTAAGCATTTGCACGCATTGCTATAAACTAAGAGAGTCAGAACGCGTTTGCTTATCTCCCTCTTGTTGGTGGGTATGCAATTCGCCTCCTTGTATCTCAACACACTGAGTGTCCCTTAGGTCCTTAGCCGAAACAATAACGTGTCATAGCATGGTCGAGATTGGTGGATACACCCTGCTCGGCGAAAAACATGCTCAAACCTAAAAATCTGTGTGGAAAGGGACGTGCTTTCATGGAAGGTTTTTATCAACCAGTGCTCACAGAAGCTACCAACTGCCCATCATTCAGGAGGTCCTGACAGATTTTAGTAAATGGAACTTTAGGTGATAGCCTCCTCATTTCCTCCCTGCGTGCCATGGCGTTCGTTGCATCTGCGTCTGTTGCATCTGCCTGCCATTGCGTGCCATGGCGTTTGTTGCATCTGGCCATGATCCATTGTGTTGCTATGGCGTTCGTTGCATCTGCGTTTGTTGCATCTGCATGTCATTGCGTGCCATGGCGTTCGTTGCATCTGCGTTTGTTGCATCTGCATGTCATTGCGTGCCATGGCGTTTGTTGCATCTGCATTCATCAATGGTTAATTGAGTTGCCATGGCGTTTTTTGCATCTGCGTGCGTCAATGATTCACTGTCGCAGGACACCGACAGGAAAAAATATCGTCCCCCCTATCCACGCCAACCGCAATTGCGAATCTGCTTATTTGTTTGTTTGATACAGGATTTACATGAAACTAGATGACTAGAGGGCAGCCCATAATGTGATCAGAGCTTGTGGAGGAATCAGATCCTTGCGGACTTCATTTGGGACCTCCGTGAATAGGAGGTTATGAAGGTCCATATATTTGGCCAAGGTTCTTAAGGACTTCCTTGTCTTTCAGACCCCGGTGATCTGCCACCTTTGCGTGCGCTCCTGCACTGGAGATCAAAGCAGCGCTTAATCAGACAATAGTAGACAAGGTTGTGGTGCAGTTTGTAGATGTTTTTCCAATGCCAAATCGATTATCCTTAATATACCAAAGTTGCTCCAGACGTGCCCTTTCCAGCACTAATATCAACTCTCATCAGGAGACGGCTTCAGGTCAAGCCTGCAACCCTCCTGATCCCCATTGATCTTTTTTCCTTCCTATTGGTGGAGGAGTTTAGACGTGCCCTTTCCAGCACTAATATTAACTCTCATCAGGAGACGGCTTCAGGTCAAGCCTGCAACCCTCCTGATCCCCATTGATCTTGTTTCCTTCCTAGTGGTGGAGGATATTTACGGTACCCGGTACCAAGGTGGCTCCTTTTCCTTAATCAATGTGGGGAGTGGTATTTCACTGCCTGCGTATTTTTTTCTTCGTCTTTACCAAAGTTGCTTGCAGTCAGTATAATTGTCAGCGGCCAGCAAATTAAGCTGCTGGGGCTATTTCCGTTGGTCTTCATATGAACATGTTTAGGTATACCAGGTAGCTAGGATAATATTTATAATTAAATGGAAGGACCTCAGCCAGACTGTTCGGCTGATCGTAGCAGCAGGTCTAGCTAGCAGTTTGCCACCTGTGTGCCTGCATGCTGTTTCAAAGGGTTTACAAAGGGGGGTAAACGCATGCTCTTTCAAGCATGTTTACCTATTTTTGGGGTACAGTGTGTCCGAATACTCGACCTAGATCTGGAGGGTGTCACGCTGAAGTTCGCCAAGTCAGATCATTCTATGCTCAGGTGGTCTCAGAGCAAATCTGCTGGTGAACGGTGTTGCTCTTGGTCCACCAGTAATAGCCTGCGTTTGAATATTGTGATTGTTTTAGTTTGAGCCCGTCTCGCGTCACATTTGTGTACACGTGCAGTACATATACGTGCAGTACACGTGCTCGTTTTTGAATTATGCCAGGCATGGTCAGCCATTCAAGTTTACGATATTGCATACATACCAGCAGGAATTGCGTTGCTTAGGTATAGCTAAAGACGCCATGTACTCACGTAGATGTGGAGTGAACGGGAATTTGCCTGAATTTGTTAAGACTTATGCAGGATTTTCAGGAAACACAAATTATTCAAGCTTTATGTCAAATCTTGCATTGGGACTGCTGAACTACAGAAAAGGGTACGCTGCGCTTTCGACAACAATTGGGATGAGTGTCACGCCCAATCATTGGCAGCGACGAATCGTGTTACAGAGCAGTTAAGTTGGTTGGCAGTTGAGAGTTGGACCCTAGGACACGAAGTGTCTAGGGCTTATGGATTGCTAGAGAAACTGAGAGCCTTATAGTTTCTTTATGTCTTGTTCAATAAGCTGGATGGCCAGTCTTATTGATAACCTTTATCTTCTGGATTTGATATTTCTGGAAATCAGTCAACAACATGTGAACTCTAGGAGGTACCATTAGAGGGGACCTCCTCATCATTGATCTTTGTGCTGAGTCTTATACTTTGCAGTGACCGGTAATTTGATATGACATGAAATTGTTTGAAAGGAAATTGAGAGAAAAGCAACAGACAATGAAAGCCACTTGCATCATTTTGGAGGAGGAGCACTAATAATAAGCATCCAAAAGACAGAAGAGAGAAGTATAAGCAACAACAGACAAGGTGTAAGCAAAAACAGATAAGGTGGGCTAATACAGACGTCTGCAAGGTTTGCACTTACGAATTCCAAAGCCAAAGTAGCATTATAAAATTATATGAAGAACCCTTTTTTCCCGAGCACTGAAGTATGATGCGAGTAGGAGGCTTGGGCTATTAAGTTCTCAGGATTTAGAAATACTCCGCTTTTAGAGACTTCAGTATTGTGACGACGCAAGTTGCAAAAGAATCAATTTAGCATTAATTAAGATGAAAAAAACATGCATCCGCACGTCAGAATCCGAGGTATAAATGCTCCGTTTTCGGGATCTCAGTATTTTTTTAATTAGTCTCAGCACCGAAAAAATGTTGAGGTGTTGAGGTACCACATCCTGGCCATTCGTGTGAGGGTGATGTCCTCCGGCGGCATCGGATTTTAGCAACCCAGATAGCGCAGTTGGTGACGCTGTACGCGCCGTTCAACACCCGGGCCCGGGGCCTATGACATGTGAGTGTGCGTTGTGACAGGTCTTCCTTGCTTTTGCAAGAACACAAGCAATGCTACAGTGATTTGAATATGATCTTGCAGACATGATTGAAAGTCCATAACTGCAGGCTCTCTTGGCGCATGTTTTCCTTGCTTTGAACCTCTGAATCAGTCAGGGTGAATTGAATTGTGCCTTGGTGATGCTCATGCCAAAATCTATGGCTGTTGTATAGCATGTGTGAGTGTGATATTTTGCTGCATATGCTGCTCGATGCTGTTCCTGTTACCCAACTAACAGAGACTGAGTATGTGCCTGTTTCCCAGAAGCGAACTAGCCATATCGTCGCATATGATATCGATATCGTCTCAGTTCTGAAATTCGGATATGAATAATAGCAGACTGAGTAAATATTGTTGAAGGCCGAGCTCCTTTGGAAGGTAATCATTGTTTTTGTTTGTCCGTTTGGGTACATTCCCAACTGTGCTTGCTCTCATTCCTGCAGTGCAAGAAAACAGGTTTTAAAAGAGGTAGCCGGATCTTGAGCCCGTGCTATTATTAGTATAATAGCTGCAGGCAGCTATTATATTAATAATAGCCCAAGACTACTTTGGAAGTCTAAATCTGGAGGTATTATGTCTGTTAGGTGATCTGAGGAAAAGGAGGTTTCGTTACATGCAGGCTATTTCGCACTTTGGCCTTGCAAGCCACGCCATGTGACAAGTGGCCAGACTTTACATTCGTGTGCGTCACTATCCGACACCCTATTTGGGCGGCACAGCCCTGACAGAGGTGTGTCTGATGTTATTGCTAACGCTGCTACGCACGCAAATAAAAGCCTTTGCTTACTAAGACCAGCTGCGGGCAAGTGATTAACTGCCTTCAGGCAGCGAACAGCACATACAACACAACACGTACGACAAAGAACCTTATTTCCAATGGGTATTCATCAAAATGTAAAGATGCTGCCTGCGTTTTCATCAGACAATTGTTTACCAACAATTAGCAGTAACTCTTCTGTGTTGGCATGGACTTTTATGGGTGTGAAAAAGGGGAGGGGCATTGAGTACGTGTGGAAATACTTGGCCCACACACTGAGACATACAATCTTACGCAGAGTTTACAGAGTTCACAGATCAGGTCACATCAGTCAAGATTTGCCATTATTAGTCTACGTATGTAAAACACTAGCCCAACCAGAAGGAACCGAGTCCCTCCGGGACGATGGTTCCAACATTGTGAAATTTGTGAAAATTGTTGTTGCAGCAACAGACTTATAGTACCAACAGAAAAACCCTTACAAAGGGAAAAAAAGGGAGGATAGTGTTTGTGACATTGCAGCACTGAATAAAATCAGTGAGAACAGTTATTAAGCACCTGCCAGGCCCAATCGATCGCATAAACTCACCAAAAAGGGGAAACCGTTTGTGCGTTTTTGGCAAATGAAAAAAATGGAACATACCATATATTCAGCTACAAACAATGACAATCTTCCCATGTTTGCACAGGTTACGCAGCTCTTGAGCAATGTGCTGCGTAACCTGTGCGAAGGCTACAAAAAGCTCACAAAAACCAAGGGGAAAATGAGCGGCCCGAGTCTGGCCACTGGGATATCTTTTTCTGAAATCATACTGTACCACCCTCTCCCTCTGTCTCTCCATCTGATTTCTCTGCACTCCTGTCTGAGCATCGGTGCTCATTTATGCCTCATCATTTTTGAATGCGTAATTGCGTCATTAATATTCATGGCCGTCCTTGAGTAGGCTCACCTTTGAGGATGCATTCAACGACGCTAAGCAGCTTGTGAACGTCTGTTATTTGCCCCCTGGAATGGGGTAGGCATCATTGTGGCTTCAGAGGCCACACTATTGAACAATAAAATCATGGCGGTGAGTAATTGAAACTTGGCAAGTCACAAGCATTATGCAGGACCCCTTATCACATGCACAATAAAACAGGATTTACAGTATTTACAGGACTTACATTTCTGAAAGATCACGATGTTGCTGCTTTGCTCCTCATTGCATGAAGCTCAAGCACTCCATTACCATCTTCACCTTCACCCAGGAGTATCAGTGCATGTCTTTAACCACAAAATTGGCAAGCATCCTGTGTGAACCTGAGTTGCTGGCCAAAAGTTGAGCGACTATTTGCTTAAACTCAATTACATGGCAGTACAATAATGGAATCACCTTGCTTATTAAATGCACAGGTATCTGTGCATTTAATAAGCATTATTGGCGTCCAGAATGTTCTGATTCTGGTCAATGGGTCAATGTCCAAGGATGGTCTTGGGGCATAAACCCATTGACCAGAATCAAAACATCTCACGACTATCAGACCCAGGTACTTGCAAGACTTACTAGAAACACAACCCATAAATTTCTGACACAGCACTCTATTGAGTCATATGACCTACAAGGGGTGCATTTGCTATGAGTTGTGGGTGTGGAACGCACGAGGGGACGTGGATTTCATTTGCAAACCTATCTTCTCACGCATGCGTGCGTGTGCATGCTATGTGTCTTTTTGTGCACGGGTTCGTGAATGCACACTGTAAAATATCTCCTTGTTGCACTGCAGGAGTGGCTGCAAGCAGCAGTGACTCCTTCACAACGCACATAGCCCATGTGATTTTTATCGAATCACATAAGGAACCTCTTTCCTACCGGCAGGAAAGAGGTTCTTACTGGAGTTAAGTGGGTTATCGTTGGCCGCAGAAGCATGCAGTTTGGAGTACAATAAGAAGCAGGGATGAAACCAGAACGTAACCCCCACGCCACACCTTGGGAGACCAACGGGCGATACAAATATGGGTGGGTATTTATGTTAGGGTAAGTAGTATTCATGGCTGAAACGTTGTTTTCTCTTTAATCACAGACTTGATAGCATTAGCAAGCCCGCAATGTTATATTAAGGCATATTCGAGGGACAATTGAATCGCAAGCTGTTTTGGAACCCGTAAAAATTCAACACCCGTGCATGTCACCTTTCATTCATTAATGATACTCTTACGGATTTGGTCAGACATCCGCAAAACGAAGGTGTCCACAAATACACATGGCTTGAAGAAGGGAATGGGCATGCCTCATCTAGTGGCCTTTGGCTACGAGGCGTGCTTCGTCACACGTGTCTTCCAAGCACTGCATCCAGAGGTGTATTTTATTAGGAATAGTCATAAGCTACATTCCCCACCATTTGAGGGCATAGTTGTGTCCTATACCAGGGCTTAACGCAATTAACACACAACAGGAGTGTGCTTTGGTGATTAACTGCAAAACAGCATGTAGAGTCAGATATGAGGTTTGCGCCATAGAGATGACATGATGATGCATAACTTCACATTGACAAGCTTTGCAGTTCATGTCAGCCACTTACATTGATGGCTGCTTGAAAATAGGCCACTTACATTGATGGCATCCATTGGCCACTTACATCAATGGCAGCTTTTACAGAGGTGGCATGATATCATCATGCTACCTATTTACAAGCAGCCCCAGCTCAGTTACAGTTTATTTCGGGGTTACCCAGACGTGCAACGCGTATACAAAAAGTTGTACCGTTCAATGCATGCCGTTAGTTTCAATTTATTTCGGGTGCTACCCAGACGTGCAACGCGTATACAAAAAGTTGTACCGTTCAATGCATGCCGTTAATTTTAGTTTATTTCGGGTGCTACCCAGACGTGCAACGCGTATACAAAAAGTTGTACCGTTCAATGCATGCCGTTAATTTTAGTTTATTTCGGGTGCTACCCAGACGTGCAACGCGTATACAAAAAGTTGTACCGTTCAATGCATGCCGTTAGTTTTAGTTTATTTCGGGTGCTACCCAGACGTGCAATGCGTATACACAAAGTTGTACCGTTCAGTGCATGCCGTTAATTTATCTCTGGCAGCGATTTCTTTGTCTGCCACAGATCAACCAACGGCTGCATTGAACGGTACGACCGATTTTTATTGTTGCCTGTCTTGTTAACATGATAACCAGGCTTTAAGAAGATTTTGACTTTCATCCCTGGTTATTTCTAATCACCAATGGACCCAACAAAATGCATTTATGATAATGGTAAACAAAGTGCTTCTTATTACATGCTTCAAGCTCCATGCTCCATGCTCCATGCTTAGTGCCACGTGTTTTGCTTTGCATTTCCCTACTGATTGGGGCTGCTTGTGTTCTTTGTTCTCTCTTCTGCCTCGCTGCAATTGGTTTTTTTGGCGCTCCTGGTTTCATGAGGCTCTCTCAGCCTCTCTCTGACCACACTCACTGACAGTTTCATGCATACAAACACACATAGATAAATGGGTCTTCTTGAACATGCTTTCTTCTGTTTGTAATCTGCTTTCTGCTTTCTTGCGGTCCACTTTCCATCATTATAGACACTTTATCTTTCTCCTTCAAACTCCTGCAGACCTTCGTTTTTGTTCTGGCATGTTCAAGGGCGGCGTATGTCGTTATAAGCCCGGGTTAAGTCCAGGCTAGCCTGCATTGTTGTTCGTAGAAAAGAGCCGATTCCTTTCAATATTTTAGGTTGCAAGAAATCATTTCAATTCCAAATATACTTCAACTCATGTTTCCCTCGGCTGAGACGTCATTGAAATGAAATCCAAACGGCTAGCCCCCAGGAAAATCGGGGGCTAGCCGTGCTGCCCCAGAAAGCGTGTATTTTGACCAGTGCCCATTTTAAGCTATAAACGGGCACTGTTCAAGATACACGCTTTCTGGGGCAGGTCTGCAATCAATTAGCTCAGGGATTTTCCTGGGAGCGGATTGTTGACACATCGGCAGGAAGAGTTGGGACGAGATGAACCTGACCAGGTGCATCTTGTCCCAATTCTTCAAACTGCTGCAGGTAAACACAAGAAAAGAGCACTGAAGAAGCATACATTGGCCAATTTGATCATGATGCATCATCATCCGCTTAGCATGAGGACAGTTTTCTTATTTGTCCTGCACATCTAATGCAGGACTCGGCATCAATGCGTCAGGATATGATCATGAGCAATGTGAGTGCAAGAAGGTGGGGCTTGGCTGCCAAGCCATGCTGATAATTATAATGAGCACGTATGTTTAACGCGTCTGCCGTATCTCGTTTGCTGATGACCAGCGACTTGCGCGCCTCCCTCCCCTGCCCTGAAAAAGGAAAACCGTTCCTATTATCGTGTAGATCTTAAAACCTTACCCATTCCCTCCCTCCTTCCCCCCCTTCCCCTTTCCCGCCCTGTGTAGACCTAGACCTAGTCTGTAGATCATGAGCACGGCAAGCACCTACCTCCGTGTGGTCCTTTCCAAGTACCCCATCACAGCCTTTTCTCTAAACCCACCCACCTACTTTCCCCACTGCAGGCTTGTGAGGAGGCCTGCATGCATCAAGAACAGTGCCCACTGCAGAATATACATACAATGGTCAACATATGTATAAACAACAAGCGGTGAAATCATGGTAAGTCATAGCTTACTTGGTGTAATTTGGGACATGCTCTGTCGTGTTGGCAAGAATGAGCTATAGCAATATAACATAATAACATATATATAGAGAGAGAAAGAGAGAGAAAGAGAGAGAAAGAGAGAGAGAGAGAGAGGGGGGGAGGGTCGCACAATACGTGCTTGCTGTGGGGGGCTGGAGCGTAGCGTATGCTTGTTAACACTGCTACGCTACATTAAGTAACCTAGGGCCCTTTCATTCCTCTTACGAAACAAGGGTAGCGTGCTAGCCACTACTTTATATCAATAAAAGCTAAACATCTAGGATGATGATGTTGCAAGAATTGAACTTGCCCTTTTGACTCCAGTCACTGTTATAAATACTCAGTAGTGTGACATCACACTTCAGTACTTTCTGTACCACTTTAAGGTAGGAGTTACCACGTAACATTTCCCCTCTCCCTAAATACGAGTCATGAAACCCGAGGTTTTTTACATGATCGCTTGCAAGAACAGCACTTTAGGACGATTATGACCTGAAAATCGCGTGCGCCCAGACCGATGCTTCGATTACCAATGTAGCAGCGCGTTGTAAAAGGCATACTCGAGATGTAAGGATAAGAAATTGTATTCCTTATAAATGTTACATTGTGTTGCTGCTGCTTCTCCCACCAATTTCAAGTTGGTGGCGAAAGGAGCAGCCTGGGGCCTTGGTTCAAGAGGTAAATGAATCCCACACTCCCATGCTTGGGAGAGAGTCGGGGAATGGGCTCCAACGATGGCTGTACCTGATAATTATGCTTCTTACTGCTGTTCAAGTAGCGCTGATGCAATCTTGTAGGCGTTGCGTGTGCTTTAACCTTGACACAGGAATTGAGACATGTCAAGTATGAAGGAGTGAAGCGCAATTTACCATTTGTTTTCCTGTCTTGCACTTGCTTGGCCTCCAGACTCATCTAAATTCTTGATTCATTAGGCAATTGGTTGGAAAAAATGGAACACCTATGACTATAACAGAGCGTCCTTTCTTCAACGTGTAAAACGGTCATATGCCAATGAATTTTTGGTTTGTTGAAGATTTTTGGAAGGCCTGAAAATGGGGTCAACTTGATGTGTTGAAATGGGATTAGGATATCTTAATTTTTTTGGGACCCCCATGGACATCCCAGTACCTGTCAAGAAGGATCTCAATATGACCATGGGGCTAGGAACGGGTGCGACTGTCAAGGCCTGGTGATGAGCCCATGGAGGCAAAAAGGCTACCCCAATAAACTCAATGCCTGCATTTCTTCGCATGAAGGCGTTGCTGCCCTCAAAAATGTTGCAGTTCATGATCTTACCGTTACCTCCAATTACCTTGTTATGGGGCCAAACCAAATTCTGTGATCTGCATTAAGTTGGGCAGGTGATCGTGATGTCCAGGAATTGCTGGTGGTCTCTTTGGTAATCATGAGTCTCATGCTTACCTTGCGTTATATTAAGCATTGCTAGTAACCAGGGTCTGCTGATTGATGGTCATCAGCGATTTCCAGATAGGATATTTAAAGGTAGCCCTGAGGCTATTCTCCTTGCAAAAGAGGTCTGCCTTGCATCAGGGTTCTGAAACAGCAATGATAGCAAACTGCTGCCCTCAGCTCATGGGTGAGCACAACTGAGGCATGTGTTAGGACATGAATTCATCCAACAGGTCAAGTTTGCACCCTCTTGATCCCCATTGATCTCTCTCTTTTCCTTTTGGTGTAGGGGTTGTATGGTCCCGGTACCAAAATGGCTCCTTTTCCTTAATTAATGTGGGGAGTGATTTTCACTGCCTGCGTAGCTTTTTCCGTGGAATTGCTGCCCTATGATAAGATTGAAAACAAATGAGAGGCTACGGGAGTTTTAATCTTCTGAATTGCTTGCTGCCCAGCAGCAACAATCTTTATTTTTTTATCAATGCTGAAGGAGTCATCATCACCTAAAATGAAAGTCGACTGCAAAAAGGCTAAGCTAACACCTTAAATACACATTCAGCATGATTAAGGGATGGAGCACTAGAGTGTCTGCAGAACTGGAAAGTGTGCCAACTTGCCTGGTGTGTCACTCCATATTCTCTGGCCAGCATGTCTTTATA
>Ga0307963_1002447_pt1:0-2500 | contig 14640 bp, 15 predicted proteins | sample OrgLakmetagen594_FD_201829 | JGI IMG/M metagenome (GOLD analysis project Ga0307963, IMG submission 201829) | Saline water microbial communities from Organic Lake, Antarctica - #594 | ecosystem: Environmental > Aquatic > Non-marine Saline and Alkaline > Saline | place: Antarctica: Organic...
TGAAGATGGACGGAGGGATGATGAAAGGTGGGCGGAGGTATGATGAAGGTGGACGGAGGGATGATGAAAGTGGACGGAGGGATGATGAAGGTGGACGGAGGGATGATGAAGGTGGACGGAGGGATGGTGAAGGTGGACCGAGGGATGATGAAGGTGGATGGAGGGATGAATCTTGTGTGGCAGCAGGTTGGCAGGTGTGTGGATGCTACTGTGTGAGATGTGCATATGATGTGTGAGACGTGCATATAATATGTGTGTGACGTGCATGTGGTGTGTGAGACGTGCATATGGTGTGTGAGACGTGTATTTAATATGTGTGAGACGTGCATATAATATGTGTGAGACGTGCATATGATGTGTGCGACGTGCATATGGTGTGTGAGACGTGCATATAATATGTGTGAGACGTGCATATAATATGTGTGAGACGTGCATGTAATATGTGTGAGACGTGCATATGATGTGTGAGACGTGCATATTGGGTGTGAAACGTGCATATCATGTGTGAGATGTGCATATGGTGTGTGAGACGTGCATATGATGTGTGAGACGTGCATATAATATGTGTGAGACGTGCATATGGTGTGTGAGACGTGTATTTAATATGTGTGAGACGTGCATATAATATGTGTGAGACGTGCATATGGTGTGTGAGACGTGCATGTGGTGTGTGAGACGTGCATGTGGTGTGCGAGACGCTAAGGTTGTGATTGTAGTGCATTCCAGAGAAAGGACGCTGAGATTGTGATTGTGGTGCACTCCAGAGAAGGAACGCTAAGGTTGTGATTGTGATGCATTTTAGAGAAGGGACGCTGAGGTTGTGATTGTGATGCACTCCAGAGATGGAACGCTGAGGTTGTGATTGTGATGCACTCCAGAGAAGGGCCGCTGAGGTTGTGATTGTGGTGCATTTTAGAGAAGGGACGCTGAGGTTGTGATTGTGGTGCATTTTAGAGAAGGAACGCTGAGGTTGTGATTGTGATGCACTCCAGAGAAGGAACGCTGAGGTTGTGATTGTGATGCACTCCAGAGAAGGGACGCTGAGGTTGTGATTGTGATGCACTCCAGAGAAGGGACGCTGAGGTTGTGATTGTGGTGCATTTTAGAGAAGGGACGCTGAGGTTGTGATTGTGATGCACTCCAGAGAAGGGACGCTGAGGTTGTGATTGTGATGCACTCCAGAGAAGGGACGCTGAGGTTGTGATTGTGGTGCATTTTAGAGAAGGAACGCTGAGGTTGTGATTGTGGTGCACTCCAGAGAAGGGACGCTGAGGTTGTGATTGTGATGCACTCCAGAGATGGAACGCTGGGGTTGTGATTGTGGTGCATTCCAGAGAAGGGACGCTGAGGTTGTAATTGTGGTGCATTTAATAGATGGAACGCTGAGGTTGTGATTGTGATGCACTCCAGAGAAGGAACGCTGAGGTTGTGATTGTGATTGTGATGCTTTTTAGAGAAGCGACGCTGCAAGGCGCACAGGTCTTGTGGGCTGGAGTTTGTGACGTACATGGGGGGTTAACGTTCGTGACACACATGTGGTTCACTTTCGCTTTCACTTCAAGTTTGTGTCGTACATGTGGGGGTTACAGTTTGTGACATACGCGTGGTTTATTCTGACTTTCACCTAAAGTTTGTGACATACATGTGGCTCACTCTCACTTTACACTCTCTTTAACCTAAAGTTTGTGACGTACATACGGGGGTTAAAGTTTGTGACACACATGTGGTCCAATTTGACTTCCAATGAAGTTTGTGACGTACATGTGGCTCACTCTCACTTTCTTTTTAAGTTTGTGTTGTACATGTGGTTAACTTTCACTTTCACCTAAAGTTTGTGACGTACATGTGGGGGTTATAGTTTGTGACATACGTGTGGTTAATTCTGACTTTCACCTAAAGTTTGTGACACACATGTGGTTCACTCTCGCTTTAACCTAAAGTTTGCGACGCACATGGGGGGTTAAAGTTTGTGACATACTTGTGGTTAATTCTGACTTACGCCTGAAGTTTGTGATGCACATGTGGTTCACTCTTGCTTTAACCTAAAGTTTGTGACGTAACTGTGGGGGTTAAAGTTTGTGATGTATATGTGGCTAACTTTCACTTTCACCTAAAATTTGTGACGTAACTGTGGGGGTTAAAGTTTGTGACACACATGTGGTTCACTCTCGCTTTAACCTAAAGTTTGTGACATACATGGGGGGTTAAAGTTTGTGGCATACGTGTGGGTTATTCTGACTTTCACACTTTCACCTAAAGTTACCTAAAGTTTGTGACACACATGTGGTTCACTCTCGCTTTAACCTAAATCCTTGCGACGTACATGGGGGGTTAAAGTTTGTGACATGCTTGTGGTTCACTTCACACGTGCATGCACGCACGCCCATACACGCTTGCTTACACACATACACGCATGGATGCACGCAAGGACACACGCACACAGAAACACACACACACAAACACACACACACACTTGCACACACAGACACACACATGCACA
>Ga0307963_1002447_pt1:7500-14640 | contig 14640 bp, 15 predicted proteins | sample OrgLakmetagen594_FD_201829 | JGI IMG/M metagenome (GOLD analysis project Ga0307963, IMG submission 201829) | Saline water microbial communities from Organic Lake, Antarctica - #594 | ecosystem: Environmental > Aquatic > Non-marine Saline and Alkaline > Saline | place: Antarctica...
AATCCACAAGGCCGTGGCAGGTACGAGCGCTACTTTTAATAGCATTCCACAAGGCGGTGGCAATTACAAGCTTTTGCCCTCGCGAAGTCTGGTCGTGATAAACCGGTCTCAATAAGTTAATTATAACAATTTGGCCCTACTTCTCATACCCCTGTACCCAATGCACGACTGCTTGGACTTCAGTGTCTAGCCCAGGATTTTGCTTCGGGCAGCTCGACGTCATTCCCCATTTAACGACCACAGAGTCTAGCTCTATTTGGGCCTATGCAGGGTTTTGCTTCAGGCAGCTCGACGTCGTGCACAATTGCTTGGGCCACAGTGCCTAGCTCTTTTTTGTTTGCATGCAGGGTTTTGCTGCAGGCTCGCCTCAAGTTACATCTAATGCTAAATAAGGGCTGATTCTTGCTGATCTTGTTCCGTAGTTTTGCCGCTCTTGTTCCGTAGCTTTACTGCTCTTGTTCCGTACAGAGCTTTGCTGCCTCGCAACGCGGCTTTATGGCACTGCCTTCCCAATTTTAAACCTTTTTTTGATCGACATTATGCACAAGTGCTTGGTCTGTTGTGCCTTGCTGTTTTCTGTGTAGGAATTTGCGTCCGTTGAGGCCCTCACGTTGGAGTGCCTATAACTTGTTTGTTTTACACTTTGCTTTTTGACACCATGTGTATGCCTGCAGATTATTTTGTCTGTTGAGACCTTCACGTTGCAGTGCCTTGAATTTACACTTGTTTGAACACTATGTGTGCGTGCTTGCAGGAGTTTGCGCCTGGTGAAGCCCTCTCGTTGGAGTGCCTATATTTTGTTTCACAATTTCTTTTGACACTATGTGTGCATGCCTGCAGGATTTTTCATCCGGCGAGGCCCTTACGTTGGAGTGGCCTTTATTTTGCAGGGTTGATCGTTTTACAATTCGCTTTTCGACACCATGTGTGCGCGCCTGCAGGATTTTTCGTCCGGTGAAGCCCTCACGTTGGAGTGCCTATATTTTGTTTCACAATTTCTTTTGACACTACATGTGCGTGCCTGCAGGATTTTTCGTCCGGTGAAGCCCTTACGTTGGAGTGCGCGTGTAAGGGCGAGCTTGCGATGCGGCACCGGGCCTGTGCCATAGAATGGAGCAATTTCAAGGGAGATCTAATGTGTGACATATGCAAGCATCAGATCCGAAATCTGCCCCCCATCGACCCAGCTATCCTAGCAGCCCGTGAGGAGGCCCTGCGACAAAGGCAGCCTAACTTTAACGTGTCATCACAGTAAGTGTGCTTGTGTGTGTGTGTGTGTGTGTGTGTGTGTGTGTGTGTGTGTGTGCGTGGGTGGGTGGGTGTTTGCTTGTGATTATATGCCTCTGAATGTGTTCAAGTTGAAATAGGTAGGGTGTGTTTGTGTCTGATTATATGTCTCTCAATGTATGCATGTTTTAATTTGGTAGGGTGTGTTTGCTTGTGATTATATGTCTGTAAGTGTATGCAAGTTGAAATCGGTAGGAAGGCCCTATGACAATGTCAGTCTGAGTGCTACACTTGAACGTGTCATTGCATTAAGCACTAAGTGTGGATGTGACATTTGATCCACTACAGTAACTGCATGCACAGCTAATCTCTGTGAGTGTGCATCTCGCTGTAGGTATTTGTGTGTGTGTGCGCATGTGTACGCTTGTGCATGCTTGTCTCAGTGTTGATTATAGAATCCAGGAAGAAGTGCTGTGCATTCATTATTATGGTCGAATCTTCTAGAGTCGAAGAAAAAAGCAAATTAAAAAGGGGAAGCAAAAGCAAGAGCAGAGGTCTTCTATTTGACTTTCCTGCCGTTCCTCTCACTGTGTGTCTGTGTGTGTGTGTGTGTGTGTGTGTCTTTGTGTGTCTATATGTGTGTTTGTGAGTGTGTGTGTTTTGTGCGTGCGTGCACAAATTCACATAAGCTGACACTCTTTGTGACGGTGCATTTTCATGTTTGCAATTCACACACGTACACACACATGACTACACAGGTCTCTGTGCATTGTCATGTCAAAATTATTTCACATGGGCGTGCACGTAAAGTCACAGGCTTCCGTACAAAGTAACGTGGACACTACATACTTGTACTCGCACGTACACAGGCTTTGTGCATTTTGTCACTTTCATTACACACTTTTGTACACAAACAAACAAACACCCACCCCCGTCACACACACACACACACATACACGCACACACACATACACACACACATGCGCGCGCACACACACACACACATACAAACACACCACATTTATACAAACACACGCACATACCCACTTACACACACATGCACAGGCCTTCGTGTGTCGACTCGCTGTTTGACGGTGTGCGTGTGGCTTGGCTGACCATCATCGCCTGCATCCTGTTCCTTCCGGACCAGCCAATGTCCCGCACGTTCTTGATTGGTAAGAAGGCCAGGAAGAGTGCATGTGGCCTTTTTCCATAATTAATGTGGGGAGTGTTTTTTCACTGCCTGCATAGTTTTTTTGATCTTTTCTTTTTCTAGTGCATGTACCAGCATGCACTGTAGGTGATAAACTATAGGGTTGGCCAGAACCATATATCACCTTGCAAATACCGTATATACTGTATGTACGGAAAAACCAGTACCCTTCAGACTTAAATCACAATAGCTTCATTTTATAGCTCTTAAACAACTGCACACCTGTATTAAATTTAGCTGTGTCAAAACATCAAAGTTTGAATGGGCTAGGCCTGTCCAAAGCCTACAAGACCCCAAAATGGTCATTTCCAGTGCAAAAAGAAGCCAAACTACTCTGACCACCAAGAGAATCCAAAGCCAAAAAGACCCCAAAATGACCATTTCCAGTGCAAAAAGAAGCCAAACTACGTTAACCACCCATACAACTTTGTCATTGATGCAAATACATGCATTGAAAAAAAATGTAGGAAGCAAAGGGCTTGCTTAATTGAAAGAGTCGCAAAGAAAAAATAAACTCCAAAGAGCAAAAAGGACTGCTCCTTCTGGGATTCGAACATGAGATGAGGTGTACCATTCAAAATATGGTTTTGCACCGTGCTATTAAAACGGGACCTCCCCGTATTATACAGTGTATATATTGTACCGTATAATACCTACAATTATACTAATGCGGATCTGGCCCACCCTAATAATGTACTCAGGCTTGTGCACAGATGGTAGACGGTACGGTACAATGAGTACGGTACAGACCGTCCTTTTGAAAAAGAGTTGACGCCACACAATACTTCCCTGGGCGACCCTGAGGCTGGGCTGGGCTGCAATAGCTCGGGGGAAGGGCCCAGCAGTGGCTTGCATGGAAGCTCAAAGTCGGACGCAGTACTTGATTCCTGGTTAACAATTAGCGTATACTTGAACAATTATTGCAATAAGGAAACAAGAGTTTTGGGCCGAAATTGGAGTCAAACAGCCAAATTACACCAAGATCGCACTGTCCTGTACGGTTCGAGACCGTACTAGTCAACTCGACCGTCTTTATTGAGTACGGTACGCTGTATTACGGTACGGTACCGTAAGTACGGTCAAAATCGCTCTAGTACGGGGTGTTTGCACAAGCCTGAATGTACTGGAGGTGGTGTATTATGATATACTAGAGGTGGTGCACTGGACTTGCATGTGCTGTAGGTGGTGTAGTAGCATGTGCTGTAGGTGGTGGAGCATCATGTGCTGTAGGTGTGCTAGCATGTACTGTAGGTGTACTGTCACGTGCTGTAGGTGGTGGACTATGATATACTAGTGGTGGTGCACTGGACTTGCATGTGCTGTAGGTGGTATACTATAATATACAATAGGTGGTGTAGCATCATGTGCTGTAAGTGGTGGACTAGATTATGCTGTAGTTGGTGGACTATAATGTAGGGTTGGCCAAAACCGTACATACGAAATTACAGCGTGTCTGGATTCGCCGTATAACCGTATCCGTATATGGAAATTTCCGACCGTATCCGTATCCGTATGACCGTACATGGGTTTTGGCCGACCATGTATATACGCCGTATCGTATATATGTCGTTTATGGACCGTATTTGCAGGTGGTGCAGTTCGAATCCCAGCAACAGCAGTATTTTTTGCTCTTTTTGGTCAATTTCCTTTTCTCGCGCCTCTTCTTACTGAGCTCTTCCTTTGCTTCCCTTTTCTATTCATGCATGTGTTAAGCATTAATGATTAGTTTTTATGGGTGGTTATAGTAGTTGAACTCCTTTTTGCACTGAAAAAGACCTTTGTTTGGCAGCTTATAGTAGCTTAACTCCTTTTTGGCACTGAAAAAGGCCTTTTTTGGCTTGAAGCAGGCCTAACTCCTCAACCATTCATTTTTTGGGTATAGCAGATTGGGTCATGCGTACTCAGCTCTTCAGGAGCAAAATGGCCCCCCTATTTCTGAGTGAATCCATTTCCCCTCATATATGGTATATACGGAAATACTTTGTATATACGGTCATATACAGCGTATATACATTATACGGAAATCCCATGTACGGTTTGGGCCAACCCTAATAATGTGCTGTAAGTGTGTACTAGCAGATATAGGATTGGCGGGAACTGTCTCTCGTCTTATTTGACCGTTTACTTGATGGAATTCCTGCCAAGAATACCGTATGTACACTGTATATATACACATGGTTCTGGCCAATCTGAAGCATGTTCTGTGCTAGCATGACAGCATAGCCTGCATTTGCGTGTCCTGTGGGTTTAGGAAATAGCCCACACAACCACACACATACACGCACACACAAACACCCATACACCCATACACCCTCCCCACCCCCACCCCCAACCCCCACCCCCCCCTACACGCACACACGCCTACACACAAACACACAAACACACACAAACACACAAACGCACACACAAACACACAAACGCAAACACAAACACACACACAAACACGCACACACGTACACACACACGCACACACACACGTACACACAGGTGGTGTAGTAGCTGTACTGTACATTGCCCTCAGCCTCCTTCTGAGCTGTATTTCCAGCTCCTGGGCCGCACGACGTCAACGCAGCCAGGTAGTTGAAATTGTTGTGTTTGTCACACACTCACACGCACACACACAGTCACACACACACACACACTCACACTCACACTCACACACACGCACACACAAGCGCACACACTCACACTCACACTCACACACACGCACACACAAGCGCACACACACACACACACGCACGCACGCACGCACACACACATACACACACGCACGCACGCAAACACTCATAGGCATGCACAATCACGTGCACATGCACAGGACGAGGCCATGGCAGCGCAGGCTGCTGCGAATGCGACTGCGGCTTCTCATGCTGCATCAGCGCATGCTGTCTCTGCGCAGAATGTGGGAGTAGGGCGTGGGAATAGTGCAGGGGGATATACACTGACAGAGCCGTTGCTCATACCTGGAAGCAGTGACAATGTTTGATGACGGGCGTTGCAGGGCGGTGTGTATGTCAGCTTTAAATTGGCGAACATGTGTTTTATTTGTCTTTGGGTGGTTTGCAGTGGTAATGCTTCCAGTATAATGTCAGTGATTGTGCAAATTTTTTTTTTTCTGATGGTCATAACTGAGTATTGTTGTAGAGGGTGTTTGTGTAGGGTTGCTTACCTCCACACTCGCCATGTATTTAGTGTTGCCAGAGTGTCCGCGTAATGTGCGTGTTGAGTGTTAGAGGCACACGTGTATTTAAACATGTGTATAACTATGTGTATGTGCTGGCATGAATTTGAAGATGTTGTGTGGTGAGCAGATTTTGTGTTGCTGCTTGCACGATTTTGTGTGGTGAGCAGCATTACTACGGTTGGCCAGAACCACCCTGTTTACGTATACTGCATGTGACCGTATGTATGGTGATAGTTCCCCTGCTAAAATTAACGTATATACACCGTGTTTACGTGTTTGTATGCTTTTGGCCAGCCTTGGTCGTATTGTGTTGCTGCTCGCTTGTTGTGCTGTTGTTGTGCCACTCAAGCAGTCTGCTGCTGTTCGACACAATGTGGTGCATGCAAGCAGTCTGCTGTTTGGGACAGTGTGGTGAATGCAAGCACTGTACGTAGTGTGAGACCACAATCTATACATGCAGCCTAGCAGTCGCACTTTTTGACTGATGGCTTAATCTATGGAGTCTGTGGATCCTGAAATCTGTATTGTAGTATGAGCACTACCGTGCGTATCATAAATTGCTAGACATGCTGCTTAGGCTCCTTTGAAGGTGCCTACTATAATTAATGCATAGCCTTTAACAGGGCGCACCTCCAATGGTGCATTACTCCTTTTCATGTCGAACGAAGGGAGTGGCTTTACTGCCGTTTTTTGCTGTGGATGAATGCGAATCAAACAACGAATCTTCTATTTTTGCCATCATTCTTGGATGTGTCCTTGGAATTGTGCATGGCCTGTGTGTTGTGCAAAGATTTTGCAAACGCTTGCAAAGTTTACGGTGGTTACAATAACTTTGGAATGCATCAAGCAACCGGCCAAGTGCAACCTAGTATCCATTGGTCAACAAGGCCCGTCTCATTTCAGGGTTGTCAATCTGCAAGAAGGCCCGATTAAAGTAGACTTGACTTTTAAGAGATATGCAAAGTGAGAGGGGGTCTACTAAAGAGATTTAGAGGAAAGGCAATGGCTCCTTTCACGATGTCCAAGAGCTATGGAAAGCGAAGGAGAGGTAAGTGAGTGTGCATAAGTCTGTGTGAGTCAGGGATAGTAGTTGGGACGACATCAATGGAGGTGGTATAGTAGAGGGAGGAAGGGAGATGATGGTGGTGTGCAGTCTATAGAAGGGAAGGGAGAAGGTGGTGAGGGTCTGATGGAGGAGGCGAGGTAGGGGAGAAGGTGGTGGTGGACTTTGTCATGATGAATCATGGTAACAGCTTTGATTTAGATTTACATTGGAGCTTCAGCCAGACTGTTTGGCTGATCGGCCTGTCTGGTCCGTATCAGTCAATACTAAGAAAAATGTGTTGTTGTGTTGTTGTGCTGTGTTGCGACAAATTATGGTACCAGCTCTTTTTTTTTTTTTTGGTGGGGGTTGTTACACGGTCCTCAGCAAGGGCCTGACAGAAAGAAGGAAAAACACCTATAAGACTGGGAAAAGGAAAACTCCTGCCTAAAACAGAAAAACCCTCCTTGAAAA
>Ga0307963_1002451_pt1 | contig 14636 bp, 16 predicted proteins | sample OrgLakmetagen594_FD_201829 | JGI IMG/M metagenome (GOLD analysis project Ga0307963, IMG submission 201829) | Saline water microbial communities from Organic Lake, Antarctica - #594 | ecosystem: Environmental > Aquatic > Non-marine Saline and Alkaline > Saline | place: Antarctica: Organic Lake...
TGGGGGGGGTGCTTTAAAATATTACTGGACCACTTTCACAGATACTAAATGATTTTTGGGATTCCTCAGCTCAAGCCCGTTCGATTGGCGCCCTTGTTGGGTGATTTGATTAAAGGGGGGGGCTAGGTGCCTGGTCATAGAAATGCATAGAATGCCCCCAAGTAGGCCGCGGGGGTGTTTTCAGGCAAATTACCAGCAATCAATTCCAAACTTGCAGTTTACGCATTGCATTATGCATAAGCATGAATAAAATAAAAAAGTGCTTTGGCAAAGGTTTTGGCTGGGTTTGTGCACTAAACAGGTGGTCAGTGCAAGAGCGTGCGCAAACCGTTTTTTGCCCTACAACTCTTCAGGTATAAAGTAATTGACATGGATCATTGTAGGGCCGATATGTATGAGTCTGCACATGTATATTGTATGTTCAATGAAGTTTATGAGTCTGCACATGTATATTGTAAGTTCAATAAATTTTGTTGTCTTGAACAATGCAGGGTCCGGAAGAGGCGAATGGCGTGGCAGGATCAGTAAACGCAGCACTGCTTCGAACAGGCAGGTCCAATCTCAGTAGCCCAAATCTCAGTAGTCCTAGGGTAGGAAAGTGATAGCAAAGCTGAAACGCACTAACTAGATGGCTAGTCTGTGCAAGTCAAAAGTTTCTAAGTAGGGCTGGCCATAGCCATATGTATACGGTGTGTATACGGTATTTTACGGTCATATACGGTGTATATATATACACGGTTCTGGCCAACCCTACTTCTCAATTAAGAAGAGAGGCTTGAGTTTATGTGTTTGCTAGAGGTCTGAGGTTGCGTGTTCTCTTTCCCAGTTGACAACCCAGACACATGACGCTTGTGAATCTCGTTGCCGTGATTTTTGCACGCGTCAAGGAATATGGCTGCAACCACACCGCCTGCCGGAGTGTCAATCTGGTCGTCTGCTGTCTTATACCCACCCATGTTTTCATGTTTTTCATGTTTTCATGCATACAATTACATACTTCAGTCTTTTGTGTGACCCTCCTGATCCTCGTTTTTCCGCTTCTCTGTGCTGGAGGTGCTTCACAGCGCTCGGTAACAAAATGGCTCCTTTCTCTTAATCAATGTGGGGAATGGTTGCCACTGCTTACATTGTTCTTTTGTAATTTGTCTGAGTGTGACCGTGCATGAGCTTATTGCTGGCAGCCCTACCGTCTGCTGCCAACTCCACTCCTATGTGTTGCTATTGCTATGCACGAGCTGACAGACACCCTTCAAATGCCATCACGTGTCTGCGCATGAAACTGGTAGATTAGAACTCACAGACACAAGCGCACAATCACATACAAGCATGAACGCACTACACATACTCAAACTCATGTGCGTGACTGCGCATGAAATTGGTAGTTTCAAACTTACAGGCACAAGCGCACAATCACAGACAAGCATGAAGGCACTACACATACTTGAACTGATGTGCGTGACTGCGCATGAAATTGGCAGAAACCAATGTGCTGAGAAATTTCTTACAGCGTAACCGTATAACATACACCGTATTGTATATAACGCGTATTTACCGTGTTGAGCGTCTCTAACGTCCGTATGAAACGTCCCTGCGTAAGTGTGACCGTGCATGAAATTGGCAGATGAGCATGTGTGACCGTGCAAGTGTTATGTGTGGCCGTGTAAGCATTATGTATTATGTGTGACCGTGCAAGTGTTCAATGGTCTCGTAACATTCTGGAATTTTGGGATGTGCCCTTGAGTCAACTTATGCCCTCACACCTCTGGCTTTCAGGTGTCAAGCACTCAATCGCGCACACACACACACACAAACACACACACACACTCACACACATACATACACCATTTTGTTGTCATGAGGCTGGCAGGCGCCCATAGACGGGCAGGCACCTAGGCACCACCTCATTGCTCACGTGTCAGGTTAATCGCTGGCATGTTCCTCTCAGGTGCCACATCCGTTTCTGGGCAAGCAGCAGACAGTTCAAGGCAGCAGGTTGGTGTTGGTGCTGCCTCTTTAACCTTGCACAAGATTTTTAGGTTGGTGTGGGTGCTGCTTCTTTAATCTTGCACGAGGATTTTAGGCTGGTGTGGGTGCTTCCTCTTTAATCTTGCATGATATTTTTAGGTTGGTGTGGGTGCTGCTTCTTTAATCTTGCACAAGATTTTTAGTTTGGTGTTGGTGCTGCCTCTTAATTTTGCACGAGATTTTTAGGCTGATGTGGGTGCTGCTTCTTTAATCTTGCACGAGATTTTTAGGCTGTGTGGGTGCTGCCTCTTTAATCTTGCACGAGATTTTTAGGCTGTGTGGGTGCTGCCTCTTTAACCTTGCGAGATACTTGTGTGAAGTACTCTGACGAGAGGTGCGGAAAAAGGTGGAACGAGGTACTGCTTTTAACGTATGCAGCAGGTTGGTTGGTGGTTTTATCACCAGGGGGTGCTTGTGCACTTTAGTGTGTGTGTTTGTATTGGTGGTGTTATCACCAGGGGGTGCTCGTGCACTTTACTCTGCTGCACACTCGCGTGCTGTAAATGTAAATAGTTCAAATTTTGCACCGCACTTGATGACAAGTTTGGCACACACAGCACATGATGACAAGTTTGGCACAGCACTACATGACAAGTTTGGCACAGCACTCGATGACAAATGTTACACAGTTTAAAGTTTTACACAGTTTTGATTACAAGTTTTGCACAGTTTTGCACCGCACTTGATGCCAAGTTTGGCACAGCACTTGATGACAAGTTTGGCACAGCACTTGATGACAAGTTTGGCACACACAGCACTTGATAACAAGTTTGGCACAGCACTCGATGACAAGTGTTACACAGTTTTGAGTTTTACACTGTTTTGATTACGAGTTTTGCACAGTTTTGCACAGCACTTATTGACAAGTTTGGCAGCCCTTTGTGTTGTGATGTTCTTCCCCCTCAGGCCTCGCATCTATGTAACAGCAGCAGATCCGTAAGCAGGCACACCCTCAATGTACTGTGCCGTGACTCTTAATATTGGCAAATATTGTCCTCAGCACATTCCATGAAAAGGAGGCCTGGTGGATGGACATGCACCACCCCTGCCAGAGGAAATCAGGAAACCAGTTTTTGGACCAACAACTGTGTCAAGGGTTACAAGGGTTGCAAGGGTTACAGGATGGCCTACAGCCCGAGTCTCTGGCTGATGGCAATTGGCTGGTAAAACAAAATCAACTAGTGTCGAAAATTGAAATTAAACTGTGTCAAACACTGCGCTACCATAGAAATCTGTTTCACTGTGTCAAATGCTGCGCAAAATTCCCTGATCACTGTGTCGGAACACTGCGCAATTTATTTCTAGTTTTCAACTGTGTCAGACACTGCACAAATCATTTTCTTTCTACTGTGTCAGACACTGCACAATTATTTCCTGTTCTGCTGTGTCAAACAATGCGCGATCAATTCCTGTTCCACTGTGTCAAATTCTGCGCAACTACTTACTGTTCTACTGTGTCAAACACTGCGCGATCAATTTCTGTTCCACTGTGTCGGAACACTGCGCAACTAATTTCTAAATTGTAACTGTGTCAGACACTGCACGATCATTTTCTTTCTACTGTGTCAGACACTGCACAATTATTTCCTGTTCTACTGTGTCAAACACTGCGCAATCAATTCCTGTTCCACTGTGTCAAATGCTGCGCAACTATTTACTGTTCTACTGTGTCAAACACTGCGCGATCAATTTCTGTTCCACTGTGTCAAATGCTGCGCAACTATTTACTGTTCTGCTGTGTCAAACACTGCGCGACCATTTGTTTGCTGCTCTGGCAGCCACGCAATCCTGCACATGACATCTCGTGCGTGTGCATAGCCATCAGGCTACCTACAAACTGTAAACCCTGTAATTCCCTGCCATCTTTCTCGGTCATCAATCTCGGTTACCAAACCACCATGGAAGGCCTCTGTCCTACCATCAATAGTGACACGGCACAAACTCTAACAGAGCAGCACTGGCTTGCATGCACATCATCTGCGTATGTATTAGTTCTTCTTCCTCTGTAACTGGGAAATGCACATTTCTTTTTCAATGCCGATAGGCCACCATCAAGGTATAAGCGCTGGTAGCAAGCACACACACACATACACACACACAAAACAAACAAACAAAGCAGTGGGCACGAAGCATTGTGCTTTTTCTGTCAACCTGAACCCATATCTATTCTTGTTTTTCCTCCTGTGAAATGGCAGGCACGAAAGAAGCCCATGCGCACGTGCGTGCGCGCACACACACACACATACATACACAAATACTCATATGCCATTCCATGAACCTGCACCCAAGCACACGCACACACTCCTCTTTTGCCTTTTTTTGTCTGCTTGCAGTCGATAGGCCACGATCGCTTCAAGGTGGTGGTTGCAGACGGAGGAGGGGGAACTGGTGCCTCCCCCCGAGGTGGCGATGATGAAGGCAAGTACACGCGGCGTGCATCGAGATTGAGGCGCCTTCTGCAGCGCTTTGTGCCATCTTTCTTTGCACCTGGACTACCGGTCGTTAACAGGTGTGTGGGTGTGGGTGTGGGTGTGGGTGTGTGCGTGTGCGTGTGCGTGTATGTGTTATGGACTACCGGTTGTTAATTGGTGTGTGGGTGTGGGTGTGGGTGTGTGCGTGTGCGTTTATGTGTTATGGACTATCTAGGAATCAGATCGAGAGTTTTTGTACTGGTCATGTAAGCTGTGAGAAGGCCACTTTTTGTAATGCTGGGAAATGCTTGGAAATGCTTGGAAGCGCTTGGAAATGCAAGAGGCGATGCACATAGGCCTCATTAGGTCTTAGTACCGTAAAACCCTCCCACCGTAAAACGAAACGGAAGTCTTGGTATGGTAGAGAATTTGATCCAACGCACTTTAGACCCACATTAATAGAATCAGACACACATTTGGGTCCTGAATGAAAATGGTTGACGACCTAAATAGCCAACTTAATGCTAATCTAATTTTTGTTTGTGCTTTGATTGATTATGCCAGAGGGGATTATCTGAGGCCAATTTCAGTATGCCATCCAGATGTTCCTACAGATGTTCCTACTGGTGTTCCTACGGGTGTTCCTACGGGTGTTCCTACGGGTGTTCCTACGGATGTTCCTACTGGTGTTCCTACGGGTGTTCCTACGGGTGTTCCTACAGGTGTTCCTACGGGTGTTCCTACGGGTGCTGCTCCTGGTATCTTTTGAGCTCAGCACTGTTGTGTCGATTTTAAAGCAGCTGAGTCTGAAAGATGCCAGTCAGGGAGCACATGTCTAATTGGTTTCGGCGTGAACCCCGCCTTTTGCTGCCAAATGTTTATTACAGACCACGCACTGCACCAAACTCATGTGATTTTCTGTATAATGGAGTCCCTACAGTATACAAAATTTAAATGATGATTTGTGTGATAGAGCCAAGTCATTGGTGAGATACAAATTAGTACACCATTCCCCATGGAAAGCACCCATATAGGGTAAAAGTGCCCGACTTGTACGTTTAGCCCTGTCAGTTTGTAAGCAGTGCGACTTAGCAAAATCTGAGCACATTCATCGATAGTTTTTAATGTCGGCTTCTCTTTGTTGCTAATTTGGCTCCCATTTGAAGAAGTGGCGTGCAAGTGGTTGCCCCTCGAATGCAGCGAAGCTATATCTTTTTGCTCAGGTGATCTATCTGCTCTCATGCAATCAAAGTACAATGTACAACCCAAACATAGACTAGGGTGCTTTAGCTCACAACTCACTGACCTCAAACAAACTTCAACATCAGCTTTACTTGTGGAGGCTTGTCTGGCGCTAGTCCCATTTAAACACGGGCCTTGCTATCACTGCCAGCATGGTGGGGAATTGTCTGGTGCAGGCAGCTTCGTAGCTCCCTCCCTTAAACATGCTGGCTCCCTTAAACATGCTGGCTCCCTTAAACATGCTCCCTCCCTTAAACATGCTGGCTCCCTTAAACATTCAGGCTCCCTTAAACATGCTCCCTTAAACATGCTCCCTTAAGCATGCAGGCTCCCTTAAACATGCTCCCTTAAACATGCAGGCTCCCTTAAACATGCTCCCTCCCTTAAACATGCTGGCTGGCTTATCACTGCTAGCGGATTTTTCCCTATTTCTTCCTTTTGGAACCTTCCTTTGCCCTTTATGTCTCCCTGCTTCGACTTCTGCTTCCACTTTCAGGGATCTAGCATCTGGCCCGAGTATTGAGGGCGACAGAGGAGGAGGGTCAGAGCAAGTGACTCGGCTACAGAAGAGGCGGAAACCTAGGAGAGGGGTCTTATCATGGCAGAACGTATTGCCCGCACTCGCCATCTTGCTCTGTATGGGCACCATGTTCTGGTTCCTGCTCAGAGCCGCTCCGAACATCTCGTGATTCCCCACTTCTGCAAATTGGCATGCCGGGTATCATGTAAATGAGTAAGAGGAGACGATTATGCGGATCAGTGACGTCACCTTATAAAAGATTGGACTATGTGAATCGATTTTGCGGGGAAAACTTGAAAGGAAGTGGTGGAGGAAGTGGCAGGCCGTGCAGCATTCTGCTTTGTGTGTACACTCACATGTCTGGAGTAACAGCAGCTTTGCGCTCATTCCCTCGGCCAAACTGGGTCTCTTATCACCATCTGATTTTTCTGAACGTGATCTGGTTTTTATCTTTCTTGCGAATACTGTTTTTTAGTGTGAAAGAAAGTATTCAGGCAGCAAAAACCACTCCCCACGTTAATTAAGGGAAAGAATGCCAGTTTGGTATCAAGTACCGTAAAACTCCTGTACCAGCAGACAGAAAAGGTTCAGTCAGAGGAGAATCAAAGAGTACCATAAGGAGAAATAAAGTCGCAAAGATGTAGAGGGCGGATGGAACAAGAATCGTACCAAGAGGTGGCTCTTTCCACTTTGCTTGATTAAAGAGACAAATTTCACTCGTGCCTTCCAAATGCTGTGCTGGTTGCTCCCATCTACTCCACAAAAGCACCAAACAGTAAATAATGGGGGCGGGTTCCTTGCGGTGACTGATGCTACATGGCTGAGGCAGAGCAGATGCAGAATGGTAAGCAATGTGCGTGAAGCAGGTCAAGGAAGAACTACTGGTCGTGTGGCCTATTCATCCACCCTGGTGTGACCATCCTGTGACAGAGGTAAACTGAGGAGGGAAACTGGTAGCATCTGAGCAGAACCTCCAACTACCAGCAGAAACCATTCCCAGATAGACCGCCCAATCATAGATCTCAGGCAACTCAAGATTCACTTTCGCTGTCACGCCCAATTGTTGGCAGTGACGATTCGTGTGATTCGGTTAGTTGGTTTTTCATTTGATGTTTTTTTGCCTGGTCTCGTGCAATAAGCTGGCGAAGCGAGTTTATTGAAGATAGCATTTTCTGGTTATGATATTGCGGTATTCAATTAGCTCAGTAAACTACACAATGCTCAGCCAGATGGTTGAGTAAACTTCCCAGCCCTGGGGAGGAGAGGCGCGGCAGCCGACTAGAGTGTGTGTGGTATAGTATACGTGTCAGTGTGTCAAGTAAGTTGAATTTGAGAAGCAGGAGAGAAAGAGAGAGAGATTATCGATCAGGAGAATTGCAGTCTGTAGTGCAGTTCCCAGCCTTTGCTCGAGAGAGACTTGACCCTGGCTCTAAACCATCTCGAAGGTCTGACATTCACTGCAAGGAGTGATCACAAAGCCTCTAAATCAGCTTATTGATGCAGAGGAAGACAAGGGTCTCTGCACTATTGTTCTTGCCTCAAGGAGCCTCTGCGTTACTCTGCACATCACTTAAGGCATCCTCTTGGGTGTGTGTGGCACCAGCTACGATGCATGTGCACACTCTGGAGCCTTTCAGAAATCTGGGTCGTGCTGGTAAGAGAACAGACAGCTTGCCTCCAGGGGTTTGTATCCACTGCCCTTTTCTTTTACAGTGATGGTCAGCCATCAGTTCTACCCCATAATAAAAAAACATATACTAAGAAATAGGTAAGCAAGATAAGATCAACCCAGGAATGGTGGGGACTGCCTCTCCTTTGACAAATGCCCCTCTCTTCTGCGGTGGTCAAGGCAAGGAATGCTGCATGTCGTAGCCACGTGACTCTTTGCTTAGGATCTCCAGGAGTTGTCTTGCAGGAGACCTTATTTTGTTTCACATACATTCCGACAGCAGTTTGTGCAGCAGCGTGTACACCAGTCTCTCTCTCTCTCTCTCTCTCTCTCTCTCTCTCTCTCTCTCTCTCTCTCTCAACGCTTTTTACTTTTTGCTCACTTAGGGCCTGAGACTCTTTGTGTTTCTCTACTTTGTCTGACACGGTGATATGCTGTATGACTCAATCCATAACGGTGCTCTTTCCTAATCAATGCCGGAAGTATTTACACCATGGTTTTTACTATTTTACAATTCATTTGATCAGATAAGCAGGTAATGCAGGATAATTGTACTGCTTATATATGCTTATATGTAACAGAAATTTTGTTTGTGTCCTGCACCACCTCTCATCAGGGGCCGGTTGCAGGCCAAGCCTGCAACCCTCCTGATCCCTATTGATCTTTTTTATTTTCTTTGGTACTAAGTGGCTTCTTTTTCCTTAATTGCTGTGGGGAGTGTTTTTTCACTCTCTGTGTGTATTCTCTTTTTTCCCTTTTGCACCACCCATACAGATCCACACAACCACCATTTTTCAATTGATGTGCGACATTGGGACATGTTTAACCACAGGGGGAGATATGCAGCCCATTAAGGGATGCTTTTTACATGCTCCCTGCACATGGCTCCCAAAACAGGCTACACTCAAGCTAGGCATCAAAATATAGAACAATTTTGTCTTAATTGACGGCCTCCATAGCTTTTCCCTATTAAATGTTGCAAGCCATGAGCCTATATCTGATGTCATGTGCACTCTGTTTACTATGCCCTCAAATTTGTCCACTTGTTGCAAGTTTGAAACGATCCCAACTTGGCTCGTATCCACAAAAGCCTCAACCAGCAACAACAGTAAAAATCTAGCAAGCCAGAAGCAATCATAGTTATTTCAATTAATATGCACCAAAATGCCCTGATCTGCCAAGCATGCAAGCTGCTGTGCGCAGCGAGCGAACGGCCACGCATGAACCAGGTGCCTCACTTTATAATTCTCCCACGCTGTTGCAGCAGTGAAGTTTCAGGGTGAAACTTTGGTTTATGGCTTACTTAAAGTGCTGCAGGTCAAAAAGCGCAACACTCCACAGCACGTTCAGCGTGAGTAAAGAAAAGAAAAACTACGCAGGCAGTGAAAGCCACTTCCCACATTAATTAAGGAAAAGGAGCCACTTTGGTACCGAGTACCGTAAAGCTCCTCCACCGCAAAATGGAAAGGGAAAATCAATGGGAATCAGAAGGGTTGCAGGCTTGGCCTGAAACCGGCTCCTGATGAGAGTTGATAACAGTACTGGAAAGGGCACGTCTGGTATGGACAAGTTTAGCAGCGAAGTTCACAGAATGCACATGGAGCTTGGAGGCAAGCTTGGAGGCAAGCTTCTAAACTCTTTGAGAGTCAAGACCCAGTTCCTTGAAAGGCTTCAGAGTATGAGTGTTGTAGATGGTGCCGCCCACATCCAAAAGGATGATGTGGAGAGTAATGGAGGCTCCTTACAGAATGTTGCAAAGGTCTTTGTGCTGTTCCTTTGCGGCGTTCATCTGGTTCTGAGGTCTGGTGTCCTCACAGTACTTGATCTCGACGAGGTGGATGTCACGCTGAGGTTTGCTGAGGTCTTTGGGTCGATGCTGTCTGGGGTTGGTGGCTCTGCAAGTGGCTGGCGGTGCTGCTGGGGTGCTCCCAGTCTCCCTCAGTTGCCCCCTGCCACTCCGAAGAACCCACCCCCCTGCAGTAGTTTGTTGTTTTCGTGTCTTTGCAGAGTTTGGAGTAACCAACACAATATCTGGGCGGCTGGAGGTAAATCTGTCTTTATCTGAAAAGCGGGGTGGAAGAGCCATTTGAAAACAATTCTACTTTCAGCTGTTTCAGGAATCTGGAGCGAGTTTTGGTATGGTCGTCCGTTCGTTGCTGCCTATGTCCTTGGAGACAATGCATGATCCTAAAAAGCCTGCTTTGTTGACAGCCTTTAAGATCATGCGGCATGCTAAGTTGTGTCTTTTGGTGATCATGTTCCTTATTTGCGTGTGTTGGCACCCAGAAAGGATGTGTAGGGCACTGTCTAATTGTGGGCAGAGGGGGCAGGTTTAAATTGTTATGAGTTTGAACAATACCGCATTTTTTTGATTATATAGGGTGCCTGTTCTGTATTTCATGATGATACATTTGGTCTTAAAGGGGACACCGGATGATGTTAGGTAAGCATTGCTAGTGGCTCCATTGGCAGTGCCGTCCTTTATGAGGGTCTGGTAGCACGCATGGTAGTTCGCTTCAGTTTTGGCATTTCCCAGTTTATGGAGAAGATGCATGTGTGCTTGAAGGGCGTCACGGTGGTTTGGTAGGTACCAAAGCTTTCGGGGAGGAAAATGGGCCATGTTTGTTGTATGGGTATGATTTGGAAGTGTTTACACTGTGGCGTTACTATTCTTTTACTTTTCTGCTGTCAGGCTGTCAGGCAAGTTACTGCCACACATAAGACAATGGATTGCCATAGCTAGCAACATTTTTCGTGTCTCTCTTGCTGCCTTCCGCCTGCGACAAACACAGTAAACACTTGTATATCGTATCGACACATGTTGATAACAACGGTTTTCCTCACCCCTAAGGTTATAGTCTACATAAACCAGACAGTTTGATACTGACAGATAAAAACTTAGCAACACGAGTAACCGGGACTGGCTGGACAACCTCCTCGAAAATTATAAGTGGTAGCAATCTCCCTCGCCTAATAGACAGGGCCTCCTTACTGACATCAAAAAGAATGTGGCTTTAACAACTCAGGCAAATTTTCATCTGTGATCCAATCTAAGCAACCATGCCTCCCTTTCCTTATTGGAGACATGATTGCCACCTACCACATAGATGACAGGAGCAGCGAGACAGAGTAAAAAGCAGGTAAAAAGCACAAGTCCTTGTTGTCAGATCTGTCCTTTGCGCCCCTAGGCAAACAGGATCCCTTGCTTCCAAGGCCTTGGATACACACAATCTGCACCTCATACAGCAACACAGGTAACAATCGCCACACACAAACTTGATGAAATCCTCATACCCACAGCCACTGCCAAAAATTTTGAATGAAGGCTTCACAAAGAATTACGAATGGCTCAGCGACCACCTTCCCCACTTTGCTAATATACCAATATATGATCTAAGATTACACATCCAGACTCTCGATAAAGAGGAGACAAAAAACAGAGTTGGAAATGGTGAATGTTGAAGGACCAAAAATCACTTCATCTCTCCATCAATGACCCCGCGAACATTTCACATAAGCAGTGACAGACCTACGTCAGTGCTGCCTAAAACTTACCCTCTCTACCTGCGCAACACAGACAGCTGCGAAAAGAAAAGTAATGTTTTCCCCCAAAACAGACGAGATGCCAAAAAACGCTTGAAGCTTTTCAGTTCATGACAGAGGCAATCTTAGCACCATTCTAGAAGCGAGTGGTGAGGACAAATTAATGAGTCTTCTGTTCTGTGTGCAAATTTCCTTGTCACTGTCACCACTTGGATGCACGATGTAGATGTAAGGTCGTCAGTATGAGCAAGCAAGGACATGTCAAACACCTGTTGCCATGAGATTACAATCCATTCACAACACATGCAGGATTCACATCTTTGATCTACAGTATGCTTCTGAGGAGAGGATGTGTCGTGCCTGCCTGCCTGTTGGCTGCTGAGGTGCCTGGCATTTTCCACCTTCTGAGCTGCGCCGTGTGTCTTTCGAGGAAGTGCGGCTCTACGTCAGGGGGAACTTTGCTCCTCTTGCCCTGGCTCTCTCAGATCTCAGACCCCAGGGGCTGCTGCCGGATTCAGGCAGGTAAAACTTACTAGAGTCACACATCTATGCAGAGCTAATTTGTGCCTATCAGAACTCCTTTGATGACGCCTCAAATACACACGTCGTCCTGTCACTTTTGCAGTGCTTCAGATCGCCCACCCGGAAAAAAAGGTTGCAGGATACCCAGAGGAGGGGGGGTACATACTCCGGAGTGCTGAATCCAGTAGTATAGGAGTATAGGGCTACTAACTTATACTAATGCATCAAGGCAAAGGAGGGGACAACTCACAGCCGTGCACAACCTAAATGTTCCCTGATTTTCTTGCATTGATATAGCAGGAGGAACTACATTTTTTAAGGGCAAGAAAGTAACCAGAGTATAGTTTTTTGGGCAATGCTGCTATCTGTGCGCGAGCGAACGGCCACGCAAACGAGGTGCCTCAACTTATAATTCTCCCACTGTTGCAATAGCGAAGTTTCAGGGGTGGAATTGTGGTTTATGGCCTACCTCAAAGTGCTGCAGCGCAACACTCCACAGCACGCACAGCGTGAGCAAAGGTTTACCTCTCTGAGTGAGTCTGAGAATATCTCAACTAGCTTGCACTTTGGGACCAGTTGGTAACTCTTTAAAGTTTTACATTAGCCATGCAAGCACTGTGCCAGCCTCGTTTGGCAGACGTAAATCCAGCCTTGCCGCGCGCCCACCCAAGACAGAGCAAAGCGCTCGGGCGTCGCTGTGTGTTCACACACGAACCTCCAGCACAAGGAGTGGAGTTTCAAGCGAGGGAGCACTCCGTGGTGCGCAGGCAAAAGGTGCGGGATGAGGAGGTGGTGCCGTGATAGGTGTCGAGTTTTAAGCCAGGGTGAAGCTCAGTGTCAAGTCCTGACTGCCGACCGCTTCGCTCCCTCTCGCCATACGCGCAGAGGAAGCCCTCCTTATCCTCCTCAACCCCTGCTTTCTCGGGAGAGAAAGCCACGCTCGCCAGTACGGTCAATGGCGTCCTCGAGCTAGTGGAGGGGACAGGTGCGGAATCCGGCTAGCCAGACATGATTGGATTCCAATTAGGAAGTCCAGGATCATTGCATGGCGGTTAAGGCCTGCGCAAAGGCCAGACACCTGTGTTTGGGTCAACCCTTGAACCATGAGGAAGGGTCAACCCCTAGCACTTTCCTCTACTCTCTCACACACACACACACACACACACACACACACACACACACAACATACACACACGCGCACACACACACACGCACACATACACACGCACATACATTCACACTCTCTCTCACACACACACACACACACACACACACACACACGCGCACACACACACACACACACACACACACACACACACACACATACACGTGCATGTATGCACATACTTGCAAACACAAGCCAACGCACGCACGCACACACAGATGGTGGAGCCAGCATGACGAAGCGTAAGCGTGTGGAAGCGGATGAGCTGTTAGACAGGCTGGAAGAGCTTGGTGCCAAGCAACACCCCAGGCCGCTGGCAAACGAGCTGCTTTGGGGCAACTACAACGTGGTGAGTTACTCACTTCCCTCTCCTTCTCACTTTCTCCTCTCTGGTGGAACGTGCATCAAATTAGCGACGCCTGACATGTTGCATCGCATGAGCCGCGATTTTATTGGATGCACCTCCCTGTGTGCTGCATGTCTGCAGGTGTACACATCAACCAGCAGAAGCCAAGAGAAGCGGTCACGTGAGTTGATGTGCAAATTTACTGTTCATTTGATAATGTATTTCATGTTTGTCAGCTTGTGTGTGCTTGTCCAACAATCCAGCTCTGAGTCGTCACTTCCCCCTCTGCGGTATAGAAGCCATGTTGACAGTGGGCTTGCTCTCTGTGCGTGTGTGTGTTTCTGCAGCAAGTGGCGGTCGCTTCAGGAGCCGCCTTGGGCGCTCGTTGTTCCAGACCACTGGCCTGTTCCAAAGCGTCCTCAAGCCTGACATAGTTACAAACAAGGTAGTTACAATGGTAATTTGTGTGCGATGGGGAATGGATATGGGTGTGTTTGTGTGGTAATCCTACCTCCAATGATCGTGGGCTGTGTGAATCAACAGGTGTCAAAGGTCCTTCCAATTTAGTGTCCCAGTTTGGATTTGTTCTAAAAGGAATTACTTACTCCCTTCGGTGAGCAGGTTGCCTTCAAGCTGTTTGGCTTCATCCCGGGGGCCGTAGGCTTGAGGGGGAAGATTGAGCCTGTGGGCACAAATGGGGACACAGTGGTACGTGCACACACTTGGTTATTGCTCAGTTTAAACTATGGCACACAAAACTAATTGCGAGTGGCTTCCTCTCCCTCTGTAAGCCTCAAACCAGCAAGCCACGCAAAAAGCTATAGGGTCAAACAAAATGCAATGCTAATAAGGCACGGCCAAACGGAATGCAGCGCCACACAACATGTCATCTAGAACAGCAGCAACGCACCTAGGGGTTGCTGTGAGGGCAGGTGCTGCAAGGAAGGCCTCATCATTCGCCCTGTTCTCGTTCATTCATTTTTCACACCCCTCTTCTTCCCCGTGTCCTGTGCAGAAAGTGAACTTTGAGCCCCCTGTCCTGTCGTTCATGGACAACGTCAATGGAGGCCTGCACCTGCGCATCGGCAAGGAGTCTGACGTCACACTCACTACTACGTACCTGGACGAGCGTGTGCGTGTGGGCAAGGGCAGCAGGTACGCCGTTTTGCCTGACAGCTGCCCCAAAAATGCGC